>OLGE01003872.1_pt1 | contig 11367 bp, 10 predicted proteins | sample 1605151 | NCBI WGS metagenome assembly OLGE01 (sample SAMEA3888912, study PRJEB22519) | human gut metagenome | biome: human gut; feature: human-associated habitat; material: faeces | place: Denmark | collected 2010
CGGCGCATGGCATGAGCGCCAGCGAACTTTTATCGTCGCGGCTGATGTTTCCCACGCCCCTTGCCTCCGACAAGAACACCTGCCGGGACGCGGCCAACCTGGATGTGTACCTCTCCGACAACGGGATCTTTCGCAAGGTGAACAAAAGCGGCGCAATCTGGAGCCTGAGCCTGTCGGCGGCTGTGTTTTATCTGACCCCGGCAGCGTCGGAGGGCTACCGCTCCACGCTGAAACCGGCGGCGTTTCGGAACAGCGCCCCGTCTGCCAATCTGTCGGCGCAGGTGATCCGGCAGGAGCAGCCGCTATCCGAGACGGCGGCGCTGAACCCGGACTGGGTGGAATGGCTCATGGGCTTCCCCCGGAAATGGACGGACGTATCCTCTGGGCCGCCGAGCCGGATGGCGTCCCCCGTATCACCGAAAACACCGCGGACCGCGCCCTACGGCTGAAAACCCTGGGCAACGCAGTCTGCCCACCCCAGGCATATCCCATTTTCAAGTATATCTCCATGATCGAGACGGGCGAGTGCGTGAGCATTTGCCCCTACGGAAAGGCAGGTGGTGACGCATGAAAAAATGGAAGGCCGCCGAGAAGGAGGCGCAGAAGATGACCCGCGACGGAGCCATTTCCGTCAATATGGTCACAGGCGAGGCGAGCCATGTTTCAGACCGTGCGCCGGAGCAGGACTATTCTCCCTCCGGCGATTCCGCAGCGTTTGTTCACAGCGCGGCGGAGCGGCTGGACGACCGGCGCATCCACAAAAGCGAAAAGAAAAAGCGCCGGAAACGGCGCAGAAATTACCGGGAGGGTACGGCGGCCAACGACCGTCCATCCTCCCGTTTGCAATTCACCGAGGAGGACCGCGCCGCGCCGGAGCTGCAAAAGGCGATCCGCAAATCCGACAAGGCGGCAGACAAGCTGGACGCGGTACGGGCCGCCGTCCCCGAAAAGCAGCCCTCGCTCCATCAGCCGGTGAATCCGCTGGCGCGGCCGTTACAGGAGATCGGCCACGCCGCCCATGCGAAGGTGCATGAGGTGGAACAGGAAAATGTCGGCGTGGAGGCGGGGCACCTGACGGAGCGCGGCATGGAAAAGGCTGTCCGCTACGGAAACCGCAAACTCCAAAACTGGCAGGCAGACCGCAAGCTGAAACCCTGGCGGGAGGTATCCAGCGCAGAGCAGGCGGCGGTCCAGGCCAATGCGGATGCGCTGTATCAAAAGGCACTGCGGGAGAATCCGCAGCTTGCGGCCAGCAACCTCATTTCCCGGATGTGGCAGAAAAAGAAGCTGCAAAAGCAGTATGCCGCCGCATACCGGGCAGCGCATAGCGCCGGGGACGCGGCGGCAGCGGCGCAGACGGCAGCGAAGGGCGCAAAGAAAAGCGCAGACGCGGCGAAGAAGGCCGGAGAGTTTGTTTCCAAACACAAAAAGGCGTTTTTGATTGTGGGCGGAATCGGCCTGCTGCTGGTCATGCTGCTGGGGCTGCTGCAATCCTGTTCCTCCATCTTCGGCGGAGGCGTGTCCAACATTGTCGCGTCCTCCTATCTCTCTGAGGATTCTGACCTGCTGGCGGCAGAGGCCGCCTACTGCGCGATGGAGGATGAATTGCGGGAGTATCTGGACACCTATGAGCAGACCCACGATTATGACGAATACCATTTTGATCTGGACGAGATCAAGCACGATCCCTATGTGCTGTTGTCCATTCTGTCGGCGCTCCATGAGGGTCAGTTCACCATTGACCAGGTACAGGACGATCTTCAAATGCTGTTTGACAAGCAATATATCCTTACCGAGACGATCACCACGGAGACCCGATATCGCACCGAGACGAGAACAGACAGCGAGGGCAACGAATATGAAGTGGCCGTTCCGTACACGTATTACATCTGCACCGTGGAGCTTGAAAACTTCGATCTGAGCCATGTTCCCGTTTACATCATGGATACCGAAACGCTCTCCATGTACGCCGTGTATATGTCCACGCTGGGGAACCGCTCTGACCTGTTCCCGTCATCCGGGTATGTGGACAAGTACATCACGAACCCGCCGGAGGACTATGAAATCCCTGCGGAACACCTGTCTGATGAACGCTTTGCGGCGCTTATTACGGAGGCGGAAAAATACTTGGGATATCCCTACGTCTGGGGCGGCAGCAGCCCCTCCACCTCGTTTGATTGCAGCGGCTTTGTCAGCTATGTTCTGACCGACAGCGGCCTTTGCAATACCGGGCGGCTGGGCGCCCAGGGCCTATACAATATTTCCACGCGGGTATCCGATCCGCAGCCGGGCGACCTGGTGTTTTTCGTTGGGACCTATGATACCGCAGGCATCTCCCATGTCGGATTCTATGTGGGGCTGGATGAAGCGAGCAACCCCATGTTTCTGCACTGCGGCGACCCGATCCAGTACACAAGGCTCAATACAAGCTACTGGCAGCAGCACTTTTACGCCTACGGCAGACCGCCGTATGATTGATGGAGGTGAGCATATCAATATTGTTTCCTATGGCGGCGGTGCAAACAGCACCGCCCTTCTTATTGGGCTGCACCAGCACCGTATCCCCGTTGACCTGATCCTGTTTGCGGATACGGGCGGCGAGCATCCCCATACCTACGCCTATCTGGATATCATGGATCGCTGGCTGAAGGATCACGGTATGCCGGAGATCACGCGGGTCTATAAGACCACGAAGGACGGCAGGCGGCTGACCTTGGAGGATGAATGTCTGAAAAGCGGTACGCTGCCCTCTATCGCCTACGGCTTCAAGCGGTGTTCTCTGAAACACAAGATCGGACCGCAGGAAAAGTTCTGCAACAACCATCCTCCATGCCGTGAGGTCTGGAACAGCGGGAAAAAGGTGGTCAAGTTCATCGGCTATGACGCTGGCGAATACTACCGCAGCGACAAGGTCCTTCTGCGTGATCTGGCAGACCCGAAGTACAGCAAATGGTATCCCCTGATGGAATGGGGATGGGACCGGGAGGCGTGTGTCCGGGCAATCGAGGCAGCGGGCCTGCCGCAGCCGGGAAAGTCCTCCTGCTTTTTCTGTCCCAGTATGCGAGCGGAGGAGATCATCGACCTGCGGGAGCGTTACCCGGATCTGTTCCGGCGCGCGCTGGCATTGGAGGATAACGCACGAGCCAACCTGAAAACCGTTCGGGGGATTGGGCGCAATTATTCATGGAAAGAACGATTTGGAAAGGAGCAATGCAATCATGGCAACGACTGAGAAGATCCGCAAGGATATTGAGAAAACGAGGGAAAAGATCGCCGAGCAGCAGAAGCGCCTCCGCGCGCTGGAAGCCCAGCTCACGGAGGAGGAGAACCTGGAGATCGTCCGCATGGTGAAGGCTGTCCGCATGGACAACAGGGAACTCACCGCCTTCCTGCGCGCCTACGCCAGCGGCATGATCTCCCTGCCGGACGGGCTGATGGAGACGGAGGAAAGCGAGGGTACGGAAGATGAAGCGTAACAGAGCTTTTCGCCGTTTCGCCGCCGTGTTCCTGGCGCTTTTCTGCATGGCGGCCACCTCCACCGTGGCCTTCGCCGGCGGCGGGGACGGCGAGCCCTACTACACCGGGGAGGAGACCACGGGCGGCTATGAGCCCCAGCCCCTGACCCCGGAGGGCAACATGACCCTGGTGGACGATATCGCCGGTGAGAGCGCCGGGGATAAACAGTTCATCACCGTGGTCACAAAAGGCGGCAACTATTTCTACATCATCATCGACCGGGCGGAGGACGGCGAGAACACCGTCCACTTTCTTAACCAGGTAGACGAGCGCGACCTGCTGGCCCTGATGGACGAGGAGACGCCCGCCGTCCCGGTGTGTACCTGTAAGGAAAAATGCGCGGCCGGCGCGGTGGATACATCCTGCCCTGTCTGCAAGACCAACCTCTCCGAGTGTGCGGGCAGGGAGAAGGTCAGGGAGCCGGAGCCGGAACCGGAGCAGCCGGAGAAAAAGAGCGGCAGCGGCCTGTTGGCTGTGGTGGCGCTGCTGGTGCTGGCAGGCGGCGGAGCCTTCGCCTATGTGAAGTTCATCAAGCCGAACCGCAGCAGCGTGAAGGTCAGCGCCGATCCCGACGAGTACGATTTCCCCGACGAGGAGTATATCAACGAGGACGAGCCTGCGGAGGCTGAAACGGAGGCGAAGCATGAGTAAGCTGATTATCGCAGAAAAACCGAGCGTGGCAAAATCCATCGCGTCGGCCCTGGGTGCTTCATCCAGGGCCGATGGCTTTTATGAGGGCAGCGGCCTGATCGTTTCCTGGTGCGTGGGGCACCTGGTATCCCCGCTGGACGCGGGCGGCTATGACGAACGCTTCAAAAAATGGCGCTATGAGGATCTTCCCCTTCTGCCGGAGCCCTTCCGCTACGCCCCCATCCCCGGCAAGGAGGCGGCTTTGGACAATGTGAAGCGCCTCATGGCGCGGGAGGACGTAACGGAGATCGTCAACGCCTGTGATGCCGGACGGGAGGGCGAGCTGATCTTCCGGCTGGTGTATGAACTGGCCGGCTGCCGCAAGCCGGTCCTCCGGCTTTGGATCTCGTCCATGGAGGACAGCGCCATCCGGGAGGGCTTTTCCGAGCTGCGCCCCGGCGCCGAGTATGAAGCCCTGTATCAGTCAGCCCTCTGCCGCCAGAGGGCTGACTGGCTGGTGGGGATCAACGCCACCCGCCTTTTCTCCGTCCTCTATCACCGTACCCTGAACGTGGGCCGCGTCCAAACGCCCACCTTGTCCCTGCTGGCGGCGCGGGACGCGAAGATCGCGCTGTTCCAGAAGGAGAAGTATCATCATGTGCGCCTGACGCTGGCAGGCGCGGAGGCGGTGTCGGAGAGGTTCACCGATCCGGCGGAAGCGGAGCAGACGGCGGCCATGTGCAAGGGCGCGGCCGTCATCTGTACTTCCGTCACGAAGGAGCAGAAGAAGGAACAGCCTCCGAAGCTCTATGACCTCACCACCTTGCAGCGTGAGGCAAACCGGCTGCTTGGCTACACGGCGAAGCAGACCCTTGACTACGCCCAGAGCCTCTATGAAAAAAAGCTGCTGACCTATCCCCGCACGGACAGCCGGCATCTGACCTCCGATATGGCGGAAACGGCCTCCTGTGTGATCCATCTGGCGGCGAAGCTGCCGCCCTTTGATAAAATCAGCAATTTCTATCCGCTGGTGGAGGCCATGGTTTCCGACAAGGACGTATCCGACCACCACGCCATCATCCCCACATTGGAGATCGAGAAAGCGGATATCCCCGCCCTGCCCCTGGGCGAGCGTGAGCTGCTTCTTCTGGTCTGCTGCCGCCTGCTGTGCGCGTCGGCGGAGCCCTATGTGTATGAGGCGGTCACGGCCACCTTTGGCTGCGGCGGCCATTCCTTCACCGCAAAGGGCAGGCGCGTCCTCTCCGAAGGCTGGCGGGAGATCGACCGCATTTTCCGCGCCTCCCTGAAAGAAAAGCCTGCGGACGGGGACGGCGGCACGCTCCCGGACTTCACCGAAGGGCAGACCTTTGACGGCGCGGAGGTTTCCATCACCGAGCATTTCACCCAGCCGCCGAAGCCCTACACCGAAGATACCCTCCTGTCCGCTATGGAGAATGCGGGCAAGGACGATATCCCCGACGAGGCAGAGCGAAAAGGTCTTGGCACGCCTGCGACCAGGGCGGCCATCATCGAAAAGCTGGTGGCTGCCGGATTTGTGGAACGCAAGGGCAAGAGCCTGATCCCCACGAAAGCCGGTATCAACCTTGTCACGGTCCTGCCGGAGCCGCTGACCTCCCCCATGCTGACAGCGGAATGGGAACAGAAATTGACGGAGATCGCAAAGGGCGGCGCTGACCCGGATACCTTCATGGACGGTATCCGCACGATGGTTCAGGAGATCGTGTCCACCTATTCCTGTATTTCCGAGGACGGCAAAAAGCTGTTTGCCCCGGAGAAGGAGAGCATCGGCGCTTGCCCCCGCTGCGGCCAGCCGGTCTATGAGGGGAAGAAAAACTTCGCCTGTTCGGATCGGTCCTGCGGTTTTGTCCTCTGGAAAAATGACCGCTTCTGGACGAGCCGCAGGAAGGAGCTGACGAAGAAGATGGCGGCGGACCTTCTAAAAAAGGGACGGACCAATGTCAAGGGGATGTGGTCTGAAAAGAAACAGACTGCCTACGACGCCGCCGTGATCCTCTGCGACACGGGCGGCAGGTACATCGATTTCAAGCTGGAATTTCCCAAAAATAAGCGAAGCTGAAGGAGGAGCGTATATGCCGGATTACAGTTACAACAAGGACTATCCCTTTGCCGCCTTTATCACCAATCTTGGCAAGTACAACGAGGGCGAGCTTGTGGGCGAGTGGGTGAAGTTTCCTACCACCGCCGAGGAAATGAAGGAGGTATTCAAGCGTATCGGCATCGGCCAGAGGGATGACTTCGGCCAGCCCTATGAGGAATGGTTCATCACGGACTATGACTGCTATGTGGACGGCCTCTATGACAAGCTGGGCGAATACGAAAGTCTGGACGAGCTCAATTATCTGGCGTCGAAGCTGGATGAAATGAGCAACAGCGAATACGCACAGTTTCAGGCCGGTATGGAAATGGGTGACCATTGCGGCAGCCTGCAGGAGATCATCAACCTGACGGAAAATCTGGACTGCTATGAGGTCTATCCCCATATTGAGGACTATGACGATCTGGGCCGGTACTATATCGAGGAGCTGGAGGTCATGCAGGTGCCGGAGCACCTGCAAAATTACATCGACTATGAGGCCTACGGCCGGGACGTGGCGATGGACGAAAACGGCAGCTTTACGGATCAGGGCTATGTGCGGGATACGGGGGACCGCTTCTGCGAGTATTATGACGGCGAGCGCGGCAGCATCCCCGACGAATACCGGGTGATGAGCTTCCAGGACGATCTTCCCGAAGAAGAAAAATCCGAGTGGGCTATGGATATCGCTTTTGATATGGACGAGTTTTTCCGTCAGAACGATCCGCAGTACGCGGCGGAGCACCCGGAGGCACACGCCGCAAAGGAAGAACTTTACGAAAGCCTGATGGCCGGGCGCATCTCCGCTTTGGATGAAAAGCTGGCGGCGCTGGGCCAGACCCAGGAGGACTATCTTCCCTCCGAGATCGAAAAGTTCAAGGACGCCACGGGCTACGAGGAGTTTCTGGATTTCGACCCTGCCGAGGTCAAGGCGGCTTTGGAGGATCCGAACAGATCCCGTGTGGATGAAATGCTGGCCGCCGCGGAAAAGGCGGAACGGGAGTACGCGGCGGAGGCCGCCGCCTATGTGCAGACCCCCGCTGCTATCGTGGAGCAGGCGCGGGCGGCGCGGGGCGAGCCGGTGGGCAGCTTCTCCATCTACCAGCTCAAGGGCGGCAATGAAACGCTGGATTATCGCTTTGAGCCGCTGGACAGCATCCACCGCAACGGCCTTTCCGTAAAGCCGGAAAACTACAAGCTGGTCTATGAAGCGCCGCTGACGACGAAGGACAACCTTGAAAGCATTTATACCCGGTTCAATGTGGATCGCCCGGCAGACTTCACGGGGCACTCTCTGTCGGTATCGGATATCGTGGTGCTGCATCAGGGCGGGAAGGATACCGCCCATTACTGCGACCGCGCTGGTTTTTCCGAAGTGCCGGAGTTTTTGCAGCCGGCACAGAAAAGCCGCGAGATCACCGAGCGCATCCAGACACCCAGGGGCAGCTTCTATCTCTGCGGCATGACAAGGGAGCAGATGGAGGCGGACGGATACGGTTTTCATCACGCCTCTGAGGATGGAAAATATCTCATTATGGCAAATGGGACCCAGGCGTATGCGGTCAGAGCTGATGCGCCGGAAAAGGACAATCCCCTCCGCACGGCGGAAATGACGCTGGAGGACGACTACGGCATGATCGACGGCGTTATCAACAACGGCAGGCGGGGCGAGGAGCTGGAGAAGGCCAGGGAGCACGCGGAGCGGACGCAGCCGGAGAAAAAGCCCTCCATCCGGGAACGGCTGGCGGCGGCAAAGCAGGAGTGCGCGAAGCAGCAGCCCAGGCCTGCCCCGGAGAAGAAGCCCCCGGAGCTGGGGGAACGATGAGCCGGGGCGTGAAGTGGCGGCTGGAATGGGCCTTCTTCCTGGGGGAGAACGGCAGGCGGCAGTACAACCGGCTCTGCAAGGGCTGTGTCCATCCCTGCAAGCAGAGCTTCCGGGCGGTGGTATTGGACTGCCCGCACTTCCAGTCCCAGCGTGTGAAAAAAGGCATGGATAAGGGTGGGAAACGGGCAAAATAGTCCTCCGTGGCGGCGTTTTCAGACCATGCCCTTATGATTTCCCATCCGCGCTTTTCTCCGCGCTCCTGCGGCGAAAAAGCAGCGGTTTTCGACACTTTCCCATCCGCGCCCATAGCAAAAGCGGGGACGCGGCCTTCGGTATATCCGTTGGCTGCGTCCCCGCTTCTTTTTTTGCTTATTTCTCGTCCTCGTTGGGCTTGTCAGCTTCCGCCACGCCCTGGATCACATCCGTCACCACGGCGTTGAGCTGGGCGGCGTTCTCCGCTGTGACGGCGGGCCGCCCTGTGTCCGCTTCGATAGCGCGCCGTGCGTCTCCCGCCACCTTGCCGCCGCGCCGGGCGACGATCCGGCTTTCCTCAAAGCCCTCCGGCCGGTGGGCCTTGGAAAGCTCCGTGGTCGTGGTTTCGGCCAGCATGTTCAGCACGATCTCCAATGTGCTCATGTTGTCCCGGAGGTTTTCCTTTTTGAGCCCTTTCAGGTTTTTGTATTGCCGGGTGGTCATGCCGGACCAGGCCTTTGTGATCTCGTCGGTGAGGATGGCGTATTCCCGGCCCTGCTCCACGCCCCGCGCCTGCCATTCGGCGGTGAGCTCGTTGCGGACGCGGATGGAGAGGATGCGCTGGTGGATCCAGTCGGCATCATAGCCCTTCTTCTGGTAGGTCTCCAGTGCCCGGTCGATGGCCTGCTCCGGGTCGATGGTCTCCTCGATGCGCTCCCGGCCTACGGCGGCGAGCCAGAGCCGGAAGGGTTCAGCCTTGGGCGAGGGGATGGACTGGATGATGCGCAGGATGCCCTCGGTATTGGCGGCAAGCACCTTTCGCTTTTTGCCTGTGGAGCCGGTCATTTCTACCTGGGGACAATTTGTCCCCAGGTAGCTTGCGAGCTGTTCATCCCGCTTGCGCATTTTTTTGAGATAATCCGTGGGATTGGCGCTGTCCGACAGCACCGCCACCACATCCACCACGGAGAAATACCATTCTTCCTTTTCCTCGTCCCAGGCGGTACGGATCTTTCTATCTTCAAAAAGCTGTATGGAGTTATTTTCGTCCATGGGCTTTTCCCTCCTTCGATGGGCTGTCCCCATTCTACCATGAAATGATGATTTTTTCTATCAGGGAACGCGATTTTTGCGGCAGCAGCAGTCGTAGGCACTGTGGGACTGTGGGCAAACGGCCAAGCCGGGCGGCGCTGTGGGAAAGCGGTTTGCCGTCCTGTGGGAAAGGCCTGTCCTTTTCCATCAGGGGGGTGAATGGCTTTTCCATCGGCAAAGCGGCCGTTTTCCACATTTCCATAGCGCGGGCCTAATCCTCGGTGATGATACACGCACCGCCCGCCGTCAGCAGGCGGTACAGCGTCAGCGGCACATACCACGCCGCCACCAGCAGCCGCCAGACAAGGACGCAGCCGCCGATAAGGCCGGCAAAGACGAAGTTCAGAAGGAACAGGGCGATCCCGCCGCCCAGAGAGCCGCCGCCCGGTATGATCCAGAGCCGCAGCCGCCAGATCCCAAACGGCAGCCCGCAGAGGATCCAGAGCCAGAGATAATCCAGCTCCCCGTTCTTTACGCAGGCGGAGCGGAAGATGCAGTACAGCAGCGCGGCCGACGCCACCGGCAGGATGGTCTTGCGGAAAAAGTCTTTTAAGGCCTCGCCTCTTGTCATGGGGTTCGCCTCCTTCAAAATCGTTTGTATCTTCATTATATCTGACGTTTCGGCAAAAGCCCAGGGGAAAACGCAGATCGCGGCAAAAAGTTTGTCCCAGGGGTCATTCCAGCTCCATATCCTTCTGCCGTGCCGGCGCCTGCCGGGGCGGGGACAGGAACTCCTCCACGTTCCGGCGCACGGCGGCGTAGTCCTGCTCCTCCCGCCGCGCCTTCTGACGCTCGGCGGTCAGCGCCGCCCTCCGGGCAGTGAGCGCGTCCATTTCCGCCTGCATCCGCTCCGCGGACGGCAGGGGCACGGCGCCCAGGCGCTTGCACTCCCTGGCGGCGGCCTCAAAGAGAATGATCTCCCTCTCATAGCCCCGCAGGAACTTCTCCTTGTCTTTCGATGCCTGATAGCGGTCATAGATGGGCTTGAGCTGACGGTAGGCGGCGACGTGCTTTATTTTCAGCGTCAGCTCCTCGATCCGCGCCCCGGTCTCCCGCAGCTCCGCTTTCAGCCGGGCGGCGGAGGCGGACGCCGCCTCGCAGCGCTCTGTCAGCTCCTCCATGCTGCCGATGCCGTGTTCCGTCAGGAAGTTGCTGGTCTCGGCGATGCGTTTCAGATTCTCGATGGTCGCCCAATGGCGGTAGCCCGCGCTCTGCTGAGCCTTGATGTTGTTCTGGATATCTATGAGCAGGCTGACCCTGCCTCCGCGCTGTTTCGGCTGGCGGGAGGGTCTGGCGCGTCCGGCCATCCGTGCGGTCAGGGCGTCCTCAGCGTAGTCCGCGCCCAGGGTCTTTAGCCTTGTGAACCGCTCCTGTCCCGGCGCTCTGGCGGAAATGTATTTACCACGCTTGAGCTCGTAGCCCTCCCGCTGCAACCGTACCAGCAGCTCCTCCAAATCATGGCAGCCGGGCAGCAGCCGGTCGATGGCGGCGCGCAGCTTCGCCTTATAGCTGGTGCCGGTCCGCTCCGCCTGATGCTCGATGTAGCTTTTGCCCTTGTCCTGTCCGGGAACGATGATGGACAGGCCATGCTCCTTGCAGATCCGGTCTGAGGTGCGGCGGATGAAGTGATAGCTGCGCTTGTTGGAATGGTAGTGCTTGTGATCCGCAAAGCTGACGGCGTTGAAGATCAGGTGGTTATGGACGTGATCCCGGTCTATGTGGGTGGTCAGGACAAACTCATACCTGCCGCCCAGAATCTCTCTTGCCAGCTCCATGCCGATCTCATGGGCCTGCTCCGGCGTGACCTCCCCAGGCTGAAAGGCTTGGATCAGGTGACGGCCCAGGTTCGTTCCCTTGTCGATGGCATGGCGGCGGGTCCAGGCAAATTCGATATCCGCAGTCTCGGCGGCGCAGCCATAGGAGGATACAAGCAGTTTTCCGTCCGTCTTTTCCGGGTTGCAGATATAGTCAATGGCCGCTTTCAGCGTTGACTTGA
>OLGE01003882.1_pt1 | contig 11353 bp, 6 predicted proteins | sample 1605151 | NCBI WGS metagenome assembly OLGE01 (sample SAMEA3888912, study PRJEB22519) | human gut metagenome | biome: human gut; feature: human-associated habitat; material: faeces | place: Denmark | collected 2010
ACCTGCCGCAGCCGTACTACCACTGGATGAACGCCGCCTACGGCGTGCGCGGCAATCCGAAGCTGGTGTTCCCCGGCACGGCCGCGATCGGCCACGAGGGCGAGCCGATTCCCGCCCCGGCGGACGTAGCAGGCTGCGTTTCTCCCGCCGTCCCCACAACGGAAACCCACGCCGCCGCCGTCGCCCTCACGGAAACGATCCGTATGCGGTTGGGGCTAGTGGCGGCGCGTCCGAAGGGATCCTATCGGTCGAATGCTCCGTCACACGGCCTGCCAATCCAGACCGCCGGCGGCGTGACCCCCAGAAGCGCCGCCACCGTTGCACCCACGTCGTAGATGTTCACACTCGACATTTCCATCCCCGCCTTAACTCCCTTCCCGGACAGGAAGAATATTCCGCGGAACTCGTCTTCGCTCGTGCCGCCATGCCTCTTGCCGATGCCGCCGTGATCTGAGACAACCGCGAGCACGGTCTCGTCCGCGATGCCCGCCGCCTTTATCGCCTCGCGGATCCGTCCAAGGCAGGCGTCCACTTCCTCGCATCCTGTGATGTACTCCGGCGTCCCCCAGCCGTGCCTGTGCCCCGCCGCGTCGGGATTGTCGTAGTGGACATAGAGAAAATCAGGCTTCTCCTGAAGGATCCGCTTTACCACCACGTCCGTCGTCGCATGTGCCGCGTAAGGCACGTTCGTCGCAAGCGTCGCCGCCGCGCAGTCCGCCGTGAAGTCCATGCCGATCCATTCGAAGACGTAGTCGATCTTCGCCTCCGGCCGTGTCGCCCGGAACTCGCTCACGAAATCTGGCGTGTAACCGCGCGCGTTCACCGCCTTCGGCCTCCGCGCCGGCACCTGCGTATCCCAGGAATTGTATCCGTGCTGCTCGAATCCGCAGCAGGTGAAGAACGAATGCCAGTTGCACGAGCTGGAGGTCGGAAGGATCGAACGGCTGTTCAGCGACCACGCGCCCTCCTTTTTCATCGCTTTGAGATTCGGCAGCCGCCCCTTGTCGAAATGCACGCCCGCGAAACCGTCGAGGCCGACCACAATCACGTGCTTCGGCCTTATCCGCGACGCGGCACCGTCATATGGCGGCGCAAGCGGGCGTGACGGCACGAACGTCTTCTCCCGTCGGACGAGCGGCAGCGCCCACTTCGCGAATTTCACCTTGTCCCCCGCCCGGCACGAACAGACCCACGTCTCGACGATCTGGCGCTGTTCCATCGCCTGCTCCTGCGTGGGATGGAACGTGCCCCAGTTCCGCGGCTTCAGGTCCTTCTTTCGGACGAACAGCGCAAACTCGCTGCCGTTGCCGGAAAGTCTCCGGAATCCCTGTTTCGCAAGATCCACGCCGCAATTGTCTGGGTTCTGCGGCGTGAGCATGTAGAGGTTGCCGTCCGTCGTCACCTCAAGCGTCTTCTCGCCGTCCATGTCGACGGGGAGGATGTCCAGGGTGTTCAGCGGCGCGGGCATCTCGGCCAACAGGTACTCGCGGTCGAGGAACGGACCCGTCCCCGCCTTCGGCTCGCGCCCCGTCACGCCGTTCACCGTCGCCTTCGCGACCGGGCCTTCCGGCAGCGTCATCGGCGGCTCGTCGAGGGACGCCTTGGAGGCGGTCCGCTCCAGGATCGTCCCATCCGCTCCCTTCGCAGTCACTCCGCCTACAAGCAAACAGGCCGCGAAGGCCGCAAACAGCATTCCCGTCTTCTTCACCATCGTCACCTTTCCTTATCTTCTACGTCCTTCAACCGCCATTTCGTGGCCATCAGGCATGGAGGCTCGCCGCGATTCTCCGGTCCGTAGTAGACCGAGAGGAACGTGCCGTCCGCAAGTTCCGCCGTCGTCGTGTAGCCCATGTCGTCGGAGAAGCCCTTTGAAAGCCGGATCTCGTTCTTCAGGTCCCAGGTGCGTCCGTCGTCGTCGGAGACGTAGACGACGTTCAGGTGCTGTGCCCGTTTGCAGTGCGTCAGCAGAATCTTTCCGGATGAGGTATGGCTCAGATGTGGCGGATGGCCGCTGATGCGGAACGGCGTCTCGCGGACCTTGTCCCACGTGCGGCCGCCGTCCCTCGATTCGGTCATCCACGTGCCCCCCAGGATCTGCGTGCGGATCATCACGAGAAGGCGACCGTCCCGACATTCGATGAGATGCGGCTCCTGATAGATCTCCTTCTTCCCGAACGGGACGAAGGCGATGCGATGCCAGCTCTTCGCGTTGTCCGTCGATTCCTCGACCACGAAACCGTCCCTGCGTTCGGGATAGTTCCTTGCGTTCCAGACGTCGTGCCGCGTTGCGGCAACGCCGAACTGAAGCAGCCGCCCGTCGCGGAGCTGAATCGGCCCGTGCGGCGCGTGCCCAATCATCGGCGCGAGATCTTTCCAGGTCCTTCCGCCGTCCGTCGACCGCTTGGTCCATTCGCCGCGCGCGGCGTCGACGAGATCCCTCGGCTGCTTGCAGAAGAGCTGGTCGTAGTTGCCGGCATAGCAGGTGGACCCGAACCACCGGGCCACCAGATCGCCGTTCGCCAGCTCGAGAATCGCGGTGTCCCGGTCGTCGACGATGTCGTTGTGGATGATCGTCGAACGCGTCGACCACGTCTCGCCGTTGTCGCTTGAGCGCACCAGTTCGCTCCGTCCGTACGGGCACACGTGCCCTTCGCGGTTTCCTGAAAACGACGCCAGCACCTCGCCGTTCTTCCGGCGGCACACGGTCGGCCAGCCGATGTAGCGGCGTTTGTGGATCGGATGCGTCCAGAGGATCTCTGCCCGCGTCTGGTCGCGCTTCACCCCGCAGATCGTCTCCGCCGGCTTTCCGGCAACGATCTCGGGCTTCACCTCGCCGTGGCGAACGATCGTGAAGACCGGCCTCGACGTATCCGCAAAGTCGATCGCCCACTCGAATTTCGCCGCCGTGTCCACCGCGTACAGGACTGCCCTGAACTTTTTTGGCGCCGTAAAACCGCCCGTCATCGAAACCCGGTATTTCCCGTTCAGCGCCGTCAGCGCTTTCGAGCCGTCGGCGAACGTGACGTCAAGCAGGTTCGGGGCGGACGCAAACCTCAGAATTTGGGTCTCCCTTCCGCCGAGTTCGAGCACGTAGGTCTTCGCGCCCGTCTTTGCCAGGCGCAGCGTCTTGAAGCCGTAGCGGTTGCCCGCAAGATTAAAGGTCGCGTTGAACGGTACCGCTCCGTCCGGCACCGCCGTCTCGTCGCAGGTCTCGAGCCGAAGCGACGCAATCACCTTCTTCAGATCGCATGTGCCCTCTCCGCATTTCCCGGTCTCGGTTTTCCGTTCTCCATCCTCCAGCAGGTTCTCTTCCGTGATCGCGACCATCCGTTCGCTCTGATCCGTGTCGGCCGTCATCGCGACAACAAGGTGTTCCTTCGGCGAAACCATCAGCAGCTGGCCGCGTTCACCGTAGGCGACCTTCAGCCCGGAAGGCCGCGTCGTGAAGCGATAGTACTGCGCGGCGAAATTCGCGTTGAGCAGCTTCTCGCCGTACCATGTGCCGCCGCGAAGATGCAGCTCGCCCATCAACGCGAGATGGCGCACCGCCGTCCGCCGCCCGAGCCCGTCGCCCGCCGAACAACCGCCCTCCCAGCTGAATCCGAGGAACGTGGTGAAATTGCGATTCATCCAGAGGAGATTACGGTCCAGCACGCGATCGCCGTTGCTCGCAAGCCTCCAGAACGCCTCGGTCTCCCTGTTTGGATGCGCCGCGACCTTCACTCGAAGCGCTTCGACCACCTTCGCGTCCGGCAGCGATTCGATTTTGGCGCAAACGAGGTTGCGTCCGATCAGATCGGCGAAGAAAAGACCGCTCAGCCCGTAAAGTGAATGGCGGTCTACGCTCGCATACGGGGCCCAGGCGCCCTCGGCGATCCGATAACCGTTCTTGAGGATCGTAAAGGCGTGAACATGCCTCACCTCGCGGTCGAGCATCCCCAGCCAGTCCGCGATCGCCGCGGAGGGGACGCCCTGCGATTCCGGCGCGGCGTCGGGCAAATACCCGTTCACCTTCGCCGGCATCGGCGCGTTCGCCTCCTCCATCGTCATTGGCGCGGCGAAAGCCGCCGCCGTCAACGCCGCCAACGCGGTAACCGCCGTCTTCTTCATCGTCTCTTCATGCCTCAAACGCCATTGAGCGGCCTTGCCAAGGCCGCTTCAGCGGAGCAGGATCGCGGTTCCGCACGGTTCGAATTTGCGCAGCTGGTAGACGCCGCCGGCGATTCCGCTCGGGAAGGTGAAGACCACGTCATTGCCTTCCACTTCGCCTTCGAGCGGAAGCTGCACGAACGACGTGCCGCCGTTCGCCTTGAACGCGAGCTGATACGTCTCGCCGCCCGCAGGCGCACCGGTTGCAAATCTGAGGGAGACCGGCATCTCCGTCTGGGAAGACACGAGATAGGTGCGTGCCATGGCCTTTCTGCTCGCAGTGACCTGCGTGAACGCCGTCGCCCCTCCGTCGTGCGCCACCACCGCGATTGTGTTCGAGGCGGAGGGGCCCAACGTGACCTCTCCGATCGTCGCCGTGAGCATGCCGTCCGTCCAGCCCGTCACCGGATCCGCCGCCTTGCCGCGGGCGTATTCGCCGCCGAGAATGTCCAGGCTGCATGCGTGCGAGGCGATTAGCGCGGGGTCCGTCGCTCCCGCCGTCGCCACCGGCAGTCCGTAACGCGCCGAGAGCTCGAGCTCGGTCCGCGCGATTTCCCGTACCGTGAACGGACGGTCGTAGTATCGGATTTCGGCGATCCGCCCGTGGATTCCCGGCCCCCAGCCACCGATAAAGGTTCCCACCGTCATCCTGCACCCGTTCGCCGCGAACGGGTTTGTCCCGACCGCGCCCGCCAGTTCATACTGCGAATTGCCGTTGTCGCTCAGCGCCACCGACAGCTTGCCCGGAGCGAAACTGCCCAAATCCGCGACCGACATCGCCAGCACGTACCGCCGTTCCCAGCTGCCGGCGTCATTCGGGCGCTTGTGTACCCTCGCCGTGCCGGATGAGTAATAGCAGCAACTCCAGTAGCGGGGCGTCCAGGTCACGGAGGTCTGCATCCCGAACCTGTGCTCGCCATCGTCGTCGAAACCGAAGAACGACTCGCTTGCGGAGCTGTCGCTCATCTCGACGACCGCGAAGATCGTGCAACCGTCCGCATTGAAAGGATGCGGCACGTTGTCCGGCGTCGTCAGATACTGCTTCCTGGCGTCGCCCGTACAGTCCTTGCCGTCCGTGAACCGCACCGCCGGACGCCCGTTGAACGAAGGCGCCGCGTTCTCGTATTGGATCGAGGAGGTTCTGCCGGCGACTTCCAGCAGCAGCGCGTTCGTGACGTCGTAGGCGCCGCCCAGCGAGCCGGAGTTGCACCACCCCGTCACGTTTCCGGCGTCGTCGGTGACCACGCCCCTGTCGGCGCGGAACCAGATCGGGCAATCCGCGGCAACGAGATCGTCGCGCTCGGCCACGCGGTACTGCCCGGAACGCCACCCGGCCTCCAGCGTGAACGCAATCGTGCCGTCGCCGGCGACCGGCGCGTCGGAGGCGATCCACGAGGACGCCCCCGAATCCGTCCGGCACGCCAGCACCGGATCCGTCATCGCCGTGAACGCCGCGCCGGAGAAGGTTAGCCGCAACCGCGACTCCGCCGCGCCGTCGGACCGCGCCACCACCCACTTGCGCAACGCCCCCTCCGCACCGTCATGCGCGACGTAGACAAGCCTATCCTCCGCCCCCGTCGCGTCGAGAGCCTCCGCCGTCAGCGCGCCGCTCGTCGCCCCCGCCGCCGGCGTCTCGGCGTTGAGGACGCCCGTCAGGACGCCCATCGCCGCCGGATCGTTCTTGAAGCCGTTCAGCATCGCCGCCGAGAACGCATAATGCGTGTCGTCGGAAACGGAGAGGTTGTAGGTCGCCGCGAGTTCGCACGTCACCTTGAAGTATTCCGATGGCGTCATCCCGCCCGTGTATAGTCGTACTTCCGCGATGTCGCCATTCCAGGGGCGGTCCCACGTGATGTCTGAGCAGAACGACCCGAGCGCTAGCACGCCGCCTGAGTTGACGGCGCCGCATCCTGAACGCGACCCGATCACGCGCCCCTTCCGCCATGCCGTGATCGTGTACGTCGTGTCGGACGGCTGGCTCTTGCAATACCCAACCGCCACGAGGTCTGGATCGGTGTCGTAGGCCTCGTTTGTGAAGCCGCCCGCATTGAGCGGCAGCTGACCGTAGAAATACGGCGAGAACCCGTTTTTGCCCACGAAATAGCCGTGGCGGGAAGCGTCCGTGCCATGTGCGAACGGCGCATGGTCGATCCCGGAGCTGCCGGACAGATTCGAGCGGCTCACTACGAAGTAGACGCCGCCCATGCCGAGGTGCCCGTTCGGATACACGCTCACAGAAGACGCGGACCGGAATTCGTTGTCGCCCGCAAACCGGAACGCCGCCCCCGAGCCCATCGCGTTTCGCGCCACCGTCGTGGTCGGCGTCTGATTCGGCAGGAACAGATCGCCCGCGGCTCCGAGCGTTCCCTGATTGACGATTTTCGTCACCTTCTCGCCGGGGCCCATTTCGTAGCCGCCGGCGCTCGCACGGTACTGGACCGCGAGTTCGCCTCCGTGGATGACTGCCGCCGTCAGCGCCGTCCCGAGCGCCAGTGTCGTTTTGCACGTCATGCTTCCGTGGGTCATTGTCCTGCCTCCTTTCGGATTAACGCGGCAAATCGAATGTCTTCGCGACGACCGACTGACGGTTCCGCCCCGGTTCGTACTTGACGTACGTAAGCACCATGATCTTGCCGTCCGGCAGTTGCGCGATCCCCGGATAGCCGCAGTCGCTGCCGTCGTGGCTGTGCATCAGCTTGATGCGGTACGTGCCTTTCGCGCGTTTGGTACGAAGGGCCCCGTATGGCCCCACCCACGCGAGAAAATGACCCCACGTGGGCGAAGCGTACGCGGTGTCGCGGAAGACGATCATCAACCGGCCGTCACGGAGGACGATCCCCTGGTGGCGGTCGCCGGTCAGCGCCCACGGCGTCTCCTCCGGTTCGCTCCACGTGCGCCCCTCGTCGTGCGAGAAGATCATCAGCGAATTCCCGACATGGAGATTCTCCCGCATGATGCAGCAGAGCTCTTCGCCGTCCGGGCTCCTGAAAACGTACGGTTCGCATGGATCGCGGAACTTCTTCTGGCAGATGACCGCCGGATCGCTCCAGGTGAAACCGCCGTCCTTCGAGATCGTGGAAAGGACGACGAGCGGCGAACGCTCCCGATTCGGCGGGTCGCGGTGGAAAACCGCCATGTACGAACCGTCCTTCAGCCGAACGACCGACGTGAAGGCCATCTTGCAGCGGAAACGCTCGCCGCCGAGCGGCGGCATCTCCTTCCAGGTCAAACCCTCGTCCTCGCTCATGATCGAGGGCATGCTCTGGGAATAGTCGCGGTTGTAGTGGTTGCGCGCCGTCGTGCCGGGGAACATCTTGCTTTGACTCCACACCCACAGCCGCGCCTTGCCGTCGGGTCCGATCAGCCGGTAGATGCTCGGACAGTCCACGTGAAGCTTGAACCCCGCCGGGAAACGCTCGTCGATGCGCGTCCACGTGCGGCCGCCGTCCGCCGACTCGGCCCCTTGCCCTGCCGGCCCGCCATGCTCAATCGACCACACGGTTATGATGCGCCCATCACCCGTCACAACGGATGAGGGATGCCCTTGGTAGACTTCCGGCGTCCCCGCCGCCACGATGTGGTCGAGAGACTTGTCGGCCGAGAGATCCACGACGGGATATGCGGCGGCGAAGGCCCTGAGAGCCTCGTTGCCGCGTATTTCCGCGCGACGCGAAGCGAACTTCTGCGCCCCAAGTTCAAAGCGCTCCACCTTAACCGTCCCCCGGCCGGGCTCGATCCCGACGGCTCCAAGGGACGGGCGGAAGTCGCGCACGTTGAAGAGCCACTTCCCCGCCACCTCGGCGCTCACCATCCCATTCTGGCGTTCAATCCTTACGTCGAAGGGGCACCCCTCACGCACTGCGGTCGGGGCGTCCATTCTGGCGATATGCCGCGCTGCATCGCAGAAAATAAGCCCCCCCTTCACGTACATCTTCCCGTTCGCGCCGCAGAGCCCGAGATAGAGGTCCCCGAAATGAATGCGCGCGTTCGCCCTGCGCGCATCCGCGATGGATAGTCGCAGTTCCGCCACGGCATCCTCGCCGCCTGCGGGAACTCCATCCGCCCAGAATACGACATCCGTTCCCGACAGTGAGACGCCATCCGCCCCTCGTATCGTCCTCCCTTTCTCGGGCTGGGGGACAAGTCCCATGCCATCCGCGCGTAACGCATTGTAGACATCCGGGGACTCACGAACCGTCAAGCCCCCGAACGAGGTGACGGTCGCGCAGACCACGCAGGGAAGAACCGCATTCAGAATCTCAATTCGCATGGTTAGCCTCCCAGCGCCTCTAACGCCTCGTTCTTGCGAACGATGCCCAGCTTTTCGACCCGAGCGATGAACGCGGAATATTCGCTCTCAGAAAGCGGACGCCCCTCGGGCCGACGAGAATATCCGCAATCAAGGCCGATATGGCGCATCACGCTCTTGCAGAGCGACATGTTCGCGCTCTCAATCATCAGCTGCACAAACCGGCACACATCCCGTTGTACCGGCTGTGCCTCCTTAAGCCGATTCTGCGCCACAAGCGAACATATCTTCACGAAGTGGCGCGGGATGTGGTTGTCTGTCATGCCGATGCAACCGGAATACTCGCCTGTGGCAAGCGCGTTCAGGACCTGTTCGTCATAACCAGTGTAGAAAATCGCCGGCTTACCCAATCTGCGCTTCAGCTTTCCAAGCTCGTAGTAGTCTCGGTCAGTGTATTTCATGCCACAGACATTTTTGAGATCAAACCAGCGCGCCGCCTTTTCGGAATCCATCTTCCCATGCTGGTAGATCATGAAGGGGAGATCCGTCGCTTCCGAGATGGTCTTGTAGTGGTCTCCCGCCGCCTCGTGGTCCTGGCCGAAATAGATCGGCCCAATCGACGCCGTCCAGTCGAATCCCACACTCGCCGCGTGGCGGGCGTACTCGGCCGCCTTTTCGGAACTGGGATGGCCAACGTGTGCAATGAGCTTAAGGCGGCCCCTTGCGGCCTTCGCAACCCGCGCAAAGACCTGTTTGCGTTCCTCGTCCGAGAGCAGGAAGCTCTCTCCGGTGGAACCTGTGACGAAGAGGCCGACCAGACCGCACTTCACGCCATATTCGACCAGCTTTTCAATCATTTCCTCATTCACGCGCCCGGCCTTGCTCCCCGTGCGGTAGTAAGGTGTGTACATCGCGGAAACGGCCCCCCCCATTCCCTCAAAGATCTTCCCGGCAGGGACAGGCAGCTTGTCCTGCACAGGCGCCGCCTTGGCACGCATGGTCGCCAGAGGGGTAGCAAGACCTGCGGCGGCAAACGTTCTCATGAAACTACGACGATTCATTTCTTTTCTCCTCATGTTGGGCCCTATTGTCCACAGCAGAATGATACCATATGCTCGATATCGTTTCGGCCAACAATTTTATACCGTTATGGCCAACCAGGCCTGACGTGTGCTATACTGCGCCTGTCATGAAGCATAACTTGAGACAACGAAGCATTCTCGTTGTTCTATGGCTTGCAGGGTCGGCGGGGCGCAAACAACTCGCAGGCCTTCTCCGCTATGTGAACGAGGCGTGTACCTGGAATCTGCGTTTAATCAGCGATCCGCGGGATCTCAACGAAAGCATAATCAACGAGGCAAAGGTTCGCAAGACGTTTGACGGCTTTATTGGGCATGCCATCTCAGAATCCGCATTGGCGATGTCGAACTGGAAGATCCCCTCGGTTCTCATCGACTACCCTCCACCTACGCTTCTCAGGAATGGTCGCCCCTGTTCGATCATGGTCGACGACGATGAGCGGATCGGCGCAATGGCTGCGGACTATTTCACCAGACTGGGTAGATTTTCCTCATTCGCGTTCGTGCCTGACGTCGAGCAACGCGGGTGGTCGCGGCTACGGGAACGTGGGTTCAAGCAACGCCTTCGTCAATCTGGAGGGAAGGTATATTCGTTCTCGGTGGCACACGACGATCTCACGCACTGGCTATGCCGTCTGCCTAAACCGTCAGCCCTGCTCGCCTCTCACGATTTTCGCGCCAAGGACGTACTGGACGCCTGTCGTCAGCAGAAGATCGCTGTCCCAGACGAAGTGTCGGTCCTTGGAATTGACAACGATGAAATCGTCTGTGACAATGCCCAGCCCGCGCTCTCGTCCATCCGCATTGACCACGAGCGCTTTGGATATCTTGCCGCTGCGGAGCTGGACAGGGTCATGGCGACACGTAAACACCGTCTCCCGATACACAAAATCCTCGTTCCAGCTGTCGGAATCACCGAGCGCAACTCCACAAAATTCACCTCCCCGGGAACTGTACTGGTAAATCGAATCACCGACTTCATCAATGCGCACATAACGGAACCAATACATGTTGACGATGTCCTGAACCATGTCGGCGTCTCTCGCAGTCTCGCGAATCTGCGGTTCCGTCAATCGACTGGGACGAGCATCCGTGGCGCCATTGAAAAACAGAGGCTTGACCTCGTAAAGGACAAGCTTCTTTCTTCACGCATTGCCATTAACAAGATTTCAAAACTCTGTGGCTACGCAAACGTTCAACGGCTCAAATACGTCTTCAAGAAGCGTTTTGGCTGTTCAATGCGTGAATGGCGCGCGCAGCATTCCAAGCAGACCAACCTATAACCCCTTGCTGTACCACACGCGGGCTTCGGGAACTGATCTGCGGGCCGCAGCAATCCACGCGATCCGCTTGTTCGTCCATGCCGTCCCCTCGTTTCAACGGTCGATGACAAGGTCATCCCTGGGCAGCCTCCAACGTAACCGGGACGCCCCGTCTCGGACGCCGTGCCCGCAGCGGGAGGGCCGCAACGTGGCGCTCTCGCCCGCAACCACAATGCGGACGTCCGCCCCCCCCCACACACACACCCAGCGAAGCGCACCCCTATTGCGGGCTGGTCGGCTCGCGGCGCGGAACGACACCACGCAACCCATTACCGGGACATCTTCCACCTTTATCCCGATTTTCCTGCTTCTCGTCGCGCCTGATGCTGCCGAGACAGGCCTGGGGAGGGCCGCAATTGCCGAACTGATCACGCCGCGCGACGCGACGGGTTTCAAGCAAGATTATTACGCAGTGAAATCTCATTGCGTCTCACCGCCCCCTCTGCTAGACTGTGCGGCGGCTAAGGAGGGGAAGGCATGGCGGCGAAATCGGACACGGCGGTGCGGGGGACGGCGGCACGGGCGGATTGCGGCAGCCGGGACGGCGCGGCGGG
>OLGE01003884.1_pt1 | contig 11353 bp, 13 predicted proteins | sample 1605151 | NCBI WGS metagenome assembly OLGE01 (sample SAMEA3888912, study PRJEB22519) | human gut metagenome | biome: human gut; feature: human-associated habitat; material: faeces | place: Denmark | collected 2010
CGAGCGGCGACCGCGAGGGCTCTGTGTCAGAGATCGCAGCGCTTGCCAAGGAGCGCGGCATCGTCGTGCAGTACGTGGAGCGCGCGAAGATCGAATCGCTCGCGGGCGGTCACCGCCATCAGGGCGTGCTCGCCTACGTCGCGCCCGTACCCTATGCCGAGCTCGACGACATCCTGAAGGCGGCCGAGGAGAAGGGCGAGGCCCCGTTCCTCGTCCTTCTCGATGAGCTCGAGGACCCGCACAACCTCGGCGCGCTCTTGCGCACGGCGGATGCGACTGGCGTGCACGGCATCCTGATCCCGAAGCGCCGCAGCGTCTCCCTCAATGCGACCGTCGCCAAGACGTCGGCCGGCGCCGTCGAGTACGTGCCGGTCGCCCGCATCGGCAACATCGCACAGACGCTCAAGAAGCTCAAGGAGAAAGGCTTCTGGGTAGCCGGTGCCGACATGGACGGTGAGAAGGCGTACTATGAGGCGGACCTCACGGGCCCGCTCGTGCTCGTCGTCGGCAGCGAGGGCCGTGGTATGAGCCGGTTGACCAAGGAAGCGTGCGACTTCATCGTCAGCATGCCGATGGTCGGCCGCATCAATTCGCTCAATGCGTCGGTGGCTGGCTCCATCCTCATGTACGAATCCATGCGCCAGCGCCTCCAGAAGAAGGGCTAACGCCTTGAGCTTTTGGGCGAAAGGGCGTATAATCTCATCTATAAGGGCTATATAAGGGCTACGTGTTTGTCACAGTAAAAGGAGAAAAGTGCGATGGAAGAAGCAGCAGACACGGATATCATGGAGGACATGTACCGCAGATACGAGAATCTGACGGACGAAGAGATCCTCCTGGATATCAAGGAACACAACAATAAGGTCGCACTGGATTATCTGATCAACAAGTACCGGAATTTCGTTCGGGCAAAGGCGCGTTCGTACTTCCTCATCGGTGCCGACCGCGAGGACATCGTCCAGGAGGGCATGATCGGCTTCTACAAGGCCATCCGCGACTTCCGCGACGACAAGCTCTCGTCGTTCCGCGCTTTTGCGGAGCTCTGCGTGACGCGTCAGATCATCACAGCAATCAAGACGGCGACCCGTCAGAAACACATCCCGCTCAATTCGTATGTCTCGCTCAACAAGCCAATCTACGACGAGGATTCGGATCGGACGCTCCTCGACATCATCTCAGGGGCCAAGGTATCCGACCCAGAAGAGCTCGTCATCAGCCAGGAGGAATTCGTCGACATCGAGAAGAAGATGGAGGAGATCCTCTCCGACCTGGAGTGGAAGGTGCTCATGAGCTATCTCGACGGCAAGTCCTATCAGGAGATTGCCGAAGACCTCGGTCGCCATGTCAAGTCAATCGACAACGCGCTGCAGCGCGTCAAGCGCAAGCTCGAGAAGTACATGGAGACGCGCAGCGACGACATCGACATCAACACGATCTACAAGGGACTCTCGTCCATCAACCGCCGTCTGCGCTCCGCCGACGGCGGCAAGGACGTTGCGCCCTGACTTCGCCATCATGACAATTCCATAAAGAGGGAACAGGTGACGCCGCAAGGCGCTGAAAAGAGAAGCCGGTCAAAGCCGGCGCGGTCCCGCCGCTGTAAGGGGAGCGAATCTGCATAGATATGTCACTGGATGAACATCTGGGAAGGCGCAGAGGAGCGATGAACCGAGCCAGAAGAACTGCCTGTCCGAAAATCACCGTTACGACCTGCGAGCGATGGGAAGGCGATTGCTATCAGCAAAGCTGTGTCTTTGTGGCACGGTTTTTTACGATAGGAAGGCTTTTTTCGCGTGCGTGCGAGGAGAGCCTTTTTTGTTTGGGTAGACTTAGTCAAAGGAGGAAACACAATGAAACATTGGCAGAAGATGCTGGCAGCCGGCCTGGTGTGCACGGCTGCTCTCGGCTGGAACCAGACTGCGACAGAGGCGGCGTACCAGCTCAATCCGGAGGTGAAGCATGCGACGATGGCCCTGAAACAGGCATCGGAGATCGGCGTGCTCAAGTATGAGAATCCGGCACTTAAGGATATGGCCGATAAAGATGCCATCGTCGTCATGACATTTGGCACGACGTATAAGGACACGCGCGCCAAGACGATCGATGCGACGGTCAAGGCCATCGAGGCGGCGCATCCGGGTGTCAAGGTCGTGACGGCCTACACCTCGCACATCATCATCGACCGCGTGGCGAAGAACGAGGGCATCAAGTTCCCGACGCCGGAGGAGGCACTTGATGCCCTCAAGGCAGAGGGATACAGCCGCGTGGCACTCGTCTCGCTCGACGTCATCCCGGGCATGGAGTACAACTACGACCTCGGCGTCTACCACAACTACAAGGACCAGTTCAAGAAGATGACGCTCGGCACGTCGCTGATGTACTGGCAGGGCCAGGAGGGCCAGGCCGACGATGTGACGCAGACCATCAAGGCGCTCGCGACGCAGTTTCCGAAGCAGGGCAAGCACGATGCCATCCTGATCATGGCGCACGGCACGCCGCAAGTCTCGAATGCCTATTACTCCGTCATCCAGGCCAAGATTGACGAGCTCGGCTACAAGAATGTCTTCGTCTACACGGTCGAGGGCTGGCCTTCGCTCGAGACGGTCATGCCGAAGCTCAAGCAGAACGGCATCAAGCACGTCACACTGATGCCGATGATGATGGTCGCCGGCGATCACGCCAACAATGACATGGCAGGCGCTGAGCCCGACTCGCACAAGTCGATCCTCGAAGCCGCCGGCTACAAGGTCGACGCCTACATCCACGGCATCGGCGAGAATGCGGCCATCCAGTCCCTCTACCTCGAGCGCGCCAACGATGCCTGGGATGCGCTTGAATCCAAATGAAGCTTGTGATATTTTTCATGGCAGGCAGGGATATTTTCCGCTATAATGGATGAGTCGAAACTCCGAGCGAAAGCACTCTAAGGATGATGTCTTTCATCTATGAGGCTGAGCCTGGGTCAAACCCACAGGGCAGTGCTGGAAATGGCACTGCCTTCCGTTTTTGAAAAGGAGCTATGCACCATGAAAAAACTATTCACACTGATGGCAGTCTGCCTGCTCGCACTCGTGAGCGGCTGCGGCGGCCAGCAATCAAGCGCTCCGGAGCTCGCTGATAAGGGCCCCGTGGAACTCCACGTCTCGGCGGCCGCGAGCCTGACCGATGTCATGAACGAGATCGGCAAGGCGTATGAGCAGGAGCATCCAGACGTCAAGGTCGTCTTCAACTACGGCAGTTCGGGCGCTCTGCAACAGGCTATCGAGAATGGCGGCGCGGCCGATCTCTTCTTCTCGGCTGCGCAGAAGCAGATGGATGCACTCGATAAGCAGGGCCTGCTCGCGGACGGCACGCGCGAGGATCTGCTGCAGAATGAAGTCGTGCTGATCGTGCCGAAGGAAGGCGGCAGGGGCATCACTTCGTTTGACGCGCTCACGGGCGATGCTGTCGCGCACGTCGCGCTCGGCGAGCCGAAGGGCGTGCCAGTCGGCCAGTACTCCGAGGAGATCCTGACGAAGCTCGGCCTCCTCGATGACATCAGGGCCAAGGCTGTCTACGGCTCCTATGTGCGCCAGGTGCTCGCCTGGGTTGCATCGGGTGAAGCCGACGCCGGCCTCGTCTACGCGACGGATGCTGCTGTCGAGCCGTCGGTCCGCGTTGTCGCGACGGCACCGGCTGGCACGCATAAGCCCATCATTTACCCGGCAGCTGTCCTTAAGGACACGAAACATCTCGATACGGCAAAGGATTTCCTGGCCTTCGTCTCGAATGATAAGAACAAGGAACGCTTTGCGAAGTATGGCTTTGAGGTGAAATAATGGAATACGCACCGCTCTTCCTCACAATAAAGACAGCTGTGGTGGCGACGGTGGTCACGTTCTTTCTCGGCATTGGCCTGGCTCTGGCCGTCGCGCGCATGCGGCGTTTCCAAGGGCTGGCCGATGCCGTTATTACGTTGCCGCTCGTTTTGCCGCCGACCGTCATCGGCTTTTTCCTGCTGCTCGCCTTTGGGCGCCGCAGCGCTATCGGCAGATTCCTCTTGCAGTTCGATATCACGATTGTCTTTACGTGGAAGGCCGCGGTCATGGCAGCCATCGTTGTCTCACTGCCTCTCATGTACCGCACGGCCCGTGGCGCGTTTGAACAGCTCGATCCCAATATCATCGGCGCCGCGCGCACGCTCGGCGTCTCGGAATGGCGCATTTTCTGGCACGTGCTCGTGCCGAATGCACGCGCCGGCATCCTGGCGGGGCTCGTGCTCTCTTTTACGCGCGCCCTCGGCGAATTCGGCGCGACCATCATGTTTGCCGGCAACATCCCCGGGGTCACGCAGACGATGAGCACTGCCGTTTATGCCGCGGTGCAGGCCAATGACTACGATCTGGCCTTCGAGTGGGCGGTGGTCATCATCGTCTTCTCGCTCGTCTTTGTCAGCCTGATGAATGCCTTGATTTCACGTACTGGTGCGCCGCAGCGGCGGGAGGGTTGAGATGGAGTTAGATGTCAAGATTGAAAAGAAACTGCGCACTTTCACGCTCCGGGCAACTAAATGACAAAGTGCTGTCTGTTTCTTTTGATACCGAAGGAAAACAGGGAATCACCGGAATCCTCGGTGCGTCCGGCTGTGGCAAGAGCATGACGTTAAAATGCATCGCGGGCCTTGAGCGGCCGGACAAGGGGCGCATTGTGCTCGACGGCCGCGTTTTGTTTGACAGCGACAAGGGCATCGACCTGGCGCCGCAGCAGCGGCGCGTCGGCTATCTCTTTCAGAATTTTGCCCTTTTCCCGAATATGACGATTACCGACAACATCCGCTTTGTCGCAAAGGGCAATCGCCAGGAGCGGGAGCAGCGCGTCAGGGAGAATCTGGCGCGCTTTGATCTGACGGAGCTCGGCAATGCTTATCCGATGGAATTGTCGGGCGGCCAGCAGCAGCGGGCCGCCCTGGCGCGCATCTTCGCCTCGGACGCGCAGATCCTGCTGCTCGACGAGCCCTTTTCGGCGCTTGATCACTATTTGAAGTGGAAGCTGGAGCTGGAGCTGCGCGAGGTGCTGAAGTCATACGGCGGTGCGGCGGTGCTCGTCTCGCATGACCGTGGCGAGGTCTACCGCCTCGCTGATCGTGCGGCTGTCATTGACCGCGGCCAGATGCAGCCGGTGCGCACGCGCGATGAACTCTTTGAGCATCCGGACACGTTGGCTGCGACGCTGCTGACCGGCTGCAAGAATGTCTCGGCAGCCCGGAAGACTGCCGCAGGCATCGTCGAAGCGGCGGACTGGCAGCTGTCTCTGCGCGTTTCGGGGAAGGTCAGCGACCAGACTGCTTACGTCGGCCTGCGCGCGCATTTCCTGGAATACCGCGAGGGAAAAGAGCGCCCCGAAGAAAATATTTTCCGGATGGAAGTCACGGACGTCATTGAGGATACCTTCTCGTATCTCATCATGGTGCGCCGTGCCGGCACGGAGGCCAGCCGCATACGCTGGGAACTCCCGAAAGACGAGTGGCACTGCATTGAAGCGCAGGAACTCTTGCTGTACTTCCCGCCGGAAAAACTCATGTTGATGGATTCGTGAAACCAGAGCCTGCATGATGGGGAAGCGGCGGAGCCTCGTTTTGGCATCAGGGATCCTGGAAGATACAGAGGTCGGATACGGGTCAGGAGGGATTTTCATGAAACGGAAACAGAAGGGCATCTTAGCCATTATCCTCGTGCTGCTCGCTGGTATCGCCATTTACGCGTATCAGCAGCATGAGGCGGCTGTGAAGCGCGCTGCGGCACAGCAGCTCACCTTGTCGGGCAATGTCGATGTGCGCGAAGTCACGCTTTCGTTCCGCGAGAGCGACCGCATCAAGGAGATCCTCGTAGAAGAAGGCGACACGGTCGAAGAGGGACAGGTGCTCGCACGCCTTGACACGGATGAACTCAAGATCGATCTGCGCAAGACGAAGGCGCAGATTGCCGCGCAGGAAAGCGCAGTCGAGAAGCTTCACAATGGCACGCGCGCAGAAGAGATCGAGCAGGCCAGACAGAAGCTCAAGGCCGCGCAGGCTGCCGCTTCGAACGCACAGGGCATTTATGAGCGCCGTCAGGCTGTCTACGACAGCGTGCAGGGCATCAGTGAACAGGACCTCGACAATGCGCGCTCGCAGGCTGAAGCAAAGCAGGCTGAGGTCGATGCGGCCCAAGAAGCCCTCAATGAGGCCATGAATGGGCCGCGCTCCGAGGATGTCCGCGCCGCGGAGGCACAGCTGCAGGCTCTGCAGGAAGAGCAGGCACGTGAGGAATACCTCTTGTCGCAGTACGAACTGCGCGCGCCGATGAAAGGCGTCATCCGCTCGCGCCTCGTAGAGCCCGGCGACATGGCCTCGCCCTCCACACCGGTGTTCAAGCTGTCGCTGCTCGACAAGAAATGGGTGCGCGCCTATGTCAAGGAAGACGACCTTGGCCGCATCTACGAGGGTCAGAGCGCCAAAGTCTACATCGACAGCCAGAAGGACAAGCCACTGGCCGGTCAGATCGGCTACATTGCGGACACGGCGGAATTTACGCCGAAGACCGTGCAGACGGATGAACTGCGCACCGCCCTCGTCTATGAGGTGCGCGTCTACGTGGATGATGATGCCAATGTCCTGCGCCTCGGCATGCCGGCGACGGTCAAGATCGAACTTTGAGCAGGGGGTGATCGCATGGAGATCATCGAAGCGAAGGGCCTCAGCAAGGTCTTTGTCCTGAAGGACGGCAAGCAGGATAAGGTAGAGCGCGCCGCAAGGCTGGCGCGGCTCATCACCATCGGCAAGCGTTTCCTGACGGAAGGAGGCGGTCTGCCTGTATAACCGCTATATCCGCAGCGACAGCGGCGCCTATACCCGCGTCCCCATGGACGACGCTCCCCCGCCGCAGGAGCCGCCGCGCCATCACGCGCCGCCCCCTCCGCCGCCTCCGCCGCAGGGCGCACCGGAGCGCGGCTTCTTCAACGACCTGCTGGAAAAGCTCCATCTGGGCGATCTGGACGCCGGCGACCTGCTGCTGTTGTTTCTGCTGTTCTATCTCTCCCGGCAGAAGGCCGACGAGGAGCTGCTCATCGCCATCGGCCTGCTGCTGATCCTGTGACTTCCAGCATTTGCATTTGCAAAATGGTTACAAAACGGTTACAATATACCCATCCTTGCAAGAGAAATCCAGACATAGGAGGTCACAGTATGTGTAATTTTGACTGCGCTTCCCTGCTGAAGCTGCTGTGCAGCTGGTTCGGCAAGTGCTGACGCACCTGCGCACGCATAGAAAAACATCCCCCGACAGACTGTCGGGGGATGTTTTGCGTGTAAAATGAAATTACTTCACAGCCTCGGCCACCGCCACGGCCACGGCCACGGTCGCGCCGACCATAGGATTGTTGCCCATGCCCAGGAAGCCCATCATCTCCACATGCGCAGGGACGGAGCTGGAGCCGGCAAACTGCGCGTCGCTGTGCATACGGCCCATGGTGTCGGTCATGCCGTAGGAAGCGGGACCGGCGGCCATATTGTCCGGATGCAGCGTACGGCCGGTGCCGCCGCCGGAGGCCACGGAGAAGTACTTCTTGCCCTGCTCGATGCACTCCTTCTTATAGGTGCCGGCCACCGGGTGCTGGAAGCGGGTGGGGTTGGTGGAGTTGCCGGTGATGGACACGTCCACGCCCTCATGGTGCATGATAGCCACACCCTCGCGGACATCATCGGCGCCATAGCAGCGGACATCGGCGCGCTCGGTCTCGGAATACCGAATCTCGCGGACGATGTTCAGCTTGCCGGTGAAATAGTCAAACTGAGTCTGCACATAAGTGAAGCCGTTGATGCGGCTGATGATCTGCGCAGCGTCCTTGCCCAAACCGTTCAGGATGACCCGCAGAGGTTCCTTACGTGCCTTGTTTGCGTTGCGAACGATGCCGATAGCACCCTCGGCAGCGGCAAAGGACTCGTGACCAGCAAGGAAAGCGAAGCACTTGGACTCGTCGCTCAGCAGCATGGCGCCCAGATTGCCGTGGCCCAGACCCACCTTGCGGTCCTCGGCCACAGAACCGTCGATGCAGAAGGACTGCAATCCCTCACCGATCTTCCGTGCGGCGTCGGCAGCGGTCTTAACACCTGACTTCAGTGCGATGGCCGCACCCACGGTGTACGCCCAGCAGGCGTTCTCAAAGCAGATGGGCTGAATGCCCTTGACGATCTCATAGGGGTCGAAGCCCTTCGCCTTGCAGAGCTCGCGGCACTCCTCCACGGAGCCGATGCCGTACTGCGCGAGGACGCCGTTGATCTTGTCGATACGTCTTTCGTAACTTTCAAACAGAGCCATTTTGTCGTCCTCCTTCTCTTATTCCTGACGCGGGTCGATATACTTCGCCGCGTTGTCCCACTGACCGTAGTGGCCGGTGGCGTTCTTCAGCGCTTCGTTGGCGTCCACGCCCTTCTTCACGGCGTCCATCATCTTGCCAAGGCTGATGAACTCATAGCCGATGATCTCGTCCTTGTCGTTCAGAGCCAGCTTGCTGCAGTAGCCCTCGGCCATTTCCAGATAGCGGGGACCCTTCTCGCGGGTGCCGAACATGGTGCCCACCTGAGAGCGCAGACCCTTGCCCAGATCCTCCAGAGATGCGCCCACGGCCAGACCGTCCTCGGAGAAGGCGGACTGGGTGCGGCCATAGACGATCTGCAGAAACAGCTCGCGCATAGCGGTGTTGATGGCGTCGCACACCAGGTCGGTGTTCAGCGCCTCCAGAATGGTCTTGCCGATCAGGATCTCAGAAGCCATGGCTGCGGAGTGGGTCATGCCGGAGCAGCCGATCGTCTCCACCAGAGCCTCCTCGATGACGCCGTTCTTCACGTTCAGCGTCAGCTTGCAGGCGCCCTGCTGCGGGGCGCACCAGCCGATACCGTGGGTGAAGCCGGAGATATCTCCGATCTGCTTGGCCTGTACCCACTTGCCCTCCTCGGGAATGGGAGCCGGGCCGTGATAAGCGCCCTTGGCCACAGGACACATGTGCTGCACTTCCGTCGTATAGATCATAGTGACGATGTTCCTTTCTGCGTTATAGTAGTGCCTTTCGGCGGTCAAACCACCTGCATTATACCAAATGTCCCCACAAATTGCAAGAAACATTCCAAACATTTGGCCGTTCCCGAAAAAGCGATGCGGGCGGCGCGCCCCGTCCCTTGTGTTTTGCGGCGGAGGCTGGTATAATCACCTTATTATGCGAAAGGAGTGCCGCCCCCATGAAACGCTGTCTCGTGATCTCCGATTCCTTCAAGGGCACGCTGTCCTCCCCGGCCATCTGCCGCATCGCCCGCAGCCTTGCCGTTCCCGGCTGGCAGGTGGACGCCCTGCCGGTGGCCGACGGCGGCGAGGGCACCGTGGACTGCTTTCTGGATGCCTGCGGCGGGCAGCGCGTGACCGCTGTGGTCAGCGACCCCTTCGGCGCGGAGGCGGAGAGCTTCTACGGCCTGCTGCCCGACGGCACGGCTGTGGTGGAGTGCGCCGCTGCTGCGGGGCTGCCGCTGGCGGAGGGGCGGCTGGATCCGGAACGCACCACCACCTACGGCGTGGGACAGCTGATGGCGGCGGCGCTGGACAACGGCGCAAAGCGTTTGATACTGGGTCTGGGCGGCAGCTGTACCAACGACGGCGGCTGCGGCGCAGCCGCCGCGCTGGGCGTCCGTTTTTTCGACCGGCAGGGGCGCAGCTTTGTGCCCACCGGCGGCACGCTGGCGGACATCGCGGATGTCGACCTGTCCCGCCGCCATCCGGCGCTGGACGATGTGCCCCTGACCGTCATGTGCGACATTGACAACCCTCTGTACGGTGCGCTGGGCGCAGCGTACATCTTCGCGCCCCAAAAGGGCGCAGATGCAGCCTGCGTGCAGCGGCTGGACGAGGGACTGCGGCATTTTGCCGCCGTTTTGCGGCAGCGGCTGGGTATCCCCGTGGATAAGCTGCCCGGCGGCGGAGCCGCGGGCGGCTTCGGCGCAGGGTGTGCAGCGCTGCTGGGCGGTACGCTGCGCTCCGGCATCGAGACGGTGCTGGACACCGTGGACTTTGACCGCCGCGCCGCCGGGTACGATCTGATCGTCACCGGCGAGGGGCGGCTGGACAGCCAGAGTCTGGGCGGCAAGGCGGTGTCCGGCGTGGCCGGACGGTGCCGTGCGCTTGGCATTCCCGCAGCGGCACTGGTGGGCGCGCTGGCGCTGGAGCCGGACGATCTGGCGGCGCTGGGGCTGTGCAGCGCCCGCAGCATCAACCCCGCCGGTGTGACCCTTCAGGACGCCAAAGCCCATGCCGCCGCCTACTACCGCGACGCCCTCGTAAAACTGCTGAAGGAGATGAGCTGATGTCCCGCGTCATAGAGATAACCGATTTCCTTGCACCGGAGCTGGACGTATACGCCCGCGCCACCGAAAACCAGCTGGTGAACCGCGCCGACCCGTCCAACGCCCTGTTTATTGCGGAGAGCCCACTGGTGATCGGGCGGGCGCTGGACGCCGGGTGCGTGCCCGTTTCCTTCCTGATGGAGCCGCAGCACATCACCGGCAAGGGCGCGGAGGTGCTGCGTGATATTGATATGGTCGGCAATAATCTGAAACGGGCGCAGGGGATGTGCGGCAGCAAGAGCGGCTCTATCCCGACCGATGTAGGGCAGCCTATGATTCGCGTCAGCAGTATGACTGTCGGCGGAAGGGGGTAAGCAGAATGGAACGGAAGGAATTTTTGGAAAAGGTGCTTGCCTACGGCAGACAGGCAGGCTTTGCGGACTGCGAGGTTTATTACCGCGGCGGCAAGGCGTTTGAGGTGCTGATTCTGGAGGGCGAGGTCAGCGATTATGAAAACAGCAGGGAGGAGGGCCTGGCGTTTCGCGGAAACATCAACGGGCGGACAGGCTATGCCTATACCGAGCAGCTGACAGAGGATGCCATTGCATATCTGGTGGAAACGGCGAAGGAAGCGGGGCTGTATACGATTCAGTGGGACGTGGATTCGTTGGACTGGAAGAATTTATCCGCCGAGGAAATCGCAACGAGGGTTATCAAAAAAGCAAAGTCGGGTTCGATAATTTTAATGCACAACAACGGCTTGCACACCCTCGAATCGCTTCCTTTGATTTTTGCGGCAACTCAGCAAAAAGGGCTTGTTTATCGACCTATAGGCGAACTTATTTACACCGATGACTATAAAATTCTGCCCGACGGCACGCAAATAAAAACGAATTGACGCGAGCTTTATGCAGACGAAAAAACAAATTAAAAATCAAGCGAAGAACAAACATCGCTAAGGGAGAACAAAATGATTGAAGAAAAACAGAACAACAAAGTATTCGTAAGCGG
>OLGE01003887.1_pt1 | contig 11349 bp, 8 predicted proteins | sample 1605151 | NCBI WGS metagenome assembly OLGE01 (sample SAMEA3888912, study PRJEB22519) | human gut metagenome | biome: human gut; feature: human-associated habitat; material: faeces | place: Denmark | collected 2010
CGAAGATTTGCGCAGACGTACTGTACGTACTTCAAGCAAAGATTTGCCGCAACAGACAAAAAAGACGGCTTTAAGGCTTGATGGGGTTCAAATCTCTCTCGGCTACCGCTCTGCCGCATCATCTTCCGCTTTCGTCCGGTTGTCTGCTCCCTTCGAGCGTTATTCCGCGCAGGGGCGAATATTCGTCCGTCACGAGCAACTTTCTTTCGAGCATCTTTTCGCCGAGATACTTCTCGATAACGCCCGCGCTCTTCATTCCTTTTTTGGCGAAAACCATTCTCTTCGTTTCTCCCGCGAGCAATTCGTTCGTGCGGATAATTTCCTCGGGAAGCGGCTCTATAAGTTCGTTAACGACCGAAATTCGTTTGTATCGGTAAGGATTCGGCAAGCCGTAAAACCGCACTCTCACCCTTTCTCCGTCCGCGTCCGCGACGATAAAAACAGACTTTCCCGTGTCGTTATAAAAACGCAGATCGGCATAAGAATAACTAACCATCGCGTCGAACGACGGCTCGACGTAAGACACCGCAAGGCTGTGCCTGTGCCGCTCGGTGACGGTAAGCCCGGACAAAAGAGCGCAGTTATACACCGTCGACGACACCTGACACACTCCGCCGCCGACTCCCTCGACGAATTTTCCGTTTTCGATGACTTTCGCAGTGGAATAACCCCGCTCTTCCGTCCTTTCGCCGACCGCAGCATTGAACGAAAACTCCTCGCCGTTCGCGATTTCCGTAAGATTCAACTGCCTGCACGCAAGGCTTATATTCTTTTTGCGCGAAGCCGCGGAACTTGAATACCGCGTGGAAAACTCTCCTCTTTTTTTCATCGTAGACTTGAGTTCTTCGCGCGTGACGCGCGGCTTGACTTCGACGTATTCCGTGACGCAAAATTTTCCGCCGCCGCGCTCGAGAGTTTTTTCGATGCCCTTTAAAAGCGCGCGTTTATCGACTCCGAACCCGACTTTTTCGGCGACGAATACGAAAGGTTCATCTTGTTCGGGATGGCAGACAAACGTCGCGTCGACTGGCGGAACGAGCGACGAATAATAAATATCCTCGACGACCTCGTCAATTTTTTTGAGATACGGTTTTCCGTTTTCAACGTCGATTTCGGGATAGGAATACTCGAAAAATTTTCCGTTGGCTTCGACGGTGAGGCAGACTTCGGAGCGATTAAGAGCAAAAGCGGGTGTTTGTCCGATTTTCGCCGAAGCCCGAAACGCTCCCCTTGTTTGCAAACCGAGCGAGAAAACGCACGCGCACACCGCCGCCGATAACGAAATTATTTTTTTCGACACGTCCTTACGTAAAATCATATACCGCAAGTATGCGTTTTCCGCCGGAAATTATGCCGGATTATGCCGTATACACAGGAAATTATACCGGGAATTATTACGAGGAGTTTACCGCGAGTATATATAATATTGTTGACAAAACGACGATTAAAGTTTACAATATATAAAACACTTGTTATAGAATATATCTTTCGGAGAATATATGGACGATATAATAAGGATTGACGGACTTGAAAAAAGGTTCGGCGAAGTTCACGCCGTAAACAATCTTTCGTTCAGGGTTAAAAGGGGCGAACTTTTCGCGTTTCTGGGCGTTAACGGCGCGGGCAAATCGACTACGATTTCCATAATGTGCGGTCTTTTGGAAAAGGACGACGGCAACGTCGAAATCTGCGGAAAAAACGTCGGAACGGATATGAGAGAAATCGCGAAAAAACTCGGAGTGGTGTTTCAGAATTCCGCGCTCGACGCCCGCCTTTCGGTTAGGGATAATCTCGTTTCGCGGGCGGCTCTTTACGGAATTTACGGCGCGGAAGCGAAAAAACGCATAGACGAACTTGCCGAAAAACTGTGTTTTAAGGACCTTATGACGCGGACGGTGGGCAAACTTTCGGGCGGGCAACGCAGACGGATAGACGTGGCGCGGGCGCTTCTGCACAAACCCGAAGTGCTGATTCTGGACGAACCGACCACGGGACTCGATCCGCAGACGCGCAAAACGCTCTGGGGGGTTATCCGCGATTTGCGGCTTCACGACGGAATGACCGTTTTCCTCACCACCCATTATATGGAAGAATCAACGGACGCGGACTACGTGATAATTCTCGATTCGGGCAAAATCGCCGCAGAAGGCACGCCGCTCGAACTGAAAAACAGATACACGGGCGATTTCGTCACCGTTTATAACGCCGACGAACAGACGATTAAAGACCTCGGATTCCCTTACGAAAAGATTCGCGACGCCTTCAGAATTTCGGTTAAAAACACAGCCGAAGCGCGCGACCTGATAATTAAACACCCCGCCGTGTTTTCGGATTTTGAAATAACGAAAGGCAAAATGGACGACGTTTTTCTTGCGGTTACGGGCAAAAAACTTGCGGGAGGAAACTGAAATGAAAACGTTTTTCGCTTTGACTAAAAGAAACGTAAAAGTCTTTTTCAAAGACAAAGGCTTGTTTTTCTCGTCGCTCATAACGCCGATAATACTGCTCGTTTTGTATTCCACGTTTTTGGCGAACGTATACAAAAAATCGTTCCTGGGTCCGGACGGCTTCGAGATGCCGGAAAAACTGCTCAACGGGCTGGTTACGGGCGAACTCGTTTCGTCGCTTCTCGCGGTTACGTGCGTTACCGTGGCGTTCTGCTCCAACCTGCTGATGATTCAGGACATAACGAGCGGCGCGCGGAACGACCTGCTCGTTTCGCCGATTAAAAGCCCCGTTTTATCCGTTTCGTATTTTACCGCAACGTTCCTCTCGACGATAATCGTAAGCCTTACCGCCGCGGCGGCTTGCTTTGTTTACACCGCGATAAAGGGCTGGTATTTATCGTTTGCGGACGTGACGCTGATTATTTCGGACGTTGTTCTGCTAACCCTTTTCGGAACGGCGCTTTCGTCCTGCGTGAACGTGTTTTTGACAACTAACGGTCAGGCTTCGGCGGTCGGCACGATAGTTTCCGCCGGGTACGGATTTTTGTGCGGCGCGTATATGCCGATCGCGAGTTTCAGCCCCGCGCTCAGAAATATAATTATGTTCCTGCCCGGGACTTACGGCACGGCTCTCGTCCGCAATCACGCGCTTTCGGGCGCGCTGAACGAACTCGGCTCGCTTATCGAAGGAGACGCGGCGCGGGCGGAAGTACTCAAAAACATTAAAGACGGCGTGGACTGTAACGTATATTTCTTCGGCGACAAAGTTGAAATATGGGTTATGTATCTCGTCCTTGCGGGCGCGACGCTGCTTCTTCTCGGGCTTTACGTCCTGTTGGGAAAACTGCTGAAAAAACATAAATAAAAAAACGCTTACGACGTTCAAGTAAACGTAAAGGAGAAAATAAAAAACATGAAATCACTCGAAGTTATTCAGAAAATCGTTAAAGTTCTGAGAATCCTCGCCAAAATCGCTTACATACTCTGTATAATCGGCGCGGTTGCAAGCGCGATCGGAGCGGCTTCGCTTTTCGCGATCGACGAGAATTCCGAAATATGGAAAAAGGCGCTCGAAGCGATACAACCCGATACAATCGACCTCGCCGCCGTGCGTTGCACGTGCCTTACGGGCGTTTTCGTTTGCGCCGCGGGCGCGGTTCTGAGTTGGTTCTCGAAGAGGCTTTTCGAGGACGAACTCGCCGCAGGTACGCCGTTCGACAGACATATCTGCAAAGACGTGCTTAAAGTCGGCATTATATATCTCGCCGTTTCGGTCGTTTCCGGAATAATCATTGCGATAATTTACGCCTGCTTCAATCTCGACGCGGACGGGAGCGGATTTTCGGGATTCACCACAGGCATAGTATATATAATATGCTGGCTTCTGTGCCGTTACGGCGCGGACGTTAAAGAAGGCGTCGGCGTTGACGCAAACGGAAATAACGGGACTGCCGGCGTTAACGGTGTTAACGGCATTAACGGCGGCGCGGAAACGACCGGAAAAGTTGCGACTTCGGAAGAAAGCGGAAATAACGGCGACGATTTGTTTTAAGAATTTCAGTCGCAGATAATTACAAAACAAAACGCCGCCGGGCGGAACGAAATCGTTCCGCCCGGCGGCGTCATTTACGCGTAAAAACATCGATTAATCGACTTATACAGGCGTTTTGCGGTATGATTGACAAAACAATATGCGTTTTTGATTTTCCTCGCGGACTGTTTACAAAACTCACGTACCGGTTCGAAAAAAATATGCTTTAAAATTTTTACGTAATTTTTATAACATTTTTGCGAGACGTATGATATAATCTATTAAAAGAGGCGTAACGCCGGTTCAGAACAAAGAGGTCAATATGTTTTATTTTATTTATTACGCGTCCTTCATCGTAGTGTTGCCGGGCATTCTGTTCGCCCTTATCTGTCAACTGCTCGTCACGATCAGGTTTAAAAAGTATTCGCGCGTTCAGTCGTCGTCGCAGTGGACGGCGAACGAAATGAGCGACATGCTTTTGGAAAAACAGGGCATCAGGTCGGTAGAGATAAGGAAAGTCGACGGTTCGCTCACCGATAACTACAACCCGTCCACGGACGTTTTAAGCCTTTCGGAAAGCGTTTATTCCGGAACGGACATCGCGTCGCTCGGAGTTGCCGCGCACGAATGCGGACACGCGGTTCAAAAACACACAGGTTCGTTTTTGCTCACGCTCCGCTCCGTTCTCGTCCCCGTGACGAACATCGGCTCGCGGCTTGCCGTTCCCGTTGCGGCGGTCGGAGTTCTGCTCAGTTTCCTCATTAATCCCGACACCGCAAACGTTATTATCGCGATCGGCATCGCGCTCTATTCGCTTTCCACTTTGTTTGCGCTCGTCACTCTCCCCGTTGAATTCGACGCTTCGAGAAGGGCCATGCGCATGCTCGCCGAAACGGGCGTTATGAACAACGACGAACTGAAAAAAACGAGAAGGGTGCTTACTGCCGCCGCTATGACTTACGTGGCGTCGTTACTCGTTTCGCTTTTATATCTTCTCAGGTTCATTCTGATCGTCGGCTCCGTAAAAAGCCGCAGAAACGACTAATCGATAATTTTTTTCAACAAAAAACCTTACGGCACGGGAATTCGTAAGGTTTTTATTTTGTCTTAAATTTCTGCTTGTAAATATCCGCTTGTAAATTTTCCGCTTGTAAATTTCCGCCCGCCGATAATTTGCGGGCGCGTTATCAGCCGATGAGAACAAGCGAGGTCTTTTCGGAAAGTCCTTGAGGAATCAAACCCGAGCGGACGCCGTTTTTAAATTCCGTACCGAACGTGTTCTGCCGCGTGAAGGCAAGGGTTATCAAGAGTTCGCCTTTCGTTACTTCAAACTCCGCGTTTATAGGCGGAAAAACTGCGGGGACTCCGTTCACAACGCACGCCGCGCAAGGCAAATCATCGGCTATAAGTCGATAAACACCGTTTTTGAGCGACGAACGAAGAGAAACCCTCCCGCCGTAATATTTAAGCCCCTGAACTGCAAAATCGCCGATTTTCAGTTTTTTAGGCAGACCTTTCAACACCTCGGTTTCATTATCTCCGTACACGCCGAAATCGCCGCATAAAAACGCGCCCTCGATATCGTACCGCTCGTTAAAATCAAACGCGACGGTTATTTCGTTTTTTCCGACCTTTAAAAACTCGTCGGCAACGGGAATAACGCGGAAACAACCGTCGATCTCCGTTCCGTGTGACGTTTTCCCGTCGAGAAGATTGCCGTTCACCCTTATTTCCGCGTTTTCGTCCTCGGTCATAAAGGCAACTCCGCGAACAGGCTCAGCCGTCTTAAAGGAAAATTTAAGCGTGACTTTGCATAAATTTTCGGGCGCAGGATAAAATTTATCCTTAAACCAAGGCTGAACCATCTCGCCGTGGCGTTGTTCGAGTCCGAATTTTTCTCTTATTTTTCTGTCGATTTCCAGAACGTCGCCGCGGGCGAAAAACTCGCCGTCGAGATAACAATCGGCAAAATCGAGCGGAAGAACGTTCGGTTCTTCGAGTTTATAGTCGAATTCCTCCGGAAAATCGGTCGGTTTTTCGATAATTTTCTTCTCTTTTACCTTTTCGCCGTTGCAAAGCAAAACCAGAGCGCCGTCGTTTTCAAAGTTGCGTTCGATAATTATTTCGTCGCCGCGCCTTGTGAACGGAATGAAAAACTTTTCGCCCGTATAAAGGTTTATTCCGACCGGATCGACGGCGTTTTTTATGACTATCGTCACCCGATTTCCACTCAAAATCGCATCGTCTTTTTTTGCATCGTCAGCCTTATTAAGGAAGAAATACACCTTACCGTCGTCGAAAACGCGGGTTTCGGAGATTATATTTCCTTCCGAAACGACAACTTCGTCCGATTTAATCAGTTTCAGAACTTTTTCGGGGTTAAACCCGACGTTTATCGCGCCGTTCAGATCTTCGGAAAAATCGTGACGGACGCCGTCGAGATACCGTGGAAGTTCGCCCGCCAGAATAAGCGTTCCGCCGTTGCGGACAAATTCCTTTAACGCGGAAAGCGTTGTCGAACGCAGGTTGTAATTGCCGTTTAAAATTATTTTGTCGTATCTCTTTTTTCCGACGACGAGCCGACCGTTTTCGACTTTTCCGTGCTTAGCGAAAACGCCTTCGTCGATATAATCCGCCGCGCCGCCGTTGAGCCTTATAAACTTGAAAAGTTCGTAATATTCACGCTCTAATCGACTTATAAGCGGACTTGTCGTTCCGAAACAGTTGATATAAGACCGCTCGTTGGTAAGCCCCCAGAGCGATTCCACGGGGTTGATTATCGCAACGTCCGTTTGCTCCTCGCCGACGTTCAAGAGATATTGAAGCCTCGAAAAATAGTCCTCGAGATACTTATGTTCGGGATACCAGGCGGACTGATGCAGGATACTTGCGGGATAATCGCGCTTCGCCTGACCTTTCATCGTGTACCAGGAAAGATGTGGACAGCGGAGCGAAACGCCGCCGAAACTCTGCCAGTTTCCGGTACGTTTATAATCGGCGAGAGTCATTTTCCAGCCCGTCGCGGCGTACAGTTCGTCGAGAACGAATTTTTTGCCGAGTTGCTTTGCCACGGAATTCACGAGCGACGGAACGTTCACGGCAAAGTTATCCTCGCAAAGATTGTCCATTCCGGGGTAATCCATATATTCGTAATACCGCATCACGCTTCCGCACATTGTCGTCTGCGCGGCAAGGTTATCCTCGTGCAGAACGTGCCCCGTTACGAGAAGCCCGTGAGCGCGGCACCATTTATGATAAGGCGCGGCGAAGTTTTCGAGAAAAAGTTCCTGCTCCACTTCGATAAGGTCGTAAGTTTCCTTGCAGAAATCGTTTTCCGCGTCGCCGAACCACAAAAGCGGCAGCCTTTCCTCTATTTTATAGCCCTTGCGTTTTTCAAACTCTTCAAAAAGTTTATAGGTGTAAGGTATTTCTCTTTCGGCGTTTTTTTCCTTTCTGCCGAAGCCGTTGAGGAAGGGGTTTCTGTGCGGCTCGTCGGTGAAAATGCCTTTTATCGCCGTTCCGAACAGTTCGCCGAACGCTTCGAAGTATTTTTCGTGAGTAAGTCCGATAAAACGCTCGGTGGCGGCTTTGTTCATCGTGTCGGCGTAAGTGTAACCGTTATAGAAACTGTCGGGTTGCATATAGTCGAAATAAAAGGCGAACACGCGCTCGTTTTCCTTTTTTTCGCTCGGCGTGGCGATTTTACGGTAATTTTTCGCCGCTTCGCCGTCAAATTCAACCGCGAAAAGCCCGAGAAAATTCTCGGGTTTTTCAAAATCTTCGCCGTTTCCCGAGTTGTCGCTTTCACGCGCGACGTCGTCGCTCACGACTTCAAAGTAAGTCATATATTTCGCGCGGAATTCCTTGGTTTCGGTTACGTAACCGCCGCAAGTTCCGCTCGGCCAGCGATCCTCGTCGTAAAGATACGCTTCCAATCCGTGTCCGGCAAGTTTTTCGGCGGCGCGGCGAACGAGTTTTAACCATTTTTCGCCCATATATTCCGTCTTAAGCCCCGTGCGGGAGTGAATGAACGCCCCGCCGAACCCCATTTTTTTAAGACATTCGATCTGGAAATCTATTTCTTTTTCATCGATTTCGCCGTTCCATGCCCAAAACGGTTTTCCGCGCAGTTCGCTCGTAGGATTTTTCAGTATTTCATAGTCGATTTTCATAAGTCGATTATACACTTTTTCTCGTAAGTTTACAACTGTTTGCGACTATTTCGACTTCCTTCGGCGCGGTTATTTCAACTTCCGTTTCGCTACCCGCCCGCCTTACGCGGATTTCCGCCTTGCCGTATGGCGTGGGAATGCTTCCGTCGGCAAACTCAAGCCCGCAGAGCGACGGCTCGACGGTTATCTTTTTCCCGCCGTCCGAAACGCGTACGCCGAGAACGGTTTCCGTTAAAAACGCAATCGGTCCGCAACTCCAGCCGTGGCAAAGCGAATGACGGAAACCGGTGTAACAAAATTTTCCGTAGTCGCCGTGAATATCCTTTTGTCCGTCTTTCGGAAGATCGTCTATTCTTCCGCTATCCTTTATCCATTCGACGTCGAAATCCTCCCAGAAAGAAGTCGCGCCCTTGTCGAGCATTCCGCCGTAATAGTCTTTGAGCATTTTCACGGCGGTTTCCGCGCCGCAGCACCGTTTCGCGGCGGTAAGAACGTAATAACTCATAAAGGTAGAAAGTCCCTTCGCTCCGCCCGCCGCGAGTTTTTCGGCAGCGGCGTTTTTATCTTCGTTGCCGGCAAGATAATTCATCGCGACGGCTTGTTTCGCCACGGGTTCGGCATTGTTCGCCGAGGCGAGTTTTCTTACGATTTCCCTCGCGGCAAAATCGTCCTTGCCGAAAAACCTGAGAAGTTCGCCGCCTTTTTCCGCCGCTATTTTCAAAAGCGCGTTGCAACCGATAACCGCGTCCGCAGTTCCGCTCGTGGGCCAATCGAGAAAGTAATTCGGGAAATCCGTTTCTCCGTTTTCGCTTACAAATTTGTTGGTGTTCCCGATTAATTTTGCCAGATAATCGATATATAGCCCTACTTTTGCATTGTCGCCGGTGAAGCGATGATAATCGTAAAGCACGAGAATCCACCAGAACGAATAAGCGGTATGTCCGTTCATCCAGTCCGTCGGCGGGGTTTCTTCCGCGCCGAAATCTATGCAGTTCGCCACGTTTTCCGCATCGGCGGTCGTATATAAAACGCCGAGCGTTTCCGGGTGCAGGTCGCCTATCCACACGAGCCTGTCGCGCTTTATTCCGTCCCAGATCATCCCGCCTTGCAAGCACAAAAGCAGGGTTCTTTGCGCCACGGAATAAATCTCGTTGAGCCTTTCGTCGCTGCAGCGAAAACTCCCCGCAATTTCACGTTTTTCGGTCACGCTCTTCGCGTAAACGTTTTTCAAGCGATACGTTCCGCCGCCGAATTCGAGGCAGACGAATCTGAACCCGGTCTGCCCGTAGCACCCGTCCGAAAGTTGCGGAAGCGAAACGGAAAAATCGCGGAGCGAATGGTCGTTCGTGGCGTTTTTAACGCCGAGCGGCGCAAGACTTTCCGTAAAGGACTCGCCGAAACGAATCCTTACGGGCGAACCGTTTTCGATATAATGCGTCAAAAGGCGGACTCCGCCCTGAATTTCTTTGCCGAAATCGAAAACAATGCGGGTTTTTCCGCGGATCGTGGCGACGTCGTTTTCGCCCAGCCCGATTTGTCTGGTTTTGCTTTTTAAAAGGCTTTCCGTATTTTCCGCGCATCCATCGATCGGATGAATTTTCACGGGAAGCAAATACTCTGTGTTTTCAACCATTTTCTTTTCCTTTGATAAGTTTTGACAAGGCAAGCGCGGCGGCAAACAAGCCGATTACGGCAAAACAGACCGCCGAACCGCCCGAGCCCGCCCCGAAAAGCAAGACCGCGCCGCAGCCGCCCGCGTTTCCGCCGTCCGCGTTTCCGCCGCCTGCCGAATTTTCGGAATCGTCGCCGGAATTTCTCGTCGAAACGATAAATTTCTGAGTGTAAAGTTTTGTTTCGAGGTAATATTCCTGCGGATAATATTCCGCGATGACTTCGTAGTCGTGGTCGTTTTTCTCCGTAACGTCGATGATTTTGCCTTTGACTTCTTTCGTCCTGCCGCCGTATTCGGTCACGGTCAGTTTTATCTCTCCGCCATTTTGGGGAACTTTATCGGTCGTTGTCTGCCCTTCGACGCAAAGCGGGATATTTTTAAGACTGTCGGCGTAATTGTTCGTTATGCCGGTAACATCGCCGCGAGCGTACCCGAAACGGAGTTTTCGTTATATTCGTTCGGCAGTCCTCTGTGCGCAACGTTGAAAGGCGTTCTCGTCAAGCCGCTTAGCCCCGCGATTATTTCCGAATGGTTGAATTTTATGGATTTTCGGTAGATTTTATGGGTTTTTGGCGTTTTTACGCGGGTAAATTTTATCCAAAAAATAAAACTCACCGTTTTCGCCGAAATTTTCTTTTCCCCTTACTGTTTATCTCTGCAAGCCGCAATGCTCTCTCTGTAAACCGTTTTCGCTTTAACCACGTAAATATCGCCGGAATAATCCGTTCCCTCGCTCATTCTCGAAATGATTCTTCTGCCTATTTCCGTTCCGTAATCCTCTTTGTCGAAGGAAATCGACGTGAGCGACGGGATATATTCCTTGGAAAGAATGATATCGTCGCAACCGATAACCGAAACGTCGCGGGGGCAATCGTAGCCGAGTTCTCTGAGAGCGCGCATCGCGCCGAAAGCCGCTATGTCGTTCATAACGAAGAGCGCGGTTATTTCCGGGTGAGCCGTCATCAGCCGTTTGGTGAGAACGTAACCCGTTTCTCCCGACTCTCTCGTCATGTCGTCGTTAAACATTATGTAATCGTCGTTTTCGTCGAAGCCGAATTCCTTGCGGCGGGCGGTGAAAGTTTCGCCGCGTTCGTCCGCGTAAAAATACGGAGCGTCCGCAAGACTGACGTAACCCGCCTTTTTATGCCCGAGCGAACTCAGTTTGCGCATGCAATCGGTCATCGCGCCGGTTACGTCGTGATGAACTTCGATATCGCTCACGTTTGCGAAGTTGACGAGTATCGTTCCCCTCTCTTTCAGCATTTTCAGAAGTTCTTCCGAATAAAGGTTGGACGAAAAGTTCACGAGCGCGTCGAACTGCCTTTCCCCCAGAAATCTGCAAACGGTGTTCGCGTCCTCTTTAAAATCGAAAACGGTCATCATAAACCCGTGCGCGGTTACGTATTTGCCGACGTACTGCACTATTTCCATATGATACGGGTTGGTGAACTCGTTGATGATGACGCCTATATGATAAGAAAGTCCGAGCGACAGACTTCTCGCCGTGTGATTGGGGAAATAATTGAG
>OLGE01003892.1_pt1 | contig 11330 bp, 9 predicted proteins | sample 1605151 | NCBI WGS metagenome assembly OLGE01 (sample SAMEA3888912, study PRJEB22519) | human gut metagenome | biome: human gut; feature: human-associated habitat; material: faeces | place: Denmark | collected 2010
CCCGCCGATCGAGCGGGAAATGATCTGGGAAATGTTCTCCATTGGCGTTCAGCCCCTTTCGCTCTTTAGTATACCAGTTTTTGCGCCATCTTGTAAAGGGCACGCTGCGGCATCCTGATTGACGTTTCCCACCTTATCGACGCGGAGCACAGGCCCGCCTCCTTTTTGCGCAGCGCGCGTGAGAGCAAGAAAATACGACAAAACTTGCACATTGATGCTTGAAAAACGAAAATGCATGCAGTATTATAGATAACATCTATCAATGGTGCACTGCCGGGCGACCGGCGGCACTCTTTGACAAGCAGCGAAAGGAGAAACTCAGCCGTGTCAAGACTTGATATTATGACGCCCTCCCGCGCGCAGACCGTCGTTGACGGTCTGTACCGCGATGTGGAGCGGCGTATCGCCGCCAGCCCTCCGGGGCTGTGCCCCGTGGACCTTGCCAAGAACTTTCTGGACCTCTGCCACGCGCAGACCTGCGGCAAGTGTGTTCCCTGCCGCATCGGCCTCGGTCAGCTTTCGGAGCTGATGGAGCAGGTGCTCGAGGGGAAGGCCACAATGGAAACGATCTCGGTCATCGAGCGCATGGCGCATGTGATCGTCAACAGCGCCGACTGCGCCATTGGCCGCGACGCGGCACGTCTGGTGCTCGACGGCGTACAGGGTTTCCGCGACGATTATGAAGAGCACATCCTGCGCCGCCGCTGCCTCGGCGGGATGCGCGAGCCCGTCCCCTGTGTGGCGCTCTGCCCTGCGGGTGTGGACATTCCCGGCTATCTCGTGCTCATCAAGTACGGCCGCTATGCCGACGCCGTGCGCCTGATCCGCAAGGACAATCCCTTCCCCTCGGCCTGCGCTTATATCTGCGAGCATCCCTGCGAGGCCCGCTGCCGCCGGAACATGGTGGACGACGCTCTGAACATCCGCGGACTCAAGCGCTACGCCGTGGACCACGCCGGGGACGTGCCCCAGCCCAAAAAGGCGCCTGCCACCGGCAAGTCCGTCGCCATCGTGGGCGGCGGCCCCGGTGGCCTCTCCGCCGCCTACTACCTGGCCCTCATGGGCCACAAGGTCACCGTCTACGAGAAGCAGAGCAAGCTGGGTGGCATGATGCGCTACGGCATCCCCAGCTACCGTTTCCCCCGGGAGAAGCTGGACTCCGAGATCGACTCCATCCTGTCCCTGGGCATCGAGGTACATACCGGGGTCAAGGTGGGCCAGGATGTCACCTTCGACCAACTCAAGAAGGAACACGACTGCGTATATATCTCCATCGGCGCCCACACCGACAAGAAGACCGGCATCAAGGGTGAGGACAGTGCGGGCGTCATGTCCGCCGTGGAGCTGTTGCGCCGCATCGGCGACGACGAGATGCCGGACTTCACCGGCCAGAACGTGGCGGTCATCGGCGGCGGCAACGTGGCCATGGATGTGACCCGCAGCGCCATCCGGCTGGGCGCCGCCAAGGTCACCTGTGTCTACCGTCGCCGCCAGGAGGACATGACCGCCCAGCAGGAGGAAGTGGAGGGCGCCATTGCCGAAGGCGCCGAGGTCCTGACGTTGCAGGCGCCTCTGAAGATTGAGGCGGACGAAAGCGGCCATGTGACAGCCCTGTGGACTCAGCCTCAGATCATCGACGAGATCGACAAGGCGGGCCGTCCCCGGCCCAACACAGCCTCTGTGGAGCCGCTGCGCATCCCGGTGGATACCGTTATCGTCGCTATCGGCCAGGGCATTGAGTCCCGTGGCCTGGAGGAAAGCGGCATCAAGATCCAGCGGGGCGGAAATGTGGCGGCCAACACCAGCACCCAGATCCCCGATATGGAGGGCGTGTTCGCCGGCGGCGACTGCGTCACCGGCCCCGCCACCGTCATCCGGGCCATTGCCGCCGGCAAGGCGGCGGCCGCCAACATCGACGAGTATATGGGTTTCAACCACGAGATCAAGGTGGACGTCACAGTGCCCACACCCCGCTGCACGGACCTGCGGCCCCGGGGCCGCGTCAACGCCACTGAGCGGGATGCCAGTGAGCGGAAGTGCGACTTCCAATGCATCGAGTGCGGCATGACGGACGAGGAGGCCACTCAGGAATCCTCCCGCTGCCTGCGGTGCGACCACTTTGGCTATGGGATCTTCAAGGGGGGACGTGTGGAAAAATGGTAAACTTCAAGATCAACGGCCGGGAGCTGTTCGCAGCCAAGGGCACCACCATCCTGGCGGCTGCTGAAAAGGCCGGTATCCCCATCCCCCACTTGTGCTTTTTGAAAGACATCAACGAGATTGCCGCCTGCCGGATGTGCGTGGTGGAGATTGAAGGCACTGACCGGCTAGTCCCCGCCTGCAACACCGAGGTGCTGAAGGGCATGATCATCCAGACCAACTCCCCCCGAGTACGGCAGGCCCGAAAGACCAATCTGCGGCTGATCCTCAGCCAGCACAACTCCAACTGCACCGTCTGCGTCCGCAGCGGAAACTGCACACTGCAGCAGCTGTCTCATGACCTGAACATCCATTACCAGCCCTATGACGTGCAGCCGGAGCGCTCCCGGGTGAATCTGAGCGTTCCCATCGTCCGGGAGGCCAGCAAGTGCATCAAGTGTATGCGCTGCGTCCAGGTGTGCGACAAAATTCAGGGTATGCACATCTGGGATGTGGCGGGCACCGGCTCCCGCACCACGGTGGACGTCAGCTACAACCGCCTGCTGAAGAACACCGACTGCGTGTTCTGTGGTCAGTGTGTTACCCACTGCCCCACTGGCGCTCTGACGGTCCGGGATGACACCAACCAGGTGCTGCGGGCCCTGGCAGACCCCGAGATCACTACGGTGATCCAGGTGGCTCCGGCGGTTCGGGTGGCCTGGGCGGAGGAGTTCGGCCTGAACGCGCGGCTGGGGACCACTGGCCGCATGGTGGCAGCCCTGAAGCGTATCGGCTTCGACTATGTATTCGATACCAATTTCTCCGCCGACCTGACCATCATGGAGGAAGGCAGCGAGTTCGTGGAGCGGTTCACCCACCGGGGCAAGTACCGCTGGCCCATGTTTACTTCCTGCTGCCCCGGCTGGGTGAAGTTCCTCAAAACTCAGTACCCCAGCTACAAGGAAAACCTTTCTACCGCCAAGTCTCCCCAGCAGATGTTCGGTGCGGTGGCCAAAAGCTACTTTGCGGAGAAGAAGGGGATTGACCCCCACAAGCTGTTCGTAGTTTCCATCATGCCCTGCTCCGCCAAGAAGGCGGAGAGCGAGCTGCCCACCATGAAGGACGCCTGCGGCGACCGGGACGTGGACGTGGTGCTGACCACCCGGGAGATGGTGCGTCTGTTCCGCAGCGACTGCATCGTGCCCGCTGAGATGGATGAGGTGGAGTTCGACAGCCCCCTGGGCAGTGGCACCGGTGCAGCGGTGGTCTTCGGTGCTACCGGCGGCGTCATGGACGCAGCCCTGCGCAGCGCCTACTATCTGGTGACAGGCAAGAACCCTGACCCAGACGCCTTTGAGCAGGTGCGGGGCAGTAAGCCCTGGAAGGAAGCCGTCTTTGACATTCCCTGTGCTGGAAAGGTGCGGGTAGCGGTGGTCAGCGGCCTTGCCAACACCCGCAAGCTGATGGAGGCTGTGGACAACGGCGAGGTGGACTATGATTTCGTGGAAGTCATGGCCTGCCCCGGTGGCTGCGCCGGCGGCGGCGGCCAGCCCATCCACGAGGGCGTGGAGATGGCATCGTCCCGGGGCAGCCAGCTGTGGAAGCTGGACGCCAAGTCCGATATCCGCTTCTCCCACGAGAACCCGGATATTCAGGAGCTGTACCGGGCGTATCTGAAAAAGCCTCTGGCCGAGAAGGCCCATCACTTGCTACACACAGACTACCAAATTTAGCATATTAGGAAAACTGCGTTAGGCCCTGTTTTTACTTATCATTTTTAGCGCAAAAGTCGCATAAGTCTTATTGTTGCTTTCCCGTCTTTTTTCTGTAGTACTTGATAAGAAAACAAACAGGAATCCGAGAATGCAGGTAGGCAGTAAAATTGAGCAGGAATTGGAACAAATGACATTCTTATGCGGAATTAAAAACTGTGAAAGCCATGCAAAATTAGCATTTTGTTTTTGCTTTATCCCATGCTATACTTAACATATCAAGAAATTTTGACGATATTGCGCAAAACAGGAAGCATGGTGAAACTGCATGAAAATACTTGTCATTGATGGACAGGGAGGTGGACTTGGGCGTCAGCTGGTGTCTACATTAAAGGTTGCTCTCCCGGAGTCTGAGATTATTGCGGTTGGCACGAATGCATTGGCAACGAGTGCTATGCTCAAAGCCGGTGCAGAACATGCCGCCACTGGTGAAAATGCTGTTGTTGTGAATTGTCGCAAAGCGGATATTATTGTCGGCGCATCTGGCATCGCCATTGCGGATTCCATGTATGGAGAGATTACGCCAACGATGGCAGTTGCTATTGGACAAAGTTCCGCAAAGCGCGTTTTTGTTCCCGTGAATCTTTGCGACAACTATATTGTTGGCGTTCCTGCACAGTCGATGTCCAAATTGGTGGAAAGCACTGTGTTAGTGGTGCGATCCATTGTTCAGTTACATCCTTACAGACTTAGAATCCGGCAGAAGACGGATGAATCGGCAGAAGCTGTGTAAGTCTTATCGTTCCGTTATCAGATAAAAGAACTAACGAAAAAAATACCAGGAAGGTATTTGCCCTCTCGAAAGGGGCAAATACCTTCCTATTGTCTTTTTAGGAGTGCAATATGCAGTTATCAGATTTTTTCGAGCAAAATTCCTCCGGAGCGCTGGCCTTTTCCGGCGGAACGGATTCCTCCCTGCTGGTTTGGGCCGCCGCGAAATACGGAAAAGATTGGCACGCCTACTATCTTCACTCTGCCTTCCAGCCCGCCTTTGAGCTGGCGGACGCTCGGAAAATCGCATACCAGTGCCAGATTCCGCTGACCATCATCGAAGCAGACATCCTGCGCTATCCAGAAGTCACCGCCAATCCTGCGGACCGCTGTTATCACTGCAAGCGCCGGGTATTTTCCGCCATTCTCCATCAGGCTGCAACGGACGGCTACTCTCTCGTCATCGACGGCACCAACGCCTCCGACGACGCAGGTGACCGCCCCGGCATGAAGGCCTTGCAGGAATTGGAGATTCGCTCTCCCCTGCGAGAGTGCGGACTGACCAAGGGTGATGTCCGCACCCTGTGTCGAGAAGCCGACCTGTTTGTTTGGAACAAGCCCTCCTACGCCTGCCTGGCTACCCGCATCCCCGCCGGGACCCCTATCACGGCGGAAGCCCTCCAAAAGGTGGAAAAAAGCGAGAACATGATTGCCTCCCTGGGCTTCCATGATTTCCGCGTCCGGCTCCGGGGCGATACCGCGGTGTTGCAGTTCACGGAAGACCAGTTTCCCTACGCTTGGGAATGCCGGGAAACGCTGCGCACCCGTCTGGCTCCCATGTTCGCACAGGTTACCCTGGACCTGACCACCCGGGCTGCTTCATGCTGAGAAAGGAGAAGACACAATGGCATCCAGACACGACATTCTCTCTGTACTGCAGGACGTGCAGTCCGGCGCGCTGACACCGGAAGACGCCCTTCTGCGCCTAAAGCTGGCCCCCTTTGAGGACTTGGGCTATGTCAAGGTGGATTACCACCGAGCTGTTCGCCAGGGTGTACCGGAGGTGATCTACGGCCAATCTAAGACCAAGGAACAGATCAGCGGCATTCTCTCCGCCATGGAAAAGCGGGGCTGCGTCAACATCTTGGTGACCCGTATCCAACAGGAGACGGCGAACTATCTGGCACAGGCCTTTCCCCTTCGGTATGAGCCACTGGCGAAGCTGGCGGTGGTACTGCCCCAGGAGGTCCCCGGCCAGGGCTCCATCGTGGTGGCCACCGGCGGCACCAGTGACATGGGCGTGGCCGAGGAGGCCGCCATCACCGCCGAGACCCTGGGCAACCGGGTCACCCGGCTCTACGACGTGGGCGTGGCGGGGCTGCACAGGCTGCTGGGCAATCTAGAGCCGCTGATGAGCGCCCGGGTGGTTATCGCCGTGGCCGGTATGGAGGGGGCCCTGGCCAGCGTGGTGGGCGGCCTTGTGGACTGCCCCGTCATCGCGGTCCCCACCAGTGTGGGCTACGGTGCGTCCCTAGGCGGCATCTCCGCCTTGCTGTCCATGCTGAACTCCTGCGCCAGCGGAACCAGCGTGGTGAATATCGACAACGGCTTCGGCGCGGGCTTCCTGGCCAGCCGGATCAATCAGATGGAGAGTGTGAAAGAATGAAGACATTATATCTGGAATGCAACATGGGCACCGCCGGCGATATGCTGATGGCGGCGCTGTACGAGCTGATGACTGAATCCGAAAAGCATGATTTTCTGGAGACCATGAACCGCCTGTTTCCCGGCGTGGAAATTCACCCCCGGCAAGCCGTCACCTGCGGCATCACCGGCACCCACATGGACGTCACCGTCTGTGGTGAGGAGGAGCACAGCCACGATGTGGCTTTGGGTTGCGGACAAAATCAGGGCCATATCCATGAGCACCATCATGACCACGACCACGACCATGGCCACCACCATCACACCGCTCCGGCGGACATCACCGCCCTGCTGGAGACTCTGGATATCCCCGCAGAGGTAAGAGACTCTGCCAAGTCTATTTACGCCCGCATTGCTGATGCCGAATCCAAAGCTCATGGGATGCCGGTGGAGCAGATCCATTTCCACGAGGTGGGGGCTATGGACGCCGTGGCCGATGTCGTTGGTGTTTGTCTTGCAATCCATATGCTGCACCCCGATTGCATCACAGCATCCCCCGTCCATCTGGGCAGCGGCCAAATCCGCTGCGCCCACGGCATCGTGCCGGTGCCCGCTCCCGCCACCGCCCACCTGCTGGAGGGCGTCCCCTGCTACACCGGGGAGATCCGGGGCGAGCTTTGTACCCCCACCGGCGCAGCCCTGCTGACCCAGTTTGCTGAAGCTTTCGGCCCCATGCCGGTCATGTCCCTGAAGAAGACTGGCTACGGCGTCGGCAAAAAGGAATTTCCCGCCGCCAACTGCGTCCGGGCCTTCTGGGGCGAGAGCGGTGATCCCCAGCAGGCGGAGATCGTGGAGCTGTGCTGCCACATCGACGACATGACGGCGGAGGCCCTGGCCTTTGCCGGAGAGCAACTGCTGGCCCAGGGCGCTCTGGACATCTCCTGCGCGCCCCTGACCATGAAAAAGGGTCGGGCCGGCGTCAGCTTCACCGTGCTCTGCAAGCCCAGGGACGAAGGGCGCATCGCCCACGCCATCCTGCGGGAGACCACCACCAACGGCGTCCGCACCCGCCGTTGCGGAAAGTACATTCTGACGCCCTCTGTCAAAACCGTGGAGACCGCCTACGGCCCCATCCGCGTCAAGTGCGCCGACGGCGAGGGCATCCACCGGAAAAAGCCGGAATACGAGGATGTGGCCTCTGCCGCCAGAACTGCCGGGCTGCCCTTCCAGAAGGTCTGGGAGGACGTGCTGTCCGCCATCCGCGGGGAGGTATCGCAGAATGGATAAGGCTATGTGGGAAAAGGCGGTGGCATTCCATGGCCATGAATGTCCTGGTCTGGCTTTGGGCGTCCGCCTGTGCGAGTTTGTACGGCTACGTCTGGGCCGGACGTCCGCCCACGATGAGGAGTTGGTCTGCATCGCTGAGACTGACGCCTGCCCCGGCGATGCAATTCAGGCTCTGCTGGGCTGTACTCTGGGCAAGGGGAATTTTATCTACCACTGCACTGGAAAAACCGCCTATACCTTCTTTGACCGTGCCACTGGTGAAGGTTTCCGGGTAATTGCCAAGCGGAATCAGACACCCCTTAGCCGTGAGGAACGTAAGCAGCAGATTTATACTGCACCATTAGAAGAGCTATTCAGCGTGACTGTGCCCAAAGAGCCTCTGCCTGAAAAAGCCCGCATCTTCACCACACTCACTTGTGCCTGCTGTGGTGAGGGCGTAGCAGAGCACATGGCCCGTCTGCAGGACGGCAAGGTGGTCTGCCTGCACTGTTTCCATCCCTACGACCGATAAAGGAGAATCACTTTTATGAAAAAAATAGTTTCCGCCCTATTATTCTGCGCCCTGCTGCTGTCTCTGGCCGCCTGCAGCCAAAAATCCCCCACCGCCCAAGAAACCGAGCCAGAGTCTTCTGCTGCCCGCACTGTCACTGACAGTTTCGGCCGTGAGGTTACCATTCCCGCTGAAGTTAAAGCAATCGTGTGCACCGGCTCCGGTGCCCTGCGTATGGTGACCTATCTGCAATGCACTGACCGGCTGGTGGGCGTAGAAGACTGTGACAAGGAATATGCGGATTCCACCCTCCGGGATTATGCCTACGTTTATCACGATACCTTTGACGCCTTGCCCTCCATCGGCAAGGGCGGCGGCACCGCCAACACCGCCTACGTGGAGGAGTTGATCCGCCTGCAGCCGGACGTCATTCTGTCCGGCTATACCCAGGAGGCGCTGGAAGATCTGGCGCAGTCCACCGGGATTCCCTGCGTGTCCATCCGGGCCAAGAGCATCAACTTCATCGACGACAGCTTTTACACCGCCATGCGGGTGGCCGCCGAGGTGCTGGGGGTTCAGGAGCGGTGCGAGGAAGTCCTGCAGTACATCGACGGCTGCAAGGCTGACCTGGACGCCCGGACGGCGGACATCCCTGACGAAGGCAAGCCTGCCGTTTACGCCGGCGCCGTGACCTTCTCCGGCGCTCACGGCTTTACCGGGACTTACTCCAACTTCGGCCCCCTTATGGCCATCCACGCTAACAACGTGGCGGACGAGATGGGCGAGACCGGCTACTTTGACGCTGACCCGGAGCAGGTGGTGGCTTGGGACCCGGAGCTGATTTTCCTGGACCCCGGCAACATGAGCCTTGTTCGGGACGAATACCAGACCAATCCCGGCTTCTTTGACTCCCTGACTGCGGTCCGGGAGGGCAACCTTTACGCCTGCGTCTCCTTCAACAACTATTCCACCAACGTGGGTTACGCCCTGGCTGACGCCTACTATGCCGGCAGCGTCATCTATCCTGAGCGCTTTGATGACGTGAATATTGCCGAAAAGGCCGACGATATCCTGGAATTCCTGCTGGGACGCCGCTATTACAACGACATGAAGGCCAACGGCCTCACCTTTGGAGTGATTGAACTTGGATCTGCACAGTGAACAGCTTCATACGGCGACACCTGACAGCTACCGCCTGTTTCTCCGGCGGAAGCGGCTTGTGACCCTTGTTCTGCTGGCGGCGGTATTGGCGGCAGCCCTGCTGTCCCTGACCACAGGCTCCGCCGGGCTTTCCCTTGCGGAGCTGGCGGACACTCTGGCAGGCGGCGGCACAGCCCAGAGCCGAGCCATCGTATTCCACGTCCGTCTGCCTCGCATCACTGTGGCTATCGTGGTGGGCGCCGCCCTAGCGTTGTCCGGTTGCGTGATGCAGAACGTTCTTCGCAATCCACTGGCCGCTGCTTCCACGCTGGGCGTATCCCAGGGCGCCGCCTTCGGCGCGGCCCTCGCCATCATCGCCCTGGATGCCGGCGCCCAAAATGCCGCCAACGCGGGTACTGCCGTCACCATCAGCTCCCCCGGCACCGTGACCCTCTGTGCTTTTCTGGGGGGGCTTGCCACAACGGCGGTCATTCTTATCCTGTGCCGCCTGCGGTCTGCCTCTCCCTCCTCCATGATTTTGGCAGGCGTGGCCCTCAGTTCTCTCTTTTCCGGGGCCACCACCCTGCTGCAATACTTCGCCGATGACGTGCAGCTGTCCACCGTGGTCTACTGGACCTTCGGCGACCTGGGCCGTCCTGGCTGGTCGGAAATTCGGCTGATGTACGCGGTCACCTTGGCGGCTCTGGTCTACTTCCTCTGGAACCGCTGGAATTACAACGCGCTGAGCAGCGGCGTCCAAACCGCCAAGAGTCTGGGAGTAAGCGTGGATCTTTTGAGCTATATCAGCATGGGCCTTTGCACCCTGATCGCCTCGGTGGCGGTGGCTTTCGTGGGCATTGTCAGCTTTGTGGGCCTCATCGCCCCCCACATCGTCCGCCGGTTCGTGGGCAGCGATTATCGGTTTCTCCTGCCCTGTTCCGCTCTGGCAGGCAGCACCTTGCTCCTCCTGGGCGACCTGGCAGCGAAGGTCATCCTGCCGCCCGCCATTCTGCCCATCGGCGCCATCACGTCCCTCCTGGGGGCGCCGCTGTTCCTGCTGCTGATTTTCAGAGGGGAGGCGCTACGATGATAGAAGTTCAAAACCTCTCCTTTGCCTATGGCTCCCGCCCCATTTTGCAGAACGTGAGTTTTTCTCTGGAGCAGGGCGAGTGCGTGGCGGTGCTGGGCAACAACGGTGCGGGAAAGTCCACGCTGATCTCCTGTATCAGCCGTCTCCGCCGCCCCTCGTCAGGCAGCGTCCTGATTGACGGCACCCCTGTCACTCAAATGACCCGAGGCCAGCAGGCACAGCAGATCTCCTATGTAGCCCAGAAAAATGAGCTGGCCCATACCACGGTGTTCGACGCGGTGCTGCTGGGCCGCAAGCCCCACATGAAATGGGGCCCCTCCGACATTGACTATGATGTGGCGGAGCACGCCCTGCGGGCCGTTGGAATGGAAAACTGCCGCCTGCGGTATGTAAACCAGCTCTCCGGCGGCGAACAGCAGAAGGTGATGCTGGCCCGGGCCATCGCCCAGGAGCCGAAGCTGATGCTGCTGGACGAGCCCACAAGCAGCCTGGACCCCCGCAACCAATACGAGTCCATGGAGCTCATCCGCCACTGCGCCCACGGCCACCATATCGCCGTGCTGGTTGTTATCCACGACCTGAACCTGGCCCTGCGGTTCTGCGACCGTTTCCTGTTTTTGAAGGACGGCACCGTGTATGCCTCCGGTGGCCGGGAAGCGGTGACGTCCGAGAACATCCGGGCCGTCTACGGTATGGATGCCGCTGTGGAGCAGTTTGACGGGATTCCCATGGTCATTCCACACTTTCACGCGCATAGTTCTCCCTATTAGTATCCTCCGGATAAGGAATTTCTGTTCTTCCGGAGGTTTTGATCCCCGTAAACCATCGACTTGTAAAAATCCCGATCAAGGGGGTCAATCCAACTTCTTTTGGCATCTACTATAAATCCATACAAGACAACCCTTCATTGAAAGCGTTCATCACCGAGGCAAAATCTGTATTCTCACACTAAAACTTTCCAAAATTATTATCAGCAGTGCTAAGTGCGCCAGATCTTCATGATATCGAAAATCATGTGGAGTGCTTGTCTGAGCCGCAGTATTTCGACTTTAGAGCA
>OLGE01003894.1_pt1 | contig 11326 bp, 9 predicted proteins | sample 1605151 | NCBI WGS metagenome assembly OLGE01 (sample SAMEA3888912, study PRJEB22519) | human gut metagenome | biome: human gut; feature: human-associated habitat; material: faeces | place: Denmark | collected 2010
AACGCGCGCGGGCGAATAATGTTCGTCCCTGCAATGTTGCGACGACCGTTGCACAGTAATGCTTGAAACAGGAGGAAATCATCATGTCGGTAAGTGTACAGCAGATTTTGGGCCTGCTGCAGGCGGTCGCGCCGCCCGCACTGGCGCTGGATTGGGATAACGTTGGCTTGCTCGTCGATGCAGGCACGCCGGTGGACGGGGTGCTGACCACGCTGGACATTACCCCCGCCGTCGTGCGGGAGGCTGTGGAAAACGACTGCCAACTCATCGTCAGCCATCACCCGGTCATCTTCCACCCCATCAAAAGCCTGCACGCCGACGATGTACCCGCGCTGCTGATGAAAAATGGCATCTCTGCCATCTGTATGCACACGAATCTGGATGCCGCACCGGGCGGCGTCAACGATACTCTTTGTGATATCCTCGGCATTGCCGCCGAAGGGCGTGAAAGCTTTGCCGAGGGTTGCGGCCGCATCGGGACCACGATGCCTACCACCGTGGAGGCGCTGGCGAAGTTCTGCGCCGACACGCTGCACAGTGGCGTCAAGTATGTGAACGGCCAGAAGCCCGTTACCTGCCTGGCCGAGGTCAGCGGCGGGGGCGGCAGCTACTTACAGGAGGCCATCGACCTGGGCGCGGACTGCCTTGTCACCGGCGAGGCAGCCCACCACATTGCGCTGCTGGCCAGGCAGAAGGGTATCGGCCTTGTGGTCGCGGGCCACTGGGGCACCGAGCACGCCATTGCCGATGTGCTGGGCATCCCGGCCAGCGACGTCGAAGGCGTGGCGACGTTCTACAGCCAAATTTTCCGCCAGCCGGTTGGCCGTCACGTGATCCGCTACTGCGACAGCGTGGTGTGTCACATTACCGGCTATCAGGGGATTCAGGCCGCCATCGAGAAGAAGCTGAACATCAAGCCAGGGCAGACCACCTTTGATGGCCGCTTTACCCTGCTGCCGACCTGCTGCCTGGGCAACTGCGACAAGGGACCGACCATGATGATTGATGAGGACACTCACAGCCATCTGACGCCGGAGGCAATTCCTGACCTGCTGGAGCAGTACAAATGAAAACCGTAATTCGTACTGCGGAAACGCATCCGCTCACCTGGCGCCTGCGCGACGACAAGCAGCCGGTCTGGCTGGACGAGTATCGCAGCAAAAATGGCTATGAAGGGGCGCGAAAAGCGCTGACCGGCATGGCGCCGGACGAGATCGTCACGGCGGTAAAAGACGCTGGCCTGAAAGGGCGCGGCGGCGCGGGCTTCTCCACCGGTCTGAAGTGGAGCCTGATGCCGAAAGACGAATCCATGAACATCCGTTACCTGCTGTGTAACGCCGATGAGATGGAGCCGGGCACCTATAAAGACCGCCTGCTGATGGAGCAGCTCCCGCACCTGCTGGTGGAAGGCATGCTGATCTCCGCCTTTGCGCTGAAGGCTTATCGCGGCTACATCTTCCTGCGCGGAGAGTATATCGAAGCGGCCCAGCATCTGCGCCGCGCGATTGCCGAAGCCACCGAGGCGGGCCTGCTGGGGAAAAATATCCTCGGCACTGGTTTTGACTTCGAGCTGTTTGTCCACACCGGGGCAGGACGCTATATCTGCGGCGAAGAGACGGCGCTGATCAACTCCCTGGAAGGCCGCCGCGCTAACCCGCGCTCCAAGCCGCCGTTCCCGGCGAGCTCCGGCGTGTGGGGTAAGCCGACCTGCGTCAACAACGTGGAAACCCTGTGCAACGTGCCGGCGATTCTGGCTAACGGCGTCGAGTGGTACCAGAACATCTCCACCAGTAAAGATGCCGGCACCAAGCTGATGGGCTTCTCCGGCCGCGTGAAGAACCCGGGCGTCTGGGAGCTGCCGTTCGGCACCACGGCCCGCGAGATCCTTGAAGATTACGCCGGCGGTATGCGCGATGGCCTGAAGTTTAAAGCCTGGCAGCCGGGTGGGGCAGGGACCGACTTCCTCACCGAAGCGCACCTCGATCTGCCGATGGAGTTCGAAAGCATTGGTAAAGCGGGCAGCCGTCTGGGCACCTCGCTGGCGATGGCCGTTGACCACGAGATCAACATGGTCTCGCTGGTGCGCAACCTCGAAGAGTTCTTTGCCCGCGAGTCCTGTGGCTGGTGTACGCCGTGCCGCGATGGTCTGCCGTGGAGCGTGAAGATCCTGCGCGCCCTGGAGCGCGGCGAAGGTCAGCCTGGCGATATCGAAACGCTTGAGCAACTGTGTCGATTCCTGGGCCCAGGGAAAACCTTCTGCGCGCACGCGCCGGGCGCGGTTGAGCCGCTGCAGAGCGCGATTAAATATTTCCGCGAAGAATTCGAGGCTGGCATTAAGCAGCAGTTCAGCAATACCCATGCAATCAACGGGATTCAGCCGAACCTGCTTAAGACGCGCTGGTAATCTAAAGGTTTTTTTATTTTTGGAAGCACGCTAATGGCTACGATTCATGTAGACGGCAAAGAATACGAGGTCAACGGAGCGGACAACCTGCTGGAGGCTTGTCTCTCTCTTGGGCTTGATATTCCCTACTTTTGCTGGCATCCGGCGCTAGGGAGCGTCGGTGCTTGCCGCCAGTGTGCGGTGAAGCAATATCAGAACGCGGAAGACACGCGTGGTCGCCTGGTGATGTCCTGTATGACTCCGGCATCCGACGGCACCTTTATTTCTATCGACGACGGCGAAGCGAAGCAGTTCCGCGAAAGCGTGGTGGAGTGGCTGATGACCAACCACCCGCACGACTGCCCGGTCTGCGAAGAGGGCGGCAACTGCCACCTGCAGGATATGACGGTGATGACCGGCCATAGCTTCCGCCGCTATCGTTTTACCAAGCGTACCCACCGCAACCAGGATCTGGGGCCGTTTATTTCTCACGAAATGAACCGCTGCATCGCCTGCTACCGCTGCGTGCGCTACTACAAAGATTATGCCGACGGCACCGATCTGGGCGTCTATGGCGCCCACGACAACGTCTACTTCGGCCGCCCGGAAGATGGCACCCTGGAGAGCGAATTCTCCGGCAACCTGGTGGAAGTCTGCCCGACCGGCGTCTTCACCGATAAAACGCACTCCGAGCGTTATAACCGTAAGTGGGACATGCAGTTTGCGCCGAGCATCTGCCAGCAGTGTTCCATTGGCTGCAACATCAGCCCGGGCGAACGCTATGGCGAGCTGCGTCGTATCGAAAACCGCTATAACGGGACCGTTAACCGCTACTTCCTCTGCGACCGCGGTCGTTTCGGCTATGGCTACGTGAACCTGAAAGACCGTCCGCGTCAGCCGGTTCAGCGCCGCGGCGACGATCTGATTACCCTCAACGCCGAGCAGGCGATGCAGGGCGCGGCGGATATTCTGCGCCAGTCGAAGAAAGTGATCGGCATCGGCTCCCCGCGCGCCAGCATTGAAAGCAACTTCGCGCTGCGCGAGCTGGTGGGCGCCGACAATTTCTATACCGGCATCGCCAAAGGCGAACAAGCGCGCCTGCAGATGATGCTGAAAGTGCTGCGCGAAGGTGGGATCCACACCCCAAGCCTGCGCGATATCGAATCCTACGACGCGGTACTGGTGCTGGGCGAAGACATTACCCAGACCGGCGCGCGCGTCGCGCTGGCGGTGCGTCAGGCGGTGAAAGGGAAAGCACGCGAAATGGCGGCGGCACAGAAAGTGGCCGACTGGCAGATTGCGGCGATCCTCAACATCGGCCAGCGCGCCAAGCACCCGCTATTCGTCACCAACATCGATGACACCCGCCTGGATGACATCGCCGCGTGGACCTACCGCGCGCCGGTAGAAGATCAGGCGCGTCTCGGCTTCGCCATCGCCCATGCGCTGGACGACAGCGCGCCGGCGGTTGACGGCCTGAGCCGCGAACTGCAGGGTAAAGTCGATGTCATCGTCCAGGCGCTGGCCGGGGCGAAAAAACCACTGATTATTTCCGGGACCAACGCCGGCAGCATGGAGATCATCCAGGCCGCTGCTAACGTGGCGAAAGCCCTGAAAGGCCGTGGCGCCGACGTCGGCGTGACCATGGTTGCCCGCGCAGTGAACAGCGTCGGTCTGGGTATGATCGGCGGCGGCTCGCTTGAGGAGGCGCTCGACGAACTGGAAAGCGGCGCCGCAGACGCAGTTATCGTGCTGGAAAACGACCTTCACCGTCATGCTTCCGCCGCCCGCGTCGACGCAGCGCTCTCCAAAGCGCCGCTGGTAATGGTTGTTGACCATCAGCGCACGGCGATTATGGACAAAGCGCACCTGGTGCTCTCCGCGGCAAGCTTTGCGGAAAGCGACGGTACCGTGGTGAACAACGAAGGCCGCGCCCAGCGTTTCTTCCAGGTCTACGACCCGGCCTACTACGACGCGAAAACCGTGATGCTGGAAAGCTGGCGCTGGCTGCATTCTCTGCACAGCACCGTTAACAACCGTCAGGTTGACTGGACGCAGCTGGACCACGTTATCGATGCCGCGATTGCCGCACTGCCGCAGCTGGCGGGCATAAAAGATGCCGCGCCGGATGCGACCTTCCGCATTCGTGGGCAGAAACTGGCGCGTGAACCGCACCGCTACAGCGGCCGCACGGCGATGCGCGCTAACATCAGCGTCCACGAGCCGCGTCAGCCGCAGGATAAAGACACGATGTTCGCCTTCTCTATGGAAGGGAACAACCAGCCGTCTGCCCCGCGTTCGCAGATCCCGTTCGCCTGGGCGCCGGGCTGGAACTCCCCGCAGGCATGGAACAAGTTCCAGGATGAAGTGGGCGGGAAACTGCGCCATGGCGATCCGGGCGTCCGCCTGTTTGAAGCTTCCGCCAGCGGGCTGGAATACTTCACGGCGGTGCCGGCCAGCTTCCAGGCGGAAGAGGGGAAATGGCGTATCGCACCTTATTATCACCTGTTTGGCAGCGATGAGTTGTCACAGCGCGCGCCGGTGTTCCAGAGCCGGATGCCTGAGCCGTACATCAAGCTGAACCCGGCGGATGCCGCGAGGCTTGGCGTCAACGCCGGGGCGATGCTCTCCTTTAGCGTGGAAGGCCAGACCCTGCGTCTGCCGCTGGTTATCTCTGAAGGTCTGACCGCAGGACAGGTTGGCTTACCGATGGGCATGCCGGGCATTGCGCCGGTACTGACCGGATCGCGTATTGATTCACTGCAGGAGGCGAAAGCATGAGCTGGTTAACGCCGGATCTTATCGACATTCTGTTAAGCATCCTGAAGGCCGTGGTCATTCTGCTGGTGGTGGTCACCTGCGGCGCGTTCATGAGCTTCGGCGAGCGTCGTCTGCTCGGTCTGTTCCAGAACCGCTACGGGCCAAACCGGGTGGGCTGGGGCGGTTCGCTGCAGCTGGTCGCCGACATGATCAAGATGTTCTTTAAAGAGGACTGGATCCCGCGCTTTTCCGATCGCGTGATCTTTACTCTGGCGCCGGTTATCGCCTTTACCTCGCTGCTGCTGGCCTTCGCTATCGTGCCGGTCAGCCCGACGTGGGTGGTGGCTGACCTGAACATCGGGATCCTGTTCTTCCTGATGATGGCAGGCCTGGCGGTTTACGCGGTGCTGTTCGCCGGTTGGTCGAGCAACAACAAATACTCCCTGCTGGGGGCGATGCGTGCTTCCGCGCAGACCCTAAGCTACGAAGTGTTCCTCGGCCTCTCCCTGATGGGCGTGGTGGCGCAGGCGGGGTCATTCAATATGACCGATATCGTCAACAACCAGGCGCATCTGTGGAACGTTATCCCGCAGTTCTTCGGCTTCGTGACGTTCGCCATCGCCGGCGTGGCGGTGTGTCACCGTCACCCGTTCGACCAGCCGGAAGCGGAGCAGGAGCTGGCCGATGGTTACCACATTGAATACTCCGGCATGAAGTTCGGTCTGTTCTTCGTGGGTGAATACATCGGTATCGTCACCGTTTCAGCGCTGATCGTCACGCTGTTCTTCGGCGGCTGGAATGGCCCGTGGTTACCTCCTTTCATCTGGTTCGCGCTGAAAACCGCGTTCTTCATGATGATGTTCATTTTGATCCGCGCATCATTACCGCGTCCGCGCTATGACCAGGTAATGTCCTTTGGCTGGAAGGTATGCCTGCCATTAACGCTGGTCAACTTGTTGGTAACGGCGGCTGTCATTCTCTGGCAGGCGCAATAAGGGGTGAATTGAACATGACCTTAAAAGAATTATTGGTGGGGTTCGGCACCCAGGTCCGGAGTATCTGGATGATTGGCCTGCATGCCTTCGCCAAACGTGAAACCCGGATGTACCCGGAAGAGCCGGTCTATTTGCCGCCGCGTTATCGCGGCCGCATCGTGCTGACGCGCGATCCGGACGGTGCAGAGCGCTGCGTCGCCTGTAACCTGTGTGCGGTAGCTTGCCCGGTGGGCTGTATTTCGCTGCAGAAAGCAGAGACGGTAGACGGCCGCTGGTATCCTGAGTTCTTCCGCATCAACTTCTCACGCTGCATCTTCTGCGGTCTGTGCGAAGAAGCGTGCCCGACCACGGCGATCCAGTTGACCCCTGACTTCGAGCTGGGTGAATACAAACGTCAGGATCTGGTGTACGAAAAAGAGGATCTGCTGATTTCCGGTCCGGGCAAATACCCGGAATATAACTTCTACCGGATGGCGGGTATGGCAATCGACGGCAAAGATAAGGGCGAAGCGGAAAACGAAGCTAAGCCGATCGACGTCAAGAGCCTGTTACCGTAAGGAGAGGGCAATGGAATTCGCTTTTTATATCTGTGGCCTGATCGCCATCCTCGCAACCTTGCGGGTCGTCACCCACACCAATCCGGTGCATGCGCTGCTGTACCTGATCATTTCGCTGTTAGCGATTGCCGGGGTGTTCTTCTCGCTGGGCGCGTACTTCGCCGGGGCGCTGGAGATTATCGTCTACGCTGGGGCCATTATGGTGCTGTTCGTCTTCGTGGTGATGATGCTCAACCTGGGCGGCAGCGAAATCGAACAGGAACGCAAATGGCTGCAGCCGGGGATCTGGATTGGCCCGGCCATCCTCTCCGCAGTGCTGCTGGTGGTTATCGTTTACGCCATTCTGGGGATTAACGACCAGGGTATCGACGGCGCGGCAATCAACGCTAAAGAAGTGGGTATTGCGCTGTTTGGGCCGTATGTCCTGGCGGTGGAGCTGGCCTCCATGCTGCTGCTGGCGGGCCTGGTGGTCGCCTTCCACATCGGTCGCGAAGAGCGCGCCGGCGAGGTGCTGAGCAACCGCGTGAACGACAGCGACAAAAGAAAAACGGAGGAACACGCATGATCCCCTTAACACATGGACTGATCCTCGCGGCCATCCTGTTTGTGCTTGGTCTGACGGGGCTGGTGATCCGCCGCAATCTGCTGTTTATGTTGATCAGCCTGGAAATCATGATTAACGCCGCCGCGCTGGCCTTTGTGGTGGCGGGCAGCTACTGGGGCCAGGCAGATGGTCAGATTATGTATATCCTCGCCATCAGCCTTGCGGCTGCGGAAGCGAGTATCGGTCTGGCGCTGCTGCTGCAGCTCCATCGTCGCCGCCAGAACCTGAACATCGATTCAGTAAGTGAGTTGCGTGGATGAACATGCTTGCCTTAACCATTCTTTTGCCATTGATTGGCTTTGTGCTGCTGGCCTTCTCCCGCGGGCGCTGGTCGGAAAACCTTTCCGCCACCGTTGGCATGGGCTCGGTAGGCCTGGCGGCGCTGGTCACCGCCTATGTCGGCGTCGACTTTTTCGCTAACGGCAAACAGGCGGTCAGCGTGCCGCTGTGGACCTGGATGTCGGTAGGGGATTTCAACATCGGCTTCAACCTGGTGCTGGACGGCCTGTCGCTGACCATGCTCTCCGTGGTGACCGGCGTCGGCTTCCTGATCCACATGTTCGCCTCCTGGTATATGCGCGGTGAAGAGGGCTACTCCCGCTTCTTCGCCTACACCAACCTGTTTATCGCCAGCATGGTGGTTCTGGTACTGGCCGACAACCTGCTGCTGATGTACCTGGGTTGGGAAGGGGTGGGTCTTTGCTCTTACCTGCTGATCGGCTTCTACTACACCGATCCGAAGAACGGCGCCGCAGCGATGAAAGCGTTTGTGGTGACCCGCGTCGGCGACGTGTTCCTCGCCTTCGCGCTGTTCATCCTCTACAACGAACTGGGTACCCTCAACTTCCGCGAAATGGTTGAGCTGGCGCCGCAGCACTTTGCTAACGGCAGCACCACGCTGCAGTGGGCGACGCTGATGCTGCTCGGCGGCGCGGTCGGTAAATCCGCCCAGCTGCCGCTGCAAACGTGGCTTGCCGATGCGATGGCGGGTCCGACGCCGGTTTCCGCGCTGATCCACGCCGCGACCATGGTCACCGCCGGCGTCTACCTGATCGCCCGTACCCACGGTCTGTTCCTGATGACGCCGGAAGTGCTGCATCTGGTCGGGATCGTCGGGGCGGTTACCCTGGTGCTGGCGGGCTTCGCCGCGCTGGTGCAGACCGACATTAAACGCGTTCTCGCTTACTCCACCATGAGCCAGATTGGCTACATGTTCCTCGCGCTGGGCGTGCAGGCATGGGACGCGGCGATTTTCCATCTGATGACTCACGCGTTCTTTAAAGCGCTGCTGTTCCTGTCGTCTGGTTCGGTGATTCTCGCCTGCCATCACGAACAGAACATCTTCAAGATGGGCGGCCTGCGCAAATCTATTCCGCTGGTGTACGTCTGCTTCCTGGTGGGGGGCGCGGCGCTGTCCGCTCTGCCGCTCATTACCGCAGGCTTCTTCAGTAAGGATGAGATTCTGGCGGGGGCGATGGCCAACGGCCATATCAACCTGATGGTGGCGGGCCTGGTCGGCGCCTTTATGACCTCTCTGTACACCTTCCGCATGATTTTCATTGTGTTCCACGGTAAAGAGCAAATTCACGCGCACGCAGGGAAGGGGATCACCCATCATCTGCCGCTGATTGTGCTGCTGGTGCTGTCCACCTTCGTTGGCGCGCTGATCGTGCCGCCGCTGGAAGGCGTCTTACCGCAGACCACTGAACTGGCGCACGGCAGCGTGATGACGCTGGAGATTGCCTCCGGGATCATCGCTATTGCCGGCATCCTGATCGCCGCATGGCTGTGGCTGGGCAAACGCACCCTGGTGACCTCTATCGCCAACAGCGCGCCTGGCCGCTTCTTCGGTACCTGGTGGTTCCATGCCTGGGGCTTCGACTGGTTATACGACAAAGTATTCGTTAAGCCATTCCTCGGCATTGCCTGGCTGCTGAAGAGCGATCCGCTGAACTCGTTGATGAACATCCCGGCGCTCCTCTCCCGCTTCGCAGGTAAAGGCCTGCTGGTGAGCGAGAACGGCTATCTGCGCTGGTATGTGGCGTCAATGAGCATTGGCGCGGTGGTGGTGCTGGCGCTGCTGATGGTATTGCGTTGAGTTTGAGAACGATTGTGTTGCCCGGCGGCGCGGTGCTTGCCGGGCCTACGGGAGCGTAGGTCGGGTAAGCGTTAGCGCCACCCGACAAAACAAGCCTCAAACCGAAGTGAATTTTCTGTGAGAATTCGTTGAAAATCAGGTCGTAAAGGACAGGCGTTATCGGCGAAGTCAAAGTGGACGCCGCCTGCGCGGAGCAATCGGAGCGTACTAAAGTACGTGAGGATTGTGAGCACAGCCGGAGTTCGTTATGACGAGTAAGATAGCCTGAACCGGACTTAAATAAGGAATAAAAATCACCATGTTATTGCCTTGGTTGATATTAATCCCCTTTATCGGCGGCTTCCTGTGCTGGCAGACCGAACGCTTTGGCGTGAAAGTGCCGCGCTGGATCGCGCTGATTACCATGGGACTGACGCTGGTGCTTGGCCTGCAGCTGTGGATGCAGGGCGGCTATTCTCTGACGCAATCCGCGGGTATTCCGCAGTGGCAGTCTGAGTTCGTGCTGCCGTGGATCCCACGCTTCGGCATTAGCATTCATCTGGCGATCGACGGCCTGTCGCTGCTGATGGTAGTGCTGACCGGCCTGCTCGGCGTGCTGGCGGTGCTCTGTTCCTGGCGCGAAATCGAAAAATACCAGGGCTTCTTCCACCTCAACCTGATGTGGATCCTGGGCGGCGTCATCGGCGTGTTCCTCGCCATCGACATGTTCCTGTTCTTCTTCTTCTGGGAAATGATGTTGGTGCCGATGTACTTCCTGATCGCGCTGTGGGGCCACAAAGCCTCTGATGGTAAAACGCGTATCACGGCGGCCACCAAGTTCTTCATCTATACCCAGGCGAGCGGCCTGGTGATGCTGATTGCCATTCTGGCGCTGGCATTCGTCCACTTCAACGCCACCGGCGTGTGGACTTTCAACTATGAAGAGCTACTGAAAACCCCGATGTCCCACGGCGTGGAATATCTGCTGATGCTCGGCTTCTTCATCGCCTTCGCGGTGAAAATGCCGGTGGTGCCGCTGCACGGCTGGCTGCCGGACGCCCACTCCCAGGCGCCGACCGCCGGTTCCGTCGACCTTGCGGGGATCCTGCTGAAAACTGCGGCCTACGGTCTGCTGCGCTTTGCGCTGCCGCTGTTCCCGAACGCCTCCGCCGAGTTTGCGCCTATCGCCATGTGGCTGGGCGTGATCGGGATCTTCTACGGCGCGTGGATGGCCTTTGCCCAGACTGATATCAAACGTCTCATCGCCTACACCTCCGTGTCCCACATGGGCTTCGTGCTGATTGCTATCTACACCGGCAGCCAGCTGGCCTATCAGGGGGCGGTGATCCAGATGATTGCTCACGGTCTCTCCGCGGCGGGTCTGTTTATTCTCTGCGGCCAGCTGTACGAACGTCTACATACCCGTGACATGCGTCAGATGGGCGGTCTGTGGAGCAAAATCAAATGGCTGCCGGCGATGTCGATGTTCTTCGCCGTCGCCACCCTGGGGATGCCGGGCACCGGTAACTTCGTCGGCGAATTTATGATCCTGTTCGGCAGCTATAAAGTGGTGCCGGTGATCACCGTGATCTCGACCTTTGGTCTGGTATTCGCGTCCGTTTACTCGCTGTCGATGCTGCATCGCGCTTACTTCGGTAAAGCGAAAAGCGAAATCGCGGCGAAAGCGCTGCCGGGGATGTCCCTGCGTGAACTGTCTATCATCCTGCTGCTGGTGGTGCTGCTGGTGCTGTTGGGCTTCTTCCCGCAGCCGATCCTCGACACCTCGCATGCTGCGATGAGCAACATTCAGCAGTGGTTTGTTAATTCTGTTTCTACTACAAGGCCGTAATTCGCCATGACAATAACTCCACAACAACTGATCGCACTGCTACCGCTGCTGATCGTCGGCTTGACGGTGGTGGTTGTGATGCTCTCCATTGCGTGGCGACG
>OLGE01003906.1_pt1 | contig 11299 bp, 6 predicted proteins | sample 1605151 | NCBI WGS metagenome assembly OLGE01 (sample SAMEA3888912, study PRJEB22519) | human gut metagenome | biome: human gut; feature: human-associated habitat; material: faeces | place: Denmark | collected 2010
GTCGCGTAACCGCCGTTTTGGCATGATGCTCGGTCAGGGCATGGATGTACAAAGCGCGCAGGAGAAGATTGGTCAGGTGGTGGAAGGCTACCGCAATACGAAAGAAGTCCGCGAACTGGCGCATCGCTTCGGCGTAGAAATGCCAATAACCGAGGAAATTTATCAAGTATTATATTGCGGAAAAAACGCGCGCGAGGCAGCATTGACGTTATTAGGTCGTGCACGCAAGGACGAGCGCAGCAGCCACTAACCCCAGGGAACCTTTGTTACCGCTATGACCCGGCCCGCGCAGAACGGGCCGGTCATTATCTCATCGTGTGGAGTAAGCAATGTCGTGTGAAGAACTGGAAATTGTCTGGAACAATATTAAAGCCGAAGCCAGAACGCTGGCGGACTGTGAGCCAATGCTGGCCAGTTTTTACCACGCGACGCTACTCAAGCACGAAAACCTTGGAAGTGCACTGAGCTACATGCTGGCGAACAAGCTGTCATCGCCAATTATGCCTGCTATTGCTATCCGTGAAGTGGTGGAAGAAGCCTACGCCGCTGACCCGGAAATGATCGCCTCTGCGGCCTGTGATATTCAGGCGGTGCGTACCCGCGACCCGGCAGTCGATAAATACTCAACCCCGTTGTTATACCTGAAGGGTTTTCATGCCTTGCAGGCCTATCGCATCGGTCACTGGTTGTGGAATCAGGGGCGTCGCGCATTGGCAATCTTTCTGCAAAACCAGGTTTCTGTGACGTTCCAGGTCGATATTCACCCGGCAGCAAAAATTGGCCGTGGCATTATGCTCGACCACGCCACGGGCATCGTTGTGGGTGAAACGGCGGTAATTGAAAACGACGTATCGATTCTGCAATCTGTGACGCTTGGCGGTACGGGTAAATCTGGTGGTGACCGTCACCCGAAAATTCGTGAAGGTGTGATGATTGGCGCGGGCGCGAAAATCCTCGGCAATATTGAAGTTGGTCGCGGCGCGAAGATTGGCGCAGGTTCCGTGGTGCTGCAACCGGTGCCGCCGCATACAACCGCCGCTGGCGTTCCGGCTCGTATTGTCGGTAAACCAGACAGCGATAAGCCATCAATGGATATGGACCAGCATTTCAACGGTATTAACCATACATTTGAGTATGGGGATGGGATCTAATGTCCTGTGATCGTGCCGGATGCGATGTAATCATCTATCCGGCATACAGTAACTAATCTCTCAACAACGCTCCCGGATATCCCAGCTGCCGCCAGGCTTCATACACCACAACTGACACCGCATTGGACAGGTTCATGCTGCGGCTGTCCGGCACCATCGGAATGCGAATTTTTTGTTCAGCGGGCAGGGCATCAAGAATGCTCGCTGGCAGGCCGCGTGTTTCCGGGCCGAACATCAGATAATCGCCATCCTGATAGTTTACGGCGCTGTGAGCAGGCGTACCTTTCGTGGTGAGGGCAAACAGGCGCTGGGGATTTTCTGCTTCGAGGAACGCGCGAAAGTCATGATGACGCGTAACGGCGGTAAACTCGTGATAGTCCAGCCCCGTGCGGCGCAGGCGCTTATCGTCCCAGGCAAATCCCATCGGTTCGATGATATGCAGACGAAAGCCGGTATTAGCGCAAAGACGGATGATATTGCCAGTATTTGGCGGAATTTCTGGTTCGTAAAGTACGATGTTTAGCATACTGCCCCCTTAGTGCGGGGGCAGGATAGCAGAAAATTGGTGAGCAGTGCGGCCTTTTCCCCTCACCCCGGAGGGGCGAGGGAGAAAAAAAGAGTGCGGTGTCGTTTCAGAGTGAGGGAGTACATACAGCGCCGAACGGTCCCCACTCCCTGAGGGAGAGGGTTAGGGTGAGGGGGCTCAAACGACTATGCCGCATTCCCTTTCGCCATCGGAGCCAGTGCCGTAGGCAACTCTTTACCCAGCCCCTGCACCAGCGAATCTTGCGTAATTTCACTGATCGATTTCGCGCCAGTCAGCGTCATTGCCACTTTCATCTCTTTCTCGATCAGATTTAGCAGGTTAGCTACACCCGCCTGGCCCGCTGTTGCCAGCGCATACAGGAAAGCACGACCCAGCAGTACGGTGTCGGCACCGAGCGCAATCATACGCACGACATCAAGCCCGTTACGAATTCCGCTATCCGCCAGAATGGCGATATCACCTTTCACCGCATCGGCAATAGCAGGCAGTGCACGGGCAGAAGAGAGCACACCGTCCAGCTGGCGGCCACCGTGGTTAGAAACCACAATCCCATCAGCACCAAAACGTACTGCATCGCGCGCATCTTCCGGATCGAGGATCCCTTTGATCACCATCGGGCCATCCCAGAAATCGCGGATCCACTCAAGGTCTTTCCATGAGATGGACGGATCGAAGTTATTCCCCAGCCAGCCGATGTAATCTTCCAGTCCGGTCGGTTTGCCGAGGTAAGCCGAAATATTTCCTAAATCATGCGGACGACCGTTCAGGCCCACATCCCACGCCCATTGCGGATGCGTCACCGCCTGCAAATAGCGGCGCATTGCCGCGTTCGGGCCGCTCATTCCAGAATGCGCATCACGATAACGCGCTCCCGGTGTCGGCATATCCACGGTGAAAACCAGCGTCGAACAACCCGCTGCTTTTGCTCGCTCCAGCGCGTTACGCATAAAGCCGCGATCGCGCAGTACATAAAGCTGGAACCACATTGGGCGCTTGATGGCTGGCGCGACTTCTTCAATCGGGCAAACGGAAACCGTCGAGAGAGTAAACGGAATGCCATGCGCATCCGCCGCTTTGGCTGCCTGAACTTCGCCGCGTCGCGCATACATGCCACACAAACCTACCGGACCTAGCGCCACCGGCATCGACAATTTCTCATTAAACAGCGTCGTTTCCAGGCTTAAGTCGGACATGTTTTTCAGAATACGCTGGCGCAGCGCCACTTCTGACAAATCTTCCACGTTGCGGCGCAGCGTGTATTCAGAATATGCACCCCCATCCATATAGTGGAACAGGAACGGCGGCAGAATGCGTTGCGCTGCGGCGCGATAATCGCTGGCTGCGGAAATAATCATGCGTTTTTCTCCCTCGAATGCTCATTATGCTCACCGGGCAGGCGGGTAATCCGTGCGTGGCGAGCCTGATCTTCATCGAATCGTTTCATGGTGGTGTGAACAAAACTAAGGTGCGCCATCATTGCTTTACGCGCCCCGTCGGCATCACCAGCAAAAATGGCGTCAATGACAGCCTGATGTTGTTCGGTCAGTTGTGAAAAAACCGGTGGCACCAGATACATCCGCTGACGGCTATGCTTCACTGAGGATTGCAGGACATCGAAGAAACCGCGCATGGTTTGCAGCAGCACGATGTTATGTGAGGCTTCGGCAATCGCCAGATGAAAACGAACGTCCGCTTGTGAGGCGATATCCGGGTCTTCACTTAGCGTTGCTTCAAAGCAAAGCTGAATCTTTTCTTTGTCGCCAGGTGTGGCGCGCATTGCCGCATGCCATGCGGTGCTGGCTTCAATGGCGTAGCGGGCTTCCAGAATATCGAAACTGTAATCCGGATCATCGGCCATCAGCGTTTTTAGCGGCTGGACGATGTTTTGCTCCGACCATGTGTCATGACGCCAGCGAATAAACGTCCCGCCGCCGCGTCGACTGAGCAGCACGCCTTCGCTCACCAGTTTTGCCAGCGCCTCGCGCAGTGAATTACGTGATACGCCGAGTTGCATCGCCAGTTGGCGCTCAGCGGGCAACTTCATGCCCGCTTCCAGGTTTTTTTCATCAATCAGCGCCCGCACACGATCGGCAACCTCGTCTGACAGGCGTCTGGGTAAAACAATCATTAAGGAATCATCCACGTTAAGACATAAGCCTGAAGCGTGGTGATCACGCCCACCATACAGGTGAAGATCAGGCTGTGTTTGACAGTAAAGCGGAACAAATCAGACTCTTTGCCCACCAGGCCTACCGCCGCACAGGCGATAGCGATAGATTGCGGGGAGATCATCTTACCGGTGACGCCACCGGTGGTATTGGCGGCAACCAGCAACAGATCAGAGACGCCAATTTGTTGTGCTGCGGTGGCTTGCAGCGCGGCGAACAGGGCGTTAGATGAGGTATCCGACCCAGTCAGGAATACCCCCAGCCAGCCGAGGAACGGCGAGAAGAAGGTGAATGCATGACCGGTGTGCGCCAGTGCCAGCGCCAGTGTTGATGACAGTCCGGAATAGTTCGAAATAAAGGCGAATGCCAGCACCATACCGATGGAGTAGATGGGCAGAGCCAGTTCTTTCAGCGTGCTGCCGAAGGTGCTGATAGAGTCAGACGGTTTCATCTTCAGCCAGACAACCGAGAGCAGCGCAGCAAACAGAATGGCGGTGCCGGTGGCAGAGAACCAGTCAAACTTAAACACGGCGGCATAGGCTGTAGCCTCGCTGACCACTGGTGGCATACGGGCAACCAGTTTATCGAGGTACGGCACCGGAATGTTGATCACCCACTCATACAGCGCACCACCCGATGCGAACAGGGCTTTAAACGGCGGGATGCTCCACAGTGTTACGGTAGCGGTCAGGAACAGGAACGGTGTCCAGGCACGTAACACCTGACCCGCGGTGTAACCGGTGTGGGCCAGCGTCATATCAACCTGTGACGCCCCCAAGTCACCGAAGCGGAATACGCGAACTGGTTGCCAGCGTTTGAGGAACAGCGTCAGGCAGAGCAGTGATACCAGCGAAGAGATAATGTCCGGCAGCTCCGGCCCAATGAAGTTGGAGCTAAGGTACTGAGCGATGGCAAACGAGCCGCCCGCAACCACGACCGCAGGCCACGTCTCTTTGATACCGCGCCAGCCGTCCATAATCGCCATGATCCAGAACAGCACGATAATGGTCATAAACGGTAGCTGACGCCCCACCATCTGGCCAATCTCAAAACTGTCGATGCCTGTTACTTGTCCGGCAACCAGGATTGGAATGCCCATCGCGCCAAATGCCACTGGCGCGGTGTTAACAATCAGGCACAGTCCGGCGGCGTACAGCGGTTTAAAACCCAGGCCGACCAGCAATGCGGCGGTAATTGCTACCGGTGCGCCAAAGCCTGCGGCTCCTTCAAGGAAAGCGCCGAAACAGAAACCGACGATCAGCATTTGCAGACGCTGGTCAGGGGTTATCGAAAGAATAGACGAGCGAATGATGTCAAACTGCCCGGTTTTCACCGAGATCTTATAGACGAACACTGCTGCAATAATGATCCACGCGATGGGCCACAAACCATAGAAGAAGCCATAAACCACCGAGGCCAGCGCGTTAGCGACCGGCATTTTATAGAACAGCAAAGCCACGGCAAGGGCGATTGCTACCGTCCATGAGGCGGCGACGTATCCTTTCAGTTTGAGCTTAATCAGCGCAAAGAAGAAAAACAGGATGGGAAGCGATGCTATCAGACTGGAAAGCCAGATATTCCCGGCGGGATCGTAGTTTTGTTGCCAGAGATTCATTGCAGGTCTCCTGGAGTCCACGCACATCGTGTAATGAGTCTGTTGCTCATCTCCTTGTCACACGTTGTGTAAAAGTGGCACTGCCAATTGTGTTGTGTAGGGATAATGACAATGAATGGTTAACTAAATGTTATGTATTGGCAATATTGATGTGAGTTTTAATTGGGGAATTGTGAACCAGAGGTCAGATAAGCGAAGAATTGGTAGGGCCAATTCTTGTGGGGGGAGATGTCTGGTAAAGAAAAGGGCAATCCTCATCAGAGAATTGCCCTTAGATTGTTGACCCGGAGCGCCTTATCTTGCCAGATGCGGCGTGAACACCTTACTCGGCCTATAGGAATGTGCAGAATCACCCTGTAGGCCTGATAAGCGTAGCGCATCAGGCAATTTGGCGTTTGCCCTTAGTCACACTAACTTAATGGATCATTACCACTGAATACCGGCACCGAGTGCGGCGGAGTATTCACCCTGGCTATTGGTACTACCTTGTAATTTGTAGACCCAACGACCATTGGCGCTCACCATCGATACACCTAAAGCAACTGCCGATTCACCGTTGTAAGTACCGCCACCAATAGAAGCCATGCTGGCACCTGGAGTGTAAGCCTGCGGCAGACCGGTCATTGCCATTGCAGAAGCGATACCACCGCTCAACTTGCTTTCAGTTTTAGACAGTTTGTTATCCATCTCAACCATCCGCTGATCGGTGTATTGCTTCGTTTCCTGCACGCTTTGCTTCAACTGCGCGTAGTTCACCGCGTCGTTGTTGTTGACGCCAGCGGAGACGTTGCTGATACGAGTCGTACCACCGTTGCCGCCACCGAGGGTGATATTGCTATAGTCGATAGAACCATCAGCTTTGGTGTCGTAACGCACGCCGCCCGCCTCAGAAGACTTCAACTGCGCAACGTTAACAGCATCGGTAGCATTTTTACCTGCGGCAACGTTAGTAATACGGCGTTGGTTAGTGGAAGAACCTACAGAGATTGTATTTTCTTCATCTGCAACGGAACCGGTACCCAGTGCGACGCTGTTGTCAGCGGCAGCAATGGAACCAGAACCAATAGCAACGCTATCTTTACCCTGGGCGTTGGCATCTACGCCATCGGTGTTGGTCTTGAAGTACTTGGTGCTACCGGTGGTGACAATGTCGCCAATACCGTTTTCGATATTAGTAACGAGTATCCAGATTAGTGACCTGATTGTTCAGGTTAGTAATGCTCTGGGTATTTTGCGCTACGCGCTCATCAGTGACTTTCAACTGACCTACGTTAACCGCATCGGTATCCGCTGAACCAGCCGCGACGTTGGTGATCTGACGTTGACCGTCTTCGCTGCCGACAGAGAATTCACCGACAGAATTCTGCGGCGCGTCCATGTTGTAGGCGGTGTAGTCAGTCTGCGCACCACGGGTGGTCTGGGAACCACTACCCATCGCAATACTGTTTGCATGATTTGCACTCGCGTTGCTACCGATAGCAATACCGTTGATTGCATCAGTTAACACCAGAGTGTTCAGGCCAATACCGATCCCGGCATCACCATTAACAATGGTTTTCGCACCCATTGCCAGTGAGTCTTCACCGACAGCCAGTGAATCTTCTTCCGTTGAATTAGCATGGAAGTATTTGGACGGTGTCGTTGCTACAGCACCAATCGCATTCTGCAACTGGCGAACCGTAACGGCGTCATGGGCTTCGGAACCATCGGCGACGTTGATGATTTGACGATATTTACCGTCATCACCAATTGACAACGCGCCAAGCAGTTCGCCATCACTGGTGTTATAACCAATGACTACGCCATCTTCGGTTACGCTGGTATCACGGGAGCCCTGAAGGATGACACGGTTAGACACAGAACTGCTGCCCAGAGCAATTCCAGATTCAATAGTACTGCTGCTGTTCTGTCCAATTGCCACACTGCTATCGCCTGATGCGACGGAGTTATAACCTACAGCTGTAGCGCCCACACCCGTAGCACTGGCATCCTCAAAGACTAAGCCGCTGTCGTTAGTACGCACATAGTTGATACCTTCACCGTTCTCTGTGATATAGCTTTCGCTGGTATCACCGGCAATATTCTGGATCAACATATTCGTGGCATTTAACTGGGAACCGTTAACCGCGTCGGTGCTGGTTTCGTTAATCTGACCATTGGCTACGTTGGTGATGACACTGGCTTTGCCATCATGGCTGGCGTTAAACGCACCGTTTTCACCTGCGGTAGCGTCCCAAAGCAAGGCGTTATCCAGGGTTGAGTCAATTGCATTCATCGCATCGCCGACGTTGGTATAGTCGGTATCAGCAATGGTGTAAGTCGGTGCGCTGATGCTGCCGTCAGAATTCACCGCCGCACCACCACCAAGAGCCTCAGCGACGGAACTGCTAACGCCGTGGAGTTGAGCCCCATTAACCGCATCGGTGCTGGTGTCAGAAATTGTTCCTGCCGCGACGTTAGTTATTTTGCTGGCACTGCCATCGTGGCTGGCACTGAAGGCACCATTTTCACCTGCGGTAGCATCCCATAGCATCGCATCGTCAAGAGTGGTATCAAGCGCGTTTAGGGCATCGCCGACATTATCGTAATCAGTGTTAGCAATGGTGTACGTTGGTGCACTGATGCTGCCATCCGTATTCACGCCAGCACCACCACCCAGAACATCGACAACAGAGTTGCTTACATCGTACAGTTGTGAACCATTCACAGCATCAGAGCTAGAGTCAGAGACTGCACCGTCTGCGACGTTAGTGATTACGCTGGCGGTAGAACCGTGTTTGGCACTAAATGCGCCAGTCGTGCTATCCCAAAGGAGGGCATCGCCGAGTGAGTCGCTAAGTGAGGTGTTAATGGCGTCAAGTGCAGCACCAACATTGGTGTAATCATTACCATCAATGTTATAGGTAGGGCCGCTAAATACGCCAGAATCGCTCACAGTGGCACCACCACCAAGATAGGTGGCGATCGAACTGCTCAACCCATGAAGCTGGCTGCCATTAATGGCATCAGTACTGGCGGATGATACAGTCCCTGCCAGGACATTGGTGATTTTGCTGGCATCTTTGTTTGCACCATGCGCTGCACTGAATGCAGTGCCATCCCAAAGCAGCGCATCCTGTTCCAGAGCGTCAATGGATGTATTCAGAGTATTAATGCTGGCGGTGTTAGTAGCAATATTGGTGGTGTTGGTCGCCACATTCGCGTTAGTCGCGTTCAGCTGCGCACCGTTAACTGCGTCCGTACTATTTTCAGATAAAGTACCTGCTTTAACGTTGGTAATAGTGCTGGCTGTTTCTGTACCGTGCGCGGCGCTATACGCTGTTCCGTTCCAGAGTATTGCATCCTGCTCAAGGGTATCGATCGACGTATTGAGAGTATTAATATTGGCGGTGTTGGTCGCAATGTTAGCCGTATTGCTGGCGATATTGGTGGTGTTGGTTGCCACGTTATCGTTAGTAGCTTTCAGTTGCGAGCCATTAACCGCGTCAGTACTGTCATCCGAAAGGGTGCCAGCTTTCACATTAGTGATGGTGCTGGTGGTTTCCGTACCATGAGCGGCGTTGAATGCAGTGCCGTTCCAGAGCATAGCATCCTGTTCAAGAGCATCCACAGACGTGTTCAGGCTATTTATGCTTGTGGTGTTAGCCGCGATATTAGTGGTATTGGTAGCAATGTTGGCAGTGTTACCTGCAATATTGCTGGTGTTGGTCGCAATGTTGGCAGTGTTATCGGCAATATTACTGGTGTTGGTAGCAATGTTGGCAGTGTTATCGGCAATATTACTGGTGTTAGTGGCAATGTTAGCCGTGTTGCTAGCGATATTGGTGGTGTTGGTCGCCACGTTATCGTTAGTGTCTTTCAGTTGCGAGCCATTAACCGCGTCAGTACTGTCATCCGAAAGGGTACCAGCTTTCACGTTGGTGATGGTGCTGGTGGTTTCCGTACCATGAGCGGCGTTGAATGCAGTGCCATTCCAGAGCAGGGCATCATCTTTAAGGTCGCCAACAGTATCTGTCAAATTAGTGATATTGGTGGTGTTGGTAGCAATATTTGCAGTGTTAGTTGCAATATTTCCGGTATTGGTAGCGATATTGGTGGTATTGGTCTCAACATCATCATTGGTGGCTTTCAGTTGTGAACCGTTAACCGCGTCTTTACTGGAATCTGAAACTGCGCCATCCGCCACATCGGTGATTACGCTGGCAGTTGAGCTACCATGAGCGGCGCTGTATTTGTCTCTGTTTTGATCCCATTGCAGGGTGAATTGATCGAGTACAGTGAGCGCATCGCCAACGTTATTTTTGTTACCATTTTTTAAATTGTAGGTTGGTGCTTTAACAGTACCGTCGTCAACGTTTACCGATGAACCCCCGCCAAGCCGTTTTGCCACCGAGTCGCTGATGGCATAAAGCTGTGAGCCATTAATGGCGTCGTGGCTATCAGCCTTGATCGTGCCATTTTTTACATTAACGATCTTGCGTTGTAATGAGTCACTGCCGACAGAAACGCTATCGTCTTGATCCGCAATAGAACCTGCGCCCAGCGCGACAGAGTTAATACCGTTGGCATTGGTATTGCTCCCAAGCGCAAGACTATTATCGCCAGTTACAACACTGGCCTTACCTAAGGCAATAGCGTTTAAGCCACTCGACTGGCTACCATTACCCAGAGCGATAGCATCAGCGCCGTTAGCCTTGTTGCCCTGGCCAATAGCAATTGCACTATCTGCCAGAGCCTGGCTGCCATTACCCAACGCGATGCTATTCACTCCTTTTGCATGCGCTTTATTGCCGATAGCGGTCGCATTTTCAGCGGCTTCGCTTTCTGCTCCCAGCGCCATAGCATAATCTTGTGACGCATTGGCATTATCACCGAGACCGATGCTCATAATACCAGCCGCCTTAGCGGCATTTCCCAGCGCAATGGCGTTTGCTCCATCCGCTTTGGAGCTATCCCCCATAGCTATAGACAATCTACCCAGCGCTTTGGAATAACGACCAAGGGCCATTGAGTATTGGCCGAATGAATACGACGATGCACCCAGCGCGATACTCCTGTCACCTTCAGAGATTGCACTAACCCCAAAGGCCATTGATGCACCACCAATAGCATGGGTTTTTGAGCCGATGGCAGAGCTATATTGGCCTTCAGCTATAGCGTCATAACCTAAAGCGGTACTGGCACCAGCGTTGTTTAAAAAAATATTTGCTTTTGCACCTTTACCGATAGCAACCCAGCCGTCACTAGCTGAGCCATCGCCGTAATCAACGCCCTGACCGTCGTAATTATCAGCCAGCGCCCCAAACGACGACAACAACCCACCTGCAACCAGCGCAGAAATTAACAGCTTACTGCGCCCAGATTTCTTGCCACGGCTTTTTGCCGTTTCGCTGGTAACAGTATAATTCCCTGTCGCAGGGTTCCAGATAACTTTAAATATTTTGTTCATTAATGATGCTCGCTATTCCTTGTTATAAGCGTACTAACTGCATTTATTTTTTGCTTCTTTTCTGCCGATTTTCAGCAGAGGGAAGATTGTCGAACTGAATATTTTCCATGTTGATGGCTAACTTCAGATATCCCAGGTTATTGGGCGATACACCCTTCAGGGTCAAATTAATGTCTTGCCATTGACCTGGTAATAATTTCAATGTGGATTTCATTGATGTGTTGAAAAGTAATTGTTGCCACCGGGCAAACTCTTTGGCATCGACAGGTTTTTCAACACCCCATGTCGCATTAAAACCAATATTTGAGATAGGTGTACTTAATAAGTTGACCAGTGAAATATGAATAACACTGCCATTCTCTGTGGCGT
>OLGE01003917.1_pt1 | contig 11285 bp, 5 predicted proteins | sample 1605151 | NCBI WGS metagenome assembly OLGE01 (sample SAMEA3888912, study PRJEB22519) | human gut metagenome | biome: human gut; feature: human-associated habitat; material: faeces | place: Denmark | collected 2010
CCGGATCGACGGCGACTACCGCCCCCGCGGAGCAGAAGCCGGAGCCGGAACCCGCACCCGCGCCCGCCGAACCGGAACCGCCCGCCGAACCGGAGCCACCCGCCGAGCCGGAACCACCCGCCGAGCCGGAACCGCCCACCGAACCGGAACCGCCCGCCGAACCGGAGCCGCCCGCCGAACCGGAACCGACTCCGGCGCCCACCGCGCCGGATGATGAACTGAACGGTGTGCCCGTGGCGGAACTGCTGGATTCGGGCGCATTCCTCCAGGGGCTGGATCCGGACGTCTGCCGCCGGATACGCGCTGTCTGGGACAGTCCCGCTGCCTCCCCGGAGGCGGAGGCTCCGGCGGCGGAACCGTTGCCTGCCGACAACCCGCCGCCTGAACCGGAGGCGCAGATTCCGCAACCGCAGGCATCACCCGCACCGGAACAGCCGGCGGCATCCGCCCCCCCGCCTCCCGCACCCCAAACGCCCCGCTCCCCGCAGGATCCGCTCCAGATCGGACTGGATGCCGTGCGGAACCGGTCGGGGGACGGGCGCCTGCCGGATGATCCGGAGATCGCGGAGATTCCCGCCGGTATGCGCCGGGAGGAACCGCGCCCGGATGTGCGTCGCCGGCGGTACACCGTCCGGCAGTCCGAACCGCCGCGCAAGCCGCAGAATGCCGCCCGCACGGCGGACAGTCGGGCAAGGAGCGATACCGAGCTGTACATGGATCTCGGCTACGAGAACGAACTGCGCCGCACGCCGAACGGCTCTGCCCGTGCCGATGCCGCCCTGCGCGACAGGCTGGGGCGGGAGCGCGTCGGCACACGGAATGCCGTCCCGGCTGCATACCGGGGCAGGGAATATGCCGGCTCCGCCATGACGGACGAGGTAGCGCACCGCTACCGTTCCGCCCGGCTGATGGCACTGATCCGGCTGGCGTTTGCCGGGACGGGCTTCCTGTGCGGAATCCTGTACGACACCCTGCCGCGCTGGAGCCTGTCCGGCGTTGCCGCATTCACGGTGGGCTATGCGTACCCGCTGTTGGGCATTGCCCTCCTGCTCCTGTTCGCCCTGCCGAGTCTGCATCGGCTGGGGCTCGGACTGCGCAGTCTGTGGGACTTTGAACCGGTGCGCTATGCCGTTCCCGGCATGGCGCTGTGTGCGGCGGCATTGCACGCACTGCTTTCGCTGGCGGCGGTCGGGGACGGCGCGCCGGTGCCCCTGTACTGCGGGGCGGCGCTGTTCCTGCTGATGCTGACCTGCGTCTGCGATCTGCTTGCCCTGCTTGCCGAATGGCGCAGCTTCCGCATCGTGTCCTCCGGGCGTGCCCGGACTGTCATCACGCTGCTGTCGGCACCGGGTATGCGGCAGAGCGACCGAACGGACGACCTCGGGCTTGCCGATACCGTCGGGCAGACCGATGCCCGCCGGGATACCCTGCTGACCCTGCGGCTCTGCCGCACCGCCGGCGTTCCCAACTTCTTCGCGCTTGCCAACCGGTACAGCGGCAGTCTGTCCCATTTGAACTACCTCATGCCCGCCGCTATGCTGATGGCAATCGCCGCCGCCGGCACCTCCATGCTGTTGGGCGGCTCCCTGCTTCACGATGCCCTGCCGCGCTGTACGGCGGCGTACCTTGCCTGCCTGCCCGGTGCCTTCCTGCTGTCGGTTATCCTGCCGTTTGCGATCGGGAACCGTGCGCTGAGCCGGGAGGGCTGTGCCCTGCTCGGGGAGGCAACGCCGGAGCGGTATGCCCCTGTGGGGCTTGCCGGACGGCGGGCGGCAAAGCGTCCGGCACATACCCACATGATCCTGCCGGACGGGTTTGCCCTGTCCCCGATCCTGCCGAACGAGATTACCGTGCGGGACGACAGCCGCGCGGACGAGTGGCTGGCTATGGCGCACAGGCTGTTTGCACTTTTGGACTGCCCGCTGGCTGGCTTCGGCACCCCGCCTTCCCGCGAGGAGCTGGACGCCCTGCGCCTTGAGCCGACAGAGAGAGGTACGGACTTTCTCCGCCTGTACATGACCGATACGAGGTCGGGCGGCACGGTCGAGGTTATGCTCGGCTCCTATGAGGCGCTGGCGCCGCTCGGCGTCCGCCTGCCCCCCCGCGAGGCGGAGTCATCCTACCGGAAGACTCCCGATGCACAGGTACTGTATCTGGCGTTCGACCGCCGCTTCCGGTTGGCGTGCGCCTGCGGTCTGCACATTGAGCCGCTGTTCCGGCAGATGACGGAGCGCCTGCAGGCGCTGGGCTGTCGCGTGTCGGTGCTGTCCTATGATCCGCTGGCGGGGTCCTCCCCGCTGTTTACGGAGGAGGGGGAGGATCTGCACGTCGGGCTGTTCCGTCCCCGGCGGTACAGCCGCCTGTATGCTCCCCGTTCCGGCGGCATCGTGTCGGTGCGGGACGGGCTGGATATCCTGCGCGGCTACTTTGCCTGCTGCCGTATCCGTACCGCCAACCGGCTGGGCGTTCTGCTTGGCTGGCTGTGGGTGATTGCGGCAGGCGGACTGACGGTCGCCTCACCTGCCATCGGGCTTCCCGCGGACGCTCTGCCGCTGCTCTGCTGTCTTTGGTATACCGTGACTGCCGGGCTCTCCTGCCTGCCGGCACTGCTGTGCGTCCGGCGCGCGGCGCCCGGAAAAAGGGGCGCGCACGGCGGTAAAGCGGCGCCCGCCCGCAACGATACATAAGGAGGTTTCCCCTTTTCCATGAATCAGAACGAAAAACGCATGATCCTGACCTCGGTACAGAAACCCGGACGCTACGCCGGGGGTGAGTACGGGCAGGTCATCAAGGACAGGGCGGCGGTCAGTGCGCGGTTCGCCTTCTGCTTCCCCGACACCTACGAGATCGGTATGTCCAATCTCGGCGTCCGCATCCTGTACCACTGCCTGAACCTGCACGAGCGCATCTGGTGCGAGCGTGTCTATGACCCATGGGTGGATATGCAGGAAAAGATGAAGGAGTACGACCTGCCGCTGACGGCGGTGGAAAGCGGCGATCCGCTGTCGGTGTTCGACTTCATCGGCTTTACCTTGCAGTATGAGATGAGCTACACCAACGTGCTGAATATGCTGGAGCTGGGACGCGTCCCGATCTGGGCGCGCGAGCGCGGCGAGCATGACCCGCTGGTGATCGGCGGCGGTCCCTGCTCCTATAACCCGGAGCCGGTCGCGGACTTCTTCGACCTGTTCAACATCGGTGAGGGCGAGGAAATGCTTCCGGAGATCGTGGAGCTGTATATCGCCATGCGGGACGAAGGCAGCTACACGCGCGCGGCGTTCCTGCACCGCGCCGCCGCCACGATTCCCGGCGTGTACGTGCCGTCGCTATATGACGTGACCTACAATGAGGACGGCACCGTCCGCGCCTACACGCCCCGCTACCCGGATGTACCGGCTGTTGTGACCAAGCGCATCGTGACCGACCTGGACAAAGGGCTGTACCCGGAGCAGGTGGTCATGCCCTACATTGAAACGGTGCAGGATCGCATCACGGTGGAGGTGGGGCGCGGGTGTATCCGCGGCTGCCGCTTCTGCCAGGCGGGCATGACCTATCGCCCGGTGCGCGAAAAAACGCCGGACGTCATCAACTGTCAGGCGCGCGCCATTTTTGATACATCGGGCTATGAGGAGCTGTCGCTGTCCTCGCTGTCCATCAGCGATTACACCCGCATTGACGAGCTGACCGACAAGCTGCTTGCCTGGACGAACCCCAACATGGTCAGCCTGTCCCTGCCGTCCCTGCGCGCCGACTCCTTCACCAAGGAGCTGATGGATAAGGTTGCCTCCATCCGGGCATCCTCCATCACCTTCGCGCCGGAGGCGGGCAGTCAGCGCCTGCGGGATGTCATCAACAAGAATCTGTATGAGCAGGATCTGATGCGCGCGGTCAACGTCGCGTTTGACGCGGGCAAGACGCAGGTCAAGCTGTACTTCATGCAGGGACACCCGACCGAGACGGATGAGGATCTTGCCGAGATTCCGGAGCTGGCACATCGGGTGGTCAGCGAGTTCTATAAGAATCCCAACCGCCCGCGCGGACGCCAGCCGCAGGTGACGATCAGCGTGTCGCCCTTTATCCCCAAGCCCTTCACCGCGTTCCAGTGGGAGCCGCAGGATACGCTGGAGGAAATGCTGCGCAAGCAGGAGTATGTCGGCTCCTGCGTCAGGGATCGCAAGGTCAAGTACAATCACCACGATGCGCGCACCTGCGTCATTGAAGCGGTGCTGGCGCGCGGCGACCGCCGCCTGTCCGCTGCCCTGTATGAGGCGTGCCGCCGGGGCTTCCGGTTTGATGCGTGGAGCGAGTATTTTGACTACGACAAATGGATGGAAGTCTTTGCCGCCGTCGGCATAGACCCCGCCTTTTACGCCAACCGCCGCTTCGGGCTGGACGAGGTGTTGCCGTGGGATGTCATTGACTGCGGCGTGACCAAAGCCTTCCTCAAGCGCGAGCGGGCGAAGGCGTTTGAGGGCGTCACCACGCCCAACTGCCGCGAAAAATGCGCCGGATGCGGCGCCAACAGACTGGGAGGTGTGCGGTCATGCTGTCCGAAAAAAGAGTGAGCCGTCCGGTCTCCAAGTTTGACCGCTCGCTTCTGCCGGAACCGATGACATACAGGGTGGTGTTCTCCAAGGTGGGGAACCTGCAATTCTTCTCGCACCTGGATCTGCAACGCACGTGGCAGCGGGTGCTGGTGCGCGCGTCGATCCCCATGTGGTACACGCAGGGATTCAACCCGCACAGCAAGATTGTATTCGGTATTCCGCTGTCGGTCGGCACCGAGGGAACGCACGAGATGGTGGATCTGCGCATCGACCGCGCCATCACGCCCGACGAAATGCGCGACCAGCTGAACGCCGAGCTGACCGATGAGATGCAGGTGTCCGCGGTGTATATTCCCACGACCGCTTTCTCGGATATCGCCTATGCGACCTATACCGTGACCGTTTCCGATCCCTCTGCCGCGTCGGTTGACGCGGATGCGGTGGAGGCGCTGTTCGCGCCGGGCGCCGCGCCCATCCTGATGACCAAACGCACCAAATCCGGCGACCGGGAGATGGACATCCTGCCGCTCATCCGGGAAATACACGCCGCACGCGAGGCGGACGGCACGCTGATCCTCCACGCAACGCTGGCAGCCGGCGGGAGCGCCAACCTCAGCCCGGAGTTTCTCGTTGCCGCTCTGCGGGAAAAGCTGGGGATGCTGACGGACACGGAGCATCCCGACGTCTGCTGGTACCGCATCCTGCGCACCGGCTTTCTCTGCGCGGACGGAAGCGAATTCCGATAGGAAAATACAGGGGGACTTCCTGATAAAGTCCCCCTGTATCCCACTTATGTGCCCTTACTCTGCCGCCCGTGACCCGAGCGTGCTGTAGCCCGTCCAGGTGGACAGATCCAGCACGCCGTCCCCGTCCGCCTCGGCGGTGCCGCCCTGCACCAGTGTGTAGGTCGCGCCGGAGGTCAGTGCGGCGGAGCTGAATACGATTGAGCTGATGACCTTCGGCAGGCGGTAGCCGCAGAGCAGGTTCCCGTCGGCATCGCACAGCCCGATCAGCGTGCCTGCCGCGACCGAGGAGCGGAAGGCACCGTCGAACACCGCCTGCCCGGAGCCCGTTGCGGTTTCCGCCATGCCGCTGGAACCGACTGCCAGCAGGGTTCCGCCGGAGATGGTCATACTGCAGTTCCCGTCGCCGTAGTCGATGGCGCCGTTTCCGTTGTCGGTGGGACCGAATACCAGCAGGGTGCCGCCCGTCATGACGATGTTCCCGTTGGAGTCGATGCCGTCTCCGGATGCATACACCGCCGTGTAGCCGCCGCTGACTGTCAGGAGCGGCGTGAGGGTGTCCGTGGCCGTGCCGCCGGTGGTCTGCCCGTCCGCGGTTCCGCCGGATCGTCCGCCGGGACGTCCGCCCCCGCCGAGCCCACCGGGGCGTCCGCCGCCCATACTGCTGCCACCGCCGCTTGAGGCGTTGATGCCGTCATCCGAGGCAGTGATGCGCGTTCTGCCGCCGCTGACCGTGATCTGTGCCGCTTCCAGCCCCTCATAGCTTTGCGCGATTTCCAGACTGCCGCCGCTCAGCGTCAGCACCCGGTCGGCGTGCACGCCGTCGTCCCCGGAGCGGATGTACGCCTCGCCGTCCTGCAGAAGCACCGTGTCGTCCGCGTGGATGCCGTCATCCGCCGCCGTGACGGTCAGCTTGCCGCCTGCAAGCGTGACGCTACCCGCCGCCTTCAGCCCCTTGGCACTGATGGAGGGCTTGCTGCTGTTTCCGTCCCCGCCCATACCGCCGGGACGTCCGCCGCCGAAACCGCCCATACCGCCCATGCCGCCGGAGCCGCTCTGCGCACTGCCCGTGCCGGCATTGCCGGTATCGGTCAGCGCCTTGCCGCCCGCGTCCAGCGCGGTGATGACCAGCGTGCCGCCGCTCACGGTCAGGTCGGTGGCGGCGCTGATGCCGTCCCCGATGGCAGTGATGTACAGACTGCCGCCGCTGACGGACACCCAGCCCTTCCCGTCCTTCTCTGTCTGGGCGGATTTCAGACCGTCGCCCTCCCCGGTGACGGTCAGAGTCACGGTGCCGCCGGTCATTTCCACCGAATCGTTGCCGCGCATCGCCGTGCCGGGACTGGTCACGATCAGCGTGCCGCCCGTGATCTCCAGGTCATCCTTGGTGTTGATGCCCTTGTCGGCGTTGCCCGTGATGCGCAGGGTGCCCTCGCCGTCCAGCCGGAGGTCGTCGCAGGCATACACGCAGGCGTTGGGGTATACCTCCCCCTCGGTCTGCTCTGCATCCTCCACGATATACCCACTGCCGTCCGAGAGCAGATTGACCGACCCCGCCGCCGTGTAGAGGACAGTCTTTTTGGGCGAGCTGCGGACGAATACGGCGGGACCGGTCGAGCAGGCGACCGACACGCCGTTCAGCACCAGCCGAACCTTTTCGGTATCCGCCGTGGCACTCGCCGTGGCATTCGCCGTGTCTACAATCAGCTGCCCGTCCGCGAGATCGCCGCTGATGAGGTAAGTGCCGGCGGACGTGAAGGTCACGACAGAACCGGATACGCTGACGCCGCTGCCGCTGACGGTCGCACCGTCGCCGGTCAGCGTGACAGCTGCGGTTACCGACGCGGCGTCATAGCTGCCGGTCTGTGCCACGGAAGCCTCCCCGGCGTCCGGAGCCGTGTCCGGCGTTACCAGCGAGCCGTCCGGGAGTTTGATGTCCTCCCCCGTACCGCCCGTTCCGTTTTCGATGACAGGCAGGTCGTTCCGCTGCCCGCAGCCGGCAAGGCTTCCCGCCGCCAGCGCGAGTGCCAGCAGGATTACGCCTGCACGCCCGCTCCCTGTATGATGCCCCCGACACGTCTGTTCCATACTCCATACCTCCTCTGCCCCTCCGGCTGTTCCGGGATGAGGGCAGTATACACCGCTGCCGTGACAGGGCACCGCGCATTCCATTAAAAATTCATGAATATTGTGTGACGGAACCGGGACAGCCCGGTCGGGAAAGCCGTCACCCGGAAGGAAAACCGCATGAAACTTACCTTAGTTGCGACCTGTATGTTCGGTCTGGAAAAGCAGGTCGGAGAGGAGATCGACGCCCTCGGTCTGCACCGTCTGGAAACGATGGACGGGCGCGTCACGTTTGAGGGGGAGGAAGCCGACGTAGCCCGCGCCAACCTGTCCCTGCGCTGTGCCGAGCGGGTGTTCATCCGGCTGGGATACTTCCCGGCGCACAGCTTCACCGAGCTGTTCGACGGCACCAACGCCCTCCCGTGGGAGGAGTGGATCGGGCGGGAGGATGCCTTCCCGGTCAAGGGGCACTCCATCCGCTCGGCGCTGACCTCCATTCCGGACTGCCAGAGCATAGTCAAGAAGGCGGTCGTGGAGCGCCTGAAGCGCCGTTACCGCGTGGACTGGTTCCGGGAGACCGGCGTGAAGTATCAGATAGAGTTCTTCCTCTTCAAGGATATGGCGGCGCTGATGCTGGATACCAGCGGCACGGCACTGCACAAGCGCGCCTACCGCCCCGCCGCCGGTGCCGCCCCGCTCCGGGAGACGCTTGCCGCCGCCATTGCCCTGACTGCCCGCCCGCGCGAGGACACGCTACTCTGGGATCCGTTCTGCGGCTCCGGCACCATTGCCATCGAGGCGGCGATGATCGCCACGGGGCGCGCGCCCGGACTGGGGCGCCGTTTTGCCGGGGAGGACTTCCCCTGCCTGCCGCACAGGCTATGGGAGGACGCGCGTGAGGCGGCGCGCGCGGCGGTGCGCACCGACAGCCGCTTTGAGGCGTATGCCTCGGACATTGACGAGGAGATTCTGGACACGGTCTACGAGAACGCCCTGCGTGCGGGGGTGGAACAGCACCTGAATATCTTTCAGGCGGACGCGCGGCAAATCCGGCGGCTGGACAGGCGTGGGACGGTGCTGTGCAATCCGCCCTACGGCGAGCGCATGGGGGAACGGGACGAGATCGAGACGCTGTACCGTCAGCTCGGCAGGGTGTTCCCGGCGCTGTACCCGTGGCAGGTGTACATTCTGACCTCCCACCCCCGTTTTGAGCGCCTGTACGGTCAGCCTGCCGACCGCGTGCGGCGGCTGTACAACGGCATGATTCCCTGTTACCTGTACGAATACTTCAAGCCCGTGGCGGCGCGGATGCCCAAATCGGCAACACCGCCGCGCGGATAACGAAACCGGCACACCGGAAAGGAGGCAACGGCTATGCGCATCGGGCAACATCGCCCGCTGTTCTGTCTGTGCGCCGTCTGGATGCTGGCGGCGGGACTCGGCTGTGTGCTTTCCGGCTTTGACGGGCACCGGATGCTTCCTGCCGGCGCGGTCTGCGCCGGGCTTGCCGCAGGTGTGCTGTCCGTCTGCCTGCTCCTGCGTCCCCTCCGGCGGATCACAGCCCGCCGCGCATGCGCTGTCGGGCTTGCCCTGCTGTGCGCCGGGCTGTCGCTCCTCAACAGCGGCGCGTACTTTTCCGGGCAGGTCACGCCGGATTCCTTCCCCGGACTTCCGGCGGACTCCGGCATCCCGGCGTCTGACGGTGCCGGGGAGGATGCCCCCGACCTGCCGGACGCGGCGGATGCTCCGGTGTGGGAGGTGCGCGCCGTGGTCGCCGAACGGCTGGGCGGCGGCAGTCAGATTACCGGCTACGGTCTGATCCTGCGCACGGTGCAGGGGGAACCGGTCGGGAGTGCCCTGCGCCCCGCCCGCGCCTACCTGCTCTGCACCTACGCCGCGAATCTTCAGCCGGGCTATGAGATTCTCCTGCGCGCGCAGGCAGTCACGCCGGAGGACGCCGCCGGGGAGTCGGCGGTTTCCCTCCGGGGCGACGGCTATGCGCTGGGGCTTCTGTCCGGCAGGGAGGATGACTGCACGGTTACAGCGGAGAGCACCGATCTGCTCCCGATCCGGCTCGGCAATCTGCGGCGGCGTCTGGCGGCACGGTTGGAGGCGGCGGTGGGCACGGACGGACTGGGACTGCCGTCCGCGCTCCTGCTGGGTGACCGGACCGCCCTGTCCCCGACTCTGCGCCGGGATTTTTCCCGCGCCGGGGTGTCGCATCTGCTGGCTGTCAGCGGACTGCACCTGACACTGCTGTTCGGTATGCTGGCGTTGCTGCTCCGTTTTCTGCGCCTGCCGCGCCGGGTGCGCGCCGTGCTGCTGACGCTTGCCGCCGCCGGCTACCTTGCGCTGTTGGGATTCCCGCCGTCCGCGACCCGCGCCGCCGTGATGCTGGGGTTCGTGTACCTGTCGTGGCTGTGCGCGGCGTCTGCCGATCCGCTGACCTCGCTGGGGCTGGCTGGCGCCCTGATCCTTGGCATTTCCCCCTGCGCCGTGGCGGATGCCGGATTCTGGATGTCCTTTTCCGCGACGCTGGGGCTTCTGACGGTTCCGGCTGCTCTGCGGGATCCGGACAGACACCGGCGCGCCCCGCGCCGGCGTGCGCTGCGCGTCCTGACTGCGCGGGCGTCTGCCGTACCGCTGGGGCTTTTCGCAGGACTTGTTGCCATGACCTTTTCGCTGTGGATCACCTCGCTCACGGTCGGTACGGTGAGCCTGTGGTCGCCGCTTGCCACGCTGCTGCTGACGCCGCTGTGCGGGTTCGTGCTTGCCGCATCGCTGTTCGCACTGCCGCTGGCGGGGCAGTGGGTTGGCGGGACCGTATTGCTCCCGGCATTGCGGCGCGTCTGCGGCTGGATGGGCGGATGCGCCGCATGGCTGGGCAAGCCGACCGGCGCGGTGCTTTCCCTGGAGCAGCCGCGGACGGGAGGTGCTATCCGTGCGGTCATCCTTGCCGTGACGCTGTACCTGTTGCTGTGGCTGTTTCTGAATCTGCCGCGGCGGATGCGCTGCCCGGCACTGCTCCCGGTGGCGGGCGGCTGGGTGGCGGTTCTGTTGCTGGTGTGCCTGCCCGCGCGGGTGTATCCGGGGGAGGTGCTGACTTCCTATATCCGCCCCACGGCGTCCTCTGAGGCGTTGGTGCTGGCGCGCGGGCAGGAGGCTGTCATCTGCGATCTGACGGACGGAAGCCGCACTGCCCTGAATGCGGCACTGGACGAGGCTGGTTCACTCGGTGCGACCGAAGTGTCCGCCCTGATGCTAACCCACTTCCATACGCGCACGGCGGGCGCATTGCACCGTGCCTTCGCGGCGGCGACCGTGCGTGCGCTGTGGCTCCCCCGCCCGACGGTGCCGGAGGATTATTACCGGATGCTGTCCTGCCTGTATGAGGCGCGGCGGCAGGGCGTCCCCGTGTATCTCTACGAGCCGGGCGATACGCTGACTGCCTTTGATTCCGGTAGCGGCGGAATTTCGCTGACCCTGTATACCGACCGGCTGGAGCGTTCCGCACAGCCTGTCCTGCTTCTGCACGCCGCAGGGCAGGGCAGTGCGCTGACCTTCTGCGGCGGCGCGGTTTTTGAATCCGACCTTGCCGGCATCGCCCGCACCCTTGCGGCGGACAGTGACCTGGTCATCTACGGCGCGCACGGGCCCAAGATACGGGAGCCGTTCCCCTGCACGCCGTCTGACCGCACGCGTTTTGTCTGCTTCGCCGCCCCCTCGGTCGCCGCTTTTCTTGATCCCGATACCCTCCCTCCTTCTCCGCCCCGCATGGGGATCGGCGGCGTCCGCCTGACTCTCCGCATGGGGGAAGGAGAAGCGCCGGGGGACTCTTGAAAGAGTCCCCCAGACCCCCCAGAACTTTTCTCGAATGTATGATCGGAGGAACCGCGGCTAAGGAGAAGCGCTGGGGGACTCTTGAAAG
>OLGE01003925.1_pt1 | contig 11269 bp, 10 predicted proteins | sample 1605151 | NCBI WGS metagenome assembly OLGE01 (sample SAMEA3888912, study PRJEB22519) | human gut metagenome | biome: human gut; feature: human-associated habitat; material: faeces | place: Denmark | collected 2010
ACATTACCGGAATGGAAAACATCCGCGATGTAATTCCATATCCACGCGCGCCTAAACTCGCTGATTTCTAAAAGAATTTAAGGTAAAACATAAGTTTGCACACAACAAAGCCATACTGCGCATTTTGTTCAGTATGGCAAATTTATTTTCTAATTTGCAAAATTCAACAAGCAGGCTTATAATATCTAGCTAGGATAAAATCAATGGCAGAACATACAGACTTCGATATGTACGGCAGAAAAATATTCTTCTTGAATCCTGCTTATGCAATAAAAAAAGACATAATAAGCAGACTAAGAAAAAAAGAATATGAAGTATACATTATCGAAAGTTTCAGGGACGCAAAGAATCTTCTGCGGAAAAATCCAGATTCTGTTCTTTTTATAAACATTGACGCGCAGCTTTCAATAGGTGCCTGGTTCAATTTTCTGCGAAGTTTCGACAAAGAAGAAAGCCTCAAGACAATTCAGGCAACCGTCATTTCCGAAAAAATAAAGCCAAACGAAATTGAGTTATTCTCAAAATTTTCAGATTCAGAAAACAGCGTAATCGATTTTTCAGATGGAATAGAAAAAGTTTCCGAGCGCATACAAAATATTCTTACCAAGACAAACGCAAAAGGAAGACGGCAATATATACGGGCAAATTTAATGCACGACAAGGACGCCGCTTTATTCTGGAACCACGGAAGCAAAATGCACCAGCTCAAGCTTTTTGATTTAAGTTCTGTGGGAATGGCTGTAAAAATTCCCGCCGGACTTGAAAGCCTTATAATTGCAAAAAACTACATATTGCAGGATGTAACACTTAGGCTTGGAACAAAGCAGGTTGTAACAGAAGCCGTTGTTTTCGCCGTAAAAAAAACAGAGCAAGGAACAATATGGGTTCTTCTTCTTGCGCCACAAACTTCTGCGGCGGTAAAAGACGAAATCCGCCGGTATGTTTTTAAAACGATTGAAGACAAAATGATTCTTTCCATAAACGAAGAACGCAAAGATGACACTGACTATGCACAGATGGACTACTACAACTTTGCAGCAAAGACAAAATCCAAGTCTAAGCCTTCAACTTTTTCAAGCCAGCCCGGACACAATTTTTCATGACTTTTTGCAAAAAACAGCTAAAAAAAATTTCTCTGTTCAGCATTGTGCAGTCGCTTTACTTAAGCTCAAGTTTGTTTTTTTCAAATGACTTGATTTCTTCCGCTTCTGCCTGCGCATTTGGATTTTTACTTTCGGTTGTTCCAATCAGCATGATAATCTGCGTTGTGCTTCTCAGGGTTCTTCACGCTTCCCCGGAAACTGTTTCCGCGCTTATTTCTTCAAGTCCGCTTTCAAGCCAGATTATAAGCATAGAAGATTCGCTTCCGAAGTCGCTTAAGCTTGTTACAAATTTTGAAGTTGTAATCATTGCAGCTGTTGTGTGGATGTCAAGAAGATTTTTCAGTTCTGTGATTGTCGGGCTGAAAAGAATTTTTGGAAAAGATGCAAACTCGCGTCCTGTAAAAAATATGTTTCTTGTTTTTACTGGAGAAGCTCTTTTTGTAATTTTATTTTCACTGATAATTTTCATAGCAATCAGCTTAAAGACAATCGTGCTTGTTCCAAGGTTCTACGGAATTCTTGAGCCGCTGAACCACATTGCAGATCTGATTTCAAAAACTGCGGCTGGTTTTGTTCCGTTTATAATTTTATTTGCAGCAACGGCGTTCACGTATAAATTCGGAAGCAGAACAAATCCGTCCTGGGGCATAAGTGTTTTGTCTTCGGCAGGAACCTGCGCTTCGTTTTGGATTCTCACAAAGGCCTTTCATCTGTTTGTAAACATAAACCGCTACAACCTGGTCTACGGAGTTTTAAGCAACATTATTGTAATGCTCATGGGCGTGTTTTTTTTCTTTATAATTTTTTTCTTTTTTGCTCAGTGGCTTTATGTCTATCAGTTTTTTGAAACGTTGCTTTTGTGCGAGCTTTATCTTCTGCCTGAAAAACAAGACGGAAAATTCTTTTCAAATATAAAACGGTTTCTTTTTATAAATCCATATTTTCTTCTTAAAAAAGATTCACACGCATTAAATTTCAACGACGGAAATTTTGTTTACAGAAAAAATTCAAAAAGCGAATTCTGTTTTTACATTGCGAGCGGAAGCATTTTGCTTATACACAAAAATGAAGGGCAGGTTTTAAATCAAGGCACATTTTTTGGCGAAGGCGAATGTCTTTTAAAAAAGCACCGGCAGGAAGACGCAGTTTCAATTGGAAAATCAAAAGTCATAAAAATCCATTACTCCGTGTTCCAAAAGCTCATAGAAAAAAATCCAAAAATCGGAGTAAAGGCGCTTAGTCAAATAAGAAAATATTACAAAGGGACTTTCTAATTTCCTAGCCGGAAATCAACACTATAAGAAGAAATGCATAGAAAAAAGCCATAGCTAAAATTAATTTTTTCATTTGATACAAACTCCTTAACCTTGCAATGGCTAAAAACAGCCAGATTACATTATATTGCACAGCCTATGATTTTATCTATATACCTCTTGAAACTTCTGCCAAGATTGAAAACGTGCCTTTTTTGCTCCTGGTCTATCAGGTATAGTCTTTTTGTACGAAGGGGAAAATTCACAAAAGGAGAGCATTTTACAGCTTAAAATTACAAACTTTCAGACTTCTTCCTTTTAACTTGGCTAAACCATGAATATGAGGTATAATTGCGTTTCATGGAACGTTTAAAAATTGTTGTTTTAGATTTTGGAAGCCAGTATGCCCACCTTATTGCAAAAAGATTCCGCATGATGGGTTATTATTCAGAAATCGCCTTGCCTTCCGCCGGGCTTGAAACATTCAAAAATGCAAAAGGAATTGTGCTTAGCGGAGGTCCGTCCAGTATCTATGATAAAAATGCTCCTGAATTCAATTCTGAAATTCTTAAGCTTGATATTCCGATTCTTGGTCTTTGCTACGGACATTATGTACTTCAAACCGGTTACAACGGAAAAGCCCAAAAAGCTTTGGTCGGAGAATTTGGTTTTGCAACTTTAGAGCTGAATCAAAATGTAAAGTGTCCGCTGTTTGAAGAAATTGCAAGTCCTCAGCAAGTTTGGATGAGCCATCAGGATGCTGTTGTAAAACCGGGAGACGGATTTGAAACTGTCGGCTCAACAAAGGACTGCGAATTCGCCGCACTCCAAAATCTTGAAAAAAAACGTTTCAGCCTTCAGTTTCACTGCGAAGTAAAGGATACTCCTTGCGGAAATAAGATTCTTGAAAACTTTGCAAAGTTCTGCGGAATGGAAAAAAACTGGGATCAGGACACGGTACTAAATCACATAATCGATTCTATAAAAAATCAGGCAGATGATAAAAATGTTCTTCTCTTTTTAAGCGGCGGAGTTGATTCCACTGTGGCGTTCGCGCTTTTAAACAAAGCGTTGGGACAGAAAAGAGTTTTGGGACTTCACATAGACAACGGCTTTATGCGCAAGAATGAAAGCAAGAAAGTTGAAGAGGCATACAAAAACCACGGATTTTCAAATTTCATTGTTGAAGACGCAAGCAAAACTTTCTTAAAGGCTGTAGAAAATCTTACCGATCCTCAGAAAAAAAGAATGGCTATTGGTGAAAATTTTATTACAGTACGCAACGAAGTTGTGGCAAAACAAAAATTTGATGAAAACAAATGGCTTTTAGCGCAGGGAACTTTGTATCCGGACATAATTGAAAGCGGCGGAACAAAAAATTCAAATGTAATAAAAACTCATCATAACCGCGTAGACGGAATACAAAAGCTCATTGAAAAAGGCTTGATTATTGAACCCCTAAAAGATTTATACAAAGATGAAGTTCGCGCAATTGGAAAAAAACTTGGACTTGAAGACGAACTTGTAATGCGCCATCCTTTCCCTGGTCCTGGATTAAGCATCAATGTGCTTTGCTCCAACGGGACAATGACAGACAATGACAAAGAAGAATTTAAAAAAGCGCAGGAAGAAATTTCAAAAGTTCAACTTGGAATGTTCTGCGAAAAATGCTCTGAGAATCTTGAAAAATATATTCTGCCTGTAAAATCTGTAGGCGTTCAGGGAGACTTCCGCACTTACAGATTTCCGTCTGTAATCAGTTTTGCAAAAACAGAAAACGGATTTTATCATCTTCCAAAAAAATGGGAAAAACTTGAAGCCGCATCAAGCCAGATTACAAACAGCGCGTCATTTATAAACAGAACGATAATCCGCTTGTGGCAAAATCCTTCGGTAAAAGACGAAGCCTTAAAGCTTCAGGAAGGCTACTGCACAAAAGACAGATTGGATCAGACACGTGATGCCGACGACATAGTTCTTACCGCTCTTCATAAAAGCGGCTGGTACAATAAAATTTTCCAGCATCTTACAATCAATTTGCCTTACGCTTCTTCAAAGGAAAGATGCAGTTTTGTATTGCGTCCGCTTTGCTCAGAAGATGTAATGACAGCAAGGTTTGCGCAGCTTCCGCAGAATCTCCTTATGGATATTGTGCAGGAACTTTCCAAGCTGCCTTATGTTGATGCGATATTTTTTGATCTTACAAACAAGCCACCTGCAACATTCGGGTGGGAATAAATTTTCAATGCTGAAAAAGATTTGCAAAATTTTTTTTTCAGCACTTTCAATTTAAAAATGTAAAGGAATTTTATGCTTGAACTTTCTGAATATAAAACTATTTTGGACACAATCCCTGCTGCGGTTATTATTGCAGTTCCAGTAAAGCAGGACGAAAAAATAACGGACTTTTCAATTGTCTATGTAAATGAATGTTTCAGAAACCTTACAAAAAATTTTATAAAGGAAGGCGTTCTGTTTTCAAGTTTCAAGGAAAAAATCAGCCAAGATATAAACTGGTTTGACATGGCGGTTGAAACTATAAAAACAAAAAAAACAATTGAAGAAACTTTTTACTCGCATAACTTTTCTATATGGATTCAGCTTGTGGAAAAATGCGTACCGGGCGATTACGTTGCAGTTTCGCTGACAAACGTCTCGCAGGCAAAAGAATACGAGTCCGCGCTAAGCGAGCAGAACAAAAAACTTGAGGAAGTAACAAGCCAGCTAAAGTCAAGCAGACTGAATTTGGATTCGCAGCTAAAAAATATCCAGCAGCTAAACGAGCAGCTTTTGTTTGCGGCATATCACGATTCCCTTACCGACCTTTACAACCGTTCATGGCTTTCTACAATGATGAAAGTTCAGATAAAAGAAACGACTGAAAAAAATGAAAAGTTTGGAATTCTTTTGTTTGACATTGACAACATGAAAGACATCAATGATTCAAGAGGACACAACGCAGGAGATGAGCTTTTAAAGCAAGTTGCGACAATCCTCAAGCTGATGGAATCAAAAACAGTTACAGCGACAAGGTTCGGCGGAGATGAATTTGTGCTTTTATACAAAAACATAAAAGACCGCGATGAAGCTATAGAAATTTCAAAGAAAGCCCTTCGATTTTTAAATGCGGAAGGAATTGGAATTTCAGGCGGAATTTCAATCTTTCCAGACGATTCAAAAAAAACCGAAGACCTTTTAAAGTTCGCTGACATGGCAAAAATCGAAGCAAAGAAAAACGGCAAAAACAACGTTGCCTGTTTCCATTCGCTCATGCAGGAAAAATTCCTAAGCAAGCTGAATATTGAAACAAAAATGTCAAAGGCAATGGCAAGCAGAAATTTTCAGCTTTATTATCAGCCGCAGTTCGACGCAAAGACAAAAGAGCTTCGCGGATTTGAAGCGCTTCTTAGATGGTACGACAGCGACTTGGGCTGGATAAGTCCTGAGCAATTCATTCCGCTTGCAGAAGAAACTCACCTTGTTGTTCCGCTCGGCGACTGGGTTATGACAACCGCGCTTGCAACAATCAAAGAATGGGAAATGAAATTCAGCTTCAATGGGATAATATCTGTGAATGTTTCTCCAGTTCAGTTTGTTCAAGAAGATTTTATTGAAAAGCTGTTTAAGAAAATTGAAAAATCCGGAATAGACAAAAAACATCTTGAGATTGAAATTACAGAAGGTGTTCTTATTGACAACGTGGAAGACACAATATCCAAGCTGAACAAAATAAGAGAGCAAGGCGTAGGACTTTCGCTCGATGACTTTGGAACAGGATATTCTTCTTTAAGATATTTACAGCTTCTGCCTCTTACAACTTTAAAAATTGACAAATCGTTTGTTTCAAATATCGCGGCAAAAGACGGATTTGAAGCAAAACTTACAGAAAGCATTATCTCGCTTGTTTCCAAAATGGGATTGAACACAATTGCGGAAGGCGTTGAAAATGAAGAGCAGCTGAAAATGATTCAGAAATTCAACTGCCGCACAATTCAAGGATTCTTGCTTGGAAAACCAATGCCAAAAGAGCAATGTGAAAAACTTCTTGTAGAAAACTTGAGCAAAACTTCTAGCTAGAAGTTTTAAGTCTTGCCATTTCCGTCGGGAATTCTATATTCGAAATATTTCACTCTGCCCTGTTCCACTGCCAGCTTGATTTGTTTTTCCCGCGGACTTAGCTTGCTCTGCCCGGACTTTACTTCTATAAAATAAATTTCTTCTATATCGCTTCCTTCCGCGCATCCCGGAAAAGCTACAAAATCAACAGGCTTACCCACAAAACGGACATCACCTGGATTGCACGGAAAACCTGGCAAAAACGGCGCAATCTGCTCGCTGAACTGCCCACCCAAAACTGAACGGCTTCTGTTCACGGCGTCTTTTCTTTGCTTCTTAAATTCTGAAACGTTTTTTAACTTTTGCACAATCCGGCCCAAAACAAAACCAGTCAGCATCATGCAAATCATTGAAATGAAAAAAATAAATTTTCCGTTTAAAAGTTCGTGCACTGTTGAAATTTCCATGATTCAATTTTATCATATCAGCATGAAAAGAAAAATCTTATTGATTTCAGTTTTGCTGATTTTTGCATCTTCATTTTTTGCGCATGAAAATTCAGAAAGCGTTAAATTCGAATTTAAATATCAGAAAGGAGATCTCTACAGAATTCTTTCAACAGTTGACGAGGACATTTTTGTAAATCACCGCAAAAGCCATCATTCAATAATAGTAAACAGAGTTTCCGCTGAAATCACAGACGTAACAAAAGACGGACAAGGAATTCACGACTGCATTTTTATGACGACAGAAGATTCCACAGGAACTTTCACAGGCGCAAGATTTTCTTACGGAAAAGATTACAAAAGCATTTTCAAAAGAAGCAAAAACGGAACTTACACAATCGCAGATGAATATTTTATGCCGACCGTGCGCGATGTTCCGATTTTTCCAGACAGAGAAATTTTGCCGGGAGAAAAATGGACTGCAAAAGGACACGAAGCCCACGACTTAAGAAAAGGATTTGGAATTGAAAAGCCATACAAAGTTCCTTTCAACGCCGAGTACACATACGAAGGACGCGATGAAAATTCCGGGCTTTATAAAATAAGAGTCCGCTACACGATGTACATGGAAAATCCTCCGGTGCAAAACTATGACCTTGACGACTATCCAGTTACAACCCGTGGATTCAGCGACGAGACAATTTTTTGGGACAATGAAAAAGGCTCAATTGATCACTATTCAGAGTCGTTCAAAATTTTTATAGAAACTGCCGCAGGAAATATTTTTGAATTCAGGGGAACTGCCCATGCAGAAGTTACAGAGTTCGCAAGGACAAATACAACTGAAAACATTTCTTCCGTGCAGAAAAAAATAAAAGATCTTGGACTTGAAAATGTTACCGTAAAGCCGGATGAAAAAGGACTTACAATAGCAATAGAAAATATTCAGTTTGAGCCAGACAGCGCGATTCTTTTGGAAAGTGAAAAAATTAAAATTCAGCAGATTGCAAAAATTCTTGAAAACTGGCCGGACAACGACATTTTAGTCACAGGGCACACCGCTCTTGCCGGAACAGAAAAAATGCGGAAAATCCTAAGCGAAGAAAGAGCAAGCACGGTGGCAGAATATTTAATCGGACTGAATGTGCGGGACAGATTCCACGTGTTTACCCAAGGCTTTGGAGCAGAACGCCCTGTTGCAACAAACAGAACCGAAGAAGGAAAAGCAAGAAACCGCCGCGTTGAAATCACAATTATGGATAAATAGTTCAGTGGAAATTTTTAAAGCAAAAGTCTGTTGACCAATATTTCTTTTCCAATTAGACTTATAGGAATTATGGACTTTGGCTTTATTCATCAAGTGATTCCTCTGTACGAAAAAGCTGCGATTCTGACTTTAAAAGCCGGACTTGCAGGAGTTGTTCTTTCGATTGCGCTTGGACTTTTTTGCGCTGTAATCCGCTACTGGAAAATTCCTGTCGCAAAAGAAATTGTAAAGACATACACAGAACTTTCACGGAACACGCCATTGTTAATCCAGTTGTTTTTTTTGTATTTTGCTTTTCCAAAAATGGGAATAAAACTTTCTTCTGAGCAATGCGGAATAATCGGCCTGACTTTTTTAGGCGGAAGCTATATGGCTGAAACGTTCAGAAGCTCGCTTGAAACAGTCGGAAGAGTTCAGCTTGAATCAGGAAGATGCATCGGTCTTACGGAATTTCAGATTGTGAGATTTGTAATTCTTCCGCAGGCATTTTCAGTTTCCATACCGGGAATTTGCGCAAACACAATGTTCCTTATAAAAGAAACTTCAATGTTCAGTGCAGTCGCGCTTGCAGACCTTATGTACATTGCAAAAGATTTAATAGGACTGTATTACAAAACAGAAGAAGCTCTTTTTCTTTTGGTTGTTTCATATTTTATTTTACTTTTACCAATAACAATTTTAAGTTCATTTGCAGAAAGGAAGCTCCGCTATGCACAGTTCGGAAATGCTTGATTCAATTATAAATTCATTCAGCGTAATTTTCATGGGGAAAAATTTTCTGCGCCTTTTGCAGGGACTTCTTGTTACAATTGAAATTGCGGCAGTTTCTGTAGTATTTTCAATAATACTTGGATTTTTGCTCGGCGCGCTTATGACTGTAAAAATAAAACCGCTTCAGATTAGCTGTAAAATTTATCTTGAGTTTATGCGCATTATGCCTCAGCTCGTTTTGCTTTTTTTGGCGTACTTCGGACTTACAAGAGCATTCGGAATTTCAATCAGCGGAGAGGCGGCGTCTGTTCTCGTGTTCACACTTTGGGGGACTGCCGAAATGGGAGACCTTGTGAGAGGTGCGCTTGAAAGCATTCCGCGTCATCAGTACGAAAGTGCAAAATCAATCGGACTTAATGAAAAGCAGATTTACATTTATGTAATTATTCCCCAGACTTTGCGCCGGCTTATTCCGCTTGCCATGAATTTAATTACAAGAATGATAAAAACAACTTCAATTGTAGTTTTTGTCGGCGTAATCGAAGTTGTAAAAATCGGTCAGCAAATAATTGACGCAAACAGACTTACAGTTCCCACAGCCGCAATCGCAGTCTATGCTGTAATTTTTTTCATGTACTTTATAGTTTGCTGGCCTCTTTCAATTCTTGCAGGAAAACTTGAAAAACGTCAGAAAGACAATTAAAACTTTGGAGTAAAAAATGAGCTTGCTTGAAATAAAAGACATAAAAAAAGAATTTCCAAAAGTCGGAGGAATTCTAAACGGAGTTTCGCTTGAAGTTGAGCGCGGAGAAGTCGTAGTAATTCTAGGACCTTCCGGCTGCGGAAAAAGCACGCTCCTAAGATGCATAAACGGACTTGAAGAAATTCAGCAAGGCGAAATTCTTTTGGACGGAGAAATAATCAGCAACAGAAAAAAGAATATGCATTTAATCCGTCAAAAAATCGGAATGGTTTTTCAAAGCTATGATTTGTTTCCGCATTTAACTGTTGAAAAAAATATTTTGCTTGGACCTGTAAAAGCGCAGGGAAGAAATCCTGATGAAGTAAAAAAAGAAGCAGTGCTTTGGCTTGAAAGAGTCGGGCTTATTGAAAAAAAAGATTCGTATCCAAGGGAGCTTTCCGGCGGTCAAAAACAGAGAGTTGCTATTGTCCGCGCGCTCTGCATGCATCCAGAAGTTCTTTTGTTCGATGAAGTTACAGCGGCTCTTGATCCGGAAATGGTGCGGGAAGTTTTGGATGTAATGGTGAATCTTGCAAAAGAAGGGCGCACAATGGTGATTGTAACCCATCAGTTGGAATTTGCCCGTGCGGTTGCAGACAGAATTGTTTTCATTGATGAAGGAAAAATTGTAGAAATATCAAAGCCGGAACAGTTTTTCAACAATCCGAAAACTGAACGCGCCAGAAAATTCCTAAAAGCCTTCATGTTTGACAAAGTAAAAAATAGGTGAAATTGCGCTTGACACTTTCCTATCAAATAAGTATGTTTATTCTATCTTAAACAAAAGAGGTAGAACTATGAAAACAAAAAACGGAATTATTCTTGCCGCCGGAATTGCAGCAATCCTTGCTTTATTTTCAGCCTGCGTAAAAGAAAACAAAACTTCCGCAAGAACTGTTGAGCAGATAAAGAAAAGCGGAGAAATAAAAATAGCAGTTTTCAGCGACAAAAAGCCATTTGGATATGTTGATGAATACGGCGAATACCAAGGCTATGATGTTTACTTTGGAAACCGCATTGCAAAAGACCTCGGTGTAAAAGTAAAATATGTTCCGATAGATGCTGCGGCTTCATTTGTCGAAAGCTTATATAACACAGCTTATGAAATTGATTCTTATGGTGTCATGCCGGAAGAAGGTGAAGTGCTTGATGATTCTTATATGGTCTTTCAAGTACGTGGTGACAGCATGGAGCCAACTATACCGGACGGAGCTAAAATTCTTGCTCGCAAAATAGAAGAAGGTTTGTGGGAAAGCGCGTCAGGAGTTGTGAGTATTGTGTATGGGAAAACGCTTTCAGTCAAGCGGATATTGAAAAACAGTCTTTTCTTGGATAATGTGCTGACTTTAAAGGCTGATAACCCCAAGCATGGCCAGTTAGATGTCGAGAGAAGAGAAATAAGGGGGATGTGGCAAGCATTACGCATAATAAGTCAAAAGATTATTTGATATGGAAGAAAGGGCTATTGACAGATTACGAAAATTTGCAAGGTATGCACGTGATAAGGGAGTTGTCAAAGGTGAGAACTCGTTTGAGGCTTATTGTGAATTGTCAAATAGATACATCTATAACTCCATAAGGAACGGGAAGGGGGCTATTGGAACTGATATAATAGCTCGTATTGTGGATAAGTTCCCGGAATTGAATGTGAAGTGGCTTTGTACTGGCAAAGGGAATATGATTGAGACGGA
>OLGE01003928.1_pt1 | contig 11267 bp, 10 predicted proteins | sample 1605151 | NCBI WGS metagenome assembly OLGE01 (sample SAMEA3888912, study PRJEB22519) | human gut metagenome | biome: human gut; feature: human-associated habitat; material: faeces | place: Denmark | collected 2010
AACCGTCAACGCTTTGAGGGGCGTATCGGTTATCAAATACTCATCTTTCGACATTCTCATATTCCTCCATGGTATCTTGTATCGTGGTATCCGCTTTATTTGCCCTCACAACTTCCGAGTTGTTGAACTGAGCCGAGTATACCACACTCTTCCCACAAATACTACCACACAAAAAACTCCCATGCTCACATCGGAAGATGCTGTGCATGGGAGTTTTGCTGCGCCTGTTACGGCGTATTGTTACTTATTGAAGGTCTTCTCGTTCAGCAGGCCCTCGCTCCTGGCAACGCAGATGCTGGCAACTGCATCACCCACCACGTTCAGGGAGGTGACCAGCATCTCGATGGGGCGGTTGATGGCCAGGATCAGGGAGTAGGCCAGCAGCGCGCCGTCGTTGACGAAGCCCATGCCGGACAGGATGGTGAACAGGATGACAGCCCCAGCGCCGGGAGCGGCGGGGGTGCCCACAGATGCCAGCAGGGCCAGCAGGGCGACCACGACCAGCTGGCCGGGGGTGACGGTGTAACCGGCACAGCCTGCAATGAACACGGTGGCAATGACCTGCATGATGGCGGTGCCGTCCATGTTGATGGTCATGCCCAGCGGCAGGACGAAGGAAGCAATGCTCTCATCCACGCCGAACTCTTCCTCGCACACCTTGATGTTCAGGGGCAGGGTGGCGGCGCTGGAGGAGGTGGAGAAGCCAAACACTGCCACGTTGGCGATCTTGCGGATGAAGGTAAAAGGGTCCAGCTTGGCCCCCAGTGCAATGACCAGCGGGTAGGCAATGATCAGAAAGGCCAGCAGCAGGACCACCGTGACCACCACATAGACCAGCGCGGGCTTGAGGTAATCGATGCCGTAGATGGCGAAGGTACGGGTCAGCAGCACAAAGACTGCAAAGGGTGCAAAGTTGCTGACGATGAAGTTCAGGAACACGACCACCACATCGTTGACCTCGCCCAGCAGGCGGCGCAGGGTCGCGGTGCGGCTCTCGCCCAGGGTGTTCATGCTCAGGCCGATGGCCACTGCCAGGAACACGCTGGAAAGCACAGCGCCATTGCTGCCAAAGGCAGTGATGATGTTGGAGGGGATGATGTTCAGCACCACGTTCAGGGGGTTGGAACCGGTGGAGCCGCTGGCTTCTGCCAGACCCTCGATGTGGGTGTTGAACAGGCCCATGGAGTAGGTGCCGTAGCCCACACAGCCTGCCAGCAGCAGCGCCAGGAAGGAGCACAGCAGGAACCAGAACAGGGTCTTTGCAGAAATGCGGCCCATGGTGCGGATGTCTGCAATGCTGCCAATGGCCAGCGAAATGGAGGTAAAGACCATGGGGATGATCACCAGCTGCAGCGCCTTGATGAAGAGCTGGCCGATGATGTAGAAGATGCCAAAGGCACGCTCAGCGCCATCGGCGGTGATATCCTGGAACAGCAGGTTGTTGATGGTGGTCCAGGTCTGTGCCTGACCGCTGGCGTTCAGATGCTCCCGCAGGAACATAAAGGCCAGACCGGCCACCAGGCCGCAGACCAGAGAGATCGCCATACGTTTTGCAAGGGATAATTCGTGCTTCTTTTTTGTTTCCATATCCTTTTCCTCTCACAGTACCGGTTTTTGGCTCACACTTTGCCTACTCTAGCACAACTCCCCCTGCAATGCAAGAGAAAATCACGCAAAATACAGCTTTTTTGCAAATAAGTACGACTTTTCTCCGCAAAAATCCCCCGAAAGCACTCTGCCTCCGGGGGATCTGCTTACTTATTTCTTGAACTTGAACACCGGCGTGCCAGCGGCAGCATCGCCGTTTGCAACAACACTGATCTCCGGCAGGTCATCACTGTTGGTCACGATGAGGGCCGTTGCAGTGGGGTGGCCTGCGGCGCGGATGGCTTCCAGATCCACCTTCAGCAGCGGGGTGCCGGCCTTGACCTTGGCTCCTTCTTTGGTCAGGGAGGTAAAGCCCTGTCCCTTCATCTCCACCGTGTCCATGCCAACATGGATCAGCAGCTCAATGCCGTCATCGCTCATCATACCAACGGCGTGCAGGCTTTCGGGCACCTGCGTAACGGTGCCGTCAAAGGGAGCATAAACGGTGTCGCCGGTGGGCTCCACGCCGCAGCCGGGGCCCAGGATCGCGGAGGCAAAAGTCTCGTCGGGCAGCTGCTCCAGCGGGATCACCTTACCGTCAATGGGAAGCATAACCGTCATCTTCTGGCCGGAAAATTTCGTCTCGGATGCGGCCTTGCCGCCAAAAAGCTTGTCAAAAAAGCCCATAATACAAACCATCCTTCCACGGTACACAAAGTGCAGTCTTTATCCAGTTAAGAATAGCATATCCGCGCAGGAAATACAATCTGCATCCTGCACAAAGAGACGCACCGCCATTTGGCAGGTGTGCCCTTACATCAGCTCCAGCAGCTGCTCCACCTCTTCCATCCGGGTGGCCCAGCTGGTGGCAATGCGGACAACGGTGTGGGTATCATCGTACTTCTCCCAGAAGCCGAACTTGGCCTTGCCTTCCAGTGCGGCCAGCTGCTCGTTGGACAACACGATGAACACCTGATTCGTGGGCGAATCCATGAAGAACGAATAGCCCTTTTCGGCCAGTCCCTTCTTGAGCACGGCGGCGGTCTCAATGGCATTTTTGCTGATGGTCTGGTACAGGTCATCGGTGAACAGCACATCGAACTGGATGCCCAGCAAACGGCCCTTTGCCAGCAGAGCGCCCTGCTGCTTGACCATGGTCATAAAGTGAGCCGGTGCGCCGTGGGGGAACACAACTGCCTCGCCGCAGAGCGCACCCACCTTGGTGCCGCCGATGTAGAACACATCGGTCAGGCGGGCCACATCGGCCAGCGTCACATCGGTGCCCTCGGCGGCCAGACCATAGCCCAGACGGGCACCGTCCATAAACAGCGGCATGTGGTACTTATGGCAGACAGCGGACAGCGCTTCCAGCTCTGCCTTGGTGTACAGGGTGCCGTACTCCGACGGGTGGGAGATGTACACCATGCCCGGGAATACGAGGTGGTCCACATTGCCATCGGCATAGAAGGTCCTGCACCAGTCCTCAACCGTCCCGGCATCCAGCTTGCCGTTGGTGTGCGGCAGGCCGATGACCTTGTGGCCCGTGAACTCGATGGCACCGGCCTCGTGAGCGGCCACATGGCCGGTGGATGCGGCCAGCACACCCTCCCAGCGGCGCAGCATCGATGCAATGACGATGGCGTTGCTCTGGGTGCCGCCCGAAATGAACCAGACATCGGCATCCGGTGCACCGCACGCCGCGCGGATCTTCTCCCGCGCACTGGCGCAATAGGGATCGGTGCCGTAGCCGGAGACCTTTTCAAAGTTGGTCTCCACCAGCTTCTGTAAGATCGCCGGATGCGCACCCTCGCAGTAATCGTTTTCAAAATACAGCATATACTTTCCCTCGCTCTGCATTCAAGATAAACCTATTATCTGCTTTTTGCGCAGGGTTGTCAATGTGGAACCCCCGCGTGGGCGGGGAAAAGTATTACACCTTTTTTCTCAGCTTTACAAGCAGATCCTTCAGATTCAGCAAATGATACAAAAACCGCCCCGATCTCCTGTTACGGAAACCGGGGCGGTTCACTTGCATTATTTGTGCTTTTTCAAGCGCTCACGCAAAACCTTGCGGGGGTTCTTGATCGCAGCCTGGGCGGGTGCCAAAATTACAGAGCGTTCGGAGTAACGGTGATACGCTATTTGTGAATTTCCAGTGTGTTTTACCCCATCTCCGCAATGATCTTCTCCAAATTTTCTTCCTGCAAATAGAATTCCGGCAGTTTTGCCTTGTCATATAGAACGAATGGGCGGCGTTTGCAAGGAGCAGTCATACACAAAACGCCCCCGGCTTCCTGTCATGGAAACCGGGGGCGCTGCGGTTTTATGGGAAACGCCTCAGGCGCTGCAAAGCCTCAGTGCAGCAGAGAGCTGACCCATGCCCGGGCGGCCGTCTTGGCCTGGAGCTTATTGTACATCTTCAGGGTGGTGTTGTACACCTTCTGGCTCATGGCATTGCTGGCGTTGGTGGCGGCAGCCTGCTTGGCCTCAAGCGTGTCGGCGGCGGCAACGGCGGCCTTCATATCGGCGTAGTCGGCCATGATCTCCTGCTGGAGCGCGGCATAGCTGGCCTTGGCTGCTGCCCGATCCTTTGCGGTGACCTGATTGCCATTGCTGCCGTAGGTCAGCAGGTTGGAGAGGGCGTCACGCACGCCGTAGAAGGAGTCGGTCCAGTCGTCCGGGTAGGTATAGTAGCGGCCCTTGGCATCCTGATACCAGACGCCCTCGGTGGGCTGCTCGTCGGAACGGGTGACCTTATGGACCGAGACCTTGTAGACATCTGCGGTGTCGGTGGTCAGCATCGGATAGTAAGGGACGAAGGCGTTGTACACGTCGTCGTCAAAAGCGGTCCACTCGGTAATGGCGGTGTTCAGATCGCCGGTGGCGCTCACCTGGAACAGATGAGTCTCCACATTGCCCGTCTTGCCGATGGGCTCGGTCTGAAAGAAGTGGATGGAATCCTCCACCGAGAACTTCTTGGTCAGCTGGATGTTGGAGTAGACCGGGACGATGGCACCGTTCTCGCCGACGTTGCTGATAGCAAAGTCGGTCTCGCTGTAGTTGTCCTTCGTAAAGGTGTCGGTGCCGTACAGGTAGTTCAGGCCGGCTGCCATGCGGTCCGATGCGATGTCGCCGTTGTAGGAGGCATCCAGATCGATGACATTGGCAGCGGCGTCGCCCACAAAGGTACCGGCCTTCTGGGCCACGGAGATCAGGTTGGCAGAGGCCACCACATGGTCGGTGTCATCCAGATCGATCTTGCCCATAGCGGCGATGTTGGGCTGCATGAAGACCACGCTGGAGGAGAGCTTCAGGGCAAGGTAGGTGTGGCCCGTCAGGTTCTCCACGAACCAGGTCTCGTTCTGGTCGGCAATGAACACGCCGGAGCCGCCGGCTGCACCGGCGTTGTCGTAGATGGAGGTCAGCAGGGCAACACCCTCGCGGGCCGTGGAAGCTTCGCTTAGCAGCACCGTGGTGATCTCGGCTTCCTCAATGCCGTTGTCCACATAGGGGTCTACGCTCAGCACGGCATCGGTGCCGTAGAGAGACTCGGTGGCAGAGACCATGACGCCCTTCTCGTTGGTGCCAGCCTCCTCATAGGGGGTGTGCTCGTGGGTGCTGTCGCAGTCCGGGCAGACACCCAGACCGTTGTCGTCCCGGCGGGCGGTGTAGCGGTAGCTGTCGTGGGTGAAGGTGTAGGTAAAGCCGTAGCAGCCCTCGTACACCTCGCCCGCGGTGTGCTTCCCGGCGGGGCTGATGTTGAACAGCTTGTTGTAATCGTTGGTGCCCAGATCCTCGATCCGGCCAAACATGGTGGTGCCATCCTCGGTGAGGTCGCTGCCGACATAGAGTGCCGTGCAGGCGAAGGCGGAAGGAACCACGGCAAGCGTCATCGCACAGGCGATGAAAGCCGCAGCAATTTTCTTCTTCAAAGACATAATAGTATCGATCCCTCTCTTGTTGATTGTCGGCATTTCGTCGGCAGGTGTTATAATACACCCATTTTAATGAAAATGCAAGTATTTTCCCGAAATTTTAGCATATATTCATTTTTATATGGTATATATTCATACTGCATTTTTCATCTGCCCCTCCGTGAGCGCAAAAAGCCGCCCCGGCTTCCTGTTACGGAAACCGGGGCGGTTCGTTTGCTTTATTTGTGCTTTTTCAAGCGCTCACGCAATTACTTGCGGGGGTTCTTGATAGCAGCCTGGGGGGGCGGGTGCCAAAAATGCAGAGCGTTCGGATTAACGATACTACGTCATTTGCATTTTTTCAGCTTTTCTTATCCCATCTCTGCAATGACTTTTTCCAAATTTTCTTCCTGCAAGTAGAATTCCGGCAGCTTCGCCTTGTCATACCGCATATAGGGGATATTCTTCGTCCGCCGTTCCAGCAAGTTTGTAAAGAATCGCTCCCAGCTAAAAAATTCGCTGCTTTCGATGAAATCTGCCGGGTGTTCCAAAATCTCAAGAATCTCCGGCTGTCCAATCAAATCTGCTTTCAGGAGCAACCACTCCAGCGATTCCGGCAGGTACAAACTAAATTTTGCGCTCTTTTCCTGCATCAGACGGTAAATATCGTTCATCTGTGGGCCAAACGCCGCACCATCCGCAATCACCAGAACTTTCTCTGATTTCAGCGGAAGAATCTTTTGTTTGACGTTATCTTTGCCTACCGCAGGGATACAGGCAATGCCGTATTTCTCACCGATTTTTGTAAACAGCTGATACCCGGAGTTGGCATCTTCTGTCAGCAGCTTCTCAACGCTTCCCAGCTCCACATCGCTGGCGGACAGAGAATCGTAAATGGGGTATGCTTTATTATAGGTCCGCTTAAATCGGCTGGTCGTCTTTTTCAGCTCCAGAATTGCATTTACGCTGTACGGCAGGGTACTCAAATCTTCTCTCGTCACAAGCACATAGTAGTTGTCCGTTTTCTGAATCGCACGGGCAAATTCAAGGCTTGAAACAAAAGTGCTGCCTTCGTCCACGAACACGATAGCATCCTGAATGTCTTTCAGTTGAGCCTCCCAGAGCGCACCGGACAGGACTCTGCACGTTTTGTCACAGACGATCGTAATGCCGCTCTTTCTGCCATAGTTCTCATAGGCACTCAGCATCTCAACCAGCGTCGTCTTGCCTGTTGCACTGTCACCGCGCAGAATCGTGATGTTGCGTTCCAATTCTATGGTAAAAACTATTCGTTTGCTCCGAACTTCGATTTTATGTTTACCCTTCATTTTATAGCCTCATACGAACTCGAATGCAATCGGCATCAATTCTTCCATGTTGTGCACCACATCACCTGTATTCAAAACTTTTACATCCACAGGGAATTTTTTCTTTCCAAAATCCATCAGGTGACGTAGATTGATCGTCAGGTCTTTTTTCTTAGCTAATTTGAGAATAAAGGGTGCGCAGTTGTCACCGCAAGTCGAGGCATTGAATACCTTTTCCGGGTCATTTGCCATCAACAGAAGCGTTTTCGTGCCGCCAGACAGGTTCTCCGGCGGAATTACACCTAAAACCGGGCTTTCGATTGCATGAGGCCCCAGAACATTGGATTTGTCAATTTTTTTGATAACTTCTTTTGCAAAATCAGAAGTCAGCCATTCATCCTCATAAGTGTAGTTAAAATAAACCGCTGTGTTGTAGACAGCCTCCGGCATATCTCCAAAGTAGATGTTCAGCATCGTATCACCTCGCAGATGTGAGTCACTTGCTATTATTGTACCTTCTTTCCGCTCACAAAACAAGACGCAAAAGGCACTTAGCCTCTGTAATAGGAGGCCAAGTGCCTTTGCACCGTTCAGGTTTTATTTTCGATGGAAATGTGTTCATTCTGTTCTTCTTATTCAACGAACACCACACCTAATTATAATAAAGTGTCTTTTCAGGTTATACGCTCTACTTCAAATAGGTCGCTCCTGTATGTACCGGCATCCACGACCGAAACCTTGCAATTCAGCCATTTCAATTTCTTTTCAATGCTGAGTTGGATTCTATCCATGTTCATTTTCTTGGTTCGAGTACCAGATTGGAAGTCACCCTCCAGCAGCAGAATAACAAAAACGGTCTTGTTGCGCTGTGCAACTTTCTCATTTTCCAATGCCTTTGCATACGGAATCAGTTCTTCCTGCTGGAATGGACGATTTTCACCGAAGGTCTGTGCACCAAGCAGACAGGAGATTGTCATAGCCACCTTATCGTGTTGGCCTCCTTTATTCCCACCCTGCACAGGTCTAGCCAATCACACCCATGTAAACTTTCCGCTTTACCATTTGCCAGAACCTTCAAACACAGACACACATTGATCTGCACCATATCGGCCTTCCAGATACTGCTTGTCAAAGGCCGCTGTGCTCTTGACGCGAGTATTGTCCTCCTGTCGGAATTCATAAAGCGAATAAATCTCGCTCTCATGATTGTTATTCATTGCGGCAAACCAAATTTCATCACGACGGAAAACTGTATTCTTCATCGTAGTCAGGTCGTGAGAACTGAATAGCAGTTGTGCGCCCTTCTTGTTCAGTTCCGGGTTCTTGAACATCTGAATCACATACCGGAGCAGCTTCGGATGCAGCTTGGCATCCAATTCGTCCACAACGACTGTGCGGCCTTCCTGCAATGCTACCATCAGAACCGGCAAGGCTGCAATCATCTTCTTGGTTCCATCCGATTCCGCTTCAAAGGGAAGCTCATAGACCTTTCCATTGATCGTTCTCTGCGTAAACAGGTGCTTGCTATCCTCATCATAGCGATAACCGGACAAATCAATGCCTACATCATTCAGCGCATAAATCAGGCTTTCCTTGGTTGCTTCATTCTTGGACACCAGCACAATGTTTTTTGCTCTGGGGTTCGCGTAGCTCTGCGTAATACAGGATTCAAACCAATTTTGCACTTCTGCAATCACAGGAATATTATAATTGATTGCCAAAAAAGAAAGGTACGGCATCTTCGGATTGACATCCAGATTGATGCTCGCCTTACTGATGCTCGCGCCCAATTCAATCTTCTGACCGTCTCGCTCAAAAATCAGGCCCGTCTTCTTGCCGCCAAGAGTGCGCCACAGCAGAGACTCAAAAACAATTTCTTCCTTGAGAGAAATATAATACTGGTACTCCTTCTCGCCTACACGGAAAAACACCTGAAAAATCGTAGGCTCATTTACAGAGTTTTCATCCAGCATAAAAGGAGTCACACTGCTGCCCTGCTGGAAGATCATAGGCTGTCGATTCTTCTCCAGCGCATGAATCGGCTTTACGACAAGGTTAATCAGGCAAAAGAATGCCTGAAGCAGATTTGTCTTGCCGCCACCATTTGGGCCGTAGACTGCACTGACCGGAAGCAGGTCTTCCGCTTTCTCCCGCCGAATCAAGGCGTCCTGAAACTCCGGAATCGCCATTGCGCGGAAATCGAATGTAGTTTCATCCTTATAAGACTTAAAATTCTGAAAAGAAAACTGGCAAAGCATTCTTTCAACTCCTTTCTGCTATTATTATAGCTCATTTCTGCTTTTTATTCCAGCATTTCAGAAAATTTTATTCTCACATCAATTTTATAAAGCAAAATCAAAGAGTAAAAAGTTTTCATTTATACAAAAAGCGAATCTTCCCGCAGCATTTTATCTGCGCAAAAGCTCCGCCTCATGGCCGCTTATGATTATCTTTTAGTAGAACTGAATTTCGGCACCGCTTTCCTCTGCGATCTGAATCACTTCACCCACGCATTGGCCTGCTGGATCTTGATAAAGAAAACCTGACCTGCCTGATTGGACGAAAACCATCCCAAATGTCGAAACTGGATTTATTGCAGTCTGTAATGATTTTTCCATTTGTCACAATGAAATTGAAGGGCGAAGGTAGGAAATATGCTGCCTTTGATCAAATCGCCCTATAAGAAATCTCAAAAAGCAGTTTATTATCATCCTATTAGATTTCGATCTATGGATAACAGTGTCATAAATCACCAGATAGAATGCTATGCGTTTTTATAGTAGTTGTTCCTCCCGATCAATTTCTATTTGATTCATAACATCCTGATAAATCACAAAATGAGGTGTTTTTTATGACAATGGCAAAGAAGCTCCCACTTTTAGCACCTTCCATTCATACGTTTGAAGTGAATGGAACGTACACGGATTGCGAAGCGAAGCGTACTGTATTTATGGCAATTCAAAAAATGGTATCCGCTGGAAAATACTATCGGATTCCGTATCATGGCTCCTCGAAAAAAGGCTACTCTTATAAAAGAAAAGATGGCGGTTTGACCATCACATTGGCAGATTATGGGTCGCAAAACTTCGTTGCCGCTGCGGTTCTTCCTACCGCATTTTCAACTGGCGTAAACTGAAGGACGGAACGCCGGTCTTTGGCTACCAGTGCAATATGCGAACCGTCAACCCGACCCGTTCCTTCGTTCTGGAGCACAACATGACCGAACAGCTCAGTTGTGATGCCATTTCTATCCCGGAGTGGAAGCTGGAACTGATGGCGAAGAAGATCTTTGAAAAGGTCTGGGGCAATCAGAACAAAGCCATCCTTCATGCCTGCAAGATGATTGAAAGCTGTCAGAACGGAAAAGCCGCCACACGAATGTCTGCTGCACCGATTCAGGGCCAGATCGAAAAAATCAAAAAACGCAAGCTGAACTACGCTGCCATGCGTGCAGACGGCGAACTGCCAAGAGAGGAATACCAAGCCCTCTGCAAACAGGCAGATGACGAGATTACCCGCTTAGAGCAGGAGTTGAAAGCCCTCTCCCCTGCGCCCGAACCGCAGACGGTTTCTTCGGACATGAAAGCGATCTACGATTTTCTCTCTCAGAAGGTCGATGTGCACGGTGCCCGTCTTGCTCCCGAATTGATTGACCAGTTCGTTGAAGTGGTCACCCCCATTGCCGATTACTCCTACCGCTGGAAGCTGAACACCGGCTGCAAGAAGTCCAAAGAGGAGCGCGCCGATCTGATGGCTGTATCGGAAAAGCCCCTCCTTACCTTCACCATCGACTTTGAAACCGCCAAGCGTTACCGGGAAGCCAACAAGATGCCCCACCAGTTCCGCCGTGCAGCGTGGACCGACCTGACCGTGGAGGTGTATCTGTGATGCTTCTGGGAAGCAGCTCTGTGTTAAACACAATTCACCTCATACATGAGCAAATAAATAAGGCTCACCGCCAAAATTGACGGTGAGCCTTATTTTATGCCTGATTTTTAACGATAATTCGCTATAAGCACTTATACTATCGGGCTTTTATAGCAATTTTCAAAATTAAAGCACATATCCGCAGAAGCGGAACCAGCCGGAACAATCAGAGGCAGTAACAGAGTGAAAAGCATTTTGCATCGAATTTTTCACCATTCAGCTGAGCAATCACACAAGGATCAGAAACATCTCCTCTAATAAATTTACATCCTTGTGGTATTCTTTCAATATTACCCGTTGAAAGATTATCGATTGTTGTACATGTTGCCCCCCCCCGAATTAAAAAGGCCGCACACGCACTACCAATAAATCTAGCAGAACCAGTTACCAAATAGTTCATAGATTCCCCTAATATCAATCCGTATAATTTTCTTTGATCCATTCCTTTGCAATAAACAAATCGATCTTTTTATGAATATCAATTGACTCGTCAATCTCGTAATAGGCAATTTTATCACCCATGAAGCCCCAC
>OLGE01003929.1_pt1 | contig 11264 bp, 13 predicted proteins | sample 1605151 | NCBI WGS metagenome assembly OLGE01 (sample SAMEA3888912, study PRJEB22519) | human gut metagenome | biome: human gut; feature: human-associated habitat; material: faeces | place: Denmark | collected 2010
CAACAGCCCGCCCGGCGAAATTGTAGTACCGGTGAAGATGCCGGTTACCCGCGACAAGACGGAAAGACCCCATGGAGCTTTACTGTAGCCTGATATTGGGTTTCGGTGTTGCATGCACAGGATAGATGGGACGCTGGGAAAGAAGCGCTTTGGCGTTTCTGGAGCGGACGTTGGGATACCATCCTTGCGACATTGGAATTCTAACCTGCGCCTCTGAATCGAGGCGGGGGACATTGTCAGGTGGGCAGTTTGACTGGGGCGGTCGCCTCCTAAAAAGTAGCGGAGGCGTTCAAAGGTTCGTTCGATCTGGACGGAAACCAGATGAATGAGTGCAAACGCATAAACGAGCCTGACTGCGAGACTGACGGGTCGAGCAGAGACGAAAGTCGGAGTTAGTGATCCGGTGGTATGTGAGTGGAAATGCCATCGCTCAACGGATAAAAGCTACCCTGGGGATAACAGGCTGATCTCCCCCAAGAGTCCACATCGACGGGGAGGTTTGGCACCTCGATGTCGGCTCATCGCATCCTGGGGCTGAATTCGGTCCCAAGGGTTTGGCTGTTCGCCAATTAAAGCGGTACGCGAGCTGGGTTCAGAACGTCGTGAGACAGTTCGGTCCCTATCTGTCGTGGGCGCAGGATATTTGAAAGGCGCTGTCCCTAGTACGAGAGGACCGGGATGGACGAACCTCTGGTGCACCAGTTGTCACGCCAGTGGCACAGCTGGGCAGCTATGTTCGGATCGGATAAACGCTGAAAGCATCTAAGCGTGAAGCCGGCCTTAAGATAAGATATCCCACTGAGTCAATCAGGTAAGACCCCTTGAAGACTACAAGGTTGATAGGCACAAAGTGTAAGCGGAGTGATCCGTTCAGCTAGTGTGTACTAATAGGTCGAGGGCTTGACCCAAATTTTCTCTGATACTTCATTTGCGCGCAGATTATTATTCAGTTTTGAGGGTGTATTCCTCAAAAAAGAGAATATGTGAAGAGCCTATGCTCAAGAGCATAAAAGGCCGGTATCGATGACGGTGAGGATCCACCTGTTCCCATTCCGAACACAGAAGTTAAGCTCACTTGTGCCGAAGATAGTTAGCTGGAGACGGCTTGTGAAAATAGGTAGATGCCGGCTTTTCTCTTTTTTTAAAAGAAGATCTGAAGAGATTCAGATCTTCTGTATGCACCATTAGCTCAGTTGGTAGAGCAACTGACTCTTAATCAGTGGGCCCTGGGTTCGAGTCCCCGATGGTGCACCATATGAACATTAGACGAACACTGTGTAAGGTCGTTTAATGTGACAGTTTCTTGACCGTTCTGCGTATTTAGCAGGACGGTCATTTTTTGTGTGCCGTCTTCTTCATCGGAAAGATAGATACTGTTTACGAGAATATCAATCAGATAACGGTTGTATTCCAGACTATCAATATTCCCCTGAATGAAGTTGTTGAAAAAGAAAATGACTTCGTCCTCTGTCGGTATCCGATGGAGGACTTTTTCTTTCGCAATATTTTGTTCCAACAGCTTCTTTTGCTGCTCGCGCTGTTCAAGGCGGTCTGCCATTGCCTGCGAGTTCCGCCCGGCTTCAATGAGGTCAAGCAGATTATTGATACCTTTGTTCACTTCGCGCAATTCGCTTTCGAGTTTCAGCAAGTTGCCGTTATCCTGTGCATCGTTGCAGCATTTGACAACGGCTTTCGCCAGTTCGGGGATATTGTTTGCCAGCAACACCTTTTTAACAGCATCTACAACAGCGGTTTCAAGGACTTCTTTGCCGATGTAGTGCTTTGTGCAGCCCTTTTTATTGGAACGGTTGGTGCAAGAATAATATTGATACTTGCTGCCGTTTTTAGATATGCCGGAGATGCCGGACATAGTGCTGCCACATTGAGCGCAGAACAGTTTAGTTGTAAGTAAATACTGGTCGTTTAGCGGCTTGTTTCTTGCGGGGGCGCATTTGTTCTTTCCGACTTGGATTTGTACGCGGTCAAAGAGTTCCTTATCAATGATAGCGGGAACGCGAATGCCGATGTCTTCCCCTTTGTATAGACGGATACCGATATACATTTGATTCGTCAGTATGCGGCGCATGACGGAAATGATGAACGGCTTTCCGGCAGCATTGACAGCACCCTGCGTATTGAGTTGATTTACGATTTCGGTCATGGATTTGCCTTGGTCGTACCATGTGAAGATTTGGCGGATAATCTGTGCTTCACCCTCATCAAGAACATAGTGCTTATCTACAACGCGATAACCAAAAACACGCGGTCCGCCGGAAGTTTGCCCCTGCATGGCTGCACGGTGCATTCCGTCTGATACTTTTGCTGCCAGTTCTACAGAGTAGGATTCGTTACCGCCGAGAATAACAGCCTTGATAATGGCGCTGTGACTTCCTTCGGGAATTTCTTCGGTTGCCGAAATTAGGTCAACGCTGTTTTGGTGGAGTAGCCGTTCATATGCGCCGTGGTCATCTAAGTTTCTGGCAAAGCGGTCATAACGCCAGACCAGAACAATGTCAAATAAATGCTTGCTGCTTTCGTAAATCATTCGCTGGAAGTCGGGCCGGGTATCAGTTTTTCCGGTTTTCTTTCGGTCTACATAGGAGCCGATTACGAGCATATTGTGTGCGGTAGCGTAGTCATTGCAAATTTCAATCTGGCGTTCAATACTTTCTTCTCGCTGACGGCTGCTCGAATATCGGGCATAGATAACGGCACGTTTGGATTCCATTGTCATTTTACACCTCTTTTGAGTTCTTGCCATTTTGCTTTTAGGCGTTCTCCAAATTCTTCGGCGGATTCCGTTTCAAAATCTGGAAAGTCATTATTTGCCTGCGCTTGGCGGTAGGCGTTCACATTGATAATGAACTTGAACTTTTCTTGTTGCATAAGATTGTAGGTTTTGGTTGCCTGCTCATATTCCGAGTGTGCCCATTCATTCCAAGTGTTATAAATACCTTGCAGCTTTTTCACTTGTGGCGATGAATCTGTCATTTGAGAACGCAGTTCATTAAGTTGCCTATTATGGTATTGCTGCAAGTAGCGATATTTAGAATAGTAGGGGCTTTTTTTGTTATTGGCTTTGATGTGTTTATCCTTGCATGATTTGCTGCAATAGAGTTTGTTTTGCTGACTCTTGCGAAAAGCCTTTTTACAGCAGGGGCAGACGGCAACCTGTTTGATGGAATCAGATGAAAAATAGACGTGATAGAAATCAAGGGCAATATATTCATATAGGTTCTTTACAGCGTAGACCAGCACGATTCGATTGTTCAATGAGACAAAGGAAGTTGTAAATTGGTTGGGTTTGAAAACAGTTTGGCCGTCTTCAAGTTCTTCATGTGTGAACAGATAAACCGTTTTATCAAAACGCTGTGTGCTGGTATCGTCAGCACCGGGGCGTTCTGAAAAAGCAGCGTCCAAATCCGAAAAGGCATGCTGAACAAGATTGCGGGTATAGGTCAGGGCTTCTTTGGTGGCAGCCTGTTTACTTTGTGGATAAATGTCTGTGCGGCCGTTAATGTAATCTAAAAAGAATTGCTTCACAAGAGACTGCCCGGAAATGATTTCAATAGCTTCTTTATCTGGGCAATTTGACAACGTCAAAAGTTGCTCTTTAGGGGATAAGCGATATTTTGCAAAGTAGTTATAAAAATTTATGGTTTCTGTTCCGATTTCTTGTTTTGAAATGACGGTAGCCTTGTTGTCATGTAAGGCTACTTGTAAAAGCATCCCATCGCAAAATGTAATGTTCATAACTCCTCCTGAATGTGCGACAACTGATTTTGAGTAAATTGGCGTGTGTGGTTTAGCTATCGCGGACGCAAGTAAATACTGCTATACTAATCATAGTGATACAACCAAGTGAAATGCATTTAATGTATCACTATGATACGCTACAACTCCGCTAATTGTCAAGAGGGCAGTATGGACTATAAGATGTCAAAATTTGATATAGACCGTATTGCCTGTCTGATGTACCGCGATATTGCGGCGTACATAGACGACCAACGCAAGCAGTCTTCGGATTGTGATGCAGCGGCCAGAAGGGAGGAAAAGCAAGATGCGTCTGAACAATGCGACCATCAAGCAGGTGATTGTATCGCCTGTGACCCTCGGTGAGCGTCTCCGCCTGTGCGGTATTCGCCCTTACAACGAGTACATTGACGGCAATCGTACCGACACCGTTTTGGGTTACACTTACACGGTGACTTGCTCCGGTTTTCAGGGTGAACGCCTTGATGTCAAGATTCCGGGCAAGCAGCTGCTGGGTGAAGATGCCTATGACCATTTGGTCAAGTTTGCCAACATTCAGCTTGGGATTTATCCCAGCTTCGTGAAAGGTCAGCGCGGCATTGATGCCGTCAACCTTAAAGCAATGGCCGAGGGGGTAACCGTTATCGGGGGTTAATCGCTGGGCGGTGGCAAGGGCGGGATGCCCTAAAGCGTCTCACCCTGCCGCCGCCTTACTTTTTTGCCCTTTGGGTCGCTCGACCGGGCCCACGCCGGACGGGCGGGGAATATTACCTTAGAGCGACAATGAGACATTGAGATAGTGCAGAAATAAGACGTAGCACAGATGAAAAAAGTATCTCAATGAAAACAACAAGTTATTGAGATAGAAACAAGTCATTGAGATACAAAAGGTGGTGATGGCAATGGCAAGGGCACGAGATTTCAATGGTTCAGCAAATGAGACGGTTGTGGTTTCACCGAAAGATGTCAAAGGCAAAGTGAAGGACTCCATTTTGGGGAAGAAAGCACGCTTGTGGCTGCTGACGATTAACAATCCCCAAAATCACGGCATCTCGCTTGATCAACAAGAAATTCTTGAACGGCTCAAAGAGGACATTGCGTCAGGGGCGGTTACTTATGTGTCGAGCGTAATGGAGCAAAGCCTGACAACCGATGAAAATGGTAAGCATACGCCACACGGACACATAGCGGTTTACTATCCGCCGCAAACACATGGCGGACATCTTCAAAAGATATTTCCCATGGCGGCACTTCAAAACTGCAATGCAAGCATTTTATCCGTCAGGCAGTATTTGCTCAAAGACCCAACTGGTAAATGGTATCAAACCCACCCGGAAAAATTTGGCGAGAAGCTCCCGGACGCAGAAGCCAACTTCTGGGAGTGGGGGCTACTTCCAGATGGCAAGCGAAAAACGCCTGATAGCCCAACGGCAAAGACGCTTGGCGAAGATGTGCTGCAAGCTATCGGTGATGGCAAAAGTGATGCTGAAATCATGACGCTGTATCCAACCATTTGGAACCGCTCCGGCGAATTACGCAAAATCAGATTCTTGATTATGAGCCAAAAGTTCCGCCCGGTGTATCGTGACCTTAATTGCATCTACATTGAAGCAAACTTCCCGCCGAAGCAAATTTACAAGCTGTTTTCCCACACGCCGGATACATACGTTGTGAGTGATTACACGCACCCTTGGGATAGCTATTGTGCAGAAAAAACGGTAGTGTTGACCGAATATCTGGGACAGTTCCCGTGGCAGGATATGCGCCGCTTGTTGAGCGGTAACTACTGCACGTTGCCCGCCAGATTTTCAGACGCGGTTGCGTGTTATGAAAACATTATCATCATCTCGCCTTTGCGAATTGACGATTTGTGTAATTGTGGAAAAGGGTATGTGTCCTCTGCATTTACATCTTACCTTACGAACTTCCGCCGCTATCTTGATATTGATGATGTTGGAACCGATTATGTGCTGAATCCCACATCAGGGAATTGGGAGCAGCGTTATCTTCTTCCCCCTCATGTCGAACCGAAAAAGGAGAACGACCATGACGAATCTGAACAATAATGAGTTGAGTGCTCGTACCAACCTGCACAACTTCTGCAATACCGTAAAGGCAGGGCTGCACAATGCAGTTGTGTCTCCCAGCAAGCGCCATGCCTTGCTTGTGCTCCTGCTGCTGGGGGCGGCACTGTGCGCGGCAATCTACTGGCCGTACCATCTGCCCGCTGCACTTGCGGGACTTATGCTTGTACCGGCAGCATTTACCTATTTGTGTTGGGCTGCCGTTAGCGCTGCCGCCGTTGGCTATGTGCCGGGGGCGTTGGAAATGCAGCACAATTTTGCCCGCATTGGGTTCACGAACAGCGCGGGAGAAGCCCCTTATTTGATTCAAAAAGAACAGCGTGGTAATGCTGCTATACTGACATATCACTGCACGGGCTTTCCCGTGTCCGCTTGGATAGACAAACAGCTTGAACTTGAAAGCGCCCTTAATATGCTGATAGCCAGCGTTAAAGAGGGTGATGACCGCCGAACGGTGAGCCTGTGCTGCGTTCCACCTGAACACGTTTTTGATACCATCGAATGGCATGAACGCTATATTCTGCGCAATGAGGACAACAAGCTGATTCTTGGGCGTGGCCTGACGGGGGATGTGATTATTGATATCGACAAGACCCCGCATATTCTGATTGGCGGCAACACGGGAAGCGGCAAGAGCGTATTGGTGCAGTGCTTGCTCTGGCAGGCAATTCAACAGGCAGATGTTGTATATGTGGCTGACTTCAAGGGCGGTGTTGACTTTTCTTATGTTTGGCAGGAGTTTGCCTACATTATTACGGAAGAAACGAAACTCCTTGTACTCCTGAACCACTTGGCAGATACCTTGGAAGAACGCAAACGGCTTTTCAAAAAAGTTGATGCCGCCAACATTACCGAGTACCGCGAAAAGTCCGGGGACTATATGCAGCGTATTGTCTTTGCTTGTGACGAGGTGGCAGAACTGCTTGACAAGACGGGTGCGGATAAAGCGCGTAAGGAACTGCTGGCACAGATTGAAGCACGACTTGCGCTGATTGCTCGTCAAGGCTGCGCCTTTGGAATCCATCTGATTCTTGCAACCCAGCGCCCGGACGCTAATATTCTGCCGGGGCAGATTAAGAACAACATGAACATTCGCATTTGTGGCCGCGCAGACACTACGCTGTCTACCATCATCATCGGGGACGGACGTGCAGCCGAGCAGATTCCACACGATGCACAGGGGCGCTTCATTATGGAAGACGGCACGGTGTTTCAGGCGTATTATTTTAGCGACGATACAATTTCAAAGTGGTAATATAAAAGGCAGACGTTTTTAGCGCCTGCCTTTTGTTTTTTATCAGGTATTAGAGAAAACCTACCCATATACCAACGGCAATAAGTAGTATGCCTAATAATCTGCCCACAAGTTTTGCTTTTTGGTATCCTAAAAGTTCTGCTATTTCAGGAGTAGTAAATGGAAGTAAGACAACATCAATACCCATTACTATAATTCCGATTCCGATTGCGGAAGCGCGATTACTTAGGGCGATGCCATAAAGTATAATGAGAAAACCTAAAGCAATGCCCAAAATAAAATACTTGGTTTTACGGCTATCCTTCTCCAGCGCTTCTTTATAGTTGCTTTCGCATTCATTGCAGCAAAATTCGGAAGTGCCATTTAGTTCATTCCCGCAGTATTTACATTTCTTCATACGAATACCTATAATGGTTAAATAAACTGGAAATTACCATTTCCCTTTAGCAATTCGCCCGCCGACCAAGATGGCGGAAAAAATAGCAGCGAAAAATAAGAATGTAAGCCAAATTGGACTTAGTACCCACAACCAAGACCACGAAATGAATCCCGCTGCTTTTAGCACAACAAAAATCAGAGTTAAAGCAACAACGGGGTCGTGTCCATGCCGTTCATACCGTTTGGATTCGTTCTTCATGTGCATAATCACCTCACGGTTTCAGTTTAGCTAATTGTATCATATACTGTATTGCTTTACAAGCAACTTGTCATTTTAATGTATATCAAGCAGTCAGACCGCTGCTGATGTCTTTGGGTTGCGGCATATTCTGGAACTGCCCATATCTCAACACTTACGCTTTACTCAATCTCAACTCACGTTATCCCATCGGGATAAGGAGATGTGGGTTGTTCCGCGATTAGCCAGAAAAAGAGGAATGGGAAATGTCAAGGGGACTGTGGAATACCGCAGCCCAGTTTGTAGAGCGAGGATATGCCGCAAAAGCCCCTTGATATTTCAACACCCCTCTTTTATCCTCGCGCGGAGGAACAACAGGCATCACTTCCGGGTGAGCAGCCGCGTGATGCCAATGCCGCCCGGATACACAAAAGTGTTCGGGTTTGCTCCCACATGGTGCACCAAGTGATAAGACCTGCAAGCGATAAACTTGCGGGTCTTTTTTTGCGTTGTATGCGGAGGGAAAGGATCTTCGGGTGGAGCAGAGCCCCACCCCTACAATGGGCCGCGAGGTACGTGTGTAATTATAAACGCTATTTCGGTATTTCACAGTAGGGGCGGGGCTTTGCTCCGCCCGCGTTTGCTGCGCCTGCTAATCCTAAAATTTGCCCCCGCACCGTTGGCGGGCCTGCGATGCAGGCTTTGAAACTGGACGGCTATCATCTCATGTATCCGGGCGATTGCGGCGCATCGGGATAGTTGGTGTATAAATGCCGCTGCACTACTGTTGCGGTGGTGGATGGCGTGGACACCGGCGGATACAATGTGCAGGACGAGAGACCCGGAAGCCGGCCAAAATGCGCTTGTCGAGGATATGACCTATGATGAATGGGTAAAGTGGAAGATGGCCAGAGGTGCATTTTATGACTTGTCTTTGCAGCCGAAACCCGTTACACTGGAATCAGTAAATACGGTGAAAGCATTTCAATGCGTAACATTAGGTGCATCGGCACAGATAAGGACTAAAAAATATGCACAAGCAGCTGCTTTTGGAAGTTAGAAAACAACCACTTGGCACAGAAGTTGCGCTGTGTTTTGGATTGGATATGATTCCGCTGACGGGTTACATTGTCGGGAAAGAAAAAGTCATACTGTTCAAATCTCTGATATGCAAGAGAATCATATTGCTATTCATACCCATCCGAGTAATAGCACTGTTTCCGAGGGCGATTTAAACGGCCTTGTCAAGTGGGACAATATGAAAATGCTTACGGCAGTGGGACACGATGGGCATATTTACGCGATTGAGAAGACCGGGAAGGATAATAAACGAGAGTTTATGAAAAAGGTTATTATTGTTTCAAACGAAACAAAAAAATTAGGGATAGTGATTTATCACTGGAAGAAAAATTGAGAATGCTTGACGAGTTTACTCGAGATCAGGTAACGCAAAGCCAAAAGAGTGGAGTAAATTATTATGAGTTATAATAAAGAACTTACTGATGCAGAACGCGAGTATTTCCAAAAAATTCTCATTGAAACTCCTATAAATCATAATTATGACGATGAGTGCGAGCTTTTTGACTGCAATGTTCCGCCTGGTCAGATTTCGGCGAGGCTTGCTTATAAGCTGCTTAAGGAACTAAATGAATTACCTAAAGGGATTGTATGGATTGAAGAGGAACTAAAAAGAGAAAAAGAAGGTGGCAATGCGTAATGGAAGATTTTAAAATAATGGTATGATTGCTTGCCGCAATCCAGTCATAAGAAGGAGCGGCTGTATTTGATACCAGTCGAAGTGGAGAAAATGCTTTAAAAACCACGGCACAAAAACGAGATATGCTTGCATATAAGTTAAATAAGGATGGCTATATTGACGGCCTTTTTGCAATTGATGATGTTGATAATCAAGCATATCCTCATATCATGTGGACACAGTCTCACCCCTATGTAACGATCAAAGGACTTGCATATATGCAGGAATGTGAACCGTTTCGCAAGGCGGCGAAAGAATTAAAGGATGTTGCCGGGAAGACGGCAGCAGCGATTATCACTAACCAAATCAATGGTATGTTATGAAAATCACACTTGAAGACCACAGCGATGAAGTACTTACTGCGCTGGAAAGCGCCTGCGCTATAGCGCTGGAAACCTGCGGGCTTGTGGCCAAGAACAATGCTTAAAAAGATGCCGGATGCTGAAAGAACACAGAGTATACCGCGCAGTAAATAAGGCGCTGCGTTGACAAAATAGCCCGATGGAAGCTTTTGGGGGCAATCTCCGGCAGCACACTGTGACCGGCTTTTACGATGAAAGAGCCATATCGACTGCTACGCCGACCCCTGTTACCAACATTGATCGCCCTTATACGGATACCCCTGCCGACCCTTGAAAAACCGGAAGGGAGAGAATGCATAAAAAGGAGGATATTCCCGAAAATTCTTAAAAAACAAGAATTTTCGGGAATGCCGTTCAATACCGGCCCATGCAAGACCAATCAGAACGATAAGCACAAGAGGGCACGGTGCTTACTCTTGACAGAATATCCCACGATCCGTACAATCTAAATTAGAAATCACAGTGAAATGTGAATAAAACCCTTCAGCAGAATTTATCCTATGCAGTAAAGTTTGAACGTAATATTCAGAGAAGGTACACGGCGCTATCGAAAAGAAATTTTCAAGCCGAAATTTACCCAAAGCATCCAGAGCGCTGTATCTTCGGAAAGGATCGTATATGGCCGATTTGACTTTGCAAGAGCTTCGCCAACACGTGGAGGAAAAACGGATCTGTGAGGCAAAACAGAAGGAGCTGACCCTGCAGAGAGGCAGTGTTTCCCAAAAGGTTCGGGAACTGAAGGAAGCCAAGCAACTTGAGCAGGCGGATGTGGATCGGCTGCAGGGGCGCAGTCTGGCGGCTTTTTTCTATCAAGTCACCGGGAAAATGGAAGAAAAGCTGGATCAGGAACGCCGGGAAGCGTATGCGGCCCGTGTGAAATATGATGCGGCTGTGCGGGAACTCTCTTCGATCGAAGCAGATCTACATGAAATGAATGCCCGGCTGCGGGCATTGGAGGGCTGCGAAAAGCAATATCAGCAGGCACTTTCCGAAAAGCTGAAAAGCATTCAGGCAACCGATTCTGCGGCTGCCCGGCAGCTTGCGGAAAGCGAGGCCCGGATGGCAAAACTGCAAAGCCAGAAAAAGGAACTGACAGAGGCTATATGGGCCGGAAAGGATGCCTTGCGCACCACAAATCAGGTTTTGGAAACCTTGGACAGTGCCAAAGGCTGGAGCACATGGGACATTGTGGGCGGTGGATTGCTGGTAGACATTGCAAAGCACCGGGAACTTGACCATGCGCAGGAGCAGGTGGAGCAGCTTCAAATTGATCTGCGGCGCTTCAAAACAGAGCTTGTGGATGTGGAGATCACGGCAGAGCTGCAAGTTTCGGTGGACGGTTTTTTGAAATTTGCCGATTTCTTCTTTGATGGCCTCTTTGCAGACTGGGCGGTTCTGGATCACATCAATCAGGCACAGAGTCGTGTAGAGAACACCA
>OLGE01003934.1_pt1 | contig 11243 bp, 9 predicted proteins | sample 1605151 | NCBI WGS metagenome assembly OLGE01 (sample SAMEA3888912, study PRJEB22519) | human gut metagenome | biome: human gut; feature: human-associated habitat; material: faeces | place: Denmark | collected 2010
AAATACTACTACCGCCAAAACGAACAGCGTATAAAATTACCCTGCCGATTCCGGCAGGGTAATTTTTATTAGTACAGATGAATTGCCAACCTTAATCTGCGCTTACACGCTCACGCCTGCTCCGCCAGCAGGCGGGCCACGGTGCGGCGGTAGATCTCGCCGCAGTTTTTCACCTGCCAGGCATAGCCGTACTCATCGTCGCCGTGCATATTGCCGCCGGCAGGGCCGAAGGTCACCGTGGGGATCCCCAGCACCACCGCCAGAATATTGGAGTCACACACGGAAGCGTCATAGGCGCAGGGCAGCTCCTTGCCGGTAACGGCGCGGAATTCCTCTTGCAACGTCCGCACCAGCGGGTGCTCCTCCGCCAGAGCGAAGGACTGCATATAGGGGGAATTGCGGGGCTTGAGCCGCACGTCTACCTTTCCGGCCAGCCCCAGTTCCTCTGCGGCTCCGAGGATCTGCGCGATACAGGTCTCGTCTGTCTCGCCGGGCACTACATGGCGGTCCACAAAGAGGTAGCACTTCTCCGGCACCACCAGCGTACCGGGGTTGCCACCCTCCATATACCGGACGCACCAGGTACCGTGATTCAGATGGGGATGCTGCAAGGTGGGCAGGGCTTCGATGGCCGCCGCCAGCCGTCCGCCGGAGATCAGGGCGTTTTCGCCCACCTCGGGATAGTGGCTGGCATGGGCGGTCTGTCCGTGAACCGTCACCTCAAAGCTGTAACGGCCGCGAAAGCCCACAGCCACGTTGTCATACCGGCACTCGCCCATGATGGCATAGTCCGCGTGGATCACATCCTCCGCTACCAGCTGGTAGGTGCCCTTGCTCAGACCCTCCTCGTCCGCCACAAAGCAGGCCAGGATCTTTCCGCAGATTTCGTCGGTATGGGAAGCGTAATAGGTCAGGGTCTCCAGAAGGGCGGCCAGTCCGCCCTTCATGTCCATGGCGCCACGGCCATAGACCTTGCCGTCGATCTCCGTGGGAACAAAGGGGTCCGTCTTCCAGCGGTCGGACACATCCACCGTGTCCAGATGGCCGATGAGCAACACCGTCTTTCCGGGGCGGCCGCTGTCCAGCACCGACCACACCGAGGGCCGCTGCCGGGCGGTATCCTCTTCAAAGTAGCTGTAATGGGGCTCCATCCCCAGCTCCCGCAGTACATTGGCCACATAGTCCGCCATAGCGGCCTCGTGACCGTTGACGGAGCGAATGGCGATCATGTCATACCAGCGCTGTAAGATCCGTTCCATGGGTCAGTCCTCCTTTGTCTTGGCCGTAGCGATGCCGGTGACCGCAAAAATGATCGAAAATACGATGGACAGCCACAGCATGGGCGCGTAGGGCAGGAAGGCCAGATTTCCCACGCCCAGTGTCGTAGCAGTATAGGAACCGGTGGTGGACCAGGACACCATGGGGGCCAGACCCGTTCCGGTGTCCAGCAGGGTACGCTTCAGATTCTTCCGGTCCAGATGATATTCGGGATACAGGTCCTTCACCATGCCGCCCACCACGGGGTAAGAAACATAGTAAGCGCCGGTGATGCTGAAAAACACCGCATGGAGGAGCAGCACGCCCAGAGACATGGAGCGGGAGGTCTTGGCGATCTTCCGCACGAAAACCAGCAGCACATCCACCACGCCGGCGGTCCGCAGAGGTGCGCCGAAGATGCCGACGGCGATCAGCAGTCCGATGGTGGAGAGCATGGAGGTGAAGCCGCCGCGGTTGAGCATGGAGTTCACCACCTCGGAACCGGAATCCACGGAATAGCCGGAATACATCACCGTCAGAATGTCCTTCAGGCCCATCCCCTGACACACCATGGCCAGCAGCGCACCGGCGGCAATGCCCGCCACAAAGGTGGGGATGGTGGGCTTCTTCAGCAGGATCAGCGCTACCACGACCACCACGGGGATCAGCAGCAAAGGGCTGAGCCAGAAGCTGCCGGAAACGGTGGAGAGAATGTCCTCATAGACCTCGCCGCCCACGGTGCCGCCTGCGTAGCGCAGGCCGTAGATGAAGAAAAAGACCAGAGAGATCAGGTAAGCCGGCCCCGTGGAGAGCAGCGCGTGGCGGATGCCCTCCAGCAGAGGCACATCGCACACGGTGGCTGTGATAACGGGAGAGTCGGACAGGGGAGAGACCTTGTCGCCGAAGAACGCGCCGGTGCACACAGCGCCTGCCGCTGCCGGGAGAGGGACGCCGAGACCCTGCGCCACGCCCATGCAGGCCACGCCCACAGTGGCCAGTGTGCCCCAGGAGGTGCCCGCCATGGTGGACATCAGGGTGCAGAGGATGCACACCACCGGCAGGAACAGCCCCGGCGTCAGCACCTTCATGCCGTAGTAGATCATGACCGGCACCGTGCCGCTGGCCATCCAGACGCCCACCAGAACACCCACGGACAGCAGGATCAGAATGGCCACGATCATGGAGGATACCGTGTCCTTGATGCCCTGCTGTAATTCCGCATAGGGGATGCCGAAGCACCAGGCCATCAGGCACATGATGACGCCGTCCAGCGCCAGAACGATGCGGTTATTCAGCTTCATCACCAGCAGACCCGCAATGATGACCGCGATGCCCACCAGGAGCATCAGGCCCGCCTGCCATGGCTTTACAATTCTCTTTTCATTCATGTTTGTTCATCCTTTCGCAATTTGGGTCGTTGAAAATTGAAAAAGGATAAAAAAGCTATGATCCCTGTGGAGATCATAGCTGAAACATGAGCCGGGAAACACGTTCCCTGCTTTACCGTTCGATAGCGCTCCACATTGTGGCAGTCCGGCGGATGTTCTCCGACGGCCCAGGTGATCGCCCTCATACAGGCCAGAGCAGCGACCCTTCGGCGGTTTGCCCTTTCGCTTCGGTATATGCCTGTTACATACCAAAGGTACTCTTGCGCACCGCGCCTCTATCCTCGTTCAATTTTGGCATTAGATTAGCACCGCTTTTCGGCGTTGGCAACAGTTTTTTTACATTTCGTTTGATTGCGCTAAAATTCTGAATGAGCCAGTTAAAACTTTGTAAAAAATGAGCTGTCTTTTTTGCATCGCCGCCTCCGGGGACTGCCTTGGACGCTGAAAAGCGCGCCGCTGTTGAGCCAATGAGATGTACCGGACTGAAGGACCGGCCCCCACGGAGGCGCTTGAGTGCCCATACGTTTAGAAGGTTTGGAAAACAGGCGCGGAGGGGGAAAATTTTCTTCCATACGCGAAATTACCCTGCCGAAACCGGCAAGGTAATTTTGTGGGCTGTTTATTTTAGCGGTCAAGCACGGTGATACGAAAGCGCCCCGCTGTTACAGGATCAGACCGAAGGCGATATAGAGGGCCGCTGTGCACGCCGCAGTCACCAGCGCGTAGGGGAGCTGCGTTTTCACGTGAGAATACAGATCGGTGCCCACGGACATGGAGGACAGGATCGTGGTATCGGAAAGGGGAGAGCAGTGGTCGCCGAAAATGCCGCCGGACACCACCGCGCCGATGGTCAGCAGGATATTGCCGTTCATAGCCACTGCCATGGGGACCGCAATGGGCATCATGATGGAGAACGTGCCCCAGCTGGTTCCCGTGCAGAAGGCCATCAGCGCGCCCATCAGGAAGATGATGGCCGGGCAGAAGGCACCGTCAATGCTGTCACCCAGCAGGCTGGCAAGGAACTGGCCGGTCCCCATTCCCTTGATGACCCCGCCGATGGAGAAGGACAGCACCAGAAGGATCACCAGACCCATCATGCTGCTGACGCCCTTCATAACGCTGTCGCCGAACTCCTTGGCGGTCATGATCCCCTGCTTTGTATACATGACGCACATAATGAGCAGTGTGATGACAACAGAGTAGAGGATCGCCGTGGTTCCGTCGCCCGCCGCCAGATTTCCTCCGCCGGTGACCAGCAGGCCGATGAAAGCGCCGCCGATCAGGGTGATGAGCGGGAACATCATGTTCCACTTGTTCTCGCTGCCTTCCTCCACCAGCTCTTCAAAGCCGTCATTGTCATTGAGCAGCGGCGTTACCCCGTCATCATACAGCTTGCCGGTGTTCCGCACCCGCAGCTCTGCCTTTTTCATGGGGCCCCAGTCTTTCCCGGTGACAATATAGAACAGCACGAACAGCAGGGAGAGGATGCTGTAAAACTGGAAGGGAAGGCTTCGGATCAGCAGATTCATAGGCTCGCCCTGGATGTATCCGGAGGCGATCTCCGCGGAGATCAGGCCCATCAGCATAGCGCCCCAGGAGTTCAGGGGAATGATGGCGTTGACAGGTGCGGAAGTCGCGTCGCAGATGTAGGCCAGCTTTTCGCGGGAGACCTTGAATTTATCGATCAGCGGGCGGGTCACCACGCCGGTGAACATGATGCTGAGCAGACCGTCGATAAAAATGATGATGCCGATCACATAGGCGATGAGCATTGCCATCCGCGGGCTCTTCACGCGCTTGCTCTGCTCGGTCAGGTAATTGACGAAGCCCTTGACGCCGCCGGAGATGCGCACCAGGATCACAAACGCGCCCATCAGCGCCGTGAACAGGAAGGTTTTCAGATTCCCAGTGTCGGCGCAAACACTTAAAATGCCGTTGACGCTTTCATTGATAGCGGTAAACGGATTCCATCCGCAAATAATCAGTTGTCCGGTAAAAATGCCCACCAGCATGGCCAGCGGCACCTTCCGCGTCGCAATGGCCACTGCCAGCGTCAGAATCGGAGCAACCAAAGTCAAATAGCCGTAATCCATAAGTTTTTCCCTCTTTCTCGATCAATACTGTGCAAATAAGGAGCCGAGCCCGCCTGTATGCAAATAGCAGACGGGGCCGGACACTTTTTCCTGTTCGATCCAGTCCATCATCCCCACCAGGACCTTGCTGGTATAGACGTTTTCGATGAAGATCCCCTCGCTGCGGGCAAAGGACAGGACTGCCTGCTGGCTTTCCTCCGTGTTTTCGCCCCAGCCGCCGCCACGGTAGGCGTCTGTGATCTCCGCCGCCTGTTCCACTGGCACGTCCATGGGGAGCCCGGTGATCTCCTCCGCTTCGGAGATGGTGGAACGGATATGCGCCGTCAGCGTTTCCCGGACATCCTCGACGCTGACGATCACAATGCGGAAGGGCTGGCCCATCAGCTGATTTCCGTAGATCAGCCCGGCCGCGACACCGCCGTTTCCGCCGGGGGCGAAAATCGTCATGCGGCCAATTCCAAGATCCTCGCACTGCCGCTTCATTTCCACCACCGCGGCGGTATAGCCCAACGCGCCCCGGCCGGTGGTCGCGCCGTTGCGGACCACATAGACCTGTTCGCCGGCGGACTGGTAAGCGGCGGCCAGCTCCTCCATGCGGCGGTTCCGAACCGTGCCGTCACAAGGGCCGAGGAAGTGTATTTTGGTACCCAGCAGCTCCTCCAGCAGGAGATTTCCCTCTTTGCGGGCTGGCTCCGCCGCGTTGATGATAAGCTCACAGTCCAGCCCGGCCTTGGCACAGGCCGCCGCGGTCAGAGCGCATAGATTTGACTGCTCCGGTCCCGCTGCCAGGATTTTGGAAGCCCCCTTGGATCTGGCTTCCCCTAAGAGGAACTCAAGGCTGCGGATCTTATTTCCGCCCGGACCGACACCGGTCATGTCGTCCCGCTTGATGAGGAGGCTGACATCCTTTCCTGAAGGCTGGTAATGCATGGGATGCAGGGGCGTTGGCATAGGCATGAGCGGCACGCGGTCTGTCTCACGCAGAAAACGTTCGATCGGTTTCATGTTCTTTCTCCAATTAGCCAAGTAGTAATTTACTTGCTTAAAGAATAACAGGCATTTTGCCGAATGTCAATCTTTTTCGGGGGCTCGCCGCCAATTACCATGAAACGCACAGAAACCTCCCGGACCGGCTTCTGTTTATTAGAAGATATACGCAATCGCAGGCGCTCTTTTCTTGTTTTGGGGGCGCTTGCGGTTGTGCGTGCTAACCGTTCTTCAAAAACCCGGAACGAGAGGGAGGACCGTGCATGGCCTTGCTGTCACATCGTTTCCGCTGCGCTTTCGGGATGGTTGGACTGACGGTCCGCTTCGTGGAGGCGGCGCTGCTTCTCCGGTGCCCAATAGGCCGATATATACACATAATATGTATACAAATACAAATATACTGCATAGTATTTATATTTGCTTATAACACCCGCTATGCGTTTATACGCATGAAATACAAATACTTCCAGTGTATACAGCTATATTCTCGTATATATTTACAATAGTTGCATAATTATACGAATTTTTGCAAATTTACTATTGACTTTCGGCGTGAGAAAATATACAATCCGTTCATCCGAAGCACACAAACGGTGCAAGCGAGAAGGAGGAGAACGCCATGGGCATTACCGAGATATTTTTGAACTACTACCAATATTTCCTCCGAGGAACGCAGACCACCGTCATCGTTTCCCTGATCACCGTTCTGCTGGGTACGGTCCTTGGCTGCCTCATCGCACTGCTGCGATTGTCAAGATTCAGGCTGTGCTCCGGGTTTGCCAAGCTGTACATCACCGTCATCCGGGGAACGCCGCTTCTGGTGCAGCTGTACATCGTTTACTATCAGCTTCACTTCATTCCGTGGCCGGAGGGTTCCATTCTGGGCGTGGAGCTGGCGCGGGTCATGCCCTGCATCCTGGCCCTGTCCATGAACTCCACAGCCTATGTGGCGGAGGTCATCCGTTCCGGTATTCAGGCGGTGGACTTCGGGCAGACGGAGGCCGCGCTGTCCTGCGGCATGACCCGGACGCAGGCGATGGTGAACATCATCCTGCCGCAGGCGGTCAAGAACATTCTGCCGGCGCTGGGCAATGAGTTTGTGACCATGATCAAGGAGACGTCCATCATCCAGTACCTCGGCGTCGGCGACTTGATGTACAACAACGGCATCGTCATCACCGCCACCTACAACCCGCTGCCTTGCTACTATATTTCCGCGATCATCTACCTGACCCTGAACATCGTGCTGGGGAAGGGGCTGGATCTTTTTGAGAGGAGGATGAAGTGCAGTGACCGCTGACAACGTTCTGTTTGAGATCAAGGGACTGAAAAAGAATTTCGGCGATCTGGAGGTCCTCAAGGGCATCCACACCACCATCCGAAAGGGGGAGGTTGTGGTGGTCATCGGGCCCTCCGGTTCCGGAAAGTCCACCTTCATCCGATGCCTGAACCTGCTGGAGACCCCCACGGAGGGCCAGATCATTTTTGAGGGCAGCTGCATCACCGACAAGGGCTACGCCGTCCATAAGCACCGGGAAAAGGTGGGGATGGTGTTCCAGCAGTTCAACCTGTTCAACAACCTGACGATCCTGGAGAATGTGACCATCTCCCTGAAAAAGGTAAAGAAGGTCCCGGCTCCGGCGGCAGAGGAAAAAGCCAGAGCGCTGCTGCGGCGCGTCGGTCTGGAGGACAAGGCGGATGCCTATCCCGCTCAGCTGTCCGGCGGACAGAAGCAGCGGATCGCCATTGTCCGGGCCATGGCGATGGAGCCGGACGTGATGCTCTTTGACGAGCCCACCTCCGCGCTGGACCCGGAAATGGTGGGGGAGGTGCTCTCGGTCATTCAGGACCTCGCGAAGGAGGGCGTCACCATGGTCGTGGTCACCCACGAGATGGGCTTCGCCAAAAAGGTGGGGACCCGCATCCTCTTTATGGACGGCGGCGTGATCGCCGAGGAGGGCACGCCCCAGCAGATCTTTGAGGACCCCCAGAATGAACGGACCAAGGACTTTCTGTCCAAGGTCATCCATGTAATCTGAAACAACACAGCCGCATCAGCCGGCTTACAAAAAAATTGGAGGAATTTATTATGTTAGGTACGATCAATCCCGAAATTCTGTTTCTGCAGCAGGAAGACCAGATCAAGGCCGGTCTTTTGGATATGAAGATGATCCTGAAAATCACGGAGGATACCTATAAAATGCTGGGGCAGGGCCAGATCCAGAATCCCCCGAAGGTCCATCTGGGCATCCCGGAAGGGACGGAGTGGGAATCCTTCTTCAACACCATGCCCAGCTACATCGGCGGCGATATGAATATCGCCGGTATCAAGTGGGCCGCCGAGTCCAAGAAGAACGCCACCACCCCCGGCATCCCTTACGGCATCGACATTTCCATCCTCAGCGACCCCGTCACGGTCCTGCCCTTCTGTATTCAGGACGGCACCATCATCACCGCCATGCGGACCTCTGCTGTGGCGGGCTTGCAGGCAAAATACTGCGCCCCCTCCGACACGGATACCGCGACGCTGATCGGCGCGGGCGTCATTGGCCGGACCATGATCATGGCGATCTGCGAGGCGATCCCCACGGTCAAGACCATTTACCTCTGCGATCTGGATCTGGAAAAGGCAGAGCAGGTGGCCAAGGAGTCCGAGGGCAAGTACGGCGTGACCATCATCCCCACCTCCGACAGCAAGACGGCAGCGGCAAAGTCCCAGCTGATCGTGGGCGAGACCACCGCCAGAACGCCCTTCATCGACAAGAGCTGGGTGAAGCCCCACAGCGCCATCGTCTGTGTTTCCAACGAGGCCACGACGGACGTGGTAAAGGCTGCGGACGTGAATGTGGTGGATTACTGGAAGCAGATCATCACCTTCAAGAACAAGGCCATCACGCAGGTATTCGACGCCGGTGAGATCACCAAGGAGGAAGTGCTGGAAACCAGCGACCTGGTGCTGGGCAAGCCCTGCAGAACCTCTGACGAGCAGTTCATTTACGCCTGCTCTCTGGGTCTGGGTGCGCTGGACATCACCGTGGCCTACGCCCTGTACCAGAACGCGGTCAAGCTGGGCCTTGGCACCAAGGTCAAGCTGTGGGACAAGCCCCTGTGGGAATAAACGCTCCGGTCAAAAACGAGAAGAGGAGAGAATATCATGAAAAAAGCGATTGCTTTGCTGCTGGCGTTGGTAACGCTGCTGTCCCTGACGGCCTGCGCCGGCAAGGAGGATACGGCGTCCTCCGCACTGGATCAGATCAAGCAGAAGGGGGAGCTGGTGGTCGGCACCTCCGCGGATTACCCACCCTATGAGTTCCATACGGAGGTGGACGGGAAAGACACCATCGTGGGCTTCGACATGGAGATCGCCCAGGCCATTGCCGACAAGCTGGGTGTATCCCTGAAAATTGTAGATATGTCCTTTGACAATCTGCTGATGAGCCTTGCCAATGACGAGTTCGATCTGGTCATCGCCGGCCTGTCTGCGGATGAGGAGCGGCGCAAGACCACCGACTTCTCTGATCCCTATCTGGAAGCCAAAAACCTGATCCTGGTGCGGGCTGAGGACGCGGACAAGTACGCCAGTCTTGACGATCTGAAGGGGGTCAAGGGCGGCGCGCAGACCGGCTCCAAGCCCTATAACAACTGCGTTACCTACTGCGGCGAGGAGACCACGGTCGGCCTTGCCAAGGTACAGGATCTGGTCATGGAGCTGGAGGCCGGAAAGCTGGATGTCGTATTTCTGGACTACATGACCGTGCTGTCCTATGCGGATGCCAAGGAGGATCTGGCCGCCGTGGATCTCGGCATCCCGGAGACCAGTGACGGCTACTCCATCGCCGTCAAGAAGGGGAACACGGAGCTGGCCGAGTTCATCAACGGCGTTCTGGCGGAGCTGAAGGAGCAGAACGCCATCGAGCAGTTCATTGTGGAGGCCAAGAAGCTGGAAAGCGCGGCGGAGTAACGCCGGAATCAACGATTCAAACTTGAGCTGACACAACAAAAAGAGCCGCGAATGCGGCTCTTTTTGCGTCTTATTCTTCCGGTTTGGCTGAGTATTCACCGATCACGCCGCTGCCGTCCGGCAGGGGGGAGAGGGGTTCTGCATCGAGCGTGGGTTCCGGCGGCAGAGGGGCGGCCTCTGCTGCCTCAGGCTTGGGCGCCGGGGGCCGGAAGGTACCGTCCAGCTTCTGAAAACAGCGGCGGTAGGCCGCCGTATCCGGCGGGTAGGGGGTGGGCCGGTAGTCGTTCCGGTTGGAGACGCTGCTGACGCAGCAGGGGATATAGGACATCTCCCACGAACGGTCCTCGCCGGTGCCGGACACGGTGAGCTGGGCGATGACCGTGTCCTTATCCGAAGGGTTCCGGTTGCCGCCGAAGCAGAAATTGCCGATGCTGTACAGGATCACGCTGCCCTGATAGGCTTCTATGGGCTGCAAAACGTGAGGGTGGGTCCCCACCACCACATCCGCGCCGCCTTTCACGGCGGCATGGGCCAGCGCCGTCTGCCGCTTGGTGGGGACGTAGGTTTTTTCGGCCCCGGCGTGCATGAAGGCCACAATGATGTCCGCCCCTTCATCCCTAAGCTGTTTACAGCCATCCTCCATCTGCTTGGCGGAGCCGTTGAAGGGGTGGACGTAGGCCCCCAGCCGCAGGGTGTCCCCATTGCCGTGGCGCAGCTCGAAGCACTGCCCCTGATTGCCGGGGATCCCGGCAACGCCGTATTCCGCCAGCGCGGCCTCAGTGTCCCGGAGGCCGGCGTCGCCAAAATCGCGGGTGTGGTTATTGGACAGGGTGACAGCCTCCACGCCGCCCTGCACCAGAGACTGCACATACTGGGGATCGCCGCAGAAGGCGTATTCCGAGTCGGACTCCAGACGGCGGGGGGAAAAGGAACATTCCAGATTGGCCAGCGTCAGATCGTCAGCCAGCAGAAGCTCCGCTACGTTGGAAAAGGGATAAGCGTAGTCGTCCCCCACCAGCTTTTCAAAGTGGTTGGTGTGGTGGCTGGAGGTCAGGGTGCAGTCCCCCAAAAAGGAGATGACGAAGGGCGTCGGTTCGGCCGAAGGTTCTTCATCCTGCGGCGGGGCCGGGGGGCTTTCCGGCTCCGAGGAGACGTCCGTTCCTGCAGTGCCCTCCGGCAGAGTGACCGTTCCTCCTGACGGAACGGACGCACCAGGAGGGTGGAAGTGCCAGAAAAGCGTCCCCGCGAGGAAGCCGGCGGCAAAGATCAGGACAAACAGCAGAATCGGCGGGCGCTTCCGGGGCAGTTCCCGTTTTCCGCGCATGGAGACCTCACTTCCTTTCTGACCAGCCAGCCGAACCGTGTCGGCAGATGCGTTTCAAATTGCCCGGCCCTCAGAAAACCGCAGTTTCCAAGCGACACATCGGGCAGTTGAAATTATATCATGCTTTTCATCAAACGGAAAGATGATCGTAAAAAACAAACATAACTCTGTTATCCCCGAGACTGTCAATAAAGTGGCAAATTCTCCGCGACGGTAAGGAAGGGTGTGCGCGG
>OLGE01003936.1_pt1 | contig 11239 bp, 13 predicted proteins | sample 1605151 | NCBI WGS metagenome assembly OLGE01 (sample SAMEA3888912, study PRJEB22519) | human gut metagenome | biome: human gut; feature: human-associated habitat; material: faeces | place: Denmark | collected 2010
TGGTCAGCGGATACAGCCGCGTCCCGCTTCCGCCTGCTAATACGATTCCTTTCATTTCCTGTTCCTCCCTATATCACTCTTTCTGCTCCCAGAACCTCTCTGCAAGAACAGCTGTGTCATCTGTTGACCACGCATTTTGCAGCACACCTGCCGCTCCGGGGCATGAACGCCGTAGCACGTGATACGTCGCAAAATTACTGCTTCTAAGCTACCACCTTTTATAGGGAAAATCAAGCCGCATAAGACGTTTAACGCGGCGACAGCGCGGAATATGGCGGACATATTACACTTTATGTACACATTCTGTCAAAAATTGGCAGACAGTACGTTCGTTCTTTGCACAGTCTGCCGAGAAACCCGGTTGCGCATTATGTGGCAACCGGGTTTCTGGTATATTCAAGGAAGAAAATGTGGGGAATCAAGAGCTGGAACTGGTCGTTCCATTTCCAAGTATCCAACGCTTTCCGCGCTTGGGTCAGACCGATAGCGGTGTAAAGGCGTAAAAATGGCCACGCCGTGGGATCAATGTCAGTAAGTTAAGCTGACATTGGGATAGCTTTTGACGGTTACTCAGCGTCATTGTTCATGCGCGATATTCCTTGTTTATGTAGGTTGCAAGCCCCAAGACGAGCTGTACAGCAGATGGGTTTGTCCTACGCGAAAAAATATCGGCAAATAAAAGCGTACCCGCACAGGATATTTCTTCCGCCGTACAGTGAAGCGCATCTCGTACATCAGTAATAGAGACATCATAGAGTCTGGCAACAGGTATCCGAACCAGTGGTGTGAAAAGAACACTGCGTAACGGTTGGTCAGCTACAAGGGCGATGGCGTAGGCCGTATAGAAGAACTGTGTATGATCTGCTCTTATGCCAAGAGCTCGAAGCAGCGCATAAGCATCTGAATGCAGTCTCTCAAAATCGCGGTGTATCACGGGGCGACACTCCTTTGCATAGCACGGGATATAACCCGGCAGTTTCCTCTAACCTCTCATTTGACAAGAACTGCAACATGTCACAAATTGTCGAATACTGGCACACCTCAAGGGAGAAAATCTGCTAATTAAACAGACTTTATAGTCATATACCGCGTTGTTTTGTTGACTTTTCCTGTAAACTTGTATAATATATCTGCAACGAGGAAGCGGGCACCACGCAAACTATGCACTGTGCCGTGCTACGGTTATGCGGATAAATGTCGGTTTTTGAAGCGAAATAAAGGAGAGGTCTTTGTGGGATTGGGGAATGCAAAAATCCAGGAATTGTACGAAACTGCGTATCCAACTCTGTTTCGAATTGCCTGCGCCTCCGGACTGGGAAGAACTTTTGCAGACGACATGGTACAAGAGACATTTCAAACACTGTTGGAGCGCCGGGACGATCCTAAGGTAGCAGAACATGAAAATCTGATGGGCTGGCTGGTGATCACACTGCGGAACAAGATCGCAACAGAGTTGCAGCGAAAGTGGCATCAGGTGGAACAACCGTTAACCGAGCGGTCCGCGATAACAGAGTCTGACTGTGAAATATCATTTCGGGACTCGCTTCCCCGCCAGTTGTCAGAAAAGGAAAAAGACCTTCTATGTATGTACTATGAAGCACAGCTAAGTCACCGAGAGATTGGCCATATTCTCGGCATTTCAGAGGCTGCAAGTCGTATGCGATTGATTCGGGCGAGAAGCAGCTACGAGAAGTGGAGAGATTTTGAAGAAAAAGCAGAAAAAAAGTCGTTACATAATAGGAAGTTGCTCAAATATGAAAGCGAGGAGGTGTTGGGATGTCCGAAGCGGAAAGAGCGCCCAACGGCGGCAGGCAGGGCTCTTTGAAGCAATCTGAGGGGCATTGGAGGGAAAACATCCGTGATCGCTGGGCGGAACTCATGCTTGAAAATGCTGAATATGATGATCTGTCTGCAGAACTGATAGATGTCGTTGATGAATTGCAAAAGCATGACCCAGAGATGACAGTAACAGATGCTCAGGTGCAGAGGAGTTATTTACGTTTTTGTGAGAAAAACCCACAACTCCTGGAGTCTGAGGAAACTGCTGCACCTGCCGCAGCGAAAAGAAGAAATCTTTCTGCGACACCTTCCCGCAAACCGTTCAAAAAGCTGCTCATCCTGGCCGCTACACTCGTCGTAGCGTTGTCTCTATTTACGGTACAGGCCTCCGGCTTCAATCTTTTCCGAACGTTGGCCGAGTGGACGGCGTCTGTGCTTCGGATAGGAAATGATTCTTCTGAACAGATATCAATGGGGAAAAATGATCTTGCTGTGGGAGAAACCCGGGTCTACGAAACGCCAGAGGAAATGCTGGCCGATCTGAACATTAAGGGATATGTCCTCCCCACATGGCTTCCCGAGAGATTCTCATTGCAGCTTTGTGAAGCAACCCGAGATAAAATTGGGATCAGTTTTAGGGTGATTTACATATCTGATAATGGGTGCTTAACGCTACGATGCTGGCAGTTGTCTAATCACAACAAACCCTCAATTGAAAAGGATCAGAAGGATGTGCTGAGAGTAATTCTCCATCAAATTGAACACTACATTTTTTACGACGGAGAATCTGATATGGAGAAAGCCATATGGAATAGCGGCGATTTTGGATGCCGTATAATGGGCAGCGTATCGCAAGTGGATCTTGAAAATATCATCAAATCGATATACAGGGGGTAACTATGGTGAAGTTTTGCAAGAAATTCTTTACATCGAGCATCTTGGCACTATGCATGATACTGGGATTAGTAATTACAGCGTATGCAGCGACACGAGCAAGTGCACACTTAGATAGCTATCGGGCTGCATGCACGGCGGAAAAAGGCAGCAAAATTGCAATAACGGTCGAGGTTGACGGTACCGGACTTATGGATGATATAGGCGCCACGAAGATTTATGTGTATAAGTCCACCGATAATGAGCACTTTTATTACCTCCGCACCTTTGATTCCAAGGATTACCCTGCCATGATAGGCCATAATGCATATTATTACTCTGAGACTCCAATAACATTTCAAGGCGTTGCAGGCTGTTACTATTATGCTAATGTAGATGTTTATGCCGCCAAAAACGGAACCTCCAGCACCCGTACGTATATGACCTATTCTGTCCAAGCATCAAATAATCCTTCCACCATCCAGATAGCAGAGTAAAGCAGGTCTTGCGCAAACTATAGCAAGCGCTCGGCTGACGCCGAGCGCTTGCTATTTATTGACACCGCTGAATAGTTTTTGCTGCGGAGGCAACGACCTATCAACTTTACAGCATCCTTTTTGTGCCGCTATGGCGTCCTCTGCTCTCTATTCTTCCCCATACCACATGGATCTTGCGGCAGTCTCAAAACCAGTTCGGTGGGAGATCGCCACACCGTCCGTACCTGCGGCGCAATGCACCACCAGAAGGCGGCCCAGCCAGTCGCGGCCAGCGGCGATGCCGACGTGTTCATCCTCCGGATAGAACAGCAAGTCCCCCGGCTGTACTTCGTCCCACTCTATGTCCACGCAGTTGGCATGCTGCTCTGCTGCACCGCCGCCCTGCCCGATGATGCATCTGCCGCCGCTGGCATTGTAGAACGCCCAATCCACAAAGCCGGAACAATCAAGGCCGTAAGGCTGCTCCGTGCCGGTGGTGGCGCTGCCCTCGGCTGTGACCTCAGTCAGCTCGCCCCAGCGGTCGTCCCAGCCCAGCACCAACGATTTGCCGCCCCAGAAGTAGTCCACCTTGTCCACCAGTGCCAGCGCATAGGTGACGACCATACGCCGCTCCATGGAGAGATCGTCCGGCAGGCGCTCCCACACCTCCATGGCTTCGCCGGTGGGCTCCATGGTGTGGCTGTCCGCAAGGACACCAGCCAGTGACAGCGCCGTCACAACCGCGATCACCGGCAACGCCAGCAGCAGGAATAACACCACACCGCCGCCCGTTGCGGCTATCGCCTCAACACCGGCGCGGATGGCCTTGCCCGCCGTCTGCGCCATCTGCTCCAGCCGCTGTCCCGCTTTGCGGGCGGCGGCTTTCGTCTGTTGGAGCATCTGTTGCTGGGCGGTACGTTGGGTGTGCTGCTTTGCCCGCTGCCGGGCGGCGGTCATGGTTGGTGCAGGCGGTTTTTGTGCCGGTTGGCGCGGCACCGTGGCAGTGTGCTGCGCCGCAGCGGTCTGCTCCGTTGACTGCCACATATCCCGCTGTCGCACCTGCACCGCCGTTGTCTCCTGCCGCTGCCGCACCTTTTGGGTACGGTATTTGTGCAGGACGTACTTCCGCTGAAGCTGCTGCGTGGCGCGGAAAGTCAGACGGGCAGCGTCCGCCGCGCCCTGCCGTGCCTGCTCCGTGGCGTATTCCACCGGCTGGCGCTGGTGCTGTGTCTGCCGTTCCTGCTTCTGCTGGGCGTAGTGCCGCTGCAAGATACGCACCGCCGTGCGGGGCATAGTGTTCTTCTGGCGTTTTTTCGGCTGTTCCATGGCGGCGCGGGTCTTGACGTCACGCATTTTGTTCCCCCGGCTTGGTGGTCATTAGACGGTACAACTCCGTGTCGCGGGGCAGCTCATTGATGAACGGCACAAGGCAAGAGCCCACCTTGATCAGCCCGTGGCCTGCCGGTGCGTCACTAACGTAATCCATCTGTGCGTCGCTGGCATCCAGTAGCCGTATAGCTGCCCGCCGCGTTCCTCATCAGCTTGATGGTGTCGCACCAGCGCGGTGCGTACTCTGCAAAGCTGGGGATCATCGTGGCGTTCTGCATCGCCGCCGCGATCTCGTCATACCACAGTTCGAAGGTCGGGTAGCGGCTCGTATCTACACAGCCATAGAACGGGCTGTATCCCCAATCGTCGTAGGTATAAGCGTTGCGGTATTCGCAGATCAGCTCCCAGATGATGGCCTGCGTGGCCGCCCACTTTTCCGCGTTGATGATGGCACTGCTGTTCTGGTCGCCGGACGCTGCGCCGTAGTCGGCGCTGGGATAGCCCAGGGACATCGCCAGTGCAATGCCGCTCTGCACAGAGGCGGGCAGGTTATACCAGCTGGCACTGGAGCCCTCCTTGTAGGTACCGCTGTCGTCCGAATGAGCACCCGGCTCGATGCAGTAGGCCACCGCGCCATCCGCATATTTCATGTGGTAGAGGGCGCTGCCGCTGCCGAGGCCGCTGGTAGCCGAGATGGTCAGATTTGTAATGGACGGCGTTGTGCTTTGGCTATAATCATACTGACGAAATGTGATCTCGTCAGAATAGACGTAGACCCTGTACTTGACCGTCACGCTGGCAGCATAGGCGGTCACCGCCAGTGCTGCGAGCATGGCCAGCGTCAATACAAGGCCCAGCAACATTTTTTTGTGTTTCATGGCTCCTCCTTCGGATATAAGATGACCCCCTCCGTGTTGGAGGGGGTCTTGTATGAAGTTACCGTTTAGCCATCGTACAGGACATAGATCAGCAGGCTTGCGCCGTCCTCTACGATGCAGACGTTGCAATGGAAGCCCGCGTCCGCGATGCTATCCATGCCCGCCTGCATCATGAACTGCCGGAAGGTGTAGTCCACCATGTCCCGCGCCTTGGCCTCCAGCACTTCCTGTGAAGCATCCGCTGCCACCGATGCAGGGAAGCGGTAGGCGCTGTTGTCCAGCGTTAGACTGCCATCCGTACTAACGCCGTACTGTGCGGCAGCGTAGGCGTTGACCGCCTCGACAGCCGCCCAGCGGTCTGCCGGCTCGTACTCCGGCTCGGGTTCAGGTTCGGGGGCGGGTGTAGGCTCTGACTCCTGTACCGGCGCAGGCACAGGTTTGGGTTCACTCGGTGCAGGCTCCGGCTGCGGTGCGGGCATCACCGGCTGTTCGGGCGTAGTCGGCTGCTCCGGCACGTCTGACTGGCTCTCACCAGCGGGCGCGGGCGGTGTTTTCTCCGTCTTGGTGGAAGGTGTCTCCGTATCCTCGGCAGGTTTCGGAGTCTCCTCACTGTCTGCATCCTGGGTCTCCTCGACAGTTTCCTCGGCGGGCAGGCTCTCCGTATCTTCCTGCGCCTTGTCCTCCGCGGGCGCGATGGCCTGTGCCGCGCTCTGCACCGCCGCCACCGGCAGCATTGTCGATGCGGAGCTGTTCCCCGTCTGCCCGCAGGCCGTGAGCAGCAGGAGCGTCCCCATCATCAGGGTCATAAGTTTCTTTTTCACGATAGTATCATCCTCTCTTTTTAAGATAGTACCATTATGTGTCCACGGCTATTTGCCGTCAAATTTTTACCTAGTCGTAGGCCGCTGCCAGCGTGGACAGATACTGCCGCAGCACCGTTTCTCGGCTCATGATGTTCACCAGCGTTACCTCCAGCCCCGACAGCTCAATGTTGGCAGGAACAAGATCGACGCCGGACGCATGGTGCAGGATTCCCTCGCCGGGCGCGATGGGTTCCTCGTTGACGGTCTTTGTCATCAGGTCGGCCAACGTGGGAGAAAGCTCGTCCGGCTGCCGCCAGCCCAGCATTTGGGTGAGATTGCCCTGGGCGTCGGCGTCCACCAATAGGACTTTCTTGCCCTGCTGGGCAAGGCCGACACCCAAGCTGGCAGCTGTGGTGGTTTTCCCCACGCCGCCCTTCTGATTTGCTAGTGCGATGGTTTTCAAAAGCACACCTCCATTTCGTGCAATAAAAAAGAGCCTTCCGGCTCCTGTACTTTACTGTCGTTTTATTTTTAAGTGGGGAAAAATCATGTTTTTACATATTTTTTCCCACTTAACATTTTTGAGAGAGCACTGCCCCACAAGTTCAGCTATTCCCCTACCCGCTTCCGCCGCTGAGGTCATGGCCCACCATCAGCGCGTAATGGTTATCCATGGTCAACGGCGCGTTATACAGCGCAGTCAGCAGATATGGCTTCACATGGCGCACCTCGGTGGTGTTCTCGTTGATCCGATCCAACACATACAGCAGATGTGCGCCGGTCAGCTTCAGCAGCCTTGAACGCACTACCTCCGCTGGCAGCTCCTCTCCCGCCACGCGGAGTGTAGGCTTTGTGGAACACACGGTATCCAGCATCAGCCCCACTAGCTCGTCCAGACGTCCGCGATCTACCTCTGTATAGCCGACGAGATAATCGTAGTCCACATTGGTCATGATCTGCTCTCGGTACGTCTCCCGTCGCTCCATTCCGCTCTCCTGTATAGGCTTTCCCTTATGAGGAAAGGAAGGGAAGGACTTAGTAGAATCCGTACTTAGTATTTCTTTACTTTGTTCTTGTATATTTAATTGCGTGGGATTTTCCTGTTCAGGTTTTCCCAAGACAGGTTTTACCTGTTCAGGAAAAGCCCGTTTAGGTACGTCAGCGGCATTTTCCACCTGAACGGGATTTTCCCGTTTAGGTTCATCCATCCCCCTCGGTTGCTCCAAAATGGTATACTCGATGCCGCCCAGTGTACCGTCCGCGTGGCGTTCCCGCTCCCGCACGATGTACCCCGCGCCCTCCAACTCCCGCACTGTGGCGCAGATACTGTCCACACCGTCCTTGCAGATGTAAGCCAGTCCTTTGGTGGTATAGTCCCAATCCTCTGGCAGCGACAGCATTAGGGACAGCAGGCCCTTCGCCTTCAGCGACAGCGACTTATCCCGCAGATGGTGATTTGACATGACGGTGTAGTTCCGCGTTTTCTCCACCCTGAATACAGCCATGGGTTCGTCCTCCTTTCCCAAGAATATATTTGACAATAAGTAAAGCACTCCCCCATCTGTCCTTGCAGATAGGAAGTGCTTTCTTCATCATATTCATTTCATCTGCGGCCTCCAGAATGGCCAGCAGCTTATTCATCCCGCAAGCCAAACTGCTTCCTCAGTATATCTCTGACCTGCATCACGAATGGATCCATGTCATCGAAGATCACATCCGCGATCAGCGACCAGTTGATACCGTCATTATCGTGTACCAGCCGGTGGCGCAGTCCGGAAACCACGCTCCTCGGAATACTTGGATAAAAGCCTATTTGGCGTCGCTGGAACACACCGCCTGATCTCCCCATAAAGCATTGTCTGGCCGCCGTCTCATTTTGAGATGCAAAGCGGCTTGGTTTGGTGTGGTTTTTTCCGCTCACTTAAAACTTTTGAATATTTACTCTTGACAAAGCTTAGCAAGTCTTTTGATCTCATCAAGCGCCAGCGTGCCCATAGCGACACCTCCTCGTTACCCTTGTTACTATTATTTATATCTGCCGCTGCCAAAAAAACGCAACTGTCAATTACGATGACCGCTCCTGGCTTCGCAATTCATGTATCCCTCCCGCTATTTTATGTTGTTTTTCTTTTTTCACGATGTAAATGAGTGGTTCCGACCGAATTTTCTTTTTTATGTCATATTTCGTTTTCTTTTCGAAGTTTCGGCTTTTCACCGTTAAAATCATCAAATCTTTGAGGTGAATACACACCGCATGAGGTGGGCGTCAACCTGAAAAACGGCTACAACGGCGACCTGACCAGCCGCGAGGCAGGCTCTGTCGGCGGCCAGATGGTCAAGAAGATGATCGAGTCCTACGAGAAGAATCTGTAACTTCTCCTGCGGAGGAGCGCCCGGCCTGTCTGCCGGGCGCTCCCTTTTTACTTATCAGTTATACTTACACCCATTATAACATTCCATAGCTTTACTTTTCACGTTAATAATCCTACTATGTAGTCACAATAGCAAGAAAGCTCAACATACTGAATAAAAATTCATCTTCAAGGAGGAAACTATCATGAAGAACATCAATACCTACATCCTGATCGTCATCGTCTCTCTTGTCGTGGTCGTCGCCACCGCTTTCCTGATGACCGCCGCCGACGAGCCCGTCCGCCAGGCCGGTATGTACCTGCCCATCATCTTCGGTGCCGTAGCTACCTGGGCTGCCGCCAAGGCCAGTTTCCTGGAAATGGACTGTGAGGACCGCAAGGCGCAGCGCAGCGCCCGCACCGCCTGACATCAAAACTTCATTCCGCTTCCTGAGCTTTTTCTCTCTCAAAGAGGAGGACCCCGCCGAAAGGCGGGGTTTTCCTTTTCGCGCGCTCTGCACGACCCTTACAGCCGTCCCAGCAGCAGATATGCCCCCGCCAGCAGCAGCAAGGGTTCCGTCTCCCAGCAGTCCCACGCCGCAGGCAGCGGGATGTCCTGCGGCTCGATGAGCGTATCATCCAGCGCCGTCAGCTGCCGCTGGACGCACAGCACCCGACGCTGCGCCAGACTGGACAGCGTCAGGCTGCTCCGGGGCGACAGGCCGCAGGACACCACCTGACAGGCGCGCAGCGGCTCCCGCCATGCGTCCTGCGGCAGCAGCAGCGTCCGGCACAGCGGCATCCGCCCCTGACCGGACAGACGCCGCGCCCCTTCCCGATCCAGCACCAGCAGCTCCCAGCACCGCTGCCGCACCGCGCCGCCGTCTTCGATTTTTTCCAGCGCCGGCGGCAGCGCCTGCTGCCACGCCGCGCCGCTGCCGCGATAAAAACCGCACGCCGCCATAGGCTTCACCTCCCATTTAGTCTGCCATGGAGGGAAAAACTTATTCCGGCGATTTTTTTGCTGTGCTTTTTCGCCGCGCTGTGGTATACTGGGAATACGATTCTTCAAAGGAGGCCGTCCCATGCAATTCCGCGCCCATCTTCATACCGTGACCCGGCACCGCCGGCTGGTCCGCAGCTACTGCCTGAAGCTGGGCCTCGTATGGCAGGGTCTGACCCACGACCTGTCCAAATTCAGCCCCGTTGAATTCTGGCGGGGCTGCAAATACTATCAGGGCTGGCGCAGTCCCAACGATCAGGAGCGTTTGGAAAACGGGGTCAGTCTGGCGTGGCTCCACCACAAGGGCCGCAATCGCCACCACTTTGAATACTGGATCGACTACTGCCGCCGGGAGGATGGCACCATCTACATAGGCGGCTGCAAAATGCCGAAGAAATATGTGGCGGAGATGTTCTGCGACCGTATCGCCGCCTGCCGCGTCTATCAGGGCGACCAGTACACCGACGCCTCGCCCTACGACTACTACCAGCGCTCCAAGGATCTCAGCCGCACCGACGCCAGCCGCTTCATGCACGCGGACACGGCGGCGCTGCTGGACCGCTGGCTCCTGCTGCTGAAGGAGCAGGGCGAGGACGCCGCTTTCGCCCAGATCCGCGATGAGCTGCGGCGCGGCGGCGATTGACGCACTTCGTTAATAAGAAAACAAGACATTCCCATATGTTTTCCTTGCTTTTCCCCATTATTTGATATATACTATTGCGGTACATTTACATGAGAGGTTATCAACAACATGACCCATCCCTATAAAACACGGGAGGGCGGCGCTACTGTCACAGTCTTTGTTCCCTACGACTGCCAGAACCACTGCCCCTTCTGCATCAACAAAAAAGAATACGCAGACTGCACCGGTTTCAGTCTGGAGAAGATCATCGCCAGCATCCGCACCATGGACGCTGTCACACCCTATTGTGACTTTGTGTTCACCGGCGGCGAGCCGCTGGCCGATCTGGACGCACTTCAGCGGATGCTGGACGCCATCCCCACCACCCACAAGGTGTATATCAACACCACCTTCCCCGCGCAGGAGACCACCAGCTTCGAGGAGATGCTGGCCTTTACGGAGCGGAACAAGGGAAAGATCACCTGCATGAACATCTCCCGCCATTTGGTACACTATGTGGAGGAGAGCCCCGACGAGATTCTGGGAAAGATCGCCTGCCCCACCCGCATCAACTGCGTGCTGTACAAGAACTACCCGGCGGACAAGCTCATCGCCTATGTGGAGCGCTTCCTGCCCTACAACATCCCCATTCAGTTCCGCTACGACTACACGGAGACAACGCCGGAGAACCTGTACGAGCAGGACAACGACAAGATCCTGCGGGATCTGAAGCGGCTGTTCACCTACAAGGGGCTGGACGGCTGCCGGATGCGCAACGGCTTCCACTTCGAGTACAAGGGACTGCACATGACGTACCACAAGACCCTGCCCTACTCCACCATTGTGGAGGAGGGGCCGGACGGCGTGACCTACGATATCCTGTACGACATCCTCATCAAGCAGAACGGCGAGATCCACAGCGATTGGACCGGTGTGAAGATGGACGTGGACGCCTACCGCAAGGTGGTGTTCGAGCCCTACGACCTCCGGGTGCTGGAGGGCACCGTGGATTTCTGAGACAGCAAAAAAAGATGACCGCAGGGTAGCAGCGCATAAGACAGGTTTATAGCTTTAGAGAGAACAGCGTGGCGGAAGTCACGCTGTTCTGCTTTTTGATGCGTGAGT
>OLGE01003937.1_pt1 | contig 11235 bp, 10 predicted proteins | sample 1605151 | NCBI WGS metagenome assembly OLGE01 (sample SAMEA3888912, study PRJEB22519) | human gut metagenome | biome: human gut; feature: human-associated habitat; material: faeces | place: Denmark | collected 2010
CTGGGAGGGCCACCGGGACTACGCCGACATCCATGTGGTGCTGGAGGGGGAGGAAAAATCCCCTGCCGCAGCCCGGAAGGAAGCCCTCACCAAGGAGGGCGAGGCCTCTCGCCGCAAGGTGGAGCGCCTGACTGACGCCATGAAGGTCAGCACTAATACCGGCCGTGCCTACGATTTCGATAGTGAACCGGACAAGCCTGTGGAGTCAACCCCCGCGCCGGAACCCCAGCCGGATTTCCAGCCGGTCGCGCCGCCCGTCGCCAATGCCGCCCCCACCCCCGCCGAGACCTCCATCGAGGATCTCATCACCCGTGCCGTCAGCGGCAGCGCCGTGGTAGGGGAGCCGGCGGCCGAAGCCAAGGACGGCAAGCTGCACTTTGGCGAAACGCCGGAGGAAAAGGCGGCGCAGGCCGCCCAGGAGGTGCTGCTGGAGCCGGTGCCGGAGGAAAAAACCTACACCTTCCCGCCGGTCAACCTGCTGGAAGAGCCCAAGGCCGCCTGCGGCGGCAATACCCAAAAGGAGCTGCGCGCCAATGCCGATCTGCTGGTGGATACGCTGCGCAGCTTCGGGGTCGAGACCCGCATCGTGGATATTTCCCGCGGGCCTGCCGTTACCCGGTATGAATTGCAGCCCTCTGCCGGCGTCAAGATCAGCCGCATCACCAATCTGGCCGATGATATCGCCCTGAACCTTGCCGCCGGCGGCGTGCGCATCGAGGCGCCCATCCCCAATAAGGCTGCCATCGGCATCGAGGTGCCCAATAAGGATATCGCCGCCGTCCCCATCCGGGAGATCATCGACAGCACCGAGTTCACCGGTGCCAAGAGCCGTCTTTCAGTCGCGCTCGGCAAGGATATTTCCGGCCGCATCTGCCTGGCCGATCTGGCCAAAATGCCGCATCTGCTCATTGCCGGTGCTACCGGCAGCGGCAAATCGGTCTGCATCAATTCCATTATCATCAGCCTTTTGTATAAGGCCTCCCCGGAGGAGGTCAAGCTCCTGATGATCGACCCCAAGGTGGTGGAGCTGGGCGGCTATAACGGCATCCCGCACCTGCTGGTGCCGGTCGTTACCGACCCCAAAAAGGCCGCCGGGGCCCTGTGCTGGGCGGTCGGCGAGATGCTGAACCGCTACAAGCTGTTTGCCGCCACTGGCACCCGTGACCTGGAGGGCTATAACCGCCTGGCCGCCGAGCGGGAGGAGCTGCACCCCATGCCGCAGATCGTTATTATCATCGATGAGCTGGCTGACTTGATGATGGCCGCCCCCAAGGATGTCGAGGATTACATCTGCCGGCTGGCGCAGATGGCAAGAGCCGCCGGCATGCACCTGGTCATTGCCACCCAGCGTCCCTCCGTCGATGTCATCACCGGCCTGATCAAGGCCAATATCCCCAGCCGCATTTCCTTTGCCGTTTCGTCCCAGATCGACAGCCGAACCATCCTGGATATGGGCGGTGCCGAGAAGCTCTTAGGCCGCGGCGATATGCTGTACTATCCCGTCGGCAGCAGCAAGCCCACCCGCGTGCAGGGCTGCTTTGTCACCGATAGCGAGGTGGAGCGTGTCGTCACCTTCATCAAGCAGGGCGAAAAGGGCGAATATGATGATACCATCATGACCGAGATCGAGCAGTCCGCCGCCCAGGTCAAGGGCAAGGGCGGCGCCTCCGGTTCCGCTGCCGCTTCCGGCGGCGATGCCGAAGGCACCGATGGCGATGAGCTGCTGGAGCAGGCCATTGCCGTGGTGGTGGAAGCTGGTCTTGCCTCTACCTCACTGCTCCAGCGCCGGCTGAAGGTGGGCTATGCCCGTGCCGCCCGCCTGGTAGATGAAATGGAGGAAAAGGGCATTGTAGGCCCCTTTGAGGGCAGTAAGCCCCGCAAGGTGCTGATGACCAAGGACCAATACTACGAGCGCAAGACCATGTCCGCCGATTGATCCTGCCCACATAAGAGGAATCCCATGAATACCCTTACCGAAACACTTTTCACCGTGCTGGAGGCGGTGGGCACCGTGGCCTTTGCCGTTTCCGGCGCTACCGTGGCCCTGCAAAGAAGATTGGATGTCTTTGGCGTTATGCTGCTGGGGCTGACCACCGCCCTTGGCGGCGGCTGCATCCGGGATCTTTTGCTGGGCCGCACCCCGCCGGTCATGTTCAGTCAGCCGCTTTATGCCATTGTGGCCATTGCTACCTCGCTTATCGTGTTCCTGCTGGCGTGGTACTGGCGCATCGGCTTTTTTGGCCATATGGTCCTCATCGACCGTGTCAATAACATCTTTGATGCCCTGGGTCTTGGTGTGTTTACCGTCATCGGCGTACGGGCAGGCGTGGCCGCCGGCTATGGCGAAAATGCCTTCCTGTGCGTGTTCCTGGGGCTGCTCACCGGAGTGGGCGGCGGCGTCCTGCGGGATATGATGAGCCGGGAGATCCCCATGGTGCTGTGCCGTCGGGTCTATGCCATCGCCAGCATCATCGGCGGGGCAGCCTATTTTCTGCTGCGCACCCCCCTGCAGGAAAGCACCGCGGCCCTCACCGGCGTCATTCTGGTATTTGCCATCCGCATGCTGGCCACCCACTACCGCTGGAGCCTGCCCCGCATCAGCGAGGACCAGCAAACCGAGCCCAAGAAATGAAGGGAGCAGCTATGAGCTTTCTGCCCATCACAAAAGAAGAAATGACGGCCCGCGGCTGGGAGGCCGCGGACTTTGTCTATGTCACCGGCGATGCCTATGTGGATCACCCCAGCTTTGGCTCGGCCATCATCACCCGCCTGCTGGAAAGCCAGGGCTACCGGGTGGCGGTGCTGGCCCAGCCCCGCTTTGATACTCCGGAGGATATGACCCGCTTCGGTCGTCCCCGGCTGGGCTTTCTGGTCTCCGGCGGCAACATCGATTCAATGGTCGCCCACTATACCGCCGCCCGCCGCCTGCGCAGCGAGGATTTCTACTCCCCCGGCTGCCGGGCAGGGCTGCGGCCCGACCGCGCCACCATCGTCTACTGCCGCCTCATTCGCGAGGCCTACGGCGATATTCCCATCGTCATCGGCGGGCTGGAGGCTTCTCTGCGCCGCTTTGCCCACTACGATTACTGGGATGACGCTGTGCGTCCCTCCATTTTGGCGGATTCCGGCGCGGACCTTCTCATCTACGGCATGGGCGAGCACCAGATGACCGAAATTGCCGCCCGCATGGCGGGAGGGGAATCCCCGGCCGCTATGCGGGATATCCGCGGCACCTGCTATCTTTGCCCCCTTTCCGACCCCCTGCCGGAAAACGCCGTCTCCTGCGCCTCCTTCGATAAGGTATCGCAGGATAAAAAGACCTACGCCCGTGCCTGCCGCCTTCAGCTGGAGGAGCAGGACCATGTGACCGGCCGGGCCGTGGTGCAGAAGCACGGGGAGCGGTACCTGGTGCAGAACCCGCCCGCTTTGCCCCTTACCACCGAGGAACTGGACGCTGTGGCGGAACTACCCTACGAGCGCTACTATCACCCCATCTATGAGGAAATGGGCGGCGTTCCCGCCATTAAAGAGGTCGAATTTTCCCTTACCCACAACCGCGGCTGCTTTGGCGCCTGCAATTTCTGCTCCATCGCGTTCCATCAGGGACGCTACATCACCACCCGCAGTCACGCCTCTTTGCTGCGGGAGGCCGAACGCTTTACCCACAATCCTCACTTCAAGGGCTATATCCACGATGTCGGCGGCCCCACCGCCAATTTCCGGGCCCCCTCCTGCGCCAAGCAGGCCACCCACGGCCTGTGCCGGGATAAAAAATGCCTGGCCCCCACCCGCTGCCCGGCCGTCCGGGTGGACCACACCGATTATGTCCAGCTGCTGTGGGAACTGCGGGCCATCCCCGGCGTCAAAAAGGTATTTGTCCGCAGCGGCCTGCGCTACGATTACATGATGGGCGAGGAGGACGATACCTTCCTCACCGAACTGGTGCGCTACCACATCAGCGGGCAGCTTAAAGTAGCGCCGGAGCATTGCAGCGCCCATGTGCTGGATGAAATGGGCAAGCCCCATATCAATGTCTACGAGGCGTTCCTGCGCCGCTTCCAGCGCATCTGTCAAAAGGAAGGCAAGGAGCTTTATCTCATCCCCTATCTGATGAGCAGCCACCCGGGCAGCACTATGCGGGATGCCGTGGAGTTGGCCCTGTTCCTCAAAAAACACCACCTCCGCCCCCAGCAGGTGCAGGATTTCTACCCCACGCCGGGCACCGCCTCCACCTGTATGTTCTATACCGGCATTGATCCTTGGACGATGCAGTCTGTCTTTGTTCCCACCGATCCCTACGAGAAAAAGCTGCAGCGCACCCTGCTGCAATACTGGAAGCCGGAAAACCGCCGCCTTGTCATCGAGGCGCTGGTGCGTGCCGGCCGGGAGGATCTTATCGGCCACGGCCCGGATTGCCTGGTGCAGCCCGACCGGGAGTACCTCATTTCCCGCCGCGCAGCCGGGCAGGGCGGCCCTGATCCCAAGCTGACCGCCAAGCCGCATCCCGGTGCCCGCCGCCCGAAATCCACCCACCGTAAAAAACGCTGAGTTTACGAAAGACGCAGGCTGGGGGCCGCAGGCCCGGCGGGCTTTGCCCGCCGCGGCGGCTCCGCCGCTGAAACCGCCCTTCGGGCGGTTTGGCCTGCGGCCCCGCCGCTTACCCCTAAACCCCGCAAAATCCTCGAAAGGAGGAACCACCCATGCCTCGTCAGTACACCACCCGCCGGGAGCGCAAACGGCTCTGGTGCGCCTTTTTCCTGCTGCTGGCCCTGGCCGCCTTCCTCCTTTGGCAGGAGCTTTCCCCGTGGGAGAAAGCCCCTGCCCCCAACCCGCCCGCCGCAGGGCTGACCCTCCGGGTCATTGATGTGGGTCAGGCGCAAAGCCTGCTGCTGACCTGCGGCGAGGACGCCATCCTGGTCGATGCCGGAGAGTATGCCGCGGGCGGCAGGGTGCTGGCCGCCCTTTCCCGCGCCGGGGTAAAATCGCTTTCCGCCACCATCGTTACCCATCCCCACAGCGACCACTACGGCGGTATGCGTACCGTACTGGAAAAGATCCCGGCAGCGGCGTTCTATACTTCTGCCGTCCCGGAAAGCCAGCTCCCCACCACCCAGTCCTACGAAAAGCTGCTAAGTACCCTCTCGGAGCAGACTATTTCCGCCGCCTATCTTTTTGCGGGGGATACCATCCCCCTTGGTGATGCTACCGTCACCGTCCTCAGCCCCGCTCGCGGTGCCACCTGGGAAAACCTCAATAACTATTCATTGGTGCTGCGTGTCACCTACGGCAATGCCGCCTTCCTCCTCATGGGGGATGCCGAAGCAGAAGTGGAAGAAACCCTATTGGCGGCAAAGACCGAACTGGCTGCCGATGTGCTGGTGGTGGGGCACCATGGCAGCGCCACTTCCAGCTCGGAAAAATTCCTCAAAGCCGTTGCCCCACGCTATGCCATCCTCTCGGTGGGGGAGGATAACAGCTACAACCTGCCCAATACCGGCGTCCTCACCCGCCTCAAAGAACAGGGTGCTGCTCTCTACCGCACCGATCTGCAGGGCACCGTTACCGTCACCAGTGATGGCGAAAATCTCACCATCACCACTGCAAAATAAAAGCGGCCCGCATTTTTACAGGCCGTCAGTCCTCTATATGGGGGCGGTGAAAATCGATTCCGGCTGTGTCGCCCCCTCGTCAGGCGTCAGCCCGCTTTCGTCGGGCGCAAGCCTGCCTTCGGGGCGCTCCTTGCCGCCTCTCTATTTTCCCTCGCCCCCCAATTTTCCCAAAGGAGACCTTACCATGTGGAGCATCGACCGCATCGAGGGCGATTTCGCCCTCTGTGAGAATACCGTCACCGGCGAAACCTGCCGCATCCCTCTCAGTGAGCTGCCGCAGGGAATAGGGGAGGGCGCCCTGCTGCACCGCACCCCCGCCGGTTGGCAGCGCGCCGAAGAAGCGGAACGCGTCCGTCGCCGTCAATTGGCCGCCAAGATCCGCAATTTGTTTGGCCCCTCCCCCTTCGAAAAATAAAATCCCACGAAAGGATCGGCTCCATGAATATCACCGTTTATCTCGGCTCCTCCCCCGGTAATGATCCAAAGCTGAATACCGTCGTCCGCGCCCTTGGCCGCTGGATCGGTGAAAGTGGCCATGCCCTCGTCTACGGCGGCTCCCGGACCGGCCTGATGGGCGCTTTGGCGGAAGCACCTTGCAGGCCGGCGGGGAAGTCACCGGCGTGGAGGTCTCCTTCTTCGTGGAGCAAGACCTCCAGTACGAGGGGCTGACCCACTTTTATGTCGCCCGCGATCTTCCACAGCGCCGCACCAAAATGATCGAGCTGGGTGATGCCTTCATCGCTTTCCCCGGCGGCCTTGGCACCTTGGAGGAGATCAGCGAGGTGATGTCCCGCGTTGCTCTCCATAAGCTCGTCGCCCCCTGTATCCTCTATAATCTTGATGGCTACTACGAGGGCCTGCGCGCGCAGCTCACCCATATGGTCAAAATGGGCCTCTGCATCCAGGAAAAGCTGGAAAACATCCACTTTGCCGCCGATCTCGCGGAGATTAAAACCATTTTGGCAAAAAAATAATGCCGCACCAACCGCAAAAGGGAGACTGCAAGCATGAAAGAATTCCTCGAAAAAATAAGAAAGCCGAAAACGGGCATCCCGCTGAAACGGCAGCTTGCCGCCACCGTGGGGATCATCCTATTGGGGGTCACACTCGGCGTTTTGCAAAAATGGCTTGACGCAACCGCTGCCAATACCCTCCCGCTGCTGCTCCAAAGGCTGGATATCGGGAACTACTTTGGGCGGCTTGCGATATGGATTTTGATAGGAACCGCCATCTCCGTCTATGCGGCGTCCCCGCTGCGGGCCGGCGTCAATACCTTCTGCTTTTTTATCAGCATGGTGGCGGGGTATTATCTTTACTGCCACTATGTTTTGGGCTTCCTGCCCCGCTCCTATATGATGATATGGGTTCTGATGTCCTTCGCTTCGTTCTTCCTGGCGATGGTCTGCTGGTATGCCAAAGGGGAGGGCGCTCCGGCGGTGCTGGTATCCGCCGTTATTTTAGGCGCCCTGCTGGCGCAGGCGGTCAACTTGAGGATCGACCGGGGGTTTTATGTCTACCACCTAATGGAGGTCTTTACATGGCTTGCCGGTGTGCTGCTTCTGCGCAGAAGGGGAAAGGAATTTGCGGTGGAGATGGGGCTGTCCGTTGTGGCGGCGGTCTTGTATCAGCTCATCCTGCCGCACTGGGGATGATTCAGAAAACGAATAAAAACCCGACCGAGGAAACCCCGGCCGGGTCGTTTTTTTGGGCAGGTCAATCGTTCCCTACAAAGCTGCGGAAGGGGTAGGGGCAGATTTCCCGAAAGCTGGAAATGACAAAGCTGCCATCCCGCCCCGCAAAGTACAGCGGAGCCGCCAGCGCTTCATCGGCAAATTCCAGCATAAACTGCCGGCATGCCCCGCAGGGAGCCGCCTCACCACCCTTTTCACCGCCGTAAATGGCCACTGCGGCAATGCGCCGCTCCCCCTGTGCCACCATGGTGGTGCAGGCGTTGCGCTCCGCGCAGATGGTCAGGCCAAGGCTGGCGTTTTCCACATTGCACCCGGTGTAAATGCCGCCCTTTTCTCCCAGGATGGCCGCCCCCACCTTAAAATGGGAATAAGGCACATAGGCATTCCGGGAGGCTTCCCGTGCCATCGCGATCAGCCGATCTCTCATTTCGTTGGATATCATACTTGCTTCTCCTTTCGTGGTGGAATGATTCTGCTTTCATTTTATCACATCTCCCCGCAAAAGGAAAGGCGCATTTCGCCTATCGCCAGCACAGCCCGCCCCGCCGGGGCAGCTCCGGCTCCATGTGGTGCCGCAGCCAGCCGCACAGCAGCAACACAGGCAGTGAGAGCATCAGCCACAGAAAGCAAAAAAGCGGGCACACCTGCCCCAGCACATTCCCCGGCTGCGAGGAGTAATCCCACACCTGCCACCCCAGCCGCAGATTCACCAGGCACCCCACCACAAATTCATAGGCTGTGATGATCCCCGCGGAACGCAGGCATCGCCGCCATAGGGTATGGTGGGTCCGCCGCTCCGCTGTGTAAACGGTCAGCAGCACCAGCCCGCCGGTCAGGCTCATGCTCCAGTGGGTGTGTCCTCGCCATATTGTCTCCAGCAGGCTGTAAAAGCTCGCCCCCGTCCCAAATACCAGCGCCCGGTCCAATATCTTTTTCCCCATAAAAAATCCCCCCAATGGTTCCATATACCACTATGGTTCCATCAAGGGGCCATTTTATTCTGTTTTCTGCCGTGACCGTCCTTCGGCGGCGGTAAAAATGGATTCCGGCTGTGTCACCCCTTGACAGGCATCAGCCCGCCCTCCGCTTCGCTCCGCCGGGCAAGAGCCTGCCTGCGGGGTTCCTTGCCGCCTCTCCATTTTTCCTCGCCGCCTCATTTCAGCTCTACTACCGTCACGCCCATCTCGCCTTCGCCGTACATGCCGGGGCGCTGGCTCTTCACAAAGCTCAGCCGCCGCAGGTGCTGCTGCACCGCGGCCCGCAGTACGCCGGTCCCCTTGCCGTGAATAATGGTCGCGTTCTTAATGCCCATCATCATGCACCGGTCCAGGAAGCGATCCACCTCCATCAGGCCTTCGTCGCTCGCCATCCCGCGGATGTCCAACTCGGTGCGGGCCTCCCGCTCGGTGTTGCCGGGACGGCTGGTGCGGGTGCCGCCGGTGGGGATATGCTTCTTCTTGGGGGGCTTGGGGGCGTCCTCCGGCAGCCGCAGCTCGCCGGGCTCGCACTTCATCTTCATGTTCCCCAGCTGGATCTGATAAGCCCCGTTTTTATCCGGCCCGGAGATCACCGTCCCCTGCCGGTTGATGGCCGCCACCGTCACCGTTTCGCCCTCCCGCAGCGCCCGCGGCAGATGATACTCCTCCGTCTTGCGCTCCTTTACCGGGTCAGCGGTGTCCCGCAGCTCCTCAATGCGCCGGTTGTAGCCCTGCCGCATCGCCGCCACCTTCTCGCTGAAATCAGCCTTGTCCTTCTGCTTCTTCAGCTCCTCCAGCTCGTTCAGCAGCAGATCGGTGCGGCTGCGGGTACGCTCCACCAGGGCGCGTGCGTTGTCCCTTGCCTCAGCCTCCAGCTTCTCCAGCGCCGCCTCGTGCGCCTCGGTCTGCTTTTTCATCTCGGCCCGCAGCCGGTCGGCCTCACTGCGGGCCGTTTCGGCGGCCGTCACTTCGTTTTCCAGCTGCTGCCGGGTGCTTTCCAGCTCGCTTACCACATCCTCAAAGCGGGTGTTCTCACTGGAAACCATGCTCTTCGCCTCTTCAATAATTTCCTCCGGCAGGCCCAGCCGCCGGCTGATGGCAAAGGCATTGCTGCGCCCCGGTACGCCGATGAGCAGCCGGTAGGTGGGGGAGAGGGTCGCCACATCAAATTCGCAGCAGCCGTTTTCCACCCCGTCGGTCTGCAGGGCATACATCTTCACCTCGGCGTAGTGGGTGGTCGCCGCCAGCCGCGCACCCCGCTGCCGCAGCGCCGTAATGATGGAAACCGCCAGCGCCGCGCCCTCGGTGGGGTCGGTGCCGGCCCCCAGCTCATCGGTCAGCACCAGGCTCTTGGTATCGGCAATTTTCAGAATTTCTATGATCTTGACAATGTGGGAGGAGAAGGTGGAAAGGCTCTGCTCTATGCTCTGCTCGTCGCCAATATCCGCCAGCACATGGGTAAAGACCGCCGCCCGGCTGCCGGTCGCCACCGGCAGCATCATGCCGCAGGCCGCCATCAGCGTCAGCAGACCCAGCGTTTTGAGTGCAACCGTTTTACCGCCGGTATTCGGCCCGGTGATGACCAGCGTATCAAAGCCGTCCCCCAGCCGGATATCCACCGGCACCACCTTTTCCTTGTTGATGAGCGGGTGCCGCGCCTTGCGGAACTCAATGATGCCGTCCTCGTTGAGGTCCGGCACCGTCGCCTTCATCTTGTCGGCCAGCCGGCTCTTGGCAAAAAGCAGGTCCAGCTGCAATAGTGCCGCGAAGCTGTCCCGGGTGGCGTCCGCCACCTGCCCTATGCGCTCGCTGAATTCCTGCAAAATACGGTCGATCTCCAGCTGCTCCTCATTTTGCAGCATCCTTATCTCGTTGTTGGCGTCCACCACGGCCATCGGCTCTATAAAGACCGTCGCGCCGCTGGAGGAGGTGTCATGCACCAGGCCCTTGACCTCATTTTTGCATTCTATTTTGACCGGAACCACAAAGCGCCCGTCGCGCATGGTGATGATCGGCTCCTGCAGCGCCTTGGCGTATTGCGGCGAGCGGATGATACCATCCAACTGTTCCCGCACCTTCAGTTGGGCCCGGCGGATGCGCCGGCGCAGATCATTCAGGGCAGGGGAGGCCGTATCGGCGATCTCCTCCTCCGAGAGAATGGCATCGAAGATATCCTTTTCCAGCCCCTCCACGGGCGCCAGCACATGGAACAGATCATCGGCGGCGGTAGGGGTCTCGCCCTGTCCCCGCCACTTCTTTATGGTGCGGATGGTACGCAGCACCCGTGCCACCTGCAGTATTTCCCCAGCGGAAAGCCGGGAACCCAGCTTGGCCCGCTGCAGGGCGCCGGTGCAGTCCTGTATGCCGCCCAGCCCCGGTGTCCCGTACCGGGCGGTTAATGTATTGATATCCGCGGTCCGCTGTAGGGCATCCGCCGCGTCCCGGTAGTTATCACAGGGCTCCAGCCGCAGCGCCAGTTCCCTGCTGGCCGCGCAGGTCGCCTGCTCCGCCAGCATTTCCAGCACCCGGTCCAGCTCCAGCGTCCGGTGGTGTTTGTTCATTTTTCTCCCTCCTTCTGGAGTACATCCTCCAGCATCACGGCATACCGCGCAAAGCGCTCCGCCAAATGCCCGATCACCATTCCTTCGCGGCACCGTTCCAGCAGCTCGGCCGGCGTCAGCCAGGCATAGTCTACGGTCTCGGTGCTTTGCAGGGCTATTTTCGGCTCCTCCACCAGCCGCAGCAGGTAGGTATCGCTAAAGATCCGGGGCGTTATCACATGGTCAAAGAGGATCAGCTCCTCCTTTTCGACCTTGATCCCGGTTTCCTCATACAGCTCCCGCACCGCAGCGGTGCGGCTGTCCTCCCCGGCCAGGGCGCTGCCGGTCGTTACCTCCCAATAGCCACCGTTATGCTTCTGCGGGTGCCGCAGTGTGGTCAATATCCTGCCGTTGCACA
>OLGE01003940.1_pt1 | contig 11231 bp, 12 predicted proteins | sample 1605151 | NCBI WGS metagenome assembly OLGE01 (sample SAMEA3888912, study PRJEB22519) | human gut metagenome | biome: human gut; feature: human-associated habitat; material: faeces | place: Denmark | collected 2010
CCTTAGGCTTCCTGCTCTTTGGCAAAGCGGTCTGCTTCCGCCTGCGCTTTTCTTGCTTCTGCCTGACGCTGTGCCTCAAACTGTTTTGCCTCGGCTTCTTTCTGTCTCTGATAGAGAGCCGCATCAGCTTTCTGCTGTGCTGCATATTTGTCAGCCTCCGCTTTCTTCTTTTCGGCTTTTTCAAGCTCTGCCCTCTCCTGCGCTTCTTTCCCTGAATAAGCGGCGATCTTGCTCTCCGCCTTTTCCATGCGCCCCGAATAGAGCGCTATATCCGCCTCGTGTTTTTCCGCGCTCTCGCGCAGAGTCTCGTATTTCTTTTCGTCGCTCTCGGCTCTCGCCTCAAGCTCGGAAGCACGCAGCTTCGCCTCAATGGTACGCTTATCCAGCTCGGCTTTCTTCTTTGCCGCGTCGTTTACATCGTCGTCGGCATGGGCGAGCGCCTCGCGGTATTCGGCTATCTCCGCCTCGGCTTTATCGGCTTCTTCTTTCTTCTCCGCTTTCTTTCGCCGCGCTTCTTCGAGCGCTTCACGCTTTGCGGTAAGCTCCTTTTCGGTGCTTGCCCGCTCGGCTTCGCTCTCGGCAAGCTTTGCGCGTGCTGTTTTCTCCGTTTCGGCAAAATGCACGTTTTCGCTTTCGCATACAAGCGCCGCAGATTCCTTTTCGTGCAGCTTTTCCTTCTGTGCCGCTATCTCCTGCGTGAATCTCTCGGCTTCTATTCTGTTTCCGCTCTGCTTCTCGGCAAGCGCACTTTCTCTCGCCTCGGCATCGGAAAGCTTTTCTTCTGCCGCCTCAAGATTGCGCTTTGCTATTGCCAGCTTTTCGGAAACATCCGCCGAGCGCCTCTTCGCCGCATCTATATCATAGAGAGAGAGTGCTATGTCTATCCCTTTTTTTCTCTCATAAATCTCGAGATATTTCTTCGCTTTCGCGGATTCTCTCTCGAGCGGACCTATGCGCGCGCTCAGCTCTCCCGTGATATCCTCGAGTCTCGTCAGGTTTTCGTTTGTTCCGTCGAGATTGCGCATGGCTTCCAGCTTCTGAAATTTATATTTCGCAATGCCCGCCGCTTCCTCAAAGACAGCGCGGCGTTCATCGTTTTTGCGCGAGATTATCTCCGCTATCTTGCCCTGACCGATGATGGAATATCCGCCCTTGCCGAGTCCCGTATTGAGAAACAGCTCATGAATATCGCGCAGGCGCACCGGCTTTCGGTTTATGAAATATTCGCTCTCGCCCGCACGGTAATACCTGCGCGTGACGGTTATTTCGTCATAGTCCTCAGCCGTAACAAGTCTGCCCTCCTCCTCCGAATTGTCAAATGTGACGGAAACCTCGGCGAAGCTCATCGGACTGCGCTTCTGCGAGCCGGCAAATATAACATCCTCCATCTTTGTGCCGCGGATGTTTTTCGTAGACATCTCGCCGAGAACCCAGCGCATCGCATCGGATATATTGGATTTTCCGCTTCCGTTCGGACCGACTATAACGGTCAGCCCCTTGTCGAAATTAACCGTCGTCTTGTCAGGAAACGACTTGAAGCCCTGTAGCTCCAGCTTCTTCAAACGCATATTTATTCTCCCTCTTCGAGCGATATCCCGAAGTCAAATTCCGTTTTTTCCGCATCTGCCGATATTTTTATACCGCACAGACCGTATTTTTGCATAAAATAATCTTTATTTACCGCTCTCAGTCCCACCGCGCGCGAAACGCTGCTCGGCGAAACCGATATCTTTATTCTTTTTCCGCGATAGTCTCCGCCCTGCATCGCCGCGTCTATCCGCCTGCGGAAGAGCTCGCCGTAACAAAGCTCGCCCATCGCCTCATGGTATTCGCTCGCGCCGTATATCCCATTTCCTGCGACAAGTGCCTCACTTGCCTGAAGCCCGATGCGTATCACGCGGACGCCCGCATCGGCAAAAAGCTCAAGTGCCGACGCACTCCGCCTGACCGCTTCGTCTACCGAAAGCGGTTTATATTCCCCTCTTTGCGCCATATCGGCAAGCTCTGTATCGAGAAAAACCACGGTCGGATATATTCTCGCGCCGTGTGCACCGAGTGCGCATATCTCGCGCGCCGTGTATATTTCGTCGTCCTCGGTCGAGCATGGCAAGCCTATCATCATCTGCCCGATAAGCTCAAAGCCGCGCTCCTTTATCATGCGGCAGGCTTCTCTGCCCGTCTGCGCGGTGTGCCCCCTTTTACAGGCGGCAAGCACGCGGTCGCTCATGCTCTGAAGCCCCAGCTCTATCGTTTTCACACCGTAGCGCGAGAGAATATCGAGTATCTCCGTGTCGATATAATCCGGTCTTGTCGAGAGGCGGATTGAGGAGACGCGCCCGCTTTTTACATAACCGTAGCCCGTTTCGAGCAGATATATCATCTCGTCCCTGTCTATTCCGGTGAAGCTCCCGCCGAAAAAGGCTATCTGCGCTTCCTGCTCCGGAGAAACCGTGGCAAGTGCCTCTTCTATCGTTTTCACAACGTCATCGCGGCTGTATTGCACCGTGCCCGAGATGCGCCTCTGATTGCAGAAAACGCACATATTCGGACACCCGAGATGCGGGATGAAAACAGGTATATTTACATGCTTTTTCATATGCTTTCGCCGAAATATTCCAGCCCTTTGCGAGCCGCCGCCTTTTCGGCTTCCTTCTTGCTTCTGCCCTCGCCTCTGCCTATTTCGTTTGAATTGAGAAGCACGCGGCAGACAAAGGTTTTTTCATGCTCGGGTCCGTATTCGTCCACTATCTCATAGTGGAGCCTGTCTCCGTCGCCCTGCTGTATCACCTGCTGAAGGAAGGTTTTCGGATCTATCATCTTGATATTGGTGCCGTTCATCGTCTGCTCTATATCCTGCTTGATGAAAGGCAGCAGAAAATTCTTTGCCGCCTCCTTGCCGCCGTCTATATAAATAGCGGCTATCAGCGCCTCAAAAGCATTTTCCAGTATCGTCGGCTTGTTCATGCCGCCGCGCATACGCTCTCCGTTTCCGAGACAGAGAAATTCGCCGAGACAAATCTCCGCGGCAAAGGCGGAAAGCGAAACTCCGTCCACCACCGTGCGGCGGATAAATGTGAGATCTCCCTCCTGATTTTTCGGATATTCGAAGAAAATGTATTCGCTTGTAATAACAGAGAGCACGCTGTCTCCGAGAAACTCGAGACGCTCGTTGGATTGCATTTCGCGACTGCCCTTGTGCTCATTTACATATGACGAGTGACGGAGCGCCTCTCTCAGCCATTCTTTGTTTTTGAAATCGTATCCGATTATCGCTTCCAGCTCGCGGCTGTCGCGCGGAAAATCATACTTTTCTGTTTTACTCATGAAATCCGTCCTTTTGGAAAATTATGTATTGCCTTTGCAAAGATTTAAGCATTTTCGCCGGTCTGCTTCTTTTCCGCTGTCTGTATTGCCGCAGAAAAGCTCTCTGCATGCTTTGCTATCTCGTCTATAACTCCCGTCTCAGCATAAGCCGAAGCCTGACGGATAGCATTTTTCACTGCGTTTGCATCCGAGCTTCCGTGAGCCTTGATTACCGGCTTGGCAAGCCCCAAGAACGGTGCGCCGCCATACTCCCTCGGGTCAAAGAATTTGCGAAGCCCTCTCAGCCGTCTGCGCACGGCAAGCCCTGCAAGCTTTGCGGATATTCCCTTGCCGAAAACTTCTTCTTTCAGCTTATTCATCGCGAATTTGGCAATACCCTCGCTCGTTTTCAGCATGATGTTGCCCGTAAATCCGTCGCAGACAAGTACATCGCAGGCACCGAACGGAATTTTCTTGCCCTCTACATTGCCGATGAAATTCAATCCCTGTGCTTCTTTCAAAAGATTGTGCGCTTCAACTACAATCGGTGTGCCCTTGTGCTCCTCGGTGCCGTTGTTGAGAAGCCCTATTCTCGGATGCTCTATACCGTAAACCTTCTGCATATACGCCGAGCCGAGATAAGCAAACTGAAGAAGATATTCGCTCGTCACAGTGACATTTGCTCCGCAATCGAGCAGAAGTATCGGCTTGTCATAGCAAAGGAGGATGCTGAGCGCCGCGCGGCGAACGCCTTTTATCCTGCGTACGATAAGCGTAGCACCCGTGAAGAGTGCGCCCGTATTTCCGCAGGAAACAACCGCGCCCCCCTCTCCGTCGGCAAGCAAATGAAGTGCCGTCGACATGGACGACTTGTGTTTTGAAGAAGCGGCAAGCATCGGGCTGTCCTCCATCGAGATGAAAGCCGGCTCATCGACTATCGTATAGTCCTCCGCCTTTTCTCCGAGCGCGGCAAGCGTATCGGCGATTATTTTTCCGTCGCCCACGAGAGTAAGCTCCGTGCCGTATTCCCTTCTCGCCAGAACAGCGCCCTTTATTATTTCGGCAGGCTCATGATCCGCGCCCATAACATCAAGTATTATTTTCATATCCGTTTACCTCCGGCTATCTTGAAATAATTATAATTCAGTATACACTATTTTGAGGATAATTTCAATATTAAAATTTAAAATATTTATATATTATATGTTTTTTTCTCTTTCTGCGCGGATTTGCATGAAAAAGGCGCGGATGTCACCGCGCCTTTCGCTGTTTGATTTGCCGTTCCGAACCTGTGTTTTACCGCTTATTTTCTGCCGCAGCCGCAACCGCAGCCGCTCTCGCCGCTTTCTCCGCGTATATTTGAGAGAGCCGGCGGGTAAAATTCGTCAACGGGAAATGCGATATGCTTAAAAATATCGCAGGGGTTATCCGCATTGGGCGAAATGCATTCCTTCTCGGGAACCGTGTATTCGTTTCCCGTCACGAGGAACTGACCGGGACGCTCTATTCTCACAACGGAGAAGAAGCCGAGAGAAACAAGCAGCCTCTTTCCCGTTTCCTCAAAGCAAAGCCTGCCGGATACGCAGCCGCATACGGATTCGGGCATATCGCCGTCGGTGATGCAGTTGCTTCCGGGGCAGGTTGCGGGCTGCGAACTGACAGAGCCGCAGCATGAACCGGAATTGCCGCCGCAACCGCATGGACTCGGGTTGCATCTGCAGAATTCCATTATCTTCGCGCCGAGAACAATCGGGTCTACAACTTCAAGCACTGCTGTGGGCAGATTACTGCTCATATTTTCCTTGAGTCTGCCACTCGGGCAAAAGCTGTTGTTTTCAGGGTCGCTCTTGAAAATATTGACGTTGCCTTCGCTTCCGTAAAGGATAACCTGCTTGTCGACGACGGCTATTCCTTCCACATCCTGCGGTCTGCCCATGCAGGTGCAGCATTCCGCGACTATTTTAACATATATTCTCATGTTGATATGGTAGAAGCCTCTGTTGAAAGGAACAGGATCTACTTGCATTTGAGCTGCGGTCAACCGTCTCGTTGCCGACATCTGTTAAGTAAACGGGAACATCTTCAAAGCAATCCTTGTCGCGACAGCTGTCAAGTATCCTGTTTGTATCTATATAAACCGTATCGCGTCCGCCGAAGCAGGGCGATGAGTTTCTGTTATCGGGCATAAAAAAATCCTCCAAGTAAAAATGTAAATGAGTCTGCAAATAAATTGCTCTCATGCTACATTTTATGCCGCTGAGGAAAAATTGTGTTTGAAAATGCCACATACGGTGAAATTATGAAAAACGCGGTCGAATTGTGAAAAAACGGGCACTGCATAGCAAAAAAACAACAAAAAAGCGGGCGACCGACGGTCGCCCGTACTTTCCGTCTGCGTTTCGCGAAAAAATCAGCAATATTTCTTCACGATTTCGGAAGCCTCCGACTCTGCGAGAGAGCAAGTCATGACAACATCTATCTCATGGCTGTCACAAAGAGATGCCATCTCTGCAACAAAGCTGTCAAGCTCTGCAAGATTATTTCTGCATATCTTGAGTGCGGAATCAATGAAAATATGTGTGATATCGTGATTGGAAGCATGGATTCCGGCAACAAAACCGTAAAGCTCTTCTCCGTCTGATATCGCATATTCGTCGGTATTTACAAGTCTTGCCTTGTAAGTTACATCATAGCGGAGCTTTTCGCCTTTTTCGAGACAGACAACAGAGCCTTCGGACTGCTCTGCAGTGGTATTTACCATCTCCACAAGTGTCTTCGTCTTGCCTGTACCTTTTACGCCGATGATAATTTTCAACATAATAAACCTGCTTTCTTGGACGGAAATATTGTGCGTGGTCCGAGCTGTCCGCCAGCAGCGTCCTAAGGATATAAACACGCATTTTCTTCTGTTATCATAATACAATAAAACTGCAATTTTTGCAATATGTTTTGAGATAAATATAAAATTTTATTTAGTTTTTACAAAACTTTAAGCCAAAAATCGGTATTATTTACAATGCCGTTCAATATTTAAGGTTTCAATACCCGCTTTATATTCTTTTCCAGCTTTACGCGCGGCAGAATCATTTCTCTTCCGCACCCGAGGCATGTGACTTTTATATCCGAGCCTGTGCGCTCGACCTTCAGCCGATTGTCGCCGCAGGGATGATTTTTCTTCATTTCGAGTATGTCGCCGGCATCAAATCTCACTATATTCATAAGCCACCTCCCGCGGCAAAAATTCAGACCGCCGCAAACTGCGAATTATAAAGCCCTGCGTATACGCCGCCGAGCCTGAGAAGCTCCTCATGCGTACCGCTCTCCTTTATGCCCTCGTGTGTTACGACGATAATCTTGTCGGCATTTTTGACCGTGGAAAGCCTGTGCGCCACAACTATTGTCGTTCTTCCGCGGCAGAGCTCGTCCAGCGAATGCTGTATTGCCGCCTCGGTCGCATTGTCAAGCGCGGAGGTAGCCTCATCGAGGATAAGTATCGGCGGATTTTTCAGGAAAGCGCGGGCTATGGATATTCTCTGCTTCTGCCCGCCCGAAAGCTTGACGCCTCGCTCGCCGACAAACGTATCGTAGCCGTCCGGCAAGCCGATTATGAAATCATGGATATTTGCGTTTTTCGCAGCTTCTTCCACCTCTGCTTCCGTCGCGCTCGGACGTCCCCAGAGGATATTTTCGCGTATCGTCCCCGTAAAAAGGAAAACATCCTGCGTCACAATGCCGATGTTTTTGCGCAGAGACGAAAGCGTATAGCCGCGTATGTCGCCGCCGTCGACGGTTATGCTTCCTCCGCTTATCTCATAAAATCGCGGTATCGCATGGCATATCGTCGTTTTTCCGCTTCCGGAGGGACCGACGAGCGCCACGGTTTCCCCGCTCTTTATATCGAAACTGATGCCGGAGAGCACATCCCTGCCTTCGTCGCCGTATGAGAGCGTGACATCATGAAAAGCTATGTCGCCGTGCGCCTTGCCCAGCGCGCGTGCATTCTCGGAATTTCGCTCCGTGGGCGTATCGACAAGCTCGCAGAAGCGTGTGAAACCGCTCATGCCGTTCTGAAGCTGCTCTATGAAATTTATCAGGTTCTTTATCGGCGTAAGGAATATATTCACAAAGATTATGAATGTCGCGAAGTCGGTGACGGTTATCATGCCCTTGTAGGTGAATATTCCGCCGAAAACGAAGATGATAATATTGAGAAAATCTATGATGAAGTTGTTTCCCGAGAAAAATTCCGCCATTGCCTTGTATGATTTTCTCTTCGCCTCTACGAAATTCGCGTCGTTTTCGCGGAATTTTTCAAGCGCGTAAGGCTCGCAGGTAAACGCCTTGGAAACCCTTATGCCCGCTATGTTGTTCTCCAGTGCCGCATTGATTTCCGCCGTTTCCGCACGCGTCTCTTTGAAGGCGGCGCTCATTTTCAGCCGCTTTTTCGCCGCATACCAGACGAGTATCGGAATAAACGCAAAGATAATCGCCGTCAGCGGCAGATTTATCGAGCTCATCAGGAAAAACGACGGCACAAGCAGGAGAATGGCAAGTATCACATCCTCGGGACCGTGATGCGCAAGCTCGGAAACCTCCTGCAGGTCGTTTATTATGCGCGACATGATGGCACCTGTCTTATGATTGTCGAAATATCCGAACGGCAGCCGCTCGAGATGCTCAAAAGCCTCTCTTCTCATATCCGACTGCATATAAACGCCCACCATATGACCGTAATACTGCATGAAATATTTCAGTCCCGCCTTGACTATGTATATCAGAAGCAGGGCGACAGCCCAGACGGCAAGTGCACGCAGCTTTGAATTGGGAATATAGTCATTGAGCATGGAGCGCGTTATCATCGGGTAGAAAAGGTCACAGGCGGCAAGCAGTGCCGCGCAGAGCAGGTCAAGTGCAAAAAGCTTCCTGTGCGGCTTATAATAACTGATAAAACGCTTTAACATTTCCGTTTATTTTGCCTTTCGTATCTGCATCAGCCGAGCTCGGAAATTCTCTTCTCCAGCTCTGCCTTTCTCTCCTCGTAGCCGGGCTTGCCGAGGAGCGCGAACATATTTTTCTTGTACGCTTCAACGCCGGGCTGGTTGAAGGGGTTTACACCGAGCAGGTAACCGGAAACGGCGCATGCCTTTTCGAAGAAATATACGAGATAGCCGAAATCGTATGCGCTTCTGGAATCAAGCTCGAGCACGATATTCGGAACGCCGCCGTCGGTATGCGCGAGCACCGTGCCGAGGAAAGCCTTCTGATTTACGGTATTTACGGATTTGCCCGCGAGGAAGCCGAGCCCGTCGGCATCGTCCTTGTCGGAGGGAACGACGAAGCCGTCCTCATTATTGATATTGATGACCGTTTCAAACATCACTCTCTCGCCCTCCTGAATGAACTGACCGATGGAGTGCAGGTCTGTGGAATATGTCGCGGAGGAAGGATAAATGCCCTTGCCGTCCTTGCCCTCGCTCTCGCCGAAGAGCTGCTTCCACCATTCGCAGGTCATAGTGAGTGCGGGGTCGTTCACCGCAAGAATTTCAACGCTCTTTGCGCCTCTGTATTTGCTTCCGCGATAGAGCAGATTGCGCACTGCGGCATATTTGAGGCAGTCGTTGGTTTCAAAGTCCTCACCTGCAAAATCGGCATAAGCCTTTGCCGCACCGGCAAGCATCTCATCTATATCCGCGCCCGAAACGGCGATGGGAAGCAGACCTACCGCACTGAGCACGGAATATCTGCCGCCGATATCGTCGTCTACAACAAAGCTGTCATAGCCGAATTCGTTTACCTGAGAGCGGAGCGCGCCCTTTGCCTTATCCGTGGTAACAAAAATTCTGTCCTTGATTGCGTCCTCGCCGTATTTCTTTATGAGCAGGTCGCGGAATATGCGGAAAGCTATCGCAGGCTCTGTCGTCGTGCCGGATTTTGATATTACATTTATGCAGATATCTTTTTCTTCGCATATTGAAAGTATATCCTGAAGATGCGCGGAAGATATGTCATTTCCGACGAAATAAATATCGGGCGCATCCTTTTTCTTGTTATTGTAGAAGGCGCCGTGAACAAACTCTATAGCGGCGCGTGCTCCGAGATAGGAGCCGCCGATACCGATGACTATAAGGACATCGCAGGAGCTTTTTATCTTCTCCGCCGCAGCCTTTATGTGCTCGATATTCGCCTTGTCATAAGTAACGGGGAGGTCAAGCCAGCCGAGAAAATCGTTTCCCGCTCCCGTGCGCCCTGTAAGCGTTTCAGCCGCGCGGATCGTCTCCTCCTTGATGGAGCCGAGCTCGTTTGTTCCGAGCAGTCCTCCGAGATACTTGTCTGAAAATCTGATTGCCATTTTTATTACCTCTTTCTGAAAAAATTTCATTTTACTTTCAAATCGTTATTCCCGTGCCGTCATGCGCTTCGTCCGTGCGCCCGCATGAGGCGCGCTCGTCCGAGCGGCAAAGATGAGCCGAGAGGCACTTTCTTTTCGTCGCGCCGCGCCTGTCCACCGTAGACATGACAAAAACATTGTCGTCTATATTCGGGCAGTAGTGCGCGGTAAGCTCCGCTTTCCTTTTTTCCGACATATTTCCTCCGAAAAAGTTTTTCTCTTAATCTTCCGCAAAAGCGCGGCGTTTATTCCTTTTTCGTCGTTAAGAATCATGCTTCGTCGCCTTTTTCTCCGTCGTCGTCTTTATAGTGCTTTATGCGCGACTCGCAAAAGCCGTCCACGCCCGCTCTCTGCATAGCACCGAATATCCTGTGGCGCAGTCCCTTGTTTTCCTTTTCCAGACCGAGCAGGAGTTGCTTCATTTCCTCGCGCTCCGTGTGCTTGTTTGCGGGGCATGAGCTTTCCGCCACAGGCAGATCGGCGTGCAGAGCGAAATATTTTATATCCTTTTCCTGCGCGTATACGAGCGGACGGATAACCGTGATATCACTGCGGTCAAGATATGTGACGGGCGCAAAGCACCCTATTCTTCCCTCATAGAAAAGATTGAGCATAAAAGTCTGCACCGCATCGTCGAAATGATGACCGAGCGCCACCTTGTTGCAGCCGAAAGATTTTGCCGCATCGTTGAGCATGCCGCGGCGAAGCTTGGCGCAGAGCGAGCAGGGGTTATTCTCTTTTCTTATATCAAAAACTATCTTCGCTATATTGGACGGCACAACGCGATATTCCACATGAATCCTGCGGCAAAGCTCTTCCACCTCGGAATAATCAGCCGGCTTGCGTCCCCCGCCGAGGTCGTCAAATTTCATATCTATCGTTATTGCCATCAGCTCAAATTTTTTCGGATAAAAGCGGCGTAGCTCCGCCATAGTCCAAAGGAGTGAAAGCGAATCCTTGCCCGCAGAAACACCGACGGCTATCTTATCGCCCTCTTCTATCATTGAGTAATCGTCAGCCGCGCGCCGCGCATAGCTGAGCAGTCTTTTCAAGCCCTTCAAAATAAATCCCCATTATAATTACATTTTCAATATATAATAACAGAAAATCCTTGCTTTTTCAATAGGATTTGTCAAAAATCTTCTTATATTTTTTCTCCGGTTTGCGGCTTTCACACAAGTGATTGCATGAACGTCGCAAAATATTGACATATTGCGACATTTGTGATAATATTATTGATGATATATCAGATATATTAAATATACAACATAAATTCAAAAGGACAAACGGTTTAAGCCGTTTGTCCTTTTATTGTTTAAAAGAGTTGGATTGCCCAAGCTTTTTTGTCTGTAAAACTTAAAATCAATAGCTCATTCCCCACAGTTTAATAAGCAACAGCCAAACCAAACCGTAGTAAGCCACAACCGCAACAAGGTCGTTTACCGTTGTGATAAGCGGACCGGAAGCAACCGCAGGATCCACGCCGATGCGCTTGAAAAACATAGGAATACATGTGCCAACAATGCTTGAAATAAGCATT
>OLGE01003942.1_pt1 | contig 11226 bp, 7 predicted proteins | sample 1605151 | NCBI WGS metagenome assembly OLGE01 (sample SAMEA3888912, study PRJEB22519) | human gut metagenome | biome: human gut; feature: human-associated habitat; material: faeces | place: Denmark | collected 2010
ATAGACTACGCGCAGCACGTCGTTGATGGGGATGGCAAAGCCAAGGCCCTCGATGGACACGCCGCTGTCTGTTGTGCCGGATACCTTTGCGGTCGTAACGCCGATGATATTGCCGTTCATGTCGAACAGCGGCCCGCCGGAATTGCCGGAGTTGATGGCTGCGTCGGTCTGCAGCATGTTGATGGGTGTTCCATCAGCGTCGATCTCACGGTCAAGTGCGCTGATGTAACCGGCGGTCATGGTAAACGTTAGATCGCCCAGCGGGTTTCCGATGGCCTCAACCGTTTCGCCGACCTCGACCTCGTCAGAATCACCGACCGTGACGGTCTGCAGGCCCTCCGCTTCGATTTTCAGAAGCGCGACGTCGTTCATGCTGTCCGTGCCGATGATGACGGCGGGGTATTCTTCGCCCGAATAGAACTGCACGACGACCGTATCTTCGTCTGCGTCTGCTACAACGTGGTTATTCGTGACGATATAACCGTCTGCCGTCAGGACAAAGCCGCTGCCCGTGCAGACACCGGTTGTTTCCACGCCCCAGAGGCTTGCCGTGACCTGTGTAGAAATGCCGCAGACTGCGCCGATATTCATCTTATAGACCTGCGCCGGCGTGAGCGCTTTGTCGCCCTCGTTGGATTTGAGCGTTTCCGGCAGCGGCGTCCGTTCGAGCCGGTAGGAGGCGTCGGCCTGCGGCTTCTGCGCTGCGGGCTGTTCCTGTTCGACAGACTGCTCAGCCATAGCACCGACAGAGGCGCTTGATTCCTGCTCGGCGAGGTTTTTCTGCCCGATGGCGTCGATGGCCTTCGTCAGCGCAGAGCCGCCGACACCCGCGACGATCGCCACCGCGGCCAGCAGCGCTGCAATCTTGAGTCCGGTGTGCTTGCCGCTGCGCCGGATCTCTTCTTTTGCCTGTTCCAGCGGCGGCTGAGGCGTTTCGGGCGCGACAGGCTCAAAGCTGTAGTTCATTTTTTCATCATAGTGGTCCATGGTTCTATGCTCCTTCTCAGCGAGTCTGTTCAAAAAAGGTCTTCCGGCAGATCCAGCATGTGGCTCACACGCTTCAGTGACAGCCTGCGGCGCATATATGGATGGAAACGGAAGCTGATATCGACGAAGTCCGGCGCTTTGCCGACCTCCTCGATCGTCGTTTTGCATCCGGCTTGCCGCATGGCGGCAAGGCAGGCGTCATAGGACGGCACGGACTGCACGATCCGGCGGATCTCTGGCCAGCAGGCTTCGATGCGGCGGGGGGCGATGCCGTCTGTGATGGTGTCCGGGGTGTTGAGCTTCTGGACATCCGGGGCCAATGGGCCGTAGATGCGGTAGATCTCATCCCAATTGCAGACCTCCGGATGGGCCGTGACCTGCGGCAGACGGGAGAGTGCTTCGTAATACCGGAGCATGATGAGCGTCGTCACGCCGACGTCCTCGCCGTGGTAATTGGGCGTTTTGCCGTCCAGCAGCTCCATGCACTCCCAGAAATGGGCCATGATATGCTCCGTGCCGCTGCCGGGGCGGGAGGTCTTGGTGAAGCTCATCGCGATACCGGTCAGAAGCAGCGATTCGAAGATCGCCGCCGCCGTTTTTTCGTTGCGTTTCGTCACGCTCCCGGCCATAGCGAAGATCTGGTCGGTCGCCCGCCGCGTCAGGGCGGCGACGCGCTCACAATAGGATTCCCCGGTCAGAAGATTCGATACCTGCCAGTCGATGAGCGCGATATATTTCGAGATCATATCGCCGAAGCCCGCGGATTTAAGCTCTGCCGGAGCGTCCGCGAGAATTTTCGTGTCGCCGATGATGACCTCGGGGCATTTTGCGGGATAGGTGATCTTGAAATTGCCGTTGACAATGGGCGCGGAATAGGACGCGAAGCCGTCCATCGAGGGGGCTGTTGCGAACAGGCACAGCGGCACGTTATGCCGCGCACAGGCAAGCCTGCACGGGTCATGGACAGACCCCGTGCCGACGGCAAGCACGCCGTCCACGCGGTCAAAATACCCCTCGATCTTCTCCACGTCCTGCATGGTCGCGACGCGGATGGACGGCCAGATATGGCGCAGGACGGTAAAGCCGGAAAGGGAAGCCTCAATGCCGTCCGCAGCGGCAAGCGTCTGCTCGTCCGCCGCCAGCAGGAGCCGGGGGCCAAAGCCGTTTTTCTTCAGGATCTCGCCGGCCTCGGACACAAGCCCGCTGCCAATCTCGATATCCCGGATGGCACATTCATGCGCCTGCCCGCAGGCGCAGTTCTGATAGCTGTCGATCAGCGTGTGGAAATCAGTCATAGTGGGATTCTCCTACGTTTATACTTTATGTGGCTGCATGGATTTGCCGGCGGACGACTGCTTTTCGCGCCTGCCGGCTGTCCAAGCGCTCAACCGTTCGGGTTCGGGGTATCCAGCATGGTCTTGCACGCGGCAAGGACCTTTGCGGCGATGGGCGCGGCCGTCTGGCTGCCGGAGCCGCCGCGCTCGGCAAAGACGACGAACGCGAGCGGATATGCCTCATCCTGCACGAAGCCCGCGAACATTGCGTCTGCCGGGCCGTTTTCGCGCTCCGCCGTGCCGGACTTGGCGCAGACCGTCAGACTGCCGAACTGCCACGCGCCGTACTGGTTCACGACCGCGCCGCGCATCATCTTTCCGAGCGCCTCGGCTGTTTCTTCGGACAACAGCCGCCCGGTCGTCTTCGTTTCCGCTTCATAGACCGTCTGGCCCGCGCGGGAAATTTTCTGCATGAGATACGGCTCCGCCGCCTCTCCGCCGTTCGCGATCACGCCCATAAAGCGCAGGAACTGGATCGCCGTGATCTGGTCGGTATACTGGCCGATCCCGGCCCAGGCGACGCTGCCGTCGTCCGCGTCTGACAGATCGACGGTCGACCGGGCGGTATAGCCGTCGCAGGTGAGCGTTCCGTTGAGGCCGAGCTTATCGCAGACCGCCTGCAGCGTGTCTTTGCCGAGGGACGCGGCCAGTTCGCCGTAATAGACGTTGCACGAATGCGCCAGCGCCTCCGGCATGGCAAGCGTCCCATGACTGGACATACAGATGATCTCCTGCCCGCCGATGATGGTTTTCCCGGTGCAGGTATGTGTCTCGGTCTGCGCGGACGCGCTTTTTTCCAGCGCTGCGGCGCTGGTCACGAGTTTAAAAATGGAGCCGGGCGTATAGGCCGCGTCAAAGAAGCGGTTGAGATACACGCCGTCATATGTGCCCGTCTCGTCGCCCGCAATGTCGGGGATGTTGTCGGGATCGTAGCTGGGGCTGGTCACGGCGCACAAAATTTCGCCGGTTTTGTAGTTATAGACGCCCACTGCGCCGTGATAGCTGCCGAGCGCCTGCAAAGCTGCTTTCTGCACCTCGGCACTGATGGTGAGCCTTGCGCTGGCCGTGCCCTTGGACGCCTCGTTCAGGCCTGTGATCTTATCATAGCCGATCATCTGCTCGGCAAAATTGCCCAGCAGCGGCGCGCTGATATAGCCGTAGCGGTCGCCCAGCAGATGGACGGTCGCCTCGCGCACGGCCTCGTCGTCACTGTAGACGCGGCCGTCGGTCGTGTTCAGGATGCGCACGCCGGAGCGGTCGTAAATTTTGCCGCCGGTGAGATTCGTGCCGGTATAGACGTGCGGGCTGCCGGAAAACGTGACCCATTTTTCGGCGTTTGCCGCGTATTTGACGCAGAAAGCCAGCGTGCCCATGGCAAGCACGGCGGCCAGAGCCAGCGCGAACAGCGCGCGGCGCGATACCTTTTTCATCTGCGCGCCTCCTTTTCGGCGGGACGCCGCCAGGCGGCGTCGGGGTCCTCCGGCGCAGGCTCGTCAACGGCGTCTTCCTCTGCGTCGGGTTCCTCTGGCAGCGGCGTGACGCCGTGCGGGACGCGGATGGCGACGGAGGCGTTCTGCCGGGTATCGGCGGCCTTAATAAAGGCCAGCAGGCCCCAGACGCAGACCATGCTCGACCCGCCGTTCGACACGAACGGGAACGTCACGCCCGTGAGCGGCAGGAAATCCGCCATGCCGAACACGTTCAGGATCGTCTGCGTGACCATGACCGTCACAGCCGCGCAGGCACCGATGGTATAAAAGCAGCTTCTGCCCGCAGGCGCGGAGCGCACGACGAAGCAGGCGAGAATCACAATACATGCGACCATCAGAACCGCCATAATAAGCCCCCATTCCTCCGAAACGAAGGCGAAGACCAGATCGGTGTCCGACGCCGCGACATATTTGAGCCAGCCCTTCCCCGGTCCGAGGCCGAACAGGCCGCCCGAGGCGATGCACATCATCGAGCGCGTCTGGGAATACCCGGTCGTGAGCGCATAGTCCCACACATGGCCCCACGCCTCAAAGCGGTTGCGCGCGTAGGGCAGAAAGCGCAGTACCAGAACGCCCGCGAAGCCCGTCGCGGCGATGGCCAGTGCGATCGTCGCAAAGTTGCCGGAGCGCAGGAACGCGATGACAAGGAACGCGACAAAGAAAATGATTGCGGTGCCAAAGTCCTTCATGAGCGCCAGACACGCGCAGATCACGGCGGAATAGGCGATGAACAGCACGATATTGCGCTTCGCCATCAGCCGCGAGAGCGTGGACGCGCCGACATAGATAAAGCAGACCTTGACGAACTCCGACGGCTGGAACGACACGCCGCCCAGCTGGATCCAGTTGCGCGCGCCGAATTTTTCCACGCCAAAGAGCAGATTGAACGCCAGCAGGCCGATGCCTGCAACAGCCGCGAGATACCGCACGGTCTTTGCCCGCTCCAGATCGCGCAGCGACCAGCAGACGACGAGGAACACGCACACGCCCGCGACGATAGCAAGCAGCTCCTTGATCAGACTTTCCGGCGCGGAGCTTGACACGACGGCAAGGCCCATCGTGCACAGGAAAAACGCCAGCGTCTCCGCCTCGAAGCCCGTTCTGCGGAACGCGCGCAAGGCAAGATACAGCGCCCATTCCAGTCCGATCAGTCCGCCGAAGGCGGTCAGCTCCAGCGCAGGATCGCAGCCGCCGAGGATGAGCTGAATGGCTGTCAGCAGCTGGAACAGCGTCAGGAGCAGCAGCGTCGGCACCTGATGCACGGCATGGCCGGCCCGCGTGCGGGTCCCGGCCTGAATGCGCTCCTGTTCCTTTGTCAGGGGGATGAGCGTGAAATTCACGCCGCCCATCGTAATGACGTCGCCGAAGCGCAGCGCAGAGAGAGCCGTCTGCTTTCCGTTGACAAATACGCCGGATTTGGAGTGCGCGTCCGAGATCGTCCAGCTGCCGTCGTCGTAGCGCGTTAAGACTGCGTGCGTGCGCGAGACGGTTGGGTAGCCAAGCTGTACATCACAGCCTGCACCGCGGCCGATAAGGCTTTCCCAGTGCGTGACAGGGATGTGCGCGCCGTCCGGCGTGGTCAGCCATGCCCAGACCTCCGGCTCCGGCCGGAACGTCAGCAGGCTCACCGCGCAGCGGATCAGGATCCCCAGCGCAAGCACCGGGAACAGATAGCACAGCCACGGAACGGGCTCAAATTGTGAAAAAAACGTAGTCAGTGCATCCTGCATGAGAAATTCTCCATGTACGGGCGGTTACGGTGCGGCGGTTCTGTCCTGCTCCGGAAGCTCGGCGACCTCGCTGATCGGGCCGTAGGCCGTCGTGTCGGTGGTCAGATTCTTTTTGCGAAGCTTATTGTTGACAGAGTCGGAAATGAGCAGGTAAATGATCGCAAACACCGGCACGCCCAGGATCATGCCTGCGAAGCCGAAGAGGCTGGCCGCGATGGTGATGGACGCAAGCACCCAGAAGCCCGAGATGCCGACGGTGTTGCCGAGGATCTTCGGCCCGATGACATTGCCGTCCACCTGCTGCAGGACCAGAATGAAGATGACGAAATAGAACGCCTGCAGCGGGTTCACCAGCAGAATGAGGAACGCGCACGGCACAAGACCGATGATCGGCCCGAAGAACGGGATGACGTTCGTCACGCCGATGACCGTGGCGATCAGGGCCGGATACGGCATCTTGAGGATCAGAATGCCGATATAGCAAAGAACGCCGATGATGGCCGAGTCGACGATCTTGCCGATGACGAAGCCGTTGAACACCCGGTAGATATTGCGGCCAAGATAGAACACGTGATCCGCGCCCTTCGGCGAGAGCAGCGCGACGATGATCTTCTTGCTCTGCGCCTGAAACGTCTCCTTCGACCACAGGATATAGATTGACGCGACGAAGCCGATGAGGAAGTTCATAAAGCCCTTGACGAAGGCGACTACAGAGCTTGTGAGCGTGGTCAGGAGCTTCTGCACGTCCTGCAAAAACGTCGTGGTGATCCAGTTGTTGATAAAGTCGTAGATTTTGCCGAGCGCTGTATCGACGTAGCTTTGGATTTCGGGATTATCCTCCAGAATGGTCGTGACCCAGCGGTCGATACTGGTATAGTATGTCTCCGCGTTGTCCACGATTCCGACGACGCTCTCATACAGCTGCGGCAGCAGCATGGAGAAGAATGCGTACAAAACCAGAACGGCCACGACAACGCCGACAAAGATGCCCGCTGCGCGGCTCAGATTGCGGACGAGCGCGGGCTTGAGTTTCGTTTTCTGTTTCAGCAGCGGCAGAAGGCGGCTGTCAACGAAGCGTACGATCGGGTTCAGAAGAAACGCGATCACCACGCCGAAGATCAGCGGCTCCAGAATCGTTTCCAACGCGGTCAGAACGCCGAAGAAGCCCGGCAGATTCGTAAAGATCACGACGAGCAGAATGCTGACAAAGATCACGACCAGCGCCGTCAGACCCCATTTGACGTATGGCTTGTCTCGATGTTCGTTCATACGCGATTCTCCTTTTCCCAGTTATCTATAAAGTATCATATTCGACAGAAAACGTCAATTCAGAGATTCCCCTAGGGTGTATCTGAAAACTCATGATGTGACCGGCAGCGAGGGATTTTTGCGTTGCGCAAGACATTTTTTCGCAGGAATACTGACGTATTTCAAGGAAAAATGACGCGGCGCACCGCAAAAAGGCCCGCTGTCCGGGTGCGTTGGGAGTTTTCAGATACACCCTAGTGCGCGCAGCAGTGCAAGCTCCTGCGCGTAGCCCGGCAGCTCATTCGGCGTTTCGAGGATCATGGGCAGACCCCGCAGGGCCGGGTGGTGCAGAATACGCCGGAACATTTCCAGCCCCAGACAGCCCTGCCCGAGCTTTTCATGCCGGTCCTTATGCGCGCCGCAGGGGTTTTTGCTGTCGTTCAGATGCAGCGCCTTCAGCCGGTCAAGGCCGATCACGCGGTCGAATTCAGCCAGCACGCCGTCCAGATCGTTTACAATGTCGTATCCCGCGTCCGACACATGGCACGTATCGAGGCACACGCCGAGCAGCTCCCCGCACCGGCAGGCGTCAAGAATCGCGCGCAGCTCCTCGAACCGGCCGCCGACCTCGCTTCCCTTGCCGGACATCGTTTCGAGCAGAACGGTCGTGTGCTGCTCCGGCCGGACGACCGCATCCAGACACGCGGCGATCAGCTCGATCCCGGCTTCAACGCCCTGTCCGACATGGCTGCCGGGATGGAAATTGTAGAAGTTTCCGGGTGTCAGCTCCATGCGCTGCAAATCGCTTTCAAAGACCTCGCGGGCAAATTCCCGCGTCCGCTCGTCCTTGGAGCACGGGTTCAGCGTATACGGCGCATGGGCCACGACGCGGCCCAACTGCCCGTCCTGCTGCATCTGCACGAGCACGGCGGCGTCCGCCGGGTCAGCACTTTTTGCAGCACCGCCGCGCGGATTGCGCGTAAAAAACTGAAAGGTGTTCGCGCCGATGGAAAGCGCGGTCCTCCCCATCGCGGCATAGCCCTTCGACGAGGACAAATGGCAGCCCAGATACAGCATAAGCGGCCTCCTGCAAGCGTATTTTTTATAGTTTATCACGTTTTTGGAAAATCCGCAATTCCACTTGCTCCCGGCGCGGAAAATCTGTACAATAACTATACCACATATACCACACTGACAGGAGGCGCAGACGATGGGAAGGACGGAGAATCAGAAGCTGAAGCTGCTGTATTTAAAGGAACTGTTCGAGCGGCAGTCGGACGAGGAGCATCTGCTCTCCATGCAGGATATTCTGGACGCACTTGCCGCCCGGGGCATCCGTGCCGAGCGTAAGAGCGTCTACGACGATATTTTGTGTCTGCAGCAGTTCGGCATGGATATCGTGACGGTCAAGGGTCGGCACGGCGGGTATTTTCTCGCTTCGCGCACGTTTGAACTGCCGGAACTGAAGCTTCTGGTCGATGCGGTGCAGTCGAGCAAATTCCTGTCGGAGCGGAAGTCCATGCAGCTGATCGCCAAGCTTGAGACGCTTGCCAGCGGGTATGCCGCCGGGAGCCTGCGGCGGCAGGTCACAGTCGCTGGACGCGTCAAGACCATGAACGAGAGCGTCTATTATTCCGTCGATCTGCTGCATGAGGCCATCCAGAAAAACAGCCGCATCACGTTCCGCTATTTTGACTATGATCTGAACGGCTCCCGCCGCTACCGGCCGGGGCTGTATACTGCCAGCCCCTATGCGCTGTGCTGGCAGGATGAAAATTATTATCTCATCGCGCATTCCGAGCGCCACGGGCTGACGCATTACCGTGTGGACAAGATGGCCTCGATCAGCATGACGGGCCAGCCGCGCTATATGGACGCGCAGACGCGGGAGCTTGATCTGACCGAATACGGCAAAAACGTCTTTGGTATGTTCGCGGGCAGCCGGGAGCAGCTGCGGCTGCGCTTTGACCGGTCGCTGGCGGGTGTTGTGATCGACCGCTTCGGCCGCGGGACCCCATGCGTCCCGGATGGGCCGGACGCGTTTGTCTGCACGGTCGAGGTCGCGGTGTCGCCGAACTTTTTCGGCTGGCTTGCCTCATTCGGCGCGCGGGCGCAGCTGCTCTCCCCTGCCCCCGTCCGGGAGGCGTTCGTCGCCCTGTGCCGGGAGGCGGAGGCGGCAAACAGCTGAGTTGAACGCAAAAACCTGTTTTTTTGTAAATACCACTGGAAAAATCCGCGCGGATATTGTATGATAGAAGCTGGAATGCAACAAGAAGCAAAATGAATTTTCCTGCGAGGCAAATCAATCCCACATAAACGCAGGAAAAATTCCGATTCTATGAACAAAGGAAGGAATTCATATGGAACAAACCAAACTGAAGGCGCTCGAGCTGAACGCGGCAAAGGCGCGTCTTTATGGCGTCCAGATGGTGCACGACGCGGCCTCCGGCCATCCGGGCGGCTCGATGAGCTGCATGGACGTGCTGACGTACCTGTACTTTGCCGAAATGCGCGTCGATCCCAAGAACCCGCATGACCCCGGCCGTGACCGCTTCGTCATGTCCAAGGGCCACTGCTCCCCCGCCATGTACCCGGTGCTGGCGCTGCGCGGCTTCTTCCCGGTCGAGGATCTCAAGATGTTCCGCCGCATCGACGGCCATATGTCCGGCCATGTGGAAATGAAATACGTCCCCGGCGTCGATATGTCCACCGGCTCTCTGGGCCAGGGCATCTCCGTCGCCGTCGGCATGGCGCTGGCCGGTAAGGTCGCGCAGAAGGACTACCGCGTTTACGCCATTCTCGGCGACGGCGAGGTCGCCGAGGGTCAGGTCTGGGAGGCCATGATGGCCGCCAACAAGTACCACCTCGACAATCTGTGCGCCTGCGTCGACGTCAACGGTCTGCAGATCGACGGCGAGACGAAGGACGTCATGCCCACCGAGCCGCTGGACAAGAAGTTCGAGTCTTTCGGTTGGCACGTTATTAAGATCGACGGCCATGACTTCGAGCAGATCGAAGCTGCCTATCGGGAAGCCGAGCAGACCAAGGGCCAGCCGACTATGATCCTCGCCAAGACCGTCAAGGGCAAGGGCGTAAGCTTCATGGAAAACAATGCAGGCTGGCATGGCAAGGCGCCCAACGATGAGCAGTGGGCACAGGCCAAGGCAGAGCTTGAAGCGAAGATCAAGGAACTGGAGGGTTAAAAAATGGCTGAGAAAATTGCAACCCGTGAGGCATACGGCAAAGCGCTTGCCGCGCTGGCCGAAAAATATCCCGACCTTGTCTGCTTCGACGCAGACCTCGCAGGCGCGACCATGACGAAGTATTTCAAGGCCGCCTGCCCGGAACGCTTTTTTGATATGGGCATCGCCGAGGCTGATATGGTCGGCGTCGCCGCCGGTATGAGCCTGTGCGGCTTCAAGCCCTTCGTCAACACGTTCGCCATGTTCGCAGCCGGCCGTGCCTGGGAGCAGGTCCGCAACTCCGTCGCTTACCCGCACCTGAATGTCAAGGTCGTCGGCAGCCACGGCGGTCTGTCCGTCGGCGAAGACGGCGCGACCCACCAGTGCATCGAGGATTTCGCCATCATGCGCGCGATCCCCGGCATGCTGGTCCTGTGCCCGTGCGACGGCAACGAGATGCGGCTGGCTGTTGAGGCGCTCGTGGGCTACGAGGGCCCGGCCTACATGCGTCTGGGCCGTCTGGCGGTCGAGACCGTGACGGATTCCATCCTCGGCTACAAATTTGAGCTCGGCAAGGGCGCGACGCTGCGCGACGGCACCGATAATACGCAGATTCGCCTGATGCGGGATGACCCATGCCACATCTTCGGATTTGACTCCGGATTCCTTCATGGTGTTGCGGCAGGCACCGACCATTCCGTTGACCGCCAGTTTGAAAGTCTCCTGTCCATTCATTTTGATATAGTGCTGGCGCTGTTCCACGGTATCGTGAGACGCCGGCATTGCTGAACCGCCCGCGGGGAGATAAAGCAATTCGGAGTAGATTCCTGCGGCGCCGAGTTCGGAGGCAATGAGGCAGTCTTCGGATTCGGGAAGCGCATCGTCGCGTTCAAGAATTACGGCGCTTGCACCGTCGCCGAACAGAACGCAGGTGCCGCGGTCCTGCCAGTCAACGATGGAGGAAAGTTTTTCGGCGCCGATCACGAGAGCGTATTTATATTTTTTGTAGGAACGGAGCATTCCCACTGCGATTTCAAGAGAGTAGAGCAGTCCGGAACAGGCTGCCACCACATCGTAGCATACCGCTTTATTGGCTTCGATCTTCTTCTGCACGAAACATGCGGTGCTCGGAAACGCCTTGTCGCCGGTATCGGTTGCCACGGAAATGAAATCAATCTGGTCCGGAGTAATCTTTGCCATTTCCATGGCGCGGCGGGCTGCCTGAACTGCCAGATCGGAAGTCGCGACACCGTCT
>OLGE01003944.1_pt1 | contig 11222 bp, 5 predicted proteins | sample 1605151 | NCBI WGS metagenome assembly OLGE01 (sample SAMEA3888912, study PRJEB22519) | human gut metagenome | biome: human gut; feature: human-associated habitat; material: faeces | place: Denmark | collected 2010
CCCATGGAACTCGGAGTCCTTTCCAGATTCGCGGAAGACGATTCCAACCCGTTCGACGTCATTGCACGTTACGGCGTCGCCACAACCCAGCTCTGCAACTGGGACATGGCAAAATGGACAAAAGAAAACGCGAAAAAAGTCAAACGTGACCTGAAGTCAAGCGGCGTACGCCTTGCCGCCCTTTGGACAGGTTACTCCGGAACCGTGATCTGGGATCTGATCGACGGCCCGGACACCATGGGCATCGTTCCCGAATACACACGGAAAAGACGCATCGCGGATCTCAAGGCGGGAGCGGATTTCGCAGCCCGGATCGGCGCTCCGGCAATTATCACCCACTGCGGCTTTATCCCGGAAACGCCGAAATCCCGGCAGAAAACCGGGAGCATACAAAGCGCGCCGATCCCCTCGATCACCAGGGATGTTCGGATCACAAAGCCTGTCAGCCGCACAATGCCGCCGACTTTTGGAGCAGACATGGCCTCCTGCATCCGCCCGCGCTGGGACAGGGAAATGCGCCGGCCTGATAAAAGCGAGAAAGACGCGCCGACTGTGATCACACCCAGGCCGCCGATTTGAATCAGCGCCATCAGAACAGCCTGACCAAAGGCTGACCAGTGAGAAGCCGTATCCCGCACAACCAGCCCTGTGACACAGACGGCGGAGGTTGCCGTAAACAGTGCCTCATGGAAAGGGGTAACCATACGCTCCTGCGCAGAAATCGGCAGCATCAGAAGTGCCGCCCCGATAAGAATAACCACTGCAAACAGCAGAATAATTGACTGAAAGTAATTGAGTTTACAGGCCAAACGCCGATGAGATGGCAAAAGAAATCACACTCCAGCATATTTTTTCACACATTACAGTATAGCGCCGCCCGTTTAAAGATGGTGTTAAACTTTTCTGCCGAAATATTAAGATCGCGTTAAGATGGCAGCGCTTGTCTGGTGCATGTTTCATGTTGGCAATTTGTGTTTTTCTATAAGGAAGGGGAAGGCTGCAGGAATTATCGACAAGGACGGGGCTGCTGCATACTCTTTCAAAAAGAAAAGACCGAAGGTAAAGCCATAAAAGGCATTACAACTTCGGTCTTTTTCTTTAAGGCAATACCGCATAATGCAAACTAGCAGCAAACGTGCTATAATAGAACGTCATTGCAAAAACACATTGCAATGAGGTTTTTAAGTGCGCCTGAAGGGATTCGAACCCCCGGCACCTGGCGTCGGAGAACTACGACAGGACGGTATAGACTGGCGTTGGAACGCAAATTTTGTTAGTTCGGCACATTTACCGCCAAAACAAGAAAAAGCCTGTTGTTGGTCATCACAACAGGCTTTTCCGGTATTTTGAGGGGTCACTGCACCGTAGTGGTCAAACGGTGGTCAAGAATCTTCCATGCGCAGCACGCAGCATTCCGAAAATATCTTGGAAAATTGGACGATTCGCTCGTAAAAGGTTGACGCGGCTGCGTTCGGGGGTATATCATATTTGTATAGATCCTTGCGCGGAGGGAGGAACGCACGGTGATCCGAATCGGCATTGTGGACGATGAAAAACAAGAAAGAGACCAACTGAAACAGGCGCTGGCGCGGTTTAGCGCGGAGAACGGCACAGAACTGAACGTACAGGAGTTTGACTGCGCGGCAGTCTATCTGGCGGCGCAAGACCGTGATTTTGACATTTTATATCTGGACATTGATATGCCGCAGATGTCCGGCATGGAACTGGCCGAAAAAATCCGGGAGACAGATCAAGACGTCATCCTCATTTTTTGCACGAATTTGCAGCAATTCGCGCTGAACGGGTACAGTGTCGGCGCGCTGGGCTTTATTGTAAAGCCGATACAGTGGTACTCCTTCCATATGTATCTGACGCGGGCGCTGAAGGCGCTGCAAAAGCGCGCCGGTCAAAAGACTGCGCCGCCGCACATTGTCGTCAAGGACGGCACCGTGACGCGGCTGCTGGATGCAGCGGAAATCGCCTATGTGGAGGTGCGCCAGCACGACCTGCTGTACAACCTGTGCGGCGGGGACGGTAAGACCGAGATCATCAAAAACCGCGGTTCGATGCAGGAAATCGCGGCGCAGCTGACGCCCTACGGCTTTGTGCGATGCAGCGCCAGTTATCTTGTGAACCTGCGCTGTATCACGGCGGTAAGCCGTATGAATGTCTATATCGGCGGGGCGGCACTGCCCATCGGGCGCACCTACAAGGACGCCTTCACCGAAGCATTCTCTCGATATATGGCAAAAAAGGAGTGGGAAGACCCGTGTCGGTCATAAATTGGATACTGAACCAGCAAATCCAGCTGGGTATGATTCTATGCGCCTGCCTGTTTGTCCCATGGGGGCAGCGCCGCAGCTGCTTCGTTCCGCGGTTGGCGGCGGGTGTATGGGGCTTTCTCGCACTGACGGACACCCTGACATTTCTGCCGCTTTGGGCAAGATTGCTGCTGTATACGACGCTGCTGTTTGGTCTGATATGGTTCAGCTTTGACTGCAGCCCGCTGCACGCCCTGTTTTATACAACCTGTGCCTACGCGGTGCAGCACATTGCCAGTAAGCTGGCCTATATGCCTATTATTTGGCTGATTCAGCATGGCCGCACAGACAGGCTCGTTACCTTTGTCATTCTGCTTTTCAGCAACCTTGTGGTCTGTCTGGTCATCTACCTGCTGTTCACCCTGCGCATCCGGCGCGGGCGCCTGCTGTTTGACAATGTCAAGACCGTGCTTTACTCCAGCTTTTTCCTGATTGCCGCGGTCTACCTGAGTGTTGTGCTGGAGGATGTCCTGGACAGCAGCGCAGAGTCCTACCTGACCGCCTATCTGGCGCTGAATGCGTTCTGCATCCTGTTTGCCATCACGATTCTGGCGCTGGAATTTTCAAATTGCAGCATCAAGAGTCTGGAACACGAGAATGAAATGCTGGCGCAGCTGCTGGAATGTGACAAGCAGCAGTATGAGCAGGCAAAAAAAGACATGGAAAAAATCAACATCCGCTACCATGACCTGAAACAGCAGTATTCCCGCGCCACGGATGAGGAACGCGCCCGTCTGGAAGAGGAGATGGACAACCTGAACCTGCGCTATCTCACCGGGAATAAGGCGCTGGACATCACACTGACCCAAAAGTCGGCACTCTGCGGGCAGGCAGGTATTCAGCTGGTCTGCTCGGCAGACGGCAGCTGTCTGGAGGATATGAAGCACTACCACATTTACTCCCTGCTGGGCAATGCGCTGGACAATGCCATTGAGTGTCTGACGCAGGTAAACGATGCGTCTAAGCGGGTCATCACACTGGACATCAGCCGCTGCCGTGACATGGCGGTCATCCGCGTGCAGAACTACACCCCCGCACCGCCGACGCTGCGGGACGGCGCTATCGTCACAACCAAGCAGGATACCGAGGAGCATGGCTACGGCATCAAAAGCATCAAAAGCATTGCCGAGCTGTACGGCGGCACGGCAGACTGCTTTGTGGAGGACTCGATTTTTTACCTGGTGGTCACCTTCCCCTGCGGGAAAAGCCAAAGAGAAACTGCATAACCCAAAAGCGACTGCCGAAAGGCGGTCGCTTTTCTTCTTTGTCATTTGTGCCGCGTTTTTTGACATTTACGCCAACTGCATTGACCCGGTCAACGCTTCCCTTTATGATAGCTTTGTGAAAAAGATACGAAAAGCTTCTGCAAAAGGGAAGTACGCAGCCCTTGGCAGCAAGCGCATCGGATCATTCATCTGTGACAGTTTAGGAAGGAGAAAAACCTATGGCACAAAAGGAAACCTCAAGCAAGTCCCGCCGTTGGCTGGGCTTGTCCGGCGCGGCTGTGCTGGTGGCCAACCTTGTCCTGACCGGAACGACTATTGCGTTCCAGCAGGAAGGCGAAGTCAACCATGCACTCGGCATCGAAGGCGCTGGCGCATCTTACGGCGGCACGGAGTTCTCCGCTGACGGCACCCTGTCTGATGCAAGCTACGAAAAGTACATCGAAGCCGCTTATCAGTTCTGTGAGCAGGAAGAGGAAGAGGGCAGCGTGCTGCTCTACAACCGCAACAACGCCCTGCCGCTTTCCGAGTCTGAGCGCAACGTCACGGTCTTTGGCCGCGGCAGCATCGACCCGGTGTTCCGCAGCACCGCAGGCGGTTCCTCCACAAACCCGGATTACCAGAAAACCCCCGTTGACGCCCTGCAGGATGCCGGCTTCAACGTGAACCAAACCGTGCTGGACGCCTACGCTTCCGCCGAAGCGCCGAAAGCAAGAAGCGTTTCCAGCGTGGGCGAATATGACCCGGCGCTGTTCACCGGCAGCGTCACCGACTCGTTTGCGTCCTACGGCGATGTCGCGTTTGTTACGCTGTCCCGCTTTGCCACCGAGGGCAACGACCTTGCGATGGTCAACGACGAGGGCAAGCGTATGCTGGAGCTGGACGACAACGAGAAGGCGATCTTCCAGAAAATCAAGGACTCCGGCAAATTCAAGAAAACCGTCGTCCTGCTGAACTCCGTCTTTGCGATGGAGATGGACTGGCTGGACGAGTACAATGTTGACGCTGTGCTGTGGGTCGGCAACCCCGGCTTCTACGGTATGCCCGGCGCCATCCGCGTTGTGACCGGTGAGGTCAACCCCTCCGGTCACACCACCGCCACCTTTGCCGCCAACTCCCTGTCCGCGCCCAGTGCCGAAAACTTCGGCCTGCACGCCTACAACTACGGCAGCAAAACGCCCCGCGCGGCAGGCGACAGCTTTGTCAGCTATAACGAGGGCATCTACGTCGGCTACCGCTACTACGAGACCCGCTACGAGGACACCATCCTCGGTCAGGGCAACGCCGATTCCACGGTTGGCACCAAAGCCTCGACCGACGGCTGGAACTACGCCGAGGAGGTCTGCTTCCCCTTCGGCTACGGTCTGTCCTACACGACCTATGAGTACAGCCTTGACAAACTGGACTACAACAGCGACACCGACACCTTCACGGCGACCGTCACGGTGAGCAACACCGGCGACGTGGACGGCAAGGCTACGGTGGAGCTGTACGGACAGTCCCCCTACACCGACTACGACAAGCAGAACAACGTCGAAAAGTCCTCGATCCAGCTGCTGGGCTATGACAAAATCGACGTGGCCGCAGGTGCATCCGAGACTGTCACGGTCGATGTGCCCGGCTACTTCCTCGCGTCCTATGACGCCAACGGCGCAAAGGGCTACATCCTCGATGCGGGCGATTACTACTTCGCCGTCGGCAACGGCGCACACGAGGCACTGAACAATGTGCTGGCCGCCAAGTGCGGTGACGCCGTTGCGGGCAAGCTGATCGATCAGGACGGCAATGTCGTCACCGGCAACACCGCCGCCGTGGCCACCTGGACCGCCCCCAACACCGAGGTCGATACCGAAAAGTACCGCAAATCCCGCTACAACAGCGATGTGGAAGTCACGAACACCTTCGACGACGCTGATGTGAACTACTGGGCGAACGACGACGAAAAAATCACCTACCTGTCCCGCAGCGCGTGGGATACGACCTACCCCACCACGCTGGAGACCCTGACGGTCAACGATAAGCTGTACAACGGTCTGAATATGCAGACCTACGTCAAGGCGGCCGACGCCAAGAGCGTTTCCGACTTCAACCTCGGCGTGGAGCTGGATGAGAAGATCAACTTCAGCGATATGATCGGCGTTGCCTTCGACGACCCGAAGTGGAACGACTTCCTTTCTCAGCTGACGCTGAGCGATCTGCTCATCAACATGGGCGACTCCAAGGGCATCAAGGCTGTCAAGGCTGTCAACAAGCCCGGCTGCACCATCGTCGATGGTCCCGAGGGCATGAACGGTCAGTTTAAGTACGGCGACCGCCGCAACTGCACCGGCTGGGCTACGCTGCCCATCGTCGGCGCAACCTGGAACCACGATGTGCAGACCCGCTTTGGCGAGATGTACGGCGAGGATGCGCTGTATGCGTCCATCCCCATCGCCTACGCGCCCGGCGCGGACACCCTGCGTTCTCCCTACTCCGGTCGTACCTCTGAGTATTTCTCCGAGGACGGCGTTCTCAGCTACTATGCTGCCAAGGCCGTTTCCCGCGGTATGCGCAACAAGGGTCTGATCGGCACGGTCAAGCACTTCTTCCTGAACGAGCAGGAAGCCGGTCGTCAGGGCATTTCCACCTTTGCGAACGAGCAGGCCATCCGCGAGATCTATATGCGCGCCTTTGAGGGTTCTCTGGCTGAGGGCGATTCTCTCGGCGTTATGACCGCTTACAACCGTATCGGCGTTATGTACGCTGCCGCCAACCAGGGCATCCAGCACATCCTGCGCGACGAGTGGAACTACGGCGGCTACATCATCGACGATGCGCTGACTGCGTCCGAGTATTCCTCCGCCCCCGAAATGCTGATGGCGGGCAACAACATCTTCTGCCTGGATACCGCCCGCCCGAACGAAATCGAGAAGCTGATCACCAGCACCGATGACGGCGACCTGCTGCAGAAGGTCATCGACTCCAACCATTATCTGTACTACGTCATGCTGCAGTCCTCTATGGGCGGCTCCGGCGCGGAGGACGTTGTCGTTTCCGACGCAGCCCCGTGGTGGCAGACGACCCTGCGCGCTCTCGATGTTGTGTTCTGCGCACTGGCCGTTGCCGCTGTCGTGATGTATGTGCTGCATACCTACACGGACGTTTTCTCCGAGGAAAAGCGGAAGAATCGTGCCGCCAAAAAGAATTGATGGAGGTGGAACCTGATGAATAAAGGCTTGAAAAATAAAGGGCTGGGCAGCTGGTTCTGCCTTGCCGCAGCGCTGGTCGCGCTGATCACCGGCATTGTATTCCTGTCCACACAGGCCACGGCCGCCCCTCTGGGTCACTCCGGCACGATGCCCGGCGTGGTGCTGCTGGTCGGTGCTGCCGCTTCGCTCGTTTTCTTCTTTGTTTCCGTTCCGTTCAGCGCGCTGATTCAGGCGGTCATTTATAACATTGCCCTGTATCTTGTCGTTGTGCAGTTGTATTTCGTCTTTGCCGACGTCATCAACCATGTCACCTTTGCGGGCGGCAACGCCGGTCTGTGCGTGTTCTATATGGTCGGCACGTTCATTGCCTGCCTGCTCAGCGTGATTGCCTGCTTCTGCAAGCAGACGAAAACCGGCGAGGCAAAAGCCACCGGCAAACAGTTTGCTGCCGCCGGTGCGGTGGTCGTGGTCGCTGCGGTCTGCGTGGGCGGTTTCTCCCTGCAGAGCAGCAGCCTGCCCTCGGACGACAATGCGGAGGTTGCCCCCGATGCGGCGCAGACTTCTGCCGATGGTCCTGTTATGAACTACAGCGACAACGAGTTCACCTCCAAGACGCTGGATGACCTGGTTGCCATCCCGCAGGAAACCTGGGAAGCCAAGGAGCCGAACGGGGAAGTCGCCTACTTCTTCGAGGGTCAGTACACCGAGGGCTTCAGCACCATCGTGGATCCGGCCTGTCTGGATATGTACTGCTACACCGACGGTTCGATGTGGGGTTCCTTCAGCGGTCCCAGCACCTCCGTGGGCGGCGACTCTATCTCCCATGTTTACGGCTACTGGTACAACTACGATGAAAACGGCGAGAAGAACTTCGTCATTCATCTGCTGGGCAACCAGGACGCCGACGGCACTGTGCGCCCCACCGATGTGGATGGCGGCGCAGATGCGGATGTCTTCGTCTTTGACACCGACCACGGCGCATACAGCATGGAAGCCAGCCTGAGCTATGGCGTTTATGGCGGTGCGTTCACCCGTAACATCAACATCTACGGTCAGCCCTATGCCCCTGCCAAGAGCCTGACGATCGATGCCTCCAACCTGCGCACCTTCTACACGGGCGACATCTTCAACCCCGGTGAGCTGGTTGTGACGGCTACCCGCGCCAACGGTGCGGAGGAGTCCATCTGGGGCGGTCGCTTGACCTTCACCGGTTACGACAGCGACACCACAGGCACCAAGACCGTGACGGCCTCCTTCCTGGGTGCGACCGCTACGTTTGAAGTGCAGGTCGAGGATCTGGTCACCGAGCAGTACACGGGCAGCTATGAGCTGGTGCAGGGCGAGACGCCCACCGCAACGGATGCCGTGCTGCTGGTGGATTACTCCCACAAGGTCTGCACGCTGACTGCCGCCGACGGCTCTGCATCCATCACCGGCACGCTGGTGGATGCGCAGGACGATGCCCTTACCATGACCCTGAACGGCAGCGATGCCCTGACGGTGCCCATCACCGAGGGTGAGGACGGCAGCAAGCAGCTGACCATCCCCGCCCACGACGAAATCGTCTCCGGCTGGGGCTCCAGCACCACCTACTCCATCAACGAGGCTGTGGTCACGCTGGCGGCAGAGTAAGCGTCCATTGCCCCTGATAAAACCTAACGGTACTTGCTGAATGAAAGCCGCGTCTGATGTCTGCTTGCAGGCGTTGGATGCGGCTTTTCTTATGAGAAGGGAAAACCATATGCAAAATACAGAACTTTTGCTGAAAGAATTGACCTTGGAAGAAAAATGCGCGCTGCTTTCCGGCGCGGAAACCTTCAAAACGCGGGGTATGCCCCAACACGGCATCCCGCAGATCTGGCTGTCGGACGGCCCCCACGGCTTGCGCAAGCAGGCGGGGGAGAGCGACCACTTGGGGCTGAACCCCAGTGTTCCCGCCACCTGCTTCCCCACGGCGTCGGCTGTTGCGAACAGCTGGGATGCCGCGCTGGGCGAGGAAATCGGCGCAGCCTTGGGCGAGGAAGCCGCTGCGCAGGAAGTGTCGGTGGTGTTGGGACCGGGGCTTAACATGAAGCGCAACCCGCTGTGCGGGCGCAGCTTTGAGTATTTCTCCGAGGACCCGTATCTCGCGGGCAAGCTGGCGGCGGGATATATTCGCGGCATCCAGTCCAAGGGCGTAGCCGCCTGCCCGAAGCACTTTGCCGTCAACAGCCAAGAAACGCGGCGTATGGCTTCGGATTCCATCGTAGACGAGCGCACCCTGCGGGAAATTTACCTGACCGGGTTTGAAATTGCCGTCAAAGAGGGGCATCCCCGCAGCATTATGTCGTCCTACAATCTTGTGAACGGTACATATGCCAACGAGAATAAGCACCTGCTCATGGAGATTCTGCGCGGCGAGTGGGGCTTTGACGGCGCGGTCATCACCGACTGGGGCGGAAGCAACGACCACGCGCTGGGTGTGAAAAACGGCTCCACGCTGGAAATGCCCGCGCCCGGCGGGGACAGTGTGCGCGAACTGTTGGCGGCGGTGGAAAGCGGGAAAATCTCTGAATCCGACATCGACGCCCGCTTGTCAGAGTTGCTGCCGCTGGTGTTTGATACCAAGGCTGCGCTGGACGCTGCCCCGCGCGAGTTTGATGCGGCAGCCCATCATGCGCTTGCCCGCCGCGCCGCCGAGGAAAGCCTTGTGCTGCTGAAAAACGAGGGCTCTTTGCTGCCGTTGGCGGCGGGTAGCAAGGTGGCTGTCATCGGCGACTTTGCCAAAAATCCGCGCTATCAGGGCGCAGGCTCCAGTATGGTGAACTCAACACAGGTGGATGTGCTGCTGGATAAGCTGATCGACTCCGAGTTGAACGTCATCGGGTATCAGCAGGGCTTTGACCGCCACGGTAAGCCGGATGCTGCTTTGCAGAAATCCGCCTGCGAACTGGCGACACAGGCGGATACAGTTATTTTGTGCATGGGTCTGGATGAAATCGCCGAGAGTGAGGGTCTTGACCGCAGCAATCTGCGCCTTGCGCAAAATCAGGTGGATCTGCTGCAGGCTGTGGCGGCCGTCAACCCGAAAATTGTCGTGGTATTGTACAGCGGCAGCGTAGTCGAAACGCCGTGGCTGGACAACTGCCAAGCCCTGTTGTACGCCGCCTTAGGCGGTCAGGCGGGGGCGGGCGCCGTTGCGGATGCACTGACCGGCAAGGTCAATCCCTGCGGCAAGCTGGCAGAAACATGGCCGTTGGCCTACGCCGACATCCCCAGCGCCGCCGACTTTGCCACCCGCCGCAAGACTGTGGAGTACCGCGAGGGGCTGTACATCGGCTACCGCTACTTTACCACGGCGGAAAAAGCTGTGCGCTTCCCGTTTGGCTATGGTATGAGCTACACGACGTTTGCGTACAGCGATATGGTCGCTGATGAACAGGGGGTCAGCCTTACCGTAACGAACACCGGCAGCGTGGCAGGTACGGAAATCGTGCAGCTGTATGTTGCTAAAAAGAACAGTGAGCTTTTCCGCCCTGCAAAGGAACTGAAAGGCTTTGCCCGCGTAACGCTTGCCCCCGGTGAGAAACAGCGCATCACCATCATGCTGGACGATAAGGCGTTCCGTTTCCGGAATGTGAAGTCAAACCGCTGGGAGATCGAGGGCGGCGAGTACGAGCTGCTTGTCGGCGCAAGCGTGGAGGACATCCGGCTGTGCGAGAAAATCTCCGTGCATGGAACGGCTACCGTGCATCCGTATGAAGATGTGGACCTGGATTGCTATTATAAGGGCGATGTGCTGCACGTTTCCGATGCAGACTTTGAAAAGCTGCTGGGGCATCCCATCCCGAACGGCAAAACCAAAATTGACCGCAATCTGACCTTGGGCGAACTGAACCACGCCCGCAGCCCGCTGGGGTGGCTTGTCTGGCTTGTGCTGACGATCCTGCTGGATGTCAGCTATAAACGCGGCAAGCCGGACTTGAACATCTTGTTCCAGTACAATATGCCCCTTCGCGCCTTGGCAAAGATGACGAACGGTGCCATCAGCATGGGCATGGTGGACGGCATTGTCATGGAATTGCAGGGCTTCTGGATCCTGGGTCTTGTGCGGGTGATTTATGAAGCAATTAAGAATGTGGTGCTGAATGCGCAGATGGAAAAGCGTCTGCGCGGCGCTTGATGGAGGTTGCATTATGCAGTTTTGGAATAATTTTGTTGAAAAACACCCTGCCGCAGCCAAGTGGGTGCGCGAGGGCGGTTTGTTCGTCATCGTGTCGAATCTGATTACCGTGTTCAAGTATCTGCTGCTGCAATTTTTGCCCGCTGCGTTCAGCAGTCTGCCGGTGGTGGATTTCGGCTGGCCCGGCGTGGATGTGACCCTGTTTGGGGAAACCTTCAAGTGGAACATCCTCGGCTACGATGCCGCCCACGGCGGTCTGCCGTACTTCTGCGCGTATATGATCGCCATGGTCATTGGCGAGTGCATCAACTTCCCGATCCAGCGCAAT
>OLGE01003958.1_pt1 | contig 11200 bp, 5 predicted proteins | sample 1605151 | NCBI WGS metagenome assembly OLGE01 (sample SAMEA3888912, study PRJEB22519) | human gut metagenome | biome: human gut; feature: human-associated habitat; material: faeces | place: Denmark | collected 2010
GGCATGAACGGCACGGCCGCCGCCGGGCTCGTGGCGAGCCTTGCAAACTCCATCCCCATGTTCGGCATGGTGAAGGACATGGACGAGCGCGGCAAGATCGTGAACATCGCCTTCGCCGTCCCGGCGGCGTCCGTCACGGCGAGCGTGCCGCCGCTCACGGCCACGGTCGCAAAGCCCGTCGCGGGCTGTTCCATGAGAATGCGCGCGCCGCCGTGCTTGGTGAACGTGTTCGCGCCCGTCCCGCGCAGCGGAAGGCGGAGGACGGGGCCGCACGGGTCGCCGTTCCACACCCCCTCCGCGTTCACGAAGGCGCGGTCGCCCGTCAGCGTCAGCGAGCCGCCCTCCGCCCGCACGGTCGGATAGACGGCGCCGTCCCGCGTGTAGAGCTGGACCTGCCCGAAGTCGAGCCCCCCGAGCGCAACGTCCGTGGTGAAGACGATGTTCCCGGCCTGCGTGCCCGTGAAGTACGCAACGCCGCCGTCGCCCGGCACGCAGTCGCGCTCCCAGTAGCGCACGCTCTCCCACGGGTTCAGATGGTGATACCAGCCGTTCGGCCAGTAGTAGCCATCCGTCGCCGCGCCGCCCGCCAGGCAGACACCCAGGACGCAAATCCCGGCCACGCTCGTTCGATCCATATCTCAAACTCCTTGTTCGCGATTGTAAAGCGCGCCTATTTTATCTTACCCCCCCCTAATTGTCAATTCTGTTTTTTGTGTTTTTCCGTACCCCGCCACCACCCGCCGCCGTGTGGTATACTACCCGCTCCCTATGACGGACGCGGAGAGATTCGGCGGCTACACGCCGGCGCGCGCAACGAGATTCTACATCCCGCTGCTCCTCCAGGCGTTCTCGCAGTCCCTCACCTACCCGCTCGTCGCCGGCATCGCCGCCCACGGCCCCTTCGGCGAGGGGACCTACGCCGCCTTCGCGCAGGGGCAGACCATCATGTTCATGATCGGGGCCCTCGGCGGCGGACTCGTCATGACGGGCATGGTCTTCGCCCGCACGCGGCCCGGCTACCGTGCCTTCATCCGCCTCAACACCGCCATGATGCTCGCGCTCCTCGCGGCGCAGACCCTCCTCGCCCTGCCGCCCTTCGACGCACTCATCTTCCGCAACTACCTCGGCCTCGCCCCCCATCTCGTCGAGACGGCCCGGCAGACGCTCCTGTGGGGATTCGTCATGCAGGGCTCCTTCTTCCTGCGGAACGTCCCCCTCGTTGTCCTCTTCAACAACCGCGAGAGCGGACTCGCCACGCTCGCGACCACCGTCCGCATCGTGCTCACCGTCGCCGCCTCCGCCCTCTTCCTCCCCCTCGGCCTCACCGGGGCGATGTGGGCGCTCGCCGCGACCACGGTCCCCTGCATGGTCGAATTCGCGCTCACCCACCTCTTTGCGCGCCGCTACGTCCGGGAAATCCCGGACGTTCCCGCCGAAGGCGGCGGTCCCTGCGACGCGCGGCGCCAGTTCCGCTTCACGCTCCCCCTCTCGCTGGGCGGCTTCCTGCTCGCCACCGCCCCTTCCGTGATCGCGGCCTTCGTGAACCGCACGGCGGGCGGCATCTCCATGCTCGCCGTCCACTACGCCACCATCGGCTTCGCGAACCCCGTCGGCTACGGCGCCCTGCGCATGCAGGCGCTCGCCATCCAGTTCCCGCCCGAATACCCGGGCGACCGGCGCGTGCTTCACTACGCCGCGTCCGCCGGACTCGTCCTCGGGCTCGTTCCCCTCCTCCTCGCGGTTCCCGGCCTCGGCGACTGGATCTTCCTCGACTTCATGAACCTCGAACCGGAGAACCTCGGCCACGCGCGCCTGGTCATGTGCTGCTACGCCGTCTGGCCGGTTTTCCAGTGCATCCGCGGCTACGTCGAGGGCTACGCCGCCTGGATCAGGCACCCCTCCGCCGTCCTCTGCGGACAGATCGCCTATGTCACCGGGCTCACCCTCACGCTCGTCCTCGCCTTCGCGCTCGGCGCCCCCGGCTGGTTCATCGGCTTCGCCGCCATCTTCGTCGCCACCCTCGCCACCACCGCCGCCGTCCTCACCTCCCTCCGCGCCTTTTCCGCGCCCTCACCTTCAGGCAGTAGAACAGGATTGAATAATGGACAGGCAATCACGAAGCGATGCGTCCATACCCCTTGAACCTCTCTGTCCTTGAACGTGATCATATTGGCATTATGGCAAATACGGTGCGGTGTCCTTCTTAAGAAGATTCTTGCTTGTGTCAAATTCGAGGTTCGTGTCGTTTGGCGTGGGATTGAACGCATACGCCCTGAAATTCAAATAGCGTCGGCAAACAGCTGGTTCTTCTGCGGGATGGACAGGACTCGATTCGTCGTGCAAATCGACATGTCGAAAAATGGGATTCAAGGCAGATACGGCGAGGTGTCCTTCCTGTTGAGATTCCGCTTTACGTCAAACTCAAGATTCGGGTCATTTGGCATTGGGTTAAAGGCACACGACATGAAATTGAGCCATCTGAATATCTCGATCTTGCCATAGATTCTTGAATAGTGGCATGAAACGAGATTTCCTTTCTCATCAAATTGACACCGTGTGCGGAGGATTAGGCACTCGTCTTCATTCACGTCACACACTTCCGTTCGATGAGAGCCATCCTTCGGGTTTTCATATTCGTGGTTTTTGTACTCATAGCGGAAACATGTCGTAAAGACGGCATTCGTGTCCGCCACATAGCATGAGCGAAATTCGCTGTCTGTGAACGCCTTGATTTTATAGGCGCCATTTCCTTTTCCCTTGAAAATCAAGGCCGATTTCGTACTGCGTTTCTTTTCATCATAATTCTTCCTAACATAGAAATCGGCTACCGCCCCCTTGCCATAAGGCGCGACGAAATCCCCCTCCTTCATGTCGAAACCGTAGTCACCATTCTCCTGTGGCAGATACTTGGCCCCATTAATGCGATATCGGTACATTGGAATCGGATTCTTTATCTTTCGCATGACGACCGATTCTTCCTTTTCATGCTCGGCGAGCCGTAGCGAAAACAAGTCTTGACTTAAGATTCGATAATGTACATGTTTAAACGGACTGTTATAATATCCGCCAGCTGACAACCAATATGTTAGCGAACAACTCACCATGTCAATCTTAGCAGACACGAGCCCATTCGTATCCGAAGATGCAAAAGCCGTCAAGTAGTCATTCGGACTACGATGTGGATTCAACGTACGCTTTCTCAAGGTAGTAATCTTCACCATCGCATTTGTAACAGGACGGCCATCTTCATCCTTAACATTTAACTTTAACGAAACCGACTCCGAACACCCTACAAGCGGCAGAGCCATTGTCGCTATCAACAATAGTTTTGTCATTGGTCACTCCTCATTTTCATATCGTCAAATACTTGATAGACCCACGCATATGGAGCCTCAACAAGAAAGCTATGTGTCCATTTTTCACCTCCAGACTTCATCCCCCGCATATCTCTATTGAGAAAATTCGAAATCGGATTTCTCCCTGCGGCATACGATTCTGCCGGGATTGCATCGGCAAGCAGCTGATTCTTCTGCGGAATGTTCAGAACTTGATTCGTCGTGCAAATCGACATGTCGTCGAACGCCCCGAAAAACGGCGCCGTCCGAAGCTGGGCATCGGTCAATTGCGCCGCCTTCGCCGGCGTCAGGTGAAGCGTCAGGGGATCTCCGCCGCCGACATAGTCCGGGTTGTTGACGTCATAGTCGGCATTGAACGACCAGCCGGCCTCGTTGTTTCCCGGCAAGAACGTCGGCCACACGCCTTTCCGGGTCTCCTGGTTCGCCCAGGCATAATCCGGGGACAGCAGGTCTTTCGGATTTCCATCTGCGTTATTCAGCACGTCCTCATCGGTCGAATAGTAGTTCACCGCATTCGCTATTGCCGCGAATCGGCCTTTCCACGTCAGGTCGCGGCGCGCGTCGGCCGTGCCGAACAGCCCGTGCCAGTGGCCGGCGCGGAGCCGCAGCGCGTAGGGCCGCCAGTCGCCCGGCGTCATGTTGTTCCGCATGGCCGCCGTCACCGCGTTCGGGTCGTACGCCTCCAGCGGCACGGCGGCGTTCAGCATGAAGTAGTGCGCGACCGACAGGCCATGCTCCGCGATCGCGGAGGACACCATCATGTTGCCGAGCGAATGCGCGGCGACGTACCGCGCCGTTCCGGGGAGCGCGGCAACCGCCGAGCCGAAGGCCCCTGCCGTCGACAGCGCATGGTCGACGTTGGAATAGTAGTCGGGCGTGTTGCCGAGGTAGAGCGCGCCCTGCGAGTCGTTCCCGTACCACGTCACCGCCGTGAACATCGCGCGCGAACCCGACTGCCACAGCCGCTTGAACATCTCGGCCGACCACGCGCGCGCGGAGGTCTCGTCCACGTTGTACCCGTGGACGAACACGAACTGCCGTCCGTCGGATTCCGCGTCCGGGAAGTTCGCCGGCGCGCCGAGGGCCGACGCCCGGCCGACGGGCGCGCCGCAGACGCCGCGCATGTTCATCCACCGGTACATGTCCTCGACGCCCGACAGGCTGACGGCCAGCCTGTTCGAGCAGACGACCCTCGAGCCGTACAGGACGTCGATCCACAGGGGCTCTGCCGAAGCGTGCCGTCCGTCCACCCAGAACACGCCCTGCGGGCCTCCGCCCTCCGCCAGCGCCACGAACGCGGACGGCACGTCCAGTCCATATACCCCGATCCTCTCCTTTGTCGCGAGGCGCGAATCCTGATCCAGGGCGGGGCCGAACCCGGACATGTCGCTTCGGAAGAACGACGCCAGGCCGTCCTTTCCCATCGTCGACCAGACCGCGTTCAAGGCCCCGCTCGGATGGCGAAGGCGATACGTCAGCGACCGGCGGAGGACTGCAGGGACGCTGTCGGCCACCGGCTTCAAGTTCAGCCAGACGGCCGCGTAGTCGACCAGGTCGCGACGCCCGTTGACCTTGCCGGTGTCCCAGTCCAGTCCGTTCGCCGGGAACTCGTCCGAGACGGCCCTGGCCATGTCGCCGTCGGCGGACGAGCGGTCGCCGTCGTCGTTCGTCCAGAAGCGGAACGGCCGCCCCTGCCCGGCAAGCGCCGCGTCGTCTTCGCCAATCCGCCCGTCACGGTCCATGTCCGGGACCAGTTCCGGGTCGTCCAGCACATGGAGCGTCGCGACCAGACCCTCCGCGACATTGCCGCCTCCCTGTCCGTTCTCGTCGGGGTCATGCGTATGGACGTGCGCCGAGAGAAGCCCGTCCGCGTTCTCGGCCACCCAGCCGCCTCCGACGAGGACCTCGTTCCCGTCCAGCCGCTCCGTCGAGTAGCCGCGATACGAAGGAGAGGACGGAACACCGTCTATCTTCGCCTGCCAGCAGTACCACGAATGCGGATCCGTATGCCCGTCGCTGTTCAGCCAGCGCATCGAGAGCCGGTAGGAGCTGCCCTTGCGCATCCTGAGCGGCACGTTCTGCAGGGCATTCGGCGCGCCCATCGTGATGCGCCGGACGCGCGCGTCGCCCGGCCCAAGGCCCTCTATGGTCATCTCCCAGGCCGCATAGTCGCCGTTGATGTTGAAGGTCAGCTCGCGTAACAGGCCCTCGTCGGGAGCCGTGCCTGCGTCCGAGGCGTCTGCAGGGTTCGATCCCCTGGCGACCTCGGCGCCGTCGCCCACGCCGTCGCCGTCCGTGTCGGAATTCTGCGGGTCGCAGCCGTTCTGGTATTCGTCAACATTCGACAGCCCGTCGCCGTCGGGGTCACCCGCCGCGCCGTCGGCGCCACTGGCATTGTCCGGATCAAGACCGTGCGCGGCCTCCCAGTCGTCCGTCATGCCGTCGCCGTCCGTATCCCTCTTCACGGGGGACGAGCCGATTGCGACCTCCTGCCTGTCCGAGAGGCCGTCGCCGTCTGTGTCGGCGTTTAGCGGGTCGGAGTTCGCGCCGAAAAGGAATTCGAGCGCCAGCCCCCCGGAAACCCTGCCCTGAGAATGGTGGCACCACGAATGCCGCCATCTGCCGCCGAAGGTCTGCATCCCTATGCTGGCGTAGCGCCCGTCCATGTACCGTCCGGCGACATCGGCATAGCGGACATATGCGCGGTCTGGGGTGTTCGTCGGGATCGCGATCTGGAACGAGATGGCGTTCGTCTGGTATGACGAGGTGTCGTAGAAGGAGTTCAGGTATTCGACAAGCAGATACCCCTCGCCATCGTGCGTGGCCGTGCCGTACTTGATGGAGGTCTGCCGGCCGGCAATGTCGGAACGGATGTAGGCGTATTGGAGATAAGGCGCGAGGACGAGCGCGTTGACATCCAACGAATACGAGAAATCCGCGCTTGATGCGGAATCTCCCGGATTGGCATATCCTACCCTGTCCAGAAACACCAGGCCATTCGCCGACAGGGTGAGATTCGTGACCGCTTCACCCTGGATGCGCAGCGGCACGGGAAGCGCGCGGCTTGCGCAGCGCCTGTAGTTGGTGGAGATTTCCGTGGCAAGGTGTTCGCCTGCGTCAAACACAAGCCACGGGATCGCGTTTGTCGCGAAGATGCAGCCCGTCTCCCCGCCGTCGTTGAGTCCGTCGCCGTCCGTATCGGCGACGGACGGGTCTGTCCCGCATTCCATCTCCTTGAGGTTGGAGAGACAATCGCCGTCGGGGTCGCCGTCCGCCCCGTCATTCCCGGCGTCGGAGAGCGGATCGAGGCCGTAGGCGTGTTCCCATGCGTCGGTCAGGCCGTCCCCGTCCGTGTCGGCATGGCGCGCACTCGTGCCGAGGGTTGTTTCCGCGCCGTCCTCAAGTCCGTCGCCGTCCGTGTCCGCCACAGTCGGATCGGACCCCGTGCCGAAGTGGTAGGCGATCACCGTTCCGTTCGTGATTGCGCCAGCCGTGTTGTAGGAAATCTGGTGCGTCCGCTCGCGGTTCGGAAGCTGCGCGCCGATGGTCGCGCCCGATCCGTCGAAGCCGTCGGACAGGCTCACGTAGCGGACATAGACCGTGTTCGTCTCCGCCTGGGGAAGAACAATCTGGAACGTCGCCACGCACGATGCGTTGTTCGCCTGGGTGTTCAGCCGTATGTTGGCGTATTCGACCACGGCATATCTGCATCCGTTTGTCTCAACGTCCGCGACCGTGATCTGCACACCGCCGTTCGCCGGAGCTCGCAAATAGTCCCAGTATGCGGCGACCGCCGTATGGTAGGAGCTGATGCGGGTGCTTTCCATGTCGCCGTTGCCCGACGGCACGGAGAAGGAGGAGTTGGTGTTCCTGTCCGACATGAGCCCCACCATGCCGCAGACGCCGACGGCGATGTTGGTATGCACGTATCCCGCGCAGCGGAACGTGAACGGCAGGGGGACGACGAACGTGCCGCCGGAGTAGCTGCGCGTGGACGACAGGAGGTTCGTGCCGCCGGACACGTCGAACTCCGGCAGGGAAAGGGAATCGGCATATTCCCACCAGCCGACCTCTTCGCGGTCCGAAAGCCCGTCGCCGTCGGTGTCAGACAAGGTCGGCGACGTGCCGAGCGCGTATTCGCGCAGGTTGGCGAGCCCGTCGCCATCGGGATCAGAGACGGAATCGTCCGCCAGTGGATCAAGCCCCTGCCGAACCTCCCAGCCGTCGGGCATCCCGTCGCCGTCGGTGTCCGCAACGAGCGGGTCCGTGCCGGTCCTCACCTCCTCGCCGTCGCAGAGTCCGTCCCCGTCCGTGTCGGCGACAAGGGGATTCGTGCGGCATGCCAAGACCTCATCCGAGTCGGAAAGGCCGTCGCCGTCGGTGTCGGGACTTGCAGGGTCGGAGCCGGCCCCGATCGTGTACTTGATTGTCAGCCCGTCCTCCGGGAAACCCGCCGTCAGCGGCCATGTGAGGTTGTAGCAGGCGTTGCCCGACTTGAAGGACGGCATTCCGCCGCATTGGACGCCGGCGCGGAGATCCACCTCCCGGAACGTGTTGGATACGCAGAGATAGCTGACATAGACGGTGTTCGTCTCGTCATGCGGCAGGATCAGCTGGCACGTCAGCGTCTCGTTCGTTTCGCGATATGCGTAAAGGCCGACACTGCGATACTCGACGACCGTATACCGCCTGCCGCCGGACTCTGCCGTTCCGTGCAATATCTGGCTGCCCCAGTCGTTTGTCCTTGCGTACAGGTCCGCCCCGCAGAGCGCGACCGTGACATGGCAGGGGGAGTACTGCGTGTCGCCGAGGCTCCCGTAGGTACAGGCGGACTCCCATGCGCCGGCGTTTGTCGGACAAAGAAGATGGACGGTGCCGTTGACGTGTATCTTGGCGTTGGTATAGCATGCGTTGTTGACGACCAGTCCCTCCGGCAGAGGAATCTTCCACGAGCTGTCGTCGACCGTCTGGCTTGTCATGAGCCGCGTGCCGCCGGACAGGTCGAACCACAGGAAACCGTCCCCCGTGAGCGCGGCCATCGTGCCGATCTCTGCGGCGTCAGACAGCCCGTCACCGTCTGTGTCGGAGGATAGCGGGTCTGATCTTACTGCGATTTCATCGCCGTCCCCCACGCCGTCGCCGTCGGTGTCGTACAGGAGCGGATCGGTCCCGATGGAGGCGGAGAGTTCCGCCCCGTCGGACAGCCCGTCCTCGTCCGTGTCGGCCTTTTCGGGGTCTGTGAAGGTCCAGTACCGCTCGTGTGCATCGGTAAGTCCGTCCCCGTCCGAGTCGAAATCAAGACCGAAACGGAAGAAGCCCGCGCCTGCAAGCGCGTCCAGGAACCAGGGCCGCATCGCCGCGTCCACGTCATCGGAGGCGACGGTAAATGCATGGGAGTTCGTCCCGGACGGCATCGGGAACGCGCAGAGGGGAGCCCATGCGCCATCGCGGAGATTCGTGGACGAGAACAGGTAGAGTCGGCGCGAATCGGTGTAGTCGAAGAGATTGCTCGCCCAGGTCGTCCCGAAGGCGAGCTCACGGTTCTGGCGGTCGACCGCGAAATCCGTGATTGCAAGGACATTGGTCGCCTCCGACAATCCCTCCGGCAGCGACCTCGACAGCACGGTCTCCACGACACGCGACACGGTTGAAGCTCTGCCGTCCACAGACCCTGGCGGCAGATGCCCCCGCTCCTTCGAGCCGCCCCAGAGCGCGGAGAGGCCGACGGCGAAAATGACGATGAACTTATGCAAGGGTGTCAGGCTGAAAAACCACTTTAGCTCCTTCGCAAACGGCCCGGCCCTGCGGCAGAGCATGACAAGCCACAGGACAAGGAAGCCAATGGCCGCGCCGACAAGCCACGGCGTCGTCGCTTCGATGGCCTTGTGTACGTATTGGGCGATCATGTCGATCACGACGCAACATCCTTGCCTTTTTTACGGCCTTGTGGTTCTGGCACGTAATCCATAACACCGCCGACGTCGCAGTTCATGGCCTCGCGCAGGTTTGCGCGGTTCATGCGTCGTGGCCGTCATGGAAACGAGAGGACAGAAAGAATGTCAGGCGCGGATTTCGTGGTTCGGCAGGGTCTCGGACGGGACCGTTGTCGGCGCATGGGCCAGCCAGACGAGTGCGTCGGGGAGCTTGGCGACGAGCTTGTCGAGATCCTCGTCGCGATGCTCCTCGATGTCGCGCACCACCGCCTCGGCCAGTTTCAGGATGGAGGCGGCCTGTTCGTCCGTCTCCCCGCGTTCCGGCATCTCCGCCGTCACGGCCAGCACCTGGGCGGCCGTCACCCGGATGGCGTCGGCCAGCACCGCCATTCCCGTTGTGTCAAGTGCCGCAAGCGCACCGGCAAGCGTCGTCTCCGCTGCGGACACCGCCCGCTGTGCGGCCACAACCGTCGCCTGGGCCGCCGCACGCGCCTCCTCCGCCTTCGCCGAAGCGGATTGTGCCGCCTCCAGGGCGGACCGGGTGGCCGCAACGGCCCCCTCTCCCTGCGCAACCGCATTCTGAAGACGGGCGCACTCGTTCTGGAGATCCGCGATCTGCCGGGTGAGGTCGTCGATCCGGCGCTGCGCCTCATCAGCAAGCCGGGCGTTCTCGTCCTTCTGGCGGATTTCCTGCTCACGCTCCTCGGGCGTCTTCCTCTGCGCCTCGACGAGCCGTTCAAGTTCCTCCGTCAGCGTCTGGAGCAGGGCCGTCTTCGCATCCAGCGTCGTTCGCAGATCGGCAAGCGACGCCAACTGGTCGTCCAGGGTCCGCTCCAGTTCGGAAATCGTGGCACGCTGCGCGGCAATCTGGTCGTCCAGGGCGACGACGGCCGCCTCCGCATCTGCCAGAAGCGTCTGCGCAGCCGCCAATTCGTCTGTCGCCGTTCCAGCCGCCGCGAGGGCCTGGTTTTGCGCGTCGGAGATCTGTCCGTTCTGGGCCGTGAGGCGCATCAGGACGATCTCGAAGCCCTGCGCGGCGCGCGTCCGCCGCCCCTCCTCCTCGTCCATCTTCAGCTCGGCCATGAGCTTCTGGAGATCCGTCGCCGACGACACGCGCACGCCCGCACCGCCCAGCACAGGCGCCGCCTCCGTCCGTCCCGCCCCCCCCGTCGTCCCCGCCTCCATGCGGTACGCTTCGCCGGAAGGCCGACCCTGTTCGATCTTCATCTCCATCGTTCGTCTCCTTTTCTAAGACTACGATCCGTCCCCGTCAAGGTTACACGGGGACGGATCTTTTTCGGATTCGGACGGAATGGTCGGAAACGCCGCCTCAGTCTCCGAACAGGAAATGCAGCAGACCTCTGCGGCGCGGAGGCGGCGGAGGCGGCGCCCCCACAGGCACCACCGTCTGCACAGGCGGCGGCGTGTGGTAGTATCCCCCGTTGTAGCAGTAGTTGTAGCCGTCGAAGTAGTAGCCCTCGCCATAGTAGTAGACGCCGTCAATCGTGTAGCTCCACGGCGTCGCGATCCAGGACCATGCACGGCGCGCCCCCGGACGTGGCGGCGGAAGCGCCGGACGGCCCCAGAAACGTGCCCCCGACGGCCGTCCCGCATGGAAACCATGGCGGCTCGGCGGCGGCTGATGCCGTCCCCAGTCTGACGGCGGCCCCTTCTTCGGCGGTTTGTGGTGCGCCTGATGCCCACGGTCGGAGGGATGCTGCCTCGGCGGCTGCGGGCGCGCCTGGGACCCACGGTCCGATGGATGCTGCCTCGGCGGCTGCGGGCGCACCTGGGGCCCACGGTCCGACGGATGCTGCCTCGGCGGCTGCGGGCGCACCTGGGGCCCACGGTCCGACGGATGCTGCCTCGGCGGCTGCGGGCGCACCTGGGGCCCACGGTCCGACGGATGCT
>OLGE01003964.1_pt1 | contig 11181 bp, 5 predicted proteins | sample 1605151 | NCBI WGS metagenome assembly OLGE01 (sample SAMEA3888912, study PRJEB22519) | human gut metagenome | biome: human gut; feature: human-associated habitat; material: faeces | place: Denmark | collected 2010
TGTGCTCCGGCTTTACCTCCCTGGTCTTGAAATCAACATTCGCAAGAGCGTCAAGCTCGGTCAGGACAATGTCAATGTTGTCCGTTCCGATACCTGTGGAAAGAACGGTAATGCGCTCTCCATGGTACTTTCCTGTGATGGAAACGAACTCTCTTGAAGCATGTCTGAACTCCTTCTCCTCAAGAAATTCTCCGACCATATCCACGCGGCCCGGGTCACCTACGAGAATCACCTTGTCTGCAAGCTCTTCCGGTTTAAGGTGAATGTGGAAAACTGATCCGTCATCATTGATAATTAACTCTGATTCTGGTATTCTAGCCATAATAAATATCTTTCTGCGAGGATATCCAGGTCCTTGCAACGTCATTTAAAGGGTTTCAATGCGCCTGGCCGCTTTGGGGTCGCCGGGATAAGCGGCGACCTAAAATTTACTTAAAATGCTAATATAGCACTTTTTTAATCGTTTTGCAAGATGAATTCTGCCAGCTCCTCGGCATTGTCGGCGATTTTCCATGGCTTGCCTGCCTCAAGTTCCTCCCTGGAACGGAATCCCCAGGTTACGCCGACCGTACGTACGGCAGCATTGGCCCCGGTCTTCATATCTACGTCGGAATCACCCACGTACATTACTTCATCCAATTGGATGTCAGGTCTTTCCGCCATGATCTGATGGACGATTGCCGGGTCCGGCTTGATAGGCTGTCCTTCCCGCTGGCCCAAGATTTTCAGGAATCCGATGTCGCCGAAGAAATGCTTGATGAGCTTCTCCGCGCCCTCCTGATACTTGTTGGAGGCCAATGCCGGTATCACACCTGCCGCGCTGATTTTATGCAGCATTTCCGTGATGCCCGGATAAGGGACGGTGCAGTCGCACATGTGCGCGTCATAATAGGCGAGGAAAAGCCCCGCCATCCTGTTTATTACGGCCTCATTGTCCTGTCCCTCAGGCACCGCGCCACGGAACAGGTTATATATTCCGCGTCCGCACAATGTATAATAATCATTGATAGGCCTCTCCGGAAATCCGCATTCTCTCAATGCGTGGTTTGTCGCATGTCCCAAATCCTCGACAGTATTCAGCAATGTACCGTCAAGGTCGAATATTACCAATTTTGTCATAAAAACTCTATTTTTTTACCGGCTCCCGAAACCGGAGCCTTCGTTACTTCCGTCTTGAGCTTGTCGGCGGACAATCCGACTTTTATGGCTGTAAGGGATTGATTGTCACCGCCATTGACCCTGTCGGCTATGATGAATTCCGATACCGGGTCTTCGATGTACCTCATCATTGCGCGCTTCAGCGGTCTTGCGCCGTAGCTCGGGTCGAAACCCGCCTCTGCCACGAACTTCTTCGCGGCCGGAGTAACCGTAAGCTTGTAGCCCGCTTCCTCTGCCCTGGCTTTCAGGTCTTTAAGCTCGATGTCCACAATCTTGAAGATATCATCTTTATCCAGTTCCCTGAAGAAAACCTGTTCGTCCACCCTGTTTATGAACTCCGGCGGAAAAGCCTTTCTTACAGCTTTTTCCAGAACCATCTGGCGGTTGATTTCCACATTGCGGCTGGCCGTGTTGAAACCCACTCCCTTCCCATATTCCTGAATGTCACGGCTTCCGACATTGGAAGTCATGATGATGATGGTGTTCCGGAAACTTACCGTCCTTCCCTCGCTGTCCGTGAGACGCCCGTCGTCCATCACTTGCAGCAGCAAGTTGAAAATATCCGGATGCGCCTTCTCGATTTCGTCCAGCAGCACGACACAATACGGCTTCCGTCTGACCCTTTCGCTAAGCTGTCCTCCTTCCTCGTAGCCGACATATCCCGGAGGCGCGCCGATGAGTCTCGAAACGGAGAATTTCTCCATGTATTCGCTCATGTCGATTCTTACCATATTATCTTCAGAATCAAACAGATACTCGGCGATACGCTTGGCCAGTTCCGTCTTGCCGACACCGGTAGGCCCGAAGAACATGAACGACCCGATCGGCCTGCCCGGATCCTTGAGCCCGGCCCTGTTTCTCTGGATTGCCCCCACGATGGTGTCGATGGCATTGTCCTGACCTATGATGCGTCCTCTCAGGCGCTCGCGCATTTTCATTATCCTGTTTCCCTCGGACTCGGCGACCTTGTTCACCGGGATTCCGGTCATTTTCGAGACGACAGTCGAGATGTCATTTTCATTGACGATGCTCTCCTGTTTTCCCGCGCCTCTTTTCAGTCTGACCATTGAACCTGCCTCGTCCATGGCGTCGATGGCCTTGTCTGGCAGGAACTGGTCCGGTATGTATCTGTCAGTCAGCCTCACGCAAGCGTCAATCGCCGCGTCCGTGTAGATGACATTGTGGAATTTTTCATAATTCGTCTTCAGCTTGCCCAGTATCGCTACGGACTCCTTCACGTCGGCCGGCTCCACGACGATTTTCTGGAATCTCCTGTCCAGGGCCCCGTCTTTTTCCACGATTCTGGTGAACTCGTCCATCGTGGTGGCGCCGATGCACTGCAACTCGCCCCTGGCAAGCGCCGGTTTCAGCATGTTCGCGGCATCCAGACTGCCCTGTCCGCCACCAGCCCCGACGATCGTGTGGAACTCGTCGATGAACATCACCAGATTCGGATCGTTGCTTGCCGCCTTGATTATCGCTTTGATCCTTTTCTCGAAATCGCCCCTGTATTTGGTGCCTGCCACTACTGACGCAATGTCCAGTGACACAATGCGTTTGTTCTTCAGCACCGATGGAATCGTGCCGTCGGCAATCTTCATTGCAATGCCCTCCACGATGGCGGATTTGCCCACGCCCGGCTCACCGATCAGCATCGGATTGTTCTTCTTCCGTCGCCCCAGAATCTCGATCACGCGCGAAATTTCCTTGTCCCTGCCGACGACAGGATCCAACTTGCCTTCGGCCGCAGCCTTGGTCAGGTCAATGCCGAATTCCGAAATGATGTCCGTCTCCTGCTCCTTGCCTGCCGCCTCCGTGCCGCCGTCGCTGATTTCCTCCCCGTCATCGCTCTGTCCGGAGTCCGTCGCGAGCAGCCCGTTCTTCTCCATGTAGGTCAATATCCTGCTATAGTCAATGCCTATGTTTCTCAGATAAGTGGTGCCGTAACTTCCTGTGGATCTGCACAATGCCAGCAGAAGATGCTGTGGCGCGGCTTCCCCGCACCGAAGCTTGGCGGCTTCCATTATCGAAAGGCTGAGAATGTTCTGTGACGCCCTGGAGAAGGTGATGTTCTCCATCTCGGAATACGGGATGTGCTCGTTCGTGAAAATTCTGCTGTCAATGAATCTTTTCATCGAGTCCGTGTCGGTTCCGAGCTTCTCAAGCGTGCTGCATGCCGCATTGTCATGATGCCTGAGGATTCCTAGATACAGGTGGTCAGGGCCGATGCCGTAACTGCCTGTCCTCATGGCTTCTTCCCGAGCGTAATTGATAATGCTGTTGAGTTCTTCTGATATCTTGATTTCCATATTCCGTGTCCTTTCATTTCCCGCCGCCGTGCATCCGGCGACGCTTCTCCACTGGCAAAATTAAGACCTTTTTCATTCATTTTTGGTGCTATGCCAAAAAAATTGTAAATTTGTATGTTATATGTAACAGAAAAAACATTTAGAAAATGGATATGAACGAGGAGAACAAGAACGCTGCTGAACAGCAGGAAGAGGGGACAGGAATGAAAGGCATCATCGAGGAGGTGAACATTGACGAGGAAATGCGGTCCGCGTACATTGACTATTCAATGTCCGTGATCGTTTCCCGTGCGCTCCCGGATGCCAGGGATGGTCTGAAGCCTGTGCAGAGGCGTGTGCTGTTCGGAATGGAAGGTCTGGGCCTGGATTATTCGGGACAGACGAAGAAATCAGCGAGAATTGTCGGAGAGGTACTGGGTAAGTTCCACCCGCATGGCGACTCCAGCGTATATGATGCGATGGCAAGGCTGGCACAGAACTGGAACCAGAGATATCCTCTCGTATATGGTCAGGGAAACTTCGGTTCCATGGACGGTGACCCTGTCGCTGCCATGCGATACACCGAGGCCAAGTTGGAAAAGCTTGCCAATGATGTCCTCGGCGACATGGAGAAGGATACCGTAGACTTCCAGCTGAACTTCGATGATACGATACAGGAGCCTACAGTTCTGCCTACCAAGGCGCCGCTCCTGCTGCTGAACGGATCGGCAGGTATTGCAGTAGGTATGGCCACCAACATGGCTCCGCATAATCTCGGCGAATGCTGCGATGCCATCTGCGCCTACATTGACAATCCGTACATCGACACTGACGGCCTGATGCATTATATCAAAGGTCCTGATTTCCCTACAGGTGGTATAATCCAGGGAATCCAGGGCATCAGGGATGCATACGAGACCGGCCGCGGAAAGGTAGTGGTACGTGCGAAGACGGAAATCGAGGTGGACAACAACGGCCGCGAGACCATTGTCGTTACCGAGATTCCTTACATGGTGAACAAGAAGGAGATGCTCGAAAAGATCGGCCAGATGGTTGATGACAAGAAGATTGAGGGTATCACCTACATGAACGACGAAACTTCCCGCGAGGGCGTGAGAGTCATCTTCAGGGTAAAGCAGGGCTCCAATTCAAATGTCGTGCTGAACACCTTGTTCAAATACACCCCGCTCCAGTCAAGCTTCGCCATCAACAATGTCGCACTTGTCAAGGGCCGTCCTAGGACATTGTCTCTCAAGGACATCCTGAAAGTGTTCGTGGATTTCAGGCACGAAGTCATTATCCGCAGGACCAAGTTCGACCTGGACAAGGCGAAGAAGAGAGCACATATCCTCGAAGGCCTCATCAAGGCGATCGACGTCATCGATGAAATCATCAGGATTATCCGTGCTTCCAAGACTGTGGACGAGGCCAGAAATACTCTCATGACCACATTCGGATTCTCTGAGGCACAGGCTTCGGCCATCGTGGAAATGAGACTCCGTCAGCTCACCGGACTCGAAAGGGAAAAGCTCCAGGCAGAGTACGACGAGTTGGAGAAATTCATCGCATGGTGTAACGATGTTCTTGCAAATCCTGCAATGCAGATGGAAATCATCAAGAACGAAACCATGGAGCTCAAGGCCAAATATGGTGACGAAAGAAGGTCGAAAATCGTACCTAACGCAGAAGAGTTCAATCCTGAGGACTTCTATGCCGATGATGACGAGGTCATCACGATTTCTCATTTCGGATATATCAAGAGGACTCCTCTTGCAGAATACAAGACCCAGAACAGAGGCGGTGTAGGCATGAAGGGAACCGCTACGAGGGATGAAGACTTCATCGAACATCTGTATGTGGCCAATATGCACAGTACGATGCTGTTCTTCACGGAGCAGGGCAAGTGCTTCTGGCTGAAGGTCTACGAGGTGCCGGAGGGATCACGCTCATCCAAGGGCCGTGCGATCCAGAACGTCCTCAGTATTCCGGATGACAAGATCAAGGCCATCATCAATGTCCCTACATTGACTGATGAAGAATATATAAACAGTCACTTCATCATCCTTGCCACCAAGGAAGGTATCATCAAGAAGACTTCGCTCGAAGCATACTCAAGGCCTCGTGCCAAGGGTGTCAATGCTGTCAATGTGCGTGAGGGCGACGAACTTCTCGAAGCAATCCTTACCGACGGCAAGTCCGAGGTGCTCATCGCAAGCCGCAACGGACGTTGCGTAAGGTTCGACGAAACCGATGCGAGACCGCTCGGAAGAACAGCGACCGGCGTCCGTGGCATTAATCTTGATGAGGATGACTATGTTATCGGCATGGTATGCTATGAACCTGAGGCAGAGGATGCTGCAGCTCATACATTGCTTGTGATCGGAGAAAAGGGACTCGGAAAGAGGACTGATTTCGAGGAATACCGCAAGACCAGCCGTGGCAGCAAGGGTGTCCGCACCATGAACATTACTGACAAGACCGGAAAACTTGTAGCACTGAAGAATGTTACAGAGGAGAATGACCTGCTTATCATTACCCAGAGCGGTCTTATCATCAGAATGGCTGTTGCAGATATCAAGCAGGCTGGACGTAATACCCAGGGAGTCAAGCTTATAAACATCAGGGACAATGATTCCATCGCTTCAGTGTCAGTAGTGGCGAAGAGTGATGAAGAAGAATTGCCTGCTGAAGGCGAGACCGCTCCGGATGCTCCGGCTGAAACGGGAAAAACTGAAGAATAATTGAAGTAAAACATTGAAACTCTATTAGATATGAAAAAAATTCTTCTCGCATTGGCGATTTTTACCTCAATACAGGTAGCTGATGCACAGGTAAAGTCTGCTGCAGATGCCAAGAAGGCTGTGGAGGCTGCCGAGGCTGCTGCAAAAAATGAAAAGAAGGCCATCAAGGTCGCTACATGGATCAAGCTCGGTCAGGAGTATGTAAAAGCGTATGATGCTCCTACCGGAAGCATTATTCCGGGAGCCAGCAAGACGGAACTTTCACTTATGATGGGTTCCGAAAAGGCTCAGTCTACAGAGGTCGTTACCATCAATGGTGAGCAGTACGAAAAGAACGTATATGCTGACAAGAACCTCTATTTCAATGCTAAAGGCCAGCTTGCAATCATCGAGGTTACCAAGCCTGTATATGCTGATGCACTCGAAAAAGCTACAGATGCATATCAGAAGGCTTATGAAATCGACACCAAGCAGACCAAGGCCAAGGATATCGCAGAGGCTTACAAGCAGATTGCAGACAAATACATGAACGAGGCTTTCAACAAGTACACATTCGGCGATTTGTCAGCTGCCAGCAAGCTCTTCGAGAAAGCTGCTGATGTCGAGGCGCTTGCACCGCTTTCCAAGATTGATACCAGCGCTATCTACAATGCAGGTTTCACCGCTTGGGCAAGCAAGGACAATGCAAGGGCAAAGGACCTCTTCGAAAAATGCTATAACCTCGGTTACTACTACGAAGGTGGTGAGGTTTTCGCTAAACTCGCTGACGTAGATACACTTAACACCAAGAAGTATCTTGAGGAAGGTTTCGAGAAATTCCCGCAGAGCCAGAGCATCCTCATCGGCCTCATCAACTACTATCTGAAGGCCAATGAGAGCACTGACAGACTTTTCGAACTGCTTGACAAGGCTAAGGTAAATGAGCCTAACAATGCTTCTCTCTATTATGTGGAAGGAAATATCCGCGCACAGCTCGGTGACCTAGACAAGGCTGTCGTAGCTTACGAGAAATGCGCAGAGATCAATCCTGAGTATGAGTATGGTTATATCGGAGAAGGTACAATGTTCTACAACAAGGCTATCGAGGTGCAGACCAAGGCACAGGAAGAACTTGACGACGCCAAGTATATGGCCCTCGTGAAAGAGTTCGAGGCAGACCTCAAGTCTTGTATCGCTCCGTTCGAGAAAGCATTCGAAATCACCAAGGCAGAGAATGTGAAAGTCGGTGTAGCTGAGTACCTTAAGAATGCTTACTACCGTTTCCGTGAGGAATCACCTGAGTACATGGCAGGTTACGAGAAATATTCCAAGATCACAGCTGCCGGAAAGGTTGAATAATATCCGTAGCTGGAATTTGATTCTGACAGGGGCTGACCGGGTTACCGGCCGGCCCTTTTTTGCTGATGTTGCGCCTCTAAATTGATTTATCCGATTTCTTATTTGTCAGATATTTATCGATGATGTATATTTGAGGCCGGAAATGAATGTGGGGAAACCGGGTGAGATTCCCGGGCAGTTCCCGCTACTGTGAGACCTCAATGACGAGGCGAGTCAGAATGCCTGCATTCATAGGTACCATCGGTTCTTGCCTGCGGAGGACGGGCAGCGTTGGCTGGGTCTCTTGTGCATTAGTCCGGGAAACTGTGGCTGAATCGGTGTGTATTACATTGATTGACAGTTAATTGGCCGGATGAAAATCTTTAAGTATATCATTGTCGTGGCACTGGCGGTTTTTGCCGTCAGCGGAAATTCGTATGCTGAACCGGCCGATAGTCTGGCATTGAACCGCCAATTGGACAGTTCGATGGTATTGGGATATGCTTCCGGCTTCGGATACCGGGAGACTATACCCGCGCAAACCCTTGGCGGAAAGGAACTTGAGAGGCTGAACACCCTTTCTGTCGCTGATGCAATGCGCTTTTTTTCCGGTGTCCAGATCAAGGATTACGGCGGAATCGGTGGATTGAAGACCGTGAATGTCAGATCCTTGGGAACCAATCATACGGCTGTGCTGATCGATGGTATACAACTCGGCAATGCGCAGAACGGACAGGTGGACCTGGGACGTTTCTCTCTCGACGACGTGGCGGAAATATCGCTGTACAACGGACAGAAAAGTGATATTTTCCAATCGGCCGGAGAGTTCGGAGCATCCGGCGTCGTGTATATCAACACTTCCAGGCCGAGATTTGAAGACGGCAGAAAGTTCAAGCTCAAAGCATCGCTGAAAGGAGGCTCCTTTGACCTTGTAAATCCTTCTCTCAGAGCGGAATATAAAATATCAGACAATGTTTCGGGAAGCGTATCTGCGGGTTTTGTCAATGCTTCCGGCAAATATAAATTCCGTTGCCGGGGCTATGATTCCCGAGGAAATCTTGCCTATGACACCACAGCATTCAGGCGCAATGGCGATGTATGCGCTTTGCGGACGGAGGCTGCGTTCTATGGGGCTTTGGGGCATGGAAGCTGGACGCTAAAGGCCTATAACTATCATTCCGACAGGGGAATCCCTGGGGCGGTCGTGAGCAATGTCTTTACAAATGGCGAGCGCATGAGGGACAATAACTTGTTCGTTCAGGGCAGGGCAGTCAACAGTTGGACGCCATGGTGGCGCTCCATGTTCAATGCCAAGTTCGCCTATGACTATACCTTCTATGAGGACAAGGACATGCGCAGGCTTTATGTAAGCAATACGTACAGACAGAAAGAGTTGTTTGCTTCATGCGCCAACTTGTTCAGCATCACTGATTTCTGGGATGTATCCCTTTCTTGTGACTTCAAATGGAACTATCTCGACGCCGACAACTACATGTCGGGTAACCTGCCGTTTCCTCAGCCTGTGAGATTCACGGAGATGGTGTCTGCCGCCACTGCATTGGACCTTGGAAGGTTGAAGATGCAGGCAAGCCTGCTGGGCTATTTCATACATGACAAGGCGCGCAAAAATTCATCTGACTCCCGCCGGAGCAAGGCGGCCCCTGCGCTCTATGCCTCATACAAGGTTCTGAAGAACAATGATTTATTCGTGAGGGCTTTCGCCAAAAGCTCGTTCAGGATGCCGACGTTCAATGATTTGTATTATACGAACTCCGCCAGCGCCGCCCTTCGCCCCGAGACCGTTTGGCAGGCCAATGCCGGTTTTACGTATTCCGGAAATTATCTCCATGCAGGTCCCTTCAGGAAATTGAACCTGAGCGCGGACGGTTATTGGAACAAGGTGAAGGATAAGATTATAGCCTATCCGAGCGGACAGCAGTTCAGGTGGACGATGCTGAATCTCGGAACGGTGGATATCAAGGGCGTTGACGCTTCATGTGATGCATTTTTCAGTTTCGGTCCGGTGGAAACTGCCGTAAAACTCCAATATACGTGGCAGAAAGCCGTGGATGTCACTGACCCGGATGACACTTTTTACAAGAATCAGATTCCGTATGTGCCGAAGCATAGCGGTTCAGCCGTCGCTTCCATATATTATAAGGGATGGGGGCTGAATTATTCCTTCATCTATACGGGTGAGCGGTACAGTAATAAGGAAAACACGTGGCGGAACTATGTCCTGCCTTGGTATACCAGCGATCTGTCATTGCAGAAAACATTGAATATTAATAAGAAAATATTGAAAGCGACAGCTGAAATCAATAATCTTTTCGGTCAGGATTATGAGGTGGTCCTGAATTATCCTATGCCCAAGACGAATTTCAGACTGTCGGTCAGCATTGAACTTTAAACAAATATTTTTATGAAAAGAATTTTTCAAAATTTCGGCAAGGTAGTGCTTGCCATCGCATTGGTTGCGGCAGCAGGTTGCCGTAAGGAAGATACATTGAGATTCCTCCCCGGTGAGAATGGGGAACCGTCTGATTATGAGGTTGTTGACGCTGCCGTCAATGCATCGGCTAAACCTTCGGGAATTTACCTTGTCAATCAGGGCAACCAGGGCAGCAACAAGGCCAGACTGGATTTCCTGAATTTCCATAACGGTTTCTATATCAGGGATGTGTTCACGGAGTATAACCCGGAAGTCGTTAAAGGACTGGGCGATACCGGAAATGACGTACAGGTCTATAAAGGAAAAGTATTCGTAGTCGTCAATGGCTCGCACAAAGTCGAAATCATGGATGCATATTCCATGAAGCGTCTGGCGCAGGTGGATGTTCCCAACTGCCGTTTCATCGCATTTGACGGAAACCATGCTTATGTGACATCATACGTGGCCAAAGATAAGGAAGCCCTCAAAACTCAGAAAGGAGCGCTGTATTGCATTGACCTCGATACTTATAAGGTTACCGGACAGGTGACCGTGGGGTATCAGCCGGAGCAGCTCGTAATAAGGGACGGGAAGGCTTATGTCGCCAATTCCGGAGGATATGTCGCAGGAAATGACAATACCGTTTCCGTCGTGGACTTGAAGTCAATGAAAGTGGAATATAATATTGAAGTTGCTGTAAATCTGGAACTTATGCTTGTGGACGCCGAGGGGACAATCTGGGTTTCATCAAGAGGCAATTACGTCGATGTCAGCAGTACTCTCAACTATCTTGTCAAGAAAGGTGACAAGTATGAGCTTGGCGGCTCTGTGAATGTACCGGTTTCAAGCATGGCATTGGCCGGAGACAAGATTTATGTAATAGGTTTGACTTATATTCCTCCTACATGGACGCCGACTGCGACATATAATATTGTCAATGCCAAGACCCGCGAACTTGAATCCGGCAGTTTCATAACCGACGGCACGGAAAGCGATATTGCCACTGCTTTTACAGTGACTGTCAATCCTGGAAATGGAGACATCTATGTGACAGATGCCAAAGATTATGTCTCCAGCGGAACCCTCCATTGCTATACCGGTTCCGGCAAGCATAAATGGAGTGTCCACACTGGAGACATACCGGCTCGCATCGCGTTCCTGTAGGCCCTAGTCGATCTTAGGAAGATGACTGAGACTTTCCCTGATCTGCTCGTCAGTCGGGATGGTGTCAGTCATTTTTCCGTCA
>OLGE01003968.1_pt1 | contig 11174 bp, 8 predicted proteins | sample 1605151 | NCBI WGS metagenome assembly OLGE01 (sample SAMEA3888912, study PRJEB22519) | human gut metagenome | biome: human gut; feature: human-associated habitat; material: faeces | place: Denmark | collected 2010
GGTATTTGGCGAACTTGGCGCGTACATCTGATTGCCGCCAAGTGCGTAGCTGCCCCAGATAACCGTGGACTGCGCGCTGAAGGAAGGAGATCCTCCGCCGCTCACGTCATCGCCCTGCAGGATGACAGTGTTCCCTCCGGCGGAGGCGGCAGCCCCGGCCGCACGCGCGTAACTGCCGTAAATACTGCCGTCATAGGTTCCGCCCCGCAGCGTAACGGTATTTCCTTCCGCCACAGCCTGCCCGCTGCCATCATTGCGGGCGTAACCGGGTGCAACGGAACCTGAGACATGCGTGTCATCGAGTTCAAGCGTATTCCCCGACGCCTCCGCGAGGCCGCTGCCCGAATTGCGCGCATAGCCGCTGTATACCACACTGGCAATGTCCGAGTTCTTCACTGTGACAGCACCGGACGCTTTTGCGTCCCCGGAACTGTCTGCGTCGGCCCGTGCATACGCGCCGATCACGTATCCGCCCACGTGCGTATCCGAAACAGAGACGGTAGTCTGCGCAGCCGCGCCGTCTTCCGAAGAATAGACAAAATCACCTAGGACATATTCCCCGACGCTGCTGCCCTTCACGGTCACCGTGGTTCCGCTGGCCTCAGCTGCGCCGCCGTAAGAAGCGATATACGTACCCGAAACGGAACCATCAATTTCCGAATCAGTGAATTCGACGCTGTTGCCCGTCGTACTCACTGGGTCTGCGTAGGCAAAGATGGAAAGCGCCCGCACGGAACTCTTTGCGTCTTCATTCCCATGTCCGCCAGAGAGAACCGAATCGGAAATTACAACCTTGTTGCCATAGGAGTTCTGGACACGCCTGGCATGTACGTACGCGCCGGTTACGGGATACAGGGCTCCTGAACCGTCCGCTTCGCCGATAAAGGCATTGCGCACTTCTACCGTGTTGCCGTTCGCTTCGGCGTACCCTTCTTCGTTCAGCACCTATGACGGCCCCCAGCACCCTGGCACCATCCTGAATGTAAACGTGGTTGTTGTCTGCCCGGGCTATGCCGCTAGTCTGAGAGTAGTCATTGTGCGAGGCGTGTGCGCCGATGACCCGTATTCTGACCTTTGAGCCTTCTCCCTGGACAATAACTGTATTGTTGTCGGCTATTGCGTCTTTGCCGAGGACATCTCCCCCCTGGAAATCGGCCATGCCGCCGACAAGTCCTGTTTCGGAAATATACGCCCCGTTGTTATCAAAAAGCGCGTTGGTTACAGTCAGCTTGTTATCACTGGCTGTACTGCTCCCGCTTCCCCAGTTGCTGGCGTAGCCGGCGATGGCAATGCGGCTGAAGGACGTTGCGCCATCTCCCTCTATGGTCAGGGTGTTTTCCGAGGCCGTGGAATCAAATGATTTGGATGCTTGCGTTCTTGCCAGACCGCCATATATGGCATCGTCCGCGTGCTCAGGGCTAACAACAGTGCCTGTGAGCTTGGAGCTCTTCGCATCGTTTTTCTGGGTGGATCCGGTGCCCACGAAATCCTGTGTCCGGCCATCAAGGGAAAATGTGTCCGCCCATGCTGTCCCGGTTCCTCCGGCGACGGGGGGAAGCCCTTCCGCGAAGAGCGGAGCGGTAAGCAGCGCGCCGGTAAGTACCATTCGGCCCATCGCGTTTTTCACGCGGCATTTCCAGAGGACAGCCCGGTATCGGTTTATAAGATTTCCCATAGCTCCTTTTGTCATCTCGGTCTCCTTTTTGAGGGCAGGTATCCGCATGAGCGTCTCTGAGAGGGCAATCCGGTTCCAACAAAAGGCATCTTTGAAGAAAAAGTGAAGCCGGAAACGCCCACGTGATTCTGCCCGGACAAAAATACAAACTTTTAAAGGTGCAAAAATTTAAAAATATTATTCTCCGGCGCTAAAAATATGCCTGTAGTTCCACAGTGGACGGGACAGGCATCACACGCCGGCAGGACATCGGCGGGGCGGACCCACTCCATGCCGTGCGCGCTCCGGGCCGAAAAAACAGAAGTGGCGCTCTCACGCTGATATTGTGCCGTGCAGCCCAGCCGTAAAACGGAAACTGTCTGCACGGGATGTTTCATGTCTTTCCTCCACAGGCTGAAATTCAGGACTGATTCGCATCAGGAGAGTCGACAGTTACACTGTCGGTACCTTACTGATTTTATTGTATTCCAAACGAAGTTATCCAGTCAATTTTTAAAAACAAAAAAAGTTAGTTCAGTGAAATAGCCCGCCACAGGCTTCCGGACAGAAGGTACCGACAGTGTAACTGTTGATGGCGGAGGGTATCCTCCTTGGGCCCCCTGAGCGGACGGTGTTCTGTGGAGTGCCTCCATACGGGCGGATTCATGGCTTCCGATAAGAGGAAAGGGCAGTCAGCCGGGATGAATCTCTCCGTGGAACTGCCGGAGAGGGATGGCGAAAAGTGGCGTCCCGCTCCGCTATTTTTCCCCGGGTGAAGATCTGAGGCAGGCGCTGACTGTTTCTGCGGCGGCCAGAAGCGGTGCCTGTCCCAGATGGGCATAGCGCATGGTCGTTCTCGGATCGCTGTGTCCCAGCAGTTTCTGGACCTCGTACAGCGAATGGCCTGAATTCACGAGAAAGCTGGCGTATGAATGCCGCAGGTCGTGAATGCGCACACCGACGAGTCCCAGTTCCTTCCGGATTCTGTTCCAGAAGGGATAGAGATCGCTGAGAGGCTTTCCGGGTGCTTTTCCGGGGAAGAGCCAGGGGCTGCCGGGCACGCGGGGGAGAGCTCTGAGCACGGCTATCGCGGCCGCGGAGAGCGGGATGTGGCGCGGCCTGCCGGACTTTGAGAGCGGCACGATGAGGAGCCGCAGGTCCGTGCGGACGTTTTCCCAGCGGGCCCTGAGGATTTCGCTCTTCCTGGCTCCGGTAAGAAGGAGCAGGCGGAGGGCGCTGGCCTCGGGCCGCCCACACTGTTCAAGCCTCCGCATGAGTCTCTGTGCTTCTTCCTTCGTGAGATAGCGCTCCCGCAGCGTGCATCCTTTCAGAGGAGAGACGCCGGCGCACGGGGACTGCCCTGCGGGCAGGAAGCCGCGCAGCGCGGCCTCCTGGCAGAGTGTCTTGAAGACAGACAGAGCCCTGTTGCAGGTGGCGGGAGCTAGCCCGCCGGTCGGGAGACGGCAGAGCCAGTCCTCCACGTCTTGGCGTTCGATAGCGGCGAGTTTTCTGGCGCCGAACACAGGGGAGATATGCTGGCGCAGGATGCGTTCATCGAGGCGCCAGCTCCGCTTGCGCATCGCAATGTGCGGCAGATAGACAGCTGAGGTGAACTCATCAAGTGTGATGACGGAACGCTTCTGCTTTCTGCCTTTCCCGGCAGACAGCTGCGGAGATCCCGCGGTGGAAGCTGTAGGATGGCGGCGAACCATGTTGTGTCCTCCTGGTTAGATTTTGTTGGGGAAAAATACGGCAGGGACTATAGCCGCGCCCCCTGTGGAGGGGCACAGCCGGGTCCTGTCCTTATTTTTTCTGTACAGCCAGGAGTTTTCGCCGCCCGGAGTCACGGTTTTTTTCGCGCCGGGCAGTTACCGCGGCATGCCGCGCTGCGTATGAAGACAGGGGAAGCGCCATCCGGTTCCCCATGAAATCGTCCCGCCCCCGCCCCCACCGCGTCACAGGCAGGATGTAAGAGTGGGGCAGGTTGTTCCGCGCTGCGGAAAAACGGGAGTCATGACAAAGCTCCGGAGGGAAGATTAGCGTCACGTTCAGAAAAGGGAAAGCAGAGGACTGGAAGATCGTTTATGATCTTATCTGTGATATGGAAGGGACAGAGCTCCCTGCGGAGGCTTTCCGCGGAATTTATGACGAAAAAATGGATGATTCCCGGTTTTACTGCCTGCTCGCCGAAGAAAACGGGGAAGTGCTGGGGGTGCTGAATCTGCGTTTCGAGAAACAGCTCCATCACGCCGCGGCTGTGGCCGAAATCATGGAATTTTCAGTAAGCCCGGCGTGCCGCGGACGCGGCGTGGGAGGCGCCATCTTCAGGGAAGCGTGCCGCCTCGCGCGGGAAGCGGGGTGCGTGCAGATTGAGGTCGCCTGCAATCAGCTGCGTGAAAGGACGCACCGCTTCTACCTCGGGCACGGGGGCATGCACAATTTTCACTACAAGTTTTCAAAGCCGCTTACAGGGGAAGACAGCCCCGTGAACCGGCTCGGCCGCTGAAGGCCGGATCCAGAGGGATACATGTGAAAAATCCGCCTGTCGGAAAGCCTGTGACTGCTGTCCTGACAGACGGATTTTTCACGATTGCAGCAAAAAGAGGGAGGAGGGTTCCCGGGCGGCCCGGAGGCTGTTTCCCGGAAACTGTCTCCGGTTTTGGGCAGTTAGCTCCCCATGTGCCTCAGCCCCAGCATGGTCCGCCACGCGGTCAGGGACGTGTCGAGCAGGAGATAGTCCGGGGCGAGGCTGAGCGGCGCCGCGGAGGCGATGCCCGCCCTGACATCATCGAGGTTTGACGTGCGCGGAAGCTCCTTTATGTTCTGCAGGGGGCAGAGGTCGAAGTCGCCGGAGGGCTGCATGACCATGACGGGAAGACCCTTGATGGCGGCCTCGAGAGCCACTGTGGTGGAGTTGGAGGCCCAGACAAGGGGATTGCAGGCGAGTTCTTCGGCGATGGGGGCCGTGGAGAAACGCAGCCCTTCCGTGCGGCCGTGGAGGAGTTCGCTGAGCCTCTCCTGCACGGGCAGGTAGGGATGGGGTTTGACTGTGACATTGAAGCCTTTGAGCAGGCCGGCCTGAAGGGCTTCGGCGAGGAGCTTCAGATGGGCTTCGGTCTCGTCCCTGAAGAAGCTTGTGACCACGAGAAGGTCTTTGGGCGTGCCGGTGACGGGGGCCGGTTCTGAGCCGGCGAGATAAAGGTAGCGCAGGGCCTCTGCCTTCCTGAGGCGGGCTTCGGGCACGCCGGCGTCCGCCCACTGGCTCACTGCGGCCGAGCCGTTGCCGACCACGTAATCAGGCTGGAAGGCGTTGGTTTCGGGATCGGAGAAGGTGCGCGGATCGTCGAAGTAGCGGAAGTCCGTGGGCCGGATGGTGGAGTGCTGGGCCCCGTAGACGGTGCCGGCTCCGGCCTCATGGACGGCGTGCGTGAGCATGCGCTCCCAGGGGCAGTTTTCGAGCGGGAAGGTCCAGTAGCGCTGGCGGCCCGAAAGGGCCACGTAGTTTTCGAGGCCTTTCTGCTGCAGGCAGCGCTCGAGGCACCGCCAGCCGCGGAAGCTTTCGGCGTACTCGCCAGCGAGCAGAGGCCAGAGGTCGAGTGTGGAGTGCGCGAAGTGGAAGGAGGAGCGTATCCTCTTTTCCGAGACGGCGCTCATGACGGCGATGCGGGCATAGCGGACGAGGGACTTCAGGACGCTGCCCGGGGTGAGAAACTCCTCGAGATAGTTGAAGGAGACACCGCTTTTTCGGGTCTTCCGGAAGTTGTCGCGGAAGCCGCAGCACTGGGCGAGAGAGCCCTGGGGCGAGGGGAAGAGCACGAAGAGCCAGCGCACGGCGGGCGTGTTTCCTTCGCCGGCGTCGTCCCGGAGGGCGTCGTGCAGGCTTTCCCAGTAGCGGGAACGGAAGACGCCTTCCTCAGCCTTTTTAACGTCGATATTGGGGAAATAGGTGGTGATGGTTCCGGTGGAAGCGGAGGACGGCGGAAGCGACCTGCAGGACCCGACGACGCGGCGTACGGACCAGAGCCACCAGGCGAAGCGGGCGATGGCGCGCAGGGGAGCGGGCGTCCGGTTATAGACGCGGCGAAGCCGGCTCTGCGCTTTTTCCGGAGCGGCCTCGTTATTTTTCGCGAAGGACCAGCCGCGGGCTCTGCACATGGCTTCGAGGGCGGCGTTGCAGGCGGGCGTGAGGCCGTCGGTGACGAGGCTTCCGGCGCCTTTTTCCTCCATGACCATTTCAAGGGCGCGCAGGCGGTAGATGTCGTAAAGCTCGGGCGTGACCTTGGGGTGGCGTTCGTAGAGGAGGGAGCACCACCACATGGAAAGGGAGCTGCCGCCGCGCAGGGCGTCCGCGAAGGTGCCGCGGCCCGTCCCGGTGCGGCCTGTCTCATAAGCCCATGTGGCGTGTTCGCTGCGGATGGCGGTGAGGCGGTCCGTCATCTCCCGGGGAAGGGAGATGGATCCGGCGGGAACGTTCCAGTCGTCGAGGCTGGCTTCAATGGCGCCGGGACGCAGATAAGCGGTTCCCGCGCTGCGGTGAAGGAAGATTTCGGACATGGCTATCGTTCCTCTCTGGCGAAGACATCGCGGATGGCGGCGTCATAGGGGGCGGTGAGGAGCCCCTTATCCGTGATGATACCGGTGATGAGGTCCGCCGGCGTGACGTCGAAGGCGAAATTGAAGACGGGCACGCCTTCGGGGGTGATGCGCGTGGAGCCGATGGTGGTGACCTCGGAGGCGGGGCGCTCCTCGATGGGAATGTGCTTTCCGTCGGGCGTGGAGCGGTCAATGGTGGAGAGGGGGGCAGCCACGTAGAAGGGGATGCCGTAGTGGCGGGCCAGAATAGCGACGCCGAGGGTGCCGATTTTGTTGGCCGTGTCGCCGTTGGCGGCGATGCGGTCCGCGCCGACCACGCACAGGGACACAAAGCCCCGGGACATGAGGGAGGCGCAGGCGTTGTCGCAGGCCACGGTCACCGGGATGCCGTCCCGCTGGAGCTCCCAGGCTGTGAGGCGGGCGCCCTGGAGGAAGGGCCGGGTCTCGTCAGCGATGACGCGGATGTTCTTTCTGTTTTCGAAGGCGGCGCGCACAACGCCGAGGGCCGTGCCGTAGCCCGCCGTGGCCAGGGCGCCGGCGTTGCAGTGGGTGAGGATGACGTCGTTATCGTGCACGCAGGGAAGGCCGAAGCGGCCTATGTCCATGCACGACGCGATGTCCGCGCGGCGCATGGTTTCGGCCTCGCTGATGAAGAGCTTCATGAGGTCTTCGGGACCGAGGGCTGCGTTTCTTTCCCAGAGGGCGGTCATATGGTCCACGGCCCAGGCGAGGTTAACGGCCGTGGGGCGGGCAGCCCTGAGATCGGCGAGATGTTTTCTGAGTTTTTCCCGCCAGTCCGGGCCGACTGACTCGCGCAGGGCGATGGCGCAGCCGAAGGCGGCGGAGACGCCGATGGCCGGCGCGCCGCGGACAACCATAACCTGAAGGGCGGTGATGACGTCGGCCGTGGTGCGGCAGAGGAAGCGTTCCTCGCTGGCTGGCAGCTTTCTCTGATCGAGGAGGTCGAGGACGGCGCTGTCTCTGTGAAAAACTATATGATCTTCCATGTGTTCTCCTGTATGCGGTTGTTTCGGCAAGCTATAGCGCGGGAGGGCTCAGGGGCGCAATCGCGGGCCGGGGGCCTGAAATGGACAGACGGCCCTTCTGCTGTTAGGAAGGAAGAGTCAGGAGCGTGCGCCCCGCCGCCGGCCGGCCGGGATGCCCCGCAGGCGCCGGAGAGGAAGCGGAACGCGTTCCGTATTTTTTGCCGGCACACGCCCGCAGCGCAGCGCCGCGCGGGCGGCCGGGCATACAGCAAGCATTAACGAAAAGGATGCCCATAGATGGCGAACAGTTTTGATACGCCCCTGCGTGTGGGGCTGGCCGGCCTCGGAACGGTCGGAGGCGGCCTGGCTGAACTTCTTCAGAAAAACGCGGCGCTCGTGCGCCGGAGGACAGGCCGCAGCATAGAGCTGAAGTGCGTGCTCGTGCGCGACGTGAACAAGCCCCGCTCCGTGGAGCTGCCCGAAGGCTGCCGGATTACAGCGAATCCCGCCGATCTGACCGATGATCCGGATATCGATGTGCTCGTTGAGCTCATGGGCGGTATTGACGCGCCGCTCGCGCTCGTGTCCAGGGCCCTTCAGAACGGCAAGCACGTCGTTACGGCCAACAAGGCCCTTCTGGCCGTGGAAGGCGCCGAGCTCATGCGTCTCGCCCGCGAAAAGAACCTGATCCTGCGCTACGAGGCCAGCGTGGCCGGCGCTGTGCCCATCATCGAGGCCCTGCGCGGCCCTCTCGCCGGCAACCGCATCAGCAGCGTGCTGGGTATACTCAACGGCACGAGCAACTATATTCTCTCGGAAATGACCACGAAGGGCGTGGACTTCGATCAGGCCCTGAAGAAGGCCCAGGAGCTCGGCTACGCCGAGGCCAACCCGACGCTGGACATCGACGGCCAGGACGCGGCCCACAAGCTGACGCTCCTTATCCGCCTCGCCTTCGGCGTGGACTATCCCTTTACCGTCCTGCCCGTGCAGGGCATACGCGGCATGGCGCCCCAGGATATCGCCATGGCCCGGATGTTCGGGTACCGCGTGAAGCTGGTGGCCCAGGTGAACCGGGTCAACATGGACGAGCCCGACGACGGTCCCATCCGTCTCGAGGCCGGCGTGTTCCCGGCTCTCGTGCCCCAGACCTATCTGCTCGCGCGCGTGGGCGGCGTGTATAACGCCGTGCGCGTGGAAAGCGAGTCCTCGGGCTCCCTGTTCTTCCATGGCCGTGGCGCGGGTGCCCTGCCCACGGCCAGCGTGGTCCTGGGCGACCTCATGGCCGTGGCGAGAGGGGAGCTGCCCAACAATACCGGCTTTGCCGGCGGGGATATTCCCAGAGCCTCCATCGTGCCGCCGTCGGAGAGTGTTTCCAAGTACTACGTGCGCACCATGGTGCCTGACGCTCCCGGCGTGCTCCGGGATCTCGCCGGCTGCATGGCCGCCGAGGGCATCAGCATAGCCCAGGTCATCCAGAAGCGTGACATGGAGGACGTGGAGTTCGGCGAGGAGGTCGTGCCTCTCGTCTTCATGACCCATGAGGCGTCGGCCCGGGCCATGCGGCAGGCCCTGCAGCACGCCCTGGACAAGGGGCTCCTGCACTCGCCCGCCGTGTACTACCGGGTTCTGTAAAACGGAATCTCTGTTTTTATGGCCGGGGATCCGTCTCCGGCCTTTTTTATTTATGGGGGAAGCCATGATTCTGCACGTGGATATGGACGCGTTCTTCGCCTCCGTGGAAATCATGGACAACCCGCGCCTCAGGGGCAGGCCCGTCATCGTGGCCGGCGGCGGGCGCAGCGTGGTGGCCACGGCGTCCTACGAGGCGAGGAAGTTCGGCGTGCATTCGGCCATGCCCACGGCGCAGGCGAGGCGGCTGTGCCCCGGAGGCGTTTTTGTGCCGCCGCGCTTTTCCCGCTACAGCGAAGTCTCCCGGAAGGTCATGGACGCCCTGAGAGGATTCACGCCCGTGGTGGAGCAGGCGAGCATTGATGAGGCCTATCTCGACGCCGGGGGCCTCGGGAGAAGCTTTTCCGGCGTGGACGGGCTTGTCTGCGCCGTGCGCGGGGCCATCAGGAAGGCCACCGGGGGACTCACGTGTTCCATTGGCGCGGCGCCCGTGAAGTTTCTGGCCAAGATCTGCTCGGATATCAACAAGCCCGACGGCGTCTGCATACTCCGTGAAGAGGACATGCCGGCTTTTCTCGCAGAGCTTCCCGTGGCGAAGATACCGGGCGTAGGCCGGCACACCCGGGAAGAACTCGCCCGTTTCGGGATCACGAAGGCCGGGGACATGCTGCGCTACAGCAGTGATTTTTTCGCTTCGCACTTCGGGAAGAGCGGCCTCGTCCTCCTCGACAGGGCGCGCGGCATCGACCCGGGGAAGGTGGAACCCTGCAGGGAGATCAGGTCCGAAAGCGCGGAGGACACGCTTTTAACGGATACGCGGGACAGGGAGATCCTGAAGGAAATGATGCGGAATCAGTCCGAAGAGGTGGCGGCCAGGCTCAGGAAGCGCCGCCTTGTGGGATCAACGGCCACAGTGAAGATCAAGTACGATAATTTTAAGATCATTACCCGCTCCCGGACGTTTTCCTGCCCCCTGGCCTCGTCGAAGGGCCTCTATGAGGCGGCCTGCGCCATCCTGGACAGCCTGGAACTCGAGCGGCCCGTGCGCCTCATCGGCGTCCGCCTCTCCGGCTTCGGGGGCGTATGCAGGGAAGGATCCCTTCTGCCGCTCATCACCGGCAGCCCCGTCCCCGAAGAGCGGGAAAAGCGCAACGTGCGCCTCGAAAGAGCCATGGATGATCTCAGGGAGCGCTTCGGGAAGGAGATTATACGCCGCGGCGCGCCTGCCGGAAAAACGGACGGGCGCTGAGAGCTTCTCCTGACCGGAACTGTTTCCTAAACGGGGTCTGCCTGAGCGGCGGGACGCGCGGAAGCGTTTTCCTGTCTGCGGAAGAGGGCCATGTATTCCTGGTTGCCCTTGGGGCCTTTGATGGCCGCGGGCACGACGCCGAGGTTTTCGAGGCCGAGCTCCTCCTTCGCGAAGACGAGGATTTTGTTTACGGCCTTCTGCCGCACGGCCTCGCTCTTCACCACGCCCCTGACGTTTTCGGAGGGGCCCACCTCGAACTGGGGCTTGATGAGGGTAGCCACGAGGCCGCCTTCCTTCAGCCAGCGCATGCAGGGAGGCAGGATGAGCGTGAGGGAGATGAAGGACACGTCGGCCACCACGAGATCGACCTTCTCGGGAATGAGATCTTCAGGAGCCGTTCTCAGGTTGCAGCCCTCGTGGCTGATGACGCGCGGGTCGGACCGGAGCTTCTCGTGGAGCTGGTTGTGGCCCACGTCCACGGCGTAGACCCGCTTCGCGCCGTGCTGCAGGAGGCAGTCCGTGAAGCCGCCGGTGGAGGCGCCGGCGTCGAGGCAGACGTAATCCGTAACGTCCATGTGGAAGGCGTCCATGATGGTGAGGAGCTTGTAGGCTCCCCGGCTCACGTACTGCTCCTCTCCGAGAAGAAGAAACCGGGTTTCAGCGGGATAAATGTGTCCCGGCTTGTCCACGGCCACAGGCAGGGCGCGGCTTCCCTCGGGTACGGCCACGGCCACTTTGCCGGCCATGATGAGGCGTCTCGCCTGCTCACGGCTCCCGGTAAGGCCCTGTTCAAATACGAGCTGATCCGCTCTGGCTTTTACTTTCGCGCACATGCGTGGAAAAATACCCTGCGGGCCCGGAGTTGACAACCCGGACCGGATTTCCTTTTTATGCGCCCGTTTTCTTGCCAATATTCAGGAAAAGTTGTATGAAAGGCGCCTTTAGGGAAATTGCGCGCGTCATGGTGCAATACCCATGTCCAGAATACATGTATTCAGTAATGAGGTTTCAAATGAAAAAAGACATTCAGCCGAAGGTCTACAAGGCCACCATCACCTGC
>OLGE01003969.1_pt1 | contig 11173 bp, 11 predicted proteins | sample 1605151 | NCBI WGS metagenome assembly OLGE01 (sample SAMEA3888912, study PRJEB22519) | human gut metagenome | biome: human gut; feature: human-associated habitat; material: faeces | place: Denmark | collected 2010
TGACGACGCAAGAATGTGCTTCGATGCTCAAAAACAACCGAATATTTCAAAGCGTCAACGAAAGCAGACTCGAGGAGCTTGTAGACGGCGCTCAGATAAAAACTTTCCGCAGAGGGGACGAGCTGCTCTCCCCCGAGCGCGGCGGGCGCACGATGGGCATGATACTCACGGGGAGCGCGGCGGTCAACAAGGGGCGGGCGGTCATAAGCACGCTCGTGCCGGGCGACATCTTCGGCGCGGTGACTCTCTTTTCGGACGAGCCCTCCCCCGCGACAACCGTCACGGCGCGAGTCGAATGCAGCGCGGTATTCTTTGAAAAAGATGCCATAGCACAGCTCATCGAGAGCGAGCCCGGAGCCGCCGTCGGCTTCGCCGCCTACCTGTCTGCGCGCATACGCTTTTTGACGCGCCGGATAGAGGCTCTGACCGCCGGAGACAGCGCGAGCAAGCTGCTCTCCTACCTGCTTGAACGCGAGCAGGCGGGTGAGGTTGACATTCAAAGCTGCGCGGAGCTTGCGCGCAGGCTCGACATCGGCCGTGCGTCGCTCTACCGCGCTCTGGACAGCCTCGAGACGAGCGGAGACATCCGCCGCGAGGGCAAAAAAATTTTTATCACGGTCAAAAATCGGGAATAGTGCGCCTACGCAGGCAACCGCGCCGCCGAGCAGCTGTATCTTTCGCAGCCCTCGCTCACCAGCGCGGTGCGGGAGCTGGAAAAGGAGCTGGGCATCGCGCTGTTCAACCGCTCCGGCCGCGGCGTGACCCCGACGCAGGACGGCGCGGAATTCCTGCTCTATGCCCGTCAGCTCTACCATCAATACGAAAGCCTGATGGATAAATACAGCGACGGAAAAAACATCAAGCGCAAGTTCGGCGTGTCCACGCAGCACTATTCCTTCGCCGTCAAGGCGTTTGTGGAGCTGGTGAAGCGCTTTGATACCTCACAGTACGAATTTGCGATCCGCGAGACCAAGACGCGCGACGTGATCTCCGACGTGGCGACGCTCAAAAGCGAGATCGGCATTCTTTACCTTTCAGATTTCAACCGCGCGGTGCTGATGAAGCTGCTGCGCGCCAACCGGCTGGAATTCCATCACCTGATCGACTGCCGCGCCTACGTCTACCTCTGGACGGGGCATCCGCTGGCGGGCAAGGCCTCCGTCACGTTTGACGAATTGCGCGAATATCCCTGCCTTTCCTTTGAGCAGGGCGATGCAAGTTCCTTCTATTTTGCGGAGGAAATCCTCAGCACCAACGAATACACCCGCACCATCAAGGCCAACGACCGCGCCACGATGCTGAACCTGATGATCGGCCTGAACGGCTACACCCTCTGTTCCGGCATCATCTGCGAAGAGCTCAACGGCGACGACTATGTGGCGGTACCCTTCTGCGCCGATTCCGTGGACGGCGCGAGCAACATGGACATCGGCTACATCGTCCGGCAGGATATGCTGATTTCTGACATTGGCAAACAATATATCTGCGAACTGCAAACCTATCTCCGTCACGCCGCGCGCAGCGGGAAATAAGTCCAAAAAGAGCGATTGACCCATCCGGAAATTCCTTCCGGATGGAATTTTTTATGTCTGCGCATCGGTTATAGATTCAATCTATATCTCAGTATATTGTTTGCGTATTGGACGAAAACCTACCGTGGTGCTAGACTATGCTCACGTTAAAGAGAGGAGGGTGCAAGGGTGATCGAGCTTGAACAGATCAGCAAGACCTTTGCAGACGCCGGGCGAGAGGTTCACGCGGTCAATGACGTGAGCCTGACGATTCGCAACGGCGATGTATTCGGCATCATCGGTTTCTCCGGCGCAGGAAAATCCACGCTGGTGCGATGTATCAACCTGCTCGAGCGGCCGACGGAGGGTTCGGTCCGTATCGACGGGAAGGAGCTGACGCGAATGCCGGCCAAGGAGCTGCGTCAGGCGCGCAAGAAGATCGGCATGATCTTCCAGCACTTCAACCTGATGCCCTCCCGAACGATTTTCGGCAACGTGGCCTATCCCTTGAAGGGCAGCGGCCTTCGCAAAGACCAGATCGCGGAAAAAGTGAGAAAGCTGCTCGATCTGGTGGGCATTGCGGATAAGGAAAACGCCTATCCCTCCCAGCTTTCCGGCGGACAGAAGCAACGCGCCGCCATCGCCCGAGCGCTGGCGAACGACCCCGACATCCTGCTGTGCGACGAAGCGACCAGCGCGCTCGACCCGCAGACCACCAAGGCGATCTTAAAACTGCTGGAAAGGCTCAACCGCGAGCTGGGCATTACGCTGGTGGTCATCACGCACGAGATGGCGGTGGTCAAGGAGATCTGCAACCGCGTAGCGGTCATGGATCACGGCCGCGTGGTGGAAGAGGGCGAGGTCTTCAGCGTGTTCGCCTCCCCGAAGGAGGAACTGACGCGCAGCTTCATCAAGACCACCTCGAATTTGCAGAAGATCGAGGAGCTCATCGCAGCGAAATCCCCCGTGGTGGCGCTCAAGCCCGGCGAGCGGATCGTGCGGCTTTCCTATGTGGGGCGCAACGCCTCCGAACCGCTGATCTCGACCATGACGAAAAAATACGGCGTGATCCTCAACATCATCTTTGCCGATATTGAAATCGTGCAGAACGCGCCCATCGGCGGTACGGTGGGCATTCTCTCCGGCCCGCGGGACAAGATGGACGAGGCGCTGGAGGATCTGAGAAGCAAGAACGTCGGAGTGGAGGTGATCCTGGATGCAGGAGATTCTGAATCGGTATCTGCCTAACGTCATGGAGCGCCTGCCGGCGTTCGGCAAGGCGATCGGCGATACGCTGATCATGGTGGCCTGGTCCGGATCCATCGCGTTCGTGCTGGGGCTGGTGCTGGGCGTGGTGCTGATTGTGACCCGTCCGGGCGGCATATTGGAAAACAAAGTGCTCTATCAGGTGCTGGACAAGGTGATCAATTTCTTCCGCTCGATCCCTTTCATCATCCTGCTGACGTGGGTGATTCCGCTCTCCCGCGCGATCATGGGAACCGCGATTGATGTTCCCGGCGCAATCGTGCCGCTGGTGCTGGGCACGGTGCCCTTCTTCTCCCGCCAGGTGGAAAGCGCGCTGGCGGAGACCGATAAGGGTCTGGTCGAAGCAGCGCTCTCGATGGGTTCCAGCCCGATGGAGATCATCTTCCGCGTGTATCTTCGCGAAGGCGTTGCCGCCATTGCGCGAGCCACCACCATCACCGCCATCTCCCTGGTCGGCCTGACCGCCATGGCGGGCGCGGTCGGCTCCGGCGGCCTGGGCGATTTCGCCATCCGCTACGGCCACGACCGCGGCATGACGGATGTGACGTGGGTGACGGTGATCGTGGTGTTCATCCTGGTGAGCATCCTGCAGCTCTTCGGCAACCTCGTGGTCAAGAAGAACAGGCACTAAGGCTTTCCGCTTTACGATAAGGAGCATGATTTTTATGAATATTCAGAAGCGAAAAATCGTCATCATCGGCGCAGGACACGTCGGTTCCCACGCGGGCTACGCGCTGATCTCGCAGGGTCTTGCGGAGGAGATCGTCTACATCGACGTGGACGAAAAGAAGGCCGTCGCGCAGGCGCTCGATCTATATGACTCCACGGTTTATCTCCCCCGGCGCGCCATCGTTCGCGCCGGGGATTATTCCGACGCCAAGGACGCGCTGCTGCTCATCGTCGCCGCCGGTCCCCTGCCCGACATAAGCAAGGGCCAGACCCGCATGGACACGCTGCGCCAGACCATCGAAATCGTCAAGGAAATCGCCAAGAACATCAAATCCTCCGGCTTTGACGGCATCATCCTCAGCATCTCCAACCCTGCGGACGTGGTGACGCACTATTTGCAGCACGCGCTCTTCTGGGACCCCAAGCGCATCCTCTCCACCAGCACCACGCTGGACTCCGCCAGACTCCGCCGCGCCATTGCGGAAGAGATCGGCATCGACCAGAAGTCGATTCAGGCCTACGCGCTGGGCGAACACGGCGAAAGCCAGATGGTTCCCTGGTCCGCCGTCACCATCGCGGGCAAGCCGCTCTCCCAGCTGCGGGAGGAATATCCCGATACCTACGGCAAGCTCGACCTCCCCGCCATCGCGGCGGCCGGCAAGGCGGGCGGCTGGATCATACTGGGCGGCAAGGGCTCCACGGAGTTCGGCATCGGCGCGGCGATTGCGGAAGTGACCCGCGCGCTGTTCGGCGATGAGCACCGCATCCTGCCGGTGTCGGTGCTGCTGGACGGGCAGTACGGCCAGCACAACGTCTATGCCAGCGTGCCCGCCGTGCTGGGCGCAGACGGTGTGGAACAGATCATCGAGCTCAACCTCACGCCCGAAGAACAGGCGCAGTTCGACGCCTCCTGCAAGACGATGCAGGAAAACTTCGACCTCGCGTTGACGCTGTAAAACATCCCGACAACAACTGATCTAATGTGAAATAGGAGGAAATCCCCCCATGAAGCTCAAGAGAATTTTCGCCCTGGTACTGGCCTTTGCCGCCCTAGCCCTGTCGCTGACCGCCTGCTCTTCCGCCAAGACCGAAGCCGGTACCGCCACCGTCAAGCTCGGCGTGGTCGGCGGCATCTACGAGGACCTCTGGAAGCCCGCGCAGGAAGCGCTGAAGGCCGAAGGCATCGACCTTCAGATCGTGCAGTTCTCCGACTATGTGACCCCGAACAATGCGCTCAACAGCGGCGATATTGACCTGAACGCCTTCCAGCATCAGATCTATCTGGACAACGAAATCGCGCAGTACAACTACGAAATCGAAACCGTCGGCTACACCTTCATCATCCCGCTGAACCTCTATTCCCACAAGGTTTCCTCCGTGGACGAGATTCAGGACGGCGATACCGTCGCCATCCCCGACGATGTGACCAACGGCGGCCGTGCGCTGAAGGTGCTGGCGGCTTCCGGCCTGATCACTCTGAAGGCCGACGCGGGCTTCAATCCCACGCTGGACGATATCGAAACCTACAACAAGCAGATCACCATCAAGGAGCTCAAGGCCAACACCATCCCCTCCGTGCTCGACGACGTGACCGCGGGCATCGTCAACGGCAACTACGCGCTGGACTTCGGCCTTAAGACCGACGAAGCGATCTATAAGGACGATGTGCTGGATGAAGCCAAGTATTGGAACCTGATCGCCGCCCGCACCGCGGACGTGAACGATCCCGCCAAGGCTGCGGTATACAAGAAGGTCGTCGAAGCCTTCCAGAGCGACGCGACCGAGAAGGTGTTCAACGAAACCTTCGGTGGCTACTTCATCAAGGTCGGCTGGGATCAGGACCTGCTGGCCGGCAAGTAAGGCCCCCTCCTCTGCCCCGCCGGAGCCTCCGGCGGGGATTTTTCCTACATTCAGAACGACAAAAAGGAGGCCGCTCCCCATGGATAGAAACGCACTGCGCGCCCTCATCCCGGATGAGACCCGGCTGCGCTTCGGCGAGGACATCGCGCCGGAATACCTGAGCGATACGCTCGGCCGCCTGCGCGGCAAGGCATCGGCGTTGGTTTTCGTGCGCAGCACCGAAGAGGTCAGCGCCGTGATGAAATACGCCTATGCCCGCAACATCCCCGTCACGCCGCGCGGGGCGGGCACGAACCTCGTCGGCTCCACCGTGCCGCTGGACGGCGGCATCATCCTCGACCTTTCGCAGATGAACCGCGTGCTGGAGCTGGATGCGGACACCATGACCGTGACTGTGGAGCCGGGGCTGCTGCTCCAGGATCTGCAAGCGTATGTCGAAGCGCGCGGGCTGTTCTATCCGCCCGATCCGGGCGAGAAGACCGCCTCCATCGGCGGCAACATCAGCACCAACGCGGGCGGCATGCGCGCCGTCAAATATGGCGTGACGCGGGACTACGTCCGGGGACTTACCGCGGTGCAGGCGGACGGCACGGTGCTCACCGTCGGCGGCAAGAACGTCAAGGACGCCAGCGGCCTGTCGCTCAAGAACCTGTTCATCGGCTCGGAGGGCACGCTCTGCGTCATCACCCGCTGCATTCTGCGCCTGATCCCCAAGCCCGAGACCAGCCTGAGCCTCCTGCTCCCCTACCGCGACCTCAAAAGCGGCATCCGCAGCGTGCTGACGATTCTGCGCGCAGGACTTAACCCCACCGCGCTGGAATTCATGGAGCGCAGCGTGGTCGAATGGGGCGAGCGCTATTCCGGCGTGACCTATCCCTGCAAGGGAGCCGGTTCCTACATCCTGGTGACGCTGGACGGGCACGAGGGCGAAGTGCAGGAAAACCTCAGGCGCATCGAAGCGCTGGCGGAGCAGAGCGGTGCCATGGACTGCATGGTGCTGGCCGACGCGCAGCAGGCCGCGGACATCTGGAAGGTGCGCGGCGCACTGGTCAAGGCGGTAGAAGCGATCTCCGAGCAGGAACCGGTGGATATCGTGGTGCCGATCGACAAAACCGCGGATTTCATCACTTTCATAAACGATTTGCAGGACAAGACCGGCATGCGCATGGTCAGCTTCGGCCACGCGGGCGACGGCAACGTGCACCTGTGCGTGGTGCGGGACGGCCGCGACGAGGAAGCCTGGCAGCGCGAGATGCACGCAAACATGGATCTTGCCTACCACAAGGCCTATGAGCTGGGCGGCGTGACCTCCGGCGAACACGGCATCGGGCTGACCAAACGGCGCTATTACCTGCGGGAAACGCCGAAGGAAAACCTTGCCGCGATGAACGCCATCAAGACCGCGCTCGATCCCAGGCACATACTCAACGACAAAAAGTCTTATCTATGGGGAGAAGAACATGAAGAAACTTTCTGATCGCACCAAGGGCTTTACCGATTCCGTCATCCGCCGCATGACGCGCGTTTCGCTGCAATACGGCGCGGTGAACCTCTCCCAGGGCTTCCCGGATTTCGAGCCGCCCAAGGAGATCCTCGACCGACTGGCCGAAGTGGCGCATGAGGATTTCCACCAATACGCCATCACCTGGGGCGCGCAGAACTTCCGCCAGGCGCTGGCCGAAAAGCAGAGCCGCCTGATGGGCCGCACCATCGACCCCAACGGAGAAATCGTCGTCACCTGCGGCAGCACCGAGGCGATGATGGCCGCGATGATGACGGTGGCCGACCCCGGCGACAAGGTGATCGTGTTCTCGCCCTTCTATGAAAACTACGGTGCGGACACCATCCTCTCCGGCGCGGAGCCGATCTACGTCCCGCTGCACCCGCCGGAATTCAGCTTCGATCCCAACGAATTGGAGGACGCCTTCCGCCAGCACCCCAAGGCGCTGATCCTGTGCAACCCGTCCAACCCCTGCGGCAAGGTCTTTACCCGTCAGGAGCTGGAAACCATCGCGCAGCTGGCCGTCAAATACGATACCTATGTCATCACGGATGAAGTTTACGAGCACATCGTCTACGCGCCCAACGTGCACACCTATTTTGCCACGCTGCCCGGCATGTGGGAGCGTACCATCTCGTGCAGTTCGCTTTCCAAGACCTACTCCATCACCGGCTGGCGTTTGGGCTACATCATCGCCCCGCCGGAAATCATCGACGTGGCCAAGAAGGTGCACGATTTTCTGACCGTGGGCGCGGCTGCGCCGCTGCAGGAAGCCGCCGTCACCGGCCTGCGCTTCGGCCCGGAGTATTACAAATGGCTTCAGGACAAATACACCGGCAAGCGCGATCTGTTCCTGCAAGGTCTGCGCGACCTCAAAATCCCCCACACCGAGCCGCAGGGCGCGTATTATGTCATGCTCGACATTTCGGAATTCGGCTTTGATTCCGACCTGGAGTTCTGCGAGGTGCTGGCGCGCGATGTTGGCGTAGGCGCGGTGCCCGGCTCCAGCTTCTTCCGCGAGCCGGTCAACCACCTGATCCGCCTGCACTTCGCCCGCAGCGAGGAAACCCTGAACGAGGCGCTGGAGCGCCTGGCAAAACTGCCGAAGCTGGTGTAATATGTATCTCACGGACGTCGTCACCCTGCCGCGCTTCTGTTTCGGCCGCGGCGTATACAAGCGTTTTCCCGAGCTTTGCGGGAATCTCGGCGCGCGTTTCGCCCTCGTCGGCGGCCGCACCGCGATGGAAAAGGGGCTTCCCGCGCTCAAGGCGGGGCTTGAATCCGGCGCCATGCAGATGCTCTGCGCACTCCCCTTCGGCGGCGCGTGCACGCAGGCCGCCATGGACAGGCTCAGCGCCGAAATTGCGCCGATGCAGCCGGATTTTCTGGTCGGCATGGGCGGCGGCAAGGCCATTGATACCGCGAAGGGCGTCGCGCATCAGTTGGGGATTCCGCTGGTCAGCCTGCCCACGCTGGTTTCCAACTGCGCGCCGATCACCGCGCTCTCCGTCGTCTACCGTGAGGATGGGCCGTTTGACCGCTTTCTCTTTTACGATGCGCCGCCCGCGCTCACGCTGGTCGATCTGACCCTCGCGGCCAACGCTCCGGCGCGTTTCTTCCGCGCGGGGCTGGGCGACACACTGGCCAAATACCTCGAATCGACGTTCAGCGCCCGCGGCGACGAGCTGGGCAGGGCGCTGGATCACATGTCGGCCATCGGCGTAAGCCTGTCGAGCACCTGCTACGACCCGATCATCCGGTTCGGCCGTCAGGCGCTCAGTGAGGTGGAGCATCGCGAGGCCGGCCCGGCCATGGAAATGTGCGCCCGGAGCGTCATCCTCTCGGCGGGGCTTGTCTCGCTGATGGCAGACGACAACTACAACTGCGCGCTGGCGCACGCGGTCTGCTACGGCCTTCAGCACTTCGAGCACGTCGAGCGGGAATATCTACACGGCGATCTGGTGGCCTACGGCGCGCTGGTTCAGCTCGCGGTGGACGGCCAGCTCGACAAGGCGCGCGAGCTTCGCGCCTTCCTCGTTTCGCTGGGCACGCCGGTGACGCTCGCCCAAATGCATGTGCCGCTGGAAAAAGCCGCGCTGCACGACGCGCTGATCGAGGCCACCACCGGGCCGGATATGGCGCATATCCCCTACCCCGTCACGCAGGACATGGTGTTTGACGCCATGCGGCGCGTCGAAACGCTCTGATCCGTTTTCACATCGTTCATCCATGCTATCATAAGAAGGAGGGATTCCCTTGCTGGCTCAGAACATTATGAAGCTGCTGCAAAAATACGGCGTCAACTTTCTGAATGGCCTTGGCACGACGCTGCTGCTGGCGCTGATCTCCGTATCCATCGGCTGCGTCATCGGCGCGCTGGTCGCCATCCTGCGCCTTGGCAAATCGAAGGTGCTTCGCGCTGTCGCGACGGTCTACACCGAGGTCATCCGCGACACGCCGCTGCTGCTCCAGCTCTATTTCTTCTATTTCCTGCTGCCGGATATTCTCCCGGCGCTCAAGCTCTCCAAATTCGCCTGCATCACCATCGCGCTGGTCATCAACTCCGGCGCGTACATGTCCGAGGTCTTCCGTTCGGGCATCCAATCCATCGACCGCGGCCAGACCGAGGCGGCGCGTTCGCTGGGTCTCTCCGCCCGCCAGACCATGATGCGCATCATCCTGCCGCAGGCGTTCAAAAACGTGCTTCCGGCCATGTGCAACGAGTTCGTCGCGGTGACGAAGGAAACGTCGCTGGCCTCGACCTTCTACGTCGGCGACCTGATGACCCAGTATCAAACGATCTCCGGCAAGACCTATCTGGTCATCGAGCCGCTGGTCATCATCGGCGTCATCTATTTCGTCGTAACCTTCTCCATGAGCAAGCTGATTACCGTCCTTGAAAGGAGGCTGAAGAACGATGATTGATTCGTTTGAAAACGCGCCCGAGCTGATCCGCGTGGAGGATCTGCACAAGAGCTTCGGCGGCCTCAACGTCTTAAACGGCATTACCGAAACCATCCACAAGGGCGAGGTCGTCTCCCTGATCGGCCCGTCCGGCTCCGGCAAATCGACCTTCCTGCGCTGCCTCAACCGGCTCGAGGAGCCGACCGGCGGCCACATCTGGTTTGACGGCGTGGATATCGCGGATAAGAGCGTCAACATCGACAAGCACCGCCAGAAGATGGGCATGGTCTTCCAGCATTTCAACATCTTCCCGCACATGTCCGTCATCGACAACATCACCCTCGCGCCCGTCCTGCTCGGCAAAATGAGCAAGGACGAGGCCGTGGTCAAGGCGGAATCGCTGCTCGCGCGCGTCGGCCTCTCCGATAAGCGCGACAACAAGCCCTCCCGCCTCTCCGGCGGCCAGAAGCAGCGGCTTGCCATCGTGCGCGCGCTGGCGATGGAGCCGGAGGTCATGCTCTTTGACGAGCCGACCAGCGCCCTCGACCCGGAGATGGTCGGCGAGGTGCTCGAGGTCATCAAGTCGCTGGCGAAGAACAACATGCGTCATCGTGACGCATGAGATGGGCTTTGCGCGCGAGGTCTGTAACCGCGTTCTCTTTATGGATGAAGGCATCATCATGGAGCAGGGCGACCCGCATCAGGTGTTCGACCACCCGCAGAACCCGCGCACGCAGGATTTCCTGAGCAAGGTTCTGTAATGTTCCTTTCGTACATCACAACCGAATCCGACGGCGCGCTGACCCTCGATCAGCTTCTGCGCGGGCCGCTCTCGCTTTCCGCCAGGGAGGCGCGGGAGGCCAAGCGGCTGGGCTTGACGGTGGATGGCGCGCCGTTTTTCGCCAACCAGCGCGTCGGCGCGGGCAGAACGATCCGCGTCCCGCTGGCGGAATACGACAAACCGTTGGATTTCTCCGCGTCCGGCGACGTCGCCGTTCTCTACGAGGACGACGCGCTGCTGGCCGTGCGCAAGCCTGCGCCCCTGCAGGTTCACCCCTCTCCCTCCGCCCCGCGCGGCGCGGACACGCTCGAGGGGCGCGTACAAAGCTATCTGCACAGCGGCGCGCACCCCGTTCACCGGCTCGACGCGGAGACGACGGGCATCGTGCTTTTCGCCAAGCTGCCCTACGCGCAGGCGCACATTCAGCGGCAGATGCAGACAGGCGCTTTCCGTAAGGAATATCTCGCGTGGGTCTGCGGCGTTCCCGCCGCCCCGGAGGGCGTGATCGACGCGCCGATCGACCGCATCGCCCCCGACAGCTTCACCCGCGCGGTTCTGCCCGGCGGCCAGCGCGCCGTGACGCGCTACCGGGTCGAGCATATTTGCGGCGACGTGTCGCTCGTCCGCTTTTTCCCCGTCACCGGGCGGACGCATCAGCCCCGCGTTCATGCGGCGCATATC
>OLGE01003981.1_pt1 | contig 11131 bp, 10 predicted proteins | sample 1605151 | NCBI WGS metagenome assembly OLGE01 (sample SAMEA3888912, study PRJEB22519) | human gut metagenome | biome: human gut; feature: human-associated habitat; material: faeces | place: Denmark | collected 2010
TGAGGTCTTCCGCTTCCTGTTGCCTCGCCCACGTTGCATTACATATTGTATCAAATATTTTGGCATTTGTACACTGGTTTTTCAAAAATTCCTTGCAAGTTTCCCAGCTTTGGACATTGAAAGTGGTTTGCGCTACCGCAAAACTAGATTTTTGTTGTGTGAGTTCCGGCAGTAGTTTTTCCAGCTCTTCCAAGTTGGCAAACACTTCCACTTTTCCCGTAGTATGGCCCACAATTCCCTGTACTTCGGGGTGTTTGGCATCGCCTGCCACCAGCAGCATGGCGCCCTCCGCACCGGCCCGCGCAGCAATTTTATGGATTTTTGTAACAAACGGGCAGGTGGCGTCATGATACGCCAGGCGGCGTGTGCTTATTTCGTCGTAGACCGTCTGGGGCACGCCGTGGCTGCGGATGATGACCTCGTACCCGGTGGGGATATCGTCCACGGTATCGGCCACCAGCGCACCGCGCCTTTCCATATCGGTCACTGCCTGCGGATTATGGATCAGCGGGCCCAGCGTTGCCACCTTATGGCCCTCGTTCAGCAGATTGTAGGTCAGCTCCACCGCGCGGTTCACGCCAAAGCAGAAGCCAGCGGTCTTGGCAAGACGAATTTCCATAGCGTTTCTCCTTTTCTAAACCTCTCAGCCTCGCATTCGCTCGGCAGCTCCCCTAACAGGGGAGCCAAGTTTACGCTGTTGTTTTCTTGCCTCCCCTACCAGGGGAGGTGTCACCGAAGGTGACGGAGAGGTTCTCACTTCAGCTGTTCCCAGGCATCCAGCAGTGCCTGCTTATTGGCCCGGAGCACCTTCATATCCCGGCGGCTCTCCATGGCGAACTGGGCGGCGGGCATCGGCTCGCCGTAGATGACGTTCACCCGGCAGAATAGCCGCATCTTCCCGTCCGGCGTATCGTAGCGGATGCGCACCGGCACCACATCCACCCCGGCCTGCGCCGCAATGACGAACAGGCCGCTCTTGGGCGGCAGGAGCCTGCCCTCTTTTTCGCGGGTGCCCTCCGGGAAGATGAGCAAAGTCTCCCCCGCCCGGCAGGCCTCCACGGTCCGGTCAATGATCTCCAGCTCCTCCTTGGTGCCGCGCACGCAGAGCGCGCCGCAGCAGCGGAAGAACCAGGTGAGCAGGGCGTTGATCTCGAACAGCTCCTTTTTGGCAAAAACGAGCATCCGCCTGCCCCAGAACCGGCTGATGACGATGAACACCGGGTCAATGGCTGAAACGTGGTTGGGGGCAATGATGCAGCCTTTGGTCTGCACCTTGCGCAGGTTCTCGCGGCCAACGGTATGGACCCGGAAGCCGATGTGGAACACCAGCCAGGCCAGCGGCAGCAGTATGTAATATAGTACCATTTAATTAACCTTTTCTGCAATAATCTTTTTCATCGCCGCAAGGCTCTGCTCAAAGTCGAGGTCAGAGGTATCCAGCAGCACTGCATCCTCGGCCTGCTTCAGGGGGGCGGCGGCACGGTGGGTGTCCTGATAGTCCCGCTGCTTCACATCAGCCAGCACATCCTCAAAGGCAACTTCCATGCCCTTCTGCTGGTATTCCAGCCAGCGCCGTCTGGCCCGGGCTTCGGGAGCAGCGGTCAGGAAGATCTTGACCGTGGCATCCGGCAGCACCACAGTGCCGATATCCCGGCCATCCATCAGGACGTTCTGGGTCTTGGTCATGCCGCGCTGCAGCTCCAGCAGGAAGGCGCGGACTTCCGGGTTGGCACCCACGGCAGAGGCGGCCATACCAGCCTCTTCCGTGCGGATGGCGGTGCTCACGTCCTCACCGTTCAGATAGATATGCTGCTCCCCGTCAATGCAGTCCACCCGCAGGCCGACCTCCGGCAGCAGGGTGTTGACCGCCGCATTGTCCTTCGGGTCCACGCCCTTGCGCAGGGCATACAGGCCGATGGTGCGGAACATGGCACCGGTATCAACATAGATGTAGCCCATCTCTGCGGCCAGCCGCCGCGCCAGAGTGGATTTGCCTGCCCCCGCAGGGCCGTCGATTGCAACTGAAACCATTTTGGATTCTCCTTTATTTATATATAATAAGTATTTTATCATCGGTCAAGCTCTGCTCTGTCCAACCTCTCAGAGGTTATTTGCAAAGCTCTGCGCCGTACAGAAAGCGATCTGCAGGTTGTAGCCGCCGGTATAGGCATCCACATCCAGCACCTCACCTGCAAAGTAAAGGCCCAGCGCCTTCTTGCTCTGCATGGTCCTGGGGTCCACCTCCCGCACGGACACGCCGCCGGAAGTGATGACCGCATGGGCCAGGTCACCCCGGGCATCGATGGGCACGTTCCAGTGCTTCATCAGGCGCACCAGCTCCCGCTTCTGCTCCCGGGTGATCTGGTTGGCCTTTGTGGCGGGATCAATGCCCCAGCGTGCCACCATGACCGGCTGCATACTGGCAGGCAGCAGCTTGACCAGCGCCCCCTGGGCGGCATGGTTGGCCAGCAGGGCAAAATCCCGGGTGATGCGGTCATAGAGCTGCTCCTCGCTCAGGGCGGGCTTCAGGTCGATCTCGGCGTGGTACTTGTGCTTTTTCATGTCGCCCAGATGGCTGGACGCGCTCAGGGTCAGCGGGCCGCTGATGCCAAAGTGAGTGAACAGCATCTCGCCCTGCTCCTCAAAAATGCCCTTGCCGTCCTCAAAAAGGGTCAGGGTCACATTTTTCAGGGCAAGCCCCATCATCTTTTTGCAGTCCGGGTCATGGCTGACCAGACTGACCAGACTGGGCACCGGCTCCACAAGGGTGTGCCCGGCCTGCTGGGCCAGCCGGTAGCCGTCACCGGTGGAGCCGGTGGTGGGGTAGCTCACACCGCCGGTGGCCACCAGCACGGCATCGGCCCGGTATTCTTTCCCGGAAGTCCCCCGCACACCGACACAGCGCAGAGCAGGCCCGGCTTTTTTCTTTTTGGGATGGCGCGGATTTTCCGGCACGGCAGGAGCGGTTTCCGGCTCCGGGGGCAGTTCTTCCAGAAGCAGCTTTTTTGCCCCGTCATAGACGATCTCCGCGTCCTGTGCGTAGCGGAGCAGTGCCTGCCGGATCTCTTCGGCTTTGTCGGACACCGGGAACACCCGGCGGCCGCGCTCCACCTTCAGATCCACGCCCAGGCTCTCAAACAGCTCCATGGTCCTGGCGGGCGGGAACGCCCCCAGCGAGGAGAACAGAAAGCGCGGATTGGTGCGGACATGGTGCAGAAACTCCTCTGCGGTGCAGTCGTTGGTCACATTGCAGCGCCCCTTGCCCGTGACCAGGATCTTCTGACCGGGCTTGTCGGTATGCTCCAGCACCGTTACCTGATGCCCCTGCCGCACAGCGGCCCCCGCCGCCATCAGCCCGGCCGCACCGGCCCCCACGATCAACACCTTTGCCATTCTGGTTCCTCCCGCAATTCACTGCCTGTCGAAATTTGTTCTAGTTTATCATACCAGAATCGGCCCGCAATTGCAATCTGCATTCCTTTGGAAAGGCACAGAAAAGCGGCAGACGGTCGTGTCTGCCGCTTGGGGTCACTGCATCAGTTTTGCGGGGTCAAGATAACTGTCGTCCTGCTTCACTTCCAGATGGATATGGCTTTCCTCGGCGCATTCACAGCTGACGCTGCCCACTTTGCCCAATGTCTGCCCGGCACTGACCGTCTCGCCCTCTTTCACCGCCGGGCTGGCCACGCCGCAGAGCCGCCAGACACGGCCCGCACTGTCCTTGATTGCCACAGTGGGGCCCCAGCTGCCATCGGAACCGGCCAGCACCACCGTGCCCGCCGTGGGGCTTTGGACGGCAGCATCCTTTGCGCAGGCATAGTCGATGCCGTTGTGGGTGCGCCAGTCGCCCAGGGTCTTGTTGTAGACCAGCTCATCGCCGCTGTATCCATTGAGCACCCTGCCAGAGACCGGCTGCGTGGAAGCAGGCGCTGCCGAACTGCTGGCAGGCGAGGATGCACCTTGCAGCGCGGATGGTTCGCGCACCGAGCCAGAGCCAGCCTGCGGCGCAGAGGAGGCCGAAGATGCACTCCGCGATGCCGAGGAGGCCGCCTTGGGCACATTGCTTACACTGTTTGCGGCGGGTTCGGTCGGCCATTCCCATGTTGTTTCGTCCTCCTGTGGCGTGGTAGTGGAAAGCCCCTCATCGATGCCGGGGGCCGTGGATGTGCTGTCCGGTGTCTTCAGGCCCGAAAGGTTCTTGTCCAGCTCGTCGCGCACGGTGCGCACCGCCCAGACCCCCGCCGCCGCTGCCGCCACCAGACAGGCCAGCAGTGCCAGTGCAAACCCTTTGTCCCGCAGAAATTTCCTGATCTGTTCCATGTTCGTTACTCCAATCCGTCATGGTTTCGCTTGATTTTCTGATTGCAGTATGCGATTTCGGAACCGGGTTTATACACATTTTATAAAAAGAAAACCCTCTCCGTCAAAGCCTGAGGCCTTGACGGAGAGGGCTGAAATACACAGATCAGCTGCGGCGGCGGTTGTTGCCCATCAGGCGGACAACATACAGGAAGATGTTGATGAAGTCCAGATACAGGGTCAGCGCGCCATAGATGGAAGCCTTTTCGGCCATCTCAGCATCAGCGGAGTAGTAGCTGTACATCTGCTGCAACTTCTGGGTATCGTAAGCGGTCAGCAGCATGAACACCACCAGACCGATGCCGCAGTAGAGCACCGAGCCGCCAAAGCCGAAACCGAACAGCATCCCCACAAAGCCGGTGATGATCATGGCAACCAGAGCCATCATCAGGCGGGGGCCCCAGCCGGTCAGATCCTTATGGGTGGTGGTGCCGTAAACAGCCATCAGCCCAAAGTAGAGGGACGTTGCCAGCAGCGCCATGATCAGGGTGCTTGCCGAGAAAACGAGGAAATAGTAGCTCAGCACCATGCCGTTGAGCAGTGCATAACCGAAAAAGGTCGCGCGGGCAGCTCCCACCGACATGGTCTGCACCCGGGAGCTCAGCACGAATACCAGCGCCAGCTCCGCAATGGTCAGCACAAGATAGAGCGAATCGACCAGATAGATGAGCGAGGTCGTCGCAGTGAGATAGGCCATGGCGAAGGTGATGAGCAGGCCGCAGGCCATCCAGCGGTAGGTGCGGGTCATATAGTCCGATGCGCTCATCGTGGGCTCCGCATAGCCGCGGTCATAATTTCTGTAATCCATTGTGGAACTCCTCCAGTCTTTTTGCCGGGGCGGGCATTCCGCCTTGCTCCGGTCTACGTTTTATAGTATACTGCATAGAAATGAACGTTTCATGAAAAAGGCTGTGATATTGTATGTCTCTTGGACTTTATCTGCATATTCCCTACTGCTTTTCCAAATGCCGGTACTGTGATTTCTATTCTGCCCCCGGCCAGCGCGGCGTGCCCACCCAGTATGTGGATGCCCTTCTGCGGGAGCTTGCCCGCTTTGCGCCGGAAGCGCCTCTTCACCCGGACACGATCTATTTTGGCGGCGGCACCCCCAGCCTGCTCTCCCCTGCTGATGCCGCCCGGCTCATTGCGGCGGCAGCTCCGACACCCGGGGCGGAGATCACGCTGGAGGCCAACCCTGAGACCGTGACCGAGCAGACCCTGTGCGGTTTCCGGGAAGCTGGGGTGAACCGCATCTCTTTCGGGGTACAGTCGGCCCGGGACAGCCAGCTGAAAACGCTGGGCCGCCCCCACACCGCCCGGCAGGCCCGGGCTGCCTTTGCGGCGGCACGGCGGGCAGGCTTTACCAACATCAGCGGCGACATCATGCTGGCCCTGCCCCATTATACGCAGGCCGAGTTTGACGAGACACTGGAGCTCATTGCGGAGGGCGGGGCAACGCACATCTCCGCTTACCTCTTAAAGATCGAACCGGATTCCGCCTTTGGCAGGCACCCGCCCGAGGGCCTGCCCTCCCCCGACGAAGCGGCAGACTTTTACCTCTACGCCGTGGAACACCTGGAGCACCACGGATACCGGCAGTATGAGATCTCGAACTTTGCAAAGCCCGGCTATGAGGGCAGGCACAACCTCATCTACTGGGACTGTGGGGATTACCTCGGCCTTGGCCCGGCGGCGCACTCCTGCATGGGCGGCAGACGGTTCTATTATCCCGCCGACACCGAGGCCTTCCTGAACGACAAAGCAGCCCCCGTTATGGACGGAGGCTGCGGCGCAGAGGACTATCTCATTTTACAGCTGCGGCTGCGCAAGGGGCTGGATCTTGCCGCCTATAAGGCCCGCTACGGGAAGGAGTTTTCCACCGCCCAGCTCGCCTTTGTGAAAAACTGTGTGAAGTCCGGCTATGCCCCCTTCGATGGCAGCACCCTTCCCCTCCCCCCCGCCGGTCTCATCGTGCAGAACAGCATTCTGGCGGAGCTGCTGTGACTTTTGCTTGACAATTTACGTTAAAACGTATATACTGAAATTACAAAAGGTGCTGCCCTCCAAACGGCTAGCTCCTTACGTTACTCGTATCAAAAAAGATTGACCGATTTGCTTGGGGAAGCATAGATGGCGGTTAGTCTTTTTTGTTTTTATATCTTTTGTCGTCATGGCTGATTTTCCATGTGATGTCAAAAACACCATATGCTACGCTGGAAACAAATGTCAACAGCAGCAGCACTTCTGACAAAATACAATCGCTTACGTCAGGTCAATGACCCTCCACCCCAGCTCCCGGATGGCTTCCCGGTCATGGGTGGCCAACAGAACAGCCCGTTCGCCGCGGCGCTCTTTCAGGAGCGCTGCGGCTTTTTTCATGGTCTCCGGGTCCATACCGGTGAAGGGTTCGTCCAGCAGCAGAGTGTCGCACCCGGCCCAGAGGGCGCGGAGCAGGGCCGCACGGCGCTTCTGCCCGCCGGAAAGCTTCCGGGCAGGCAGGGCAAGCGCCTGCTTATCATATCCAAATCGTTGAAAATCCGACACGATTTGCGTTTTGTATTGTGTTTTTCCCTCCGGGAGCACCAGTTCCACGTTCTGCACGGCGGTCAGCTGCGGGCAGAGCCGATCCTCCTGAAAGACAGCACCGACCCGGCCCACGCCCTGCACCGTGCCGGAATCCGGCGCTTCCAGCCCCATCAGGATGCGGAGCAGGGTGGTCTTGCCCCAGCCGCTGGGTGCCCAGAGAACGGCAGGCTCCGCAAGGGTCAGATTCAGATCCTCAAAGAGCTTTTTTTCTCCAAAGTGTTTTGTTAATCCGCAAATTTCCAGTTTGTTAATCATTTTCTGCCACATCCTCTCCCAACACGCGGGCCACCGCCTTGTCCAGCAGGGCCAGGAACAGCTTCTCAAAGCCTGCGCTCAGCAGGATGATGACGAACGTCCAGGCGAACAGCTCCCCGGTAGAGAGTGTGATCTTTGCCCGGTAGAGGGCATCTCCGATGCTGCCATCGGGCAGGCCGATGACCTCGGCGGCCACACCGCTCTTCCAGCAGATGCCCAGCGCCACGCTGCACCCCTGCCGGAAGGCCGGCAGAATGGCGGGCAGCCAGATGGCTTTGACCCGCCGGGCCAGCGACAGACGGAACACCTGTGCCATTTCCAGCAGCTGCACGTCCGCGCTCTCGATGCCGGTGCGCACGGCACTGTACAGCACGGGCAGGACCATCAGAAAGCTGATGAGGATGGAGAGCGACCGCCCGCTGACCCACACCAGCGCCAGAATGATGAAGCTCGCCACCGGAGTAGCCTTGACCAGCTGCATCACGGGGGCGAGAAGGGCGTCCACCCACTCCCACTTTTCGGCGGCTACCGCCAGCACCGCGCTGGACAGAACGCCCAGCCCGAAGCCCAGCAGGATGCGCCCGGCGCTGAAACCGACGCGCTGCCAGAACTCGGCCTGCGGCAGCAGCTCCACCAGCGTACCGATGGCCTGCACCGGCGAGACAAGAAAGACTTCCTGCCCGATGGCCGCAGCCGCCGCCTGCCAGACGCCCAGCCAGAACACCGACGCCGCCAAAATTTGAATGCGGCGTTTTTTTGTTTTATCCATGTATTTCTTTGCTCCTGTTCGTTTTCTCGCTTTCAGAATATCACATCATGTATGAGAATACAATCCTTCATCTTTTCTTCTCTTGACATGAAGGTCATAAAACACTACACTGGAATAAAGTAATCCTGATTCTACGTGCCTCCGCGCACAGATGGGAGAGATGACCATGCACGATTCCGCTCAGGCCCTCCGGGGCAAAAAGCTCCTTCTGGTGGGGTTCACCCTGTTCTCGATGTTCTTCGGGGCAGGCAACCTCATCTTCCCGCCCTTCCTTGGCGCACAGGCCGGGACGGCGCTCTGGCTCGCTTTTGCGGGCTTTGCCGTCAGCGCCATCGGTCTGCCCATCGCGGGCGTGGCAGCGGTGGCCCGGGCAGGAGGTCTGCCTGCGCTGGCCGGGCGGGTCCATCCCCGCTTCGCACAGGTGTTCGCTGTGCTGGTCTATCTGTCCATCGGTCCCTGCCTCGCGATCCCCCGCACGGCCAGCACCTCGTTTGAGATGCTGACGCCGCTGGTGGGGCGGAGCACACCGGGACAGTTCATCTACTCCCTCGTGTTCTTTGCTGCGGCGTACTTCGTGGCCCTCAAGCCCGAAAAGCTGACCCAGCGGCTGGGCCGCATCCTCTGCCCTGCCCTGCTGGTGCTCATCGTGGTGCTGTTCGCGGGCTGCATTCTCCACCCGGCCGCGCCCGGCTACGGCACACCTGCCGAGGCTTACGCCGCCCTCCCCGCCGCACAGGGCGTGCTGGACGGCTATCAGACCATGGACGCGCTGGCAGCGCTCAACTTCGGCGCGGTCATCGCGCTGAACCTTCAGGCGGTGGGCATCACGGAGGAGTCCGCCGTCCGGCGCGGCACCATCCGGGCCGGGCTCATCGCGGGCGGGATGCTGCTGGTGGTCTACGCCATGCTGACCCACATCGGCGGCATCTCGGGGGCTGCCGTCCCCGGCAGCGACACCGGTGCCGCCGTCCTGACGGCACTGGCCGACGGCCTGTTTGGCCGGGTGGGACAGGTGCTTCTGGCCGCCATCTTCGTCATCGCCTGCTTCAACACCTGTGTCGGCCTCATCGCCAGCGTAGGCGAATACTTCCACGAGCTTCTGCCCCGGCTGCCCTACCCCACCATTGCGGCCTTCTTCGCGCTGATGAGCATGCTGCTGGCGAACATCGGCCTTGCGGACATCCTGAGGCTTTCCGTCCCTGTGCTGAACGCCATCTACCCCATCGCCATCATCCTCATCGTGGTGGAGTTCCTGCCCGGACGGTTCCAGCGGATATCGGTCTGGCGGCTGAGTATCCTCTTCACGGCCATCCAGAGCATCCCTGCCGCCCTGCCCTTCGGCCCCCTCTCCACCTTGATGAACGCTCTGCCCCTGAGCAGCCTCGGCTTTGGCTGGCTGCTGCCGGCCCTCATCGGCATCGGCGCGGGCCTTCTGATGTAAGAAAAACTGCCGCACGGCTGTGCGGCAGTTTTCCTTGTTTCAAAGCTTACTTTGCAGAGTTGCGGATCGCCGCCATGACCTTACGCAGGACGGACGGCTCGGTGTAGTAGAAGTTGTCGTCCGGCAGCTTGCCGCCCACAGCGGCGGGAGAGGCATCGTAGAGCACCTGCAGGTAGGCAGAGATGTCTTTCTTCATCTCCTGACCGTTGCGGTAAACGATGTTGCACTTGGGCAGGGCCTTCTTGGCGATCGCAGCCTTGGCCACCACGCCGACTTCCTCACAGAGGGCGGCGGTGCCGTCGATGTCCTCGTTGGCCGCCTTGACGCTCTTCTGGTAGTCGGTCAGGAAAGCTGCGATGACATTGGGGTTCTGCTTTGCGTACTCGGTACGCACCACGGTGACGCCGGTGATGAGCTGGGTGTCACAGACCTTGTTCCACTCCCTGGTCAGGTCGAGGACGACGCGGAGACCGCTGTCCTTCATCTGGGCAGCGGTGACGTAGGGCTGAGGCAGGACGGCGATGGCATCCTTCCTGGCAGCGGCCATCTGGGCCGTGACCTCGGAAGCCTCGCTGTAGTATTCGATCTTCACGTCCTTGTCGGGGTCGAGGCCGTTCTTCTTGAGCAGATAGCGCAGGACGTACTCGGGCGTCGTGCCTTTGCCGGTGGAGAGGATGGTGCGGTCCTTGAGGTCGGCAAAGCTGTGGACGGTATTGCCCTTCTCCACGACGTAGAGGACGCCCAGCGTGTTGACGGCCATGACCTGGATGCCGCCGTTCGTCTTCTGGTAGAGGGTCGCGGCGAGGTTGGCCGGGATAGCGGCCATGTCGAGTTCGCCCTTGATGAGCTTCGGCACGATCTCATCGGCAGCGCCGTAGAGCTGCAGGTCATAGTCGAGGGAGGCAGTGCCGTCCTTCTCCATGCTCAGCAGGTTGACAAGGCCCATGGTGGTGGGGCCTTTCAGGCCGGCAACGCGCAGGGCACCGTCAGCAGTTTCAGCGCTGGCAGTCTCTTCGGCCGGGGCTTCGGTAACAGCTGGGGCCGGGGTGGCGGTTGCTTCAGCGGCAGCTTCACTGGTAGCCGTTGCACCGCAGGCGGCCAGCGAAACACACAGGGCCGCCGCTGCAACAGCAGACATCAACTTTTTGAACATAGTATATCCTCCTGATTCCATACAGCACCATGCCGGGCACGGTGCTCTTCCCTCTTGCCTGCCATTTCGGCAGTACAAAAGCGCCCGGTATCGCCGGGCGCACTTGCTTTTGCGGTGTTACTATACTATAATTAAATCATCTTGTCGGTTGCCGTGGCAACAAACTGTTGCGGCACACCTGCCATCCCAAAAATAGAAAGGCTGCACCGCATGGATCTGCACCCGTATTACCCGCTATTGGCCCGCACGCCGCTGCTGCGCGGCATGCGTCCGGACGAACTGGACACCCTGCTGGACTGCTTTGCCCCCCGTGTGCGGCGCTATGCGCGGGACGAAATTTTGCTGCTGACCGGGTACGAAACGCGGGAGGTCGGCATTTTGCTGGAAGGCAGCATTACCGCCGTAAAAAACACGCCGGACGGGGCCAGCGTTGCCATTACCCACATGAGGCCGGGCGGCTTGTTCGGGGATGTGCTTTCCGGTTCCAGCCAAAAGAGTCCTGTTACGGTCATGGCCACCACCAGCTGCCTTGCCCTGTACCTGCCATACCAGAAGATCATCCGCCCCT
>OLGE01003983.1_pt1 | contig 11125 bp, 9 predicted proteins | sample 1605151 | NCBI WGS metagenome assembly OLGE01 (sample SAMEA3888912, study PRJEB22519) | human gut metagenome | biome: human gut; feature: human-associated habitat; material: faeces | place: Denmark | collected 2010
GTTGTCCGACGGGCGCTACCGTTTTCTTTCCGGCAGCGCACTTCTTTATCTGACTCCGCTGGGCGATGGTCAATACGACGCCGCATGGTATGGCTCAGATCGGGAGTACTGGGCCGACTACTTTGATTTGGGCCGGAACTATGCCGCGCTGCGGTGCAGCTTGGCGGGACAGAGCAACTATCTGGACAAATCGCTCGATTTCGGGCAGGGCATCCGAATCCTGCATCAGGACCCATGGGAAATGCTCATCACCTTTCTCATCTCCCAGCGCAAGAGCATTCCGGCCATCCGCACCGCCGTGGAACACCTTGCCCGGTGCTGCGGCGAACCGCTCAGTGCCGAAGGCGATGAAGTTTTCCTCTTCCCCACCCCGCAGCAGCTCTGCGGCCTCTCTGAGGCGCAGCTGATGGGCTGTGGTCTGGGCTACCGCACCCGTTACATCCAGAACGCTGCCGCTCAGGCTTCCAGCGGCACACTCGACCTCAGTGCTCTGGCGGCGCTGCCCGACGACGCGCTCTTTTCCCGCCTCCTCGAGCTGGATGGCGTCGGCAAAAAGATAGCAAACTGCGTCTGCCTCTTTGGCTATGGCCGTACCGCGATGGCTCCCATTGATGTCTGGATACAGCGACTCATTGATGAGGACTTCGGCGGCCGCGACCCTTTTCCTTCCTATGATCAGCAGGCTGGCATCGTACAGCAGTACTTGTTCTACTACAAGCGCAGCACCAGCCGCAGCGTCGCTCACAAAAAATAAAAAAAGTTATTGACAAACACCTGTATATTGGGTAAGATGAACAAGTAAAAAGTGGAAAGAAGAAGTGCCTACTTCTCGCCCGATTGATACAGTCGATGGGCCAATGTCACTAGATTAAACTCTAACGATAAGTGGGCGCTAGTACGCTCACTTTTTATTTAATATGAAGTAAGCGGAGGTGGCTTTTATTAGACGTTATGATAGAACAAAACCAGTAAAGAAGGAAGATCCAATTAACGAAAACATTCGTTTTAAGGAAGTATTGGTTATTGATCAGAATGGAGAACAGTTAGGCGTTATGAGCAAGAGAGACGCAATGAATCGTGCTTATGATGCAGGACTTGATCTAGTTTGTGTTGCTCCTAAGGCAAAACCAGCGGTATGCCGTATCATGGATTACGGAAAGTATCGTTTCGAGCAGCAGAAGAAACAAAAAGAAATGAAGAAAAATTCAAAAGTTGTTGCGATCAAGGAGACGCAGTTATCTCCAACAATCGATGTACACGATAAGAACGTGAAGCTTAAACGTACTTTGAAATGGTTACAGGATGGCGATAAAGTCAAAGTAGCAATTCGTTTCAGAGGAAGACAGATGGCTCATGTTGATCTTGGACAGAAGATTATGGACGATTTTATTGCGGAATGTTCTGAATATTGCGTCTTTGATCATCGTTTCCGTTTTGTTTGTCGTCTCGCTGTTCATCATTTCCAATACCGTCAAGCTTGCCATGTACTCCCGCAGCGAGGAAATTGCCATCATGAAAATGGTCGGCGCGACGAACGCCTTTATTCGACTGCCTTTTGTCGTCGAAGGCTTTATCATTGGAATTATCGCCGCCGCAGTCGGATTTTTCCTTGAATGGGGTCTGTACGATTTTGTCCTTTCAAAGATCGCACAGCTGGACACGCTCAAGTTGTTCGTCCTGACACCGTTCACGGACGTCATTGAGATCGTTGCAGCCGCCTATGCGGTTACGGGTTTCCTCGTGGGCGTGTTCGGCAGCTTGCTTTCCATTCGGAAGTTCCTGAAGGTGTAATACCGGGAGGTATCCTTACTTATGAAACAGAAGAAAAGCGGCTCTGCCCGCCGGATCGTCTGCCTGGTGCTGGTTGCCGTGATGCTGCTGGGGCTTGTTTCAAGCGCCCTCATTATCATGGTCAACGCCGCGTCCAGCTCGGAGATCAAAAAAGAGCTCTCCGGCCTCCGCAATCAGCAGGCAGAGCTCAAAAAGGAGCGCGAAGCGCTTCAGGCAAAGATCAAGGAAAACCAGTCCAAAACGCAGACGCTCGTCGATAAGAAATCCGATATCGACCAGCAGATCAGCATGACGCAGGCGTCCATCAACAACCTGAACGAGCAGGTGCAGCAGTACAGCCTGCTGATCGCCAACAAGCAGGCCGGGCTGGAAGCGTCCCAGGCCGAGGAACAGCGCCTGAACGAGCAGTACAAGACCCGCATCCGCTCCATGGAGGAGACGGGCAATATCTCCTACTGGGCGATTTTGTTCGGCGCGAACAGCTTCTCGGATCTGCTGGACAAGATCGACGTGATTCAGGAGATCGCCAAGGCGGACCAGCTGATGCTGGAAAAGATGAAGGCCGTCTCCGAGCAGATCGCATCCGAGCGCACGGAGCTTGAGCAGCAGATGGCAGAGCTTGACACGACGCGCGAGGAGCTTGACCAGCAGGAGGCGGAGCTTGAGGCGCAGCGCACCGAGGCCGACAGTCTGCTGCTGGAAATGATGCAGGCCTACGAGGAAATGAACGCCGATTACGAGCAGAACATGGCCGACGAGGCCGAGCTGTCTGACGAGATCGCCAAGTCCGAGGCGGCGTATTATGCCGCTCTTTCCAAGGAAGAGGCCGAACGCATCGCAGCGCTGAACCGGCAGAACAACAACAAAGGCTCGAACAGCAATTCCAGCGGCGCGACCAACACGGGCGGCTGGCTGTATCCCCTTCCGTATCAGTGTCAGGTCACGGACTCCTATGGCTACCGCACGCACCCGCTGACCGGCAAATACAGCTGGCACAACGGCGTGGACTTCGGCGCGGCAGCCGGTACGGCGATCCTTGCGACAAAATCCGGCACGGTCACGACGGCGGCCTATTCCGCAGCCTGGGGCTATTATGTGGTCATCAACCACGGCGACGGCTATTCCAGCCTCTACGCGCACCAGCCGTCCTGCTCCGTGTCCGTCGGCGATTACGTCACACAGGGACAGACCATCGGCTACGTCGGCTCCACCGGCTGGTCGACCGGCCCGCACCTGCACTTCACCATCTACTATAACGGTGCAGACGTCAATCCCTTCAATTACATCGGCTGAGTAAACAGATCCTGACCACCGGCTGGGCCGGTGGTCAGGATGATTTTTTGTCTTGTATCTTCTGTCGAAATCTGCTAGAATCAGTTTCGAATTCATCGAACGGAGACAGTTTTATGGACGCAGTCGCATTGCAGCATATCAAAAAATCCTATACATCCTATTCCAGCGAGATCGTGCTTACCGGCCAGACGCGGCAGAGCCGCACACGGCAGGTGCTGCGCGATCTCTCCGTCTGTTTCCCCATCGGACAGCTGACGGTCATCGTCGGCCGCAGCGGCTGCGGCAAGAGCACGCTTTTGAAGCTGCTGGCCGGAAAGGAGCAGCCGGACGCGGGACAGATCGAGATGCCGCAGGGCTGGCACAGCGCGCTTCTCAGCCCGGACCCGTATGTCATCACGTGGACGAACGTGCAGCGCAACGTCGCCATGGCCTGCGGCGTGGGCAAGACGCCGGAGGAGCGCTATGAAAAGGCCGCCGATTTCGTGCGCCTCGTCGGGCTGCAGGACTTTGCCGACCTCACCCCAGCGGAGCTTTCCACGGGCATGAAGCAGCGGCTGGGCCTTGCGCGGGTGCTGGCCAGTCAGGCGCAGCTGCTTTTGATGGACGAACCGTTTGCCTCGCTGGATTTTCTGACGCGCGGCGAATTGCAGTCGCAGCTGCTCGCCATCCAGAAAAAGCTCCCGCGCACCATCGTCCTTGTCACGCACCAGCTCGAAGAGGCGCTGCTGCTCGGCCAGAAGATCGTCGTCATGCACCCGGACAGCACCATCCGCGAATTTGATCTGTCTGCCCTTCCCTACCCGCGTGATGTGGAGCAGCCCGCGCTGCGCGCATTAAAGGCCGAGATCACGGACGAATGCCGGAAGCCCACGGCAAGCGAATAACAGACCGGCCTTCGGCGGATCCGGATGCACCCGCCCGCTTATGCAGGGAAACGGCGATATAAAAAGTCTACCGACTCCACGATGGTATTCAGAAGAAATCTGTCCATCCGGTCGATCACGCGGCCCCTCAGGCCCTGCGGGACCGGATAAATGACCTCCGCAATGCTGCCGGCAATCGCGGCAGCAGAGAAAAAACGACGTTCAGCCATCTGGCTTGCTCTGTTTCAGCCCCTTTAAAATGATCTCCGACAGTCCGACCAGAACCAGAAACCCGCCGAACAGCTTCCGCAGCAGCTCCGCGTCCACGTTCTGGGCCAGCAGCGCGCCGCCCACGGCGCAGACGCTGCCTGCAAGGGCTGCGGGCCAGACTGCACGCCAGACGATCTGCTTATTTTTGATATGAAAGATCAGCGCGCAGGCCGCACAGGGAAGAAAGTACAGCAGATTCACACCCTGCGCCGCTCGCTGCTCCATGGACAGGACAGCGGTCATCCAGACCATCAGCAGGCTTCCGCCGCCGATGCCGAAGCCCGATAAAACGCCGCAGACAAGCCCTGCGGCAGCGGCTGCAAGCAGCGTCAGCATACGATCAGGCGGATACCCCCCGCAAGGATCACACCGCCGAGGATCAGGTGCAGCGCCCTGGCCGGCATTTTTCGGAACAGAAGCCCCGCAAGAACGCCGCCGGCCGCACCGCCGATGAGATAAGGAAGCGCGTCCGAAACCGGCAGGCTGTCATGCAGCGCATAGATCACGATCGAAACGATGCACAGCGGCAGGATCACTGCGATTGCGGACGAAAAGGCCGCCTTATCCTCGAGCCTGCAGAGCCAGATCAGAAGCGGCACGAGCACCATGCCGCCGCCCGCACCAAAAAATCCGTTGACAAAGCCTGCCAGCGCACCTGCCAGCAGGCAGAAGCCGATGCGCGGCTGTGTGTATTCCCGCATCTGAAAACCCCCCTTCCCATGGCATAGTCTGCCGTGAGAAGGGGGGTTTTATACGCGAACAGCCGCCCGGATGGGCGGCTGTTGGAGACGGGATTATTTCGTGGTGAACTTCATACCGAACGGAACGGTCGTGTACGCGTTGTCGCCGACAACGCCGTCATGCCACGCGTTGTAATCCGCAGTGCGCAGAGCATTTTCAACGAGCGTGTCGCGGTAGGAATTGCCGAAGCCGTCGAAGTACATGACGTGCACGCCATAGGACGTCTCAACAATACCGGTGTCGCCGGGCTGACGGCTCTCATCGAAGCACCAGTCGTTGAACTCGGTGACCATCTGGCCGGGCATGATGTTCTCATACAGACCGCCCTCATCGCCGTTGGAATCGCCGGTATTCTCCTTGGCCAGCTCACCGAAGCTTTCCGCCGTCTTGTCACCGGCGTTGAACTCGGCAAGGATCTCGTCGGCCTTTGCGCGGGCCTCTTCCATCGCAGTCTCGTCGGAGGTGTCGCTGACGGAGATCAGGATGTGGCGCACGTTCGGGAGCAGATAGTCGTTCGTGCTGCGGGAGATGTAGTACAGAACGTAGTAAACGCCGCTGTCGTTCGCGATATAGGTCGTGTCGCCTTCCGTGCGGGATGCGTCGAACAGCCAGTCGGCAACGTCGCTGCTCAGCGAGGAATACAGCTGGTCTTCCTTCAGCGTATAGCTCTCGTCAGCATAACTTTCCTTCGCGGAATCCTGCGCGTTTTCATAGGCTGCGTTGATGAAGGCCTGCTCGTCGTGTGCGGTGTCGGCGGCCATCGTGGAGGCCATCTCCTCCTTGAGCGCGGTCAGCTCTTCCTCAGACAGCTCCTCGGTGGTGTCGCTGCTGTCCGCTGTGCTTTCGTCGCTGCTGTCCGTCGAGGTCTGGAACAGCGAGTCGGAGACGAGGAACTGCCGGTAGGTCACGGCGTCATAGCTGTTGGGGTTCGCTTCATACTCGGCGGCAATCTCCGCGTCGGTATAGGTGAAGCCGTTGTTGATGGACTGTGCGTAGCTGCTTGCAAGCGTTGTAACTTCAAGATATTCGCGGAAGCTCTTCTCGCTGCAGCCCGTGCCGTAGACGGCCGCGATATAGCTGTTGCGGTTCATGTTGGAATAGGCGGCGTAGAGATCGAGCGACGTGAGCTGCGACTCGATGGCAGCCTGCTCCTCCTCGGAAAGCGTGTAGCCGTTGGCTTTGGCCTCGTCGGCGATCGCGTAGACCTCCGCTGCGGTGGTCAGACCCTGCTGGGTGAAGAAATCGGCCCAAGTCTCGCCGGTATCGGCATCATAGGTCTGCTCATCAAGCGGAGAATTGGTGTCGAGGATATAACTCATAAAATCGCCGTACTGTTCCTGCATGCTGCTGTAGGCGTTCTTATAGAAGTAGTTGACCATAGCCGGGGTAAGCTTGTGGCTGCCGACAGTTGCCGCAGTGGCGTGCGAGGCGAAGAAACCGCTGGTCAGCATGTAGAAGAAGACAACGATGCAGACGACCAGAACGGCACAGACTACAGTCAGCGTTGTCTTCAGGCCTTTGCTCATGCCTTTTTTTGCTTCATTGGAAGTCTCAGGAACTGCTGCCTGTTCCTTGCGCTTGTTTTTTTCACGGGATGCGCTCATTTGGGATCATTCCTCTCATAAGTCTGGGTTTTTGCCCGAAAAAAGCGGGAAGTCATCCCCTCAGGCAATTCAATGCGTATTATACCGAAAAGACGCGCCATATGCAAGCATAATTTTGCGGAATATGCAGAAAAAGAAAAGCCCTTTGCCAGAGCAAAGCGCTTTTGGGCAAAAACGTATCCCCGCAGAAGCCGTGCGAATCCAATTATAACCTGCACGAAAGGGCAGGTGGGTTGCCTCTTTGCTGCTTCTCTGCTTCCAACGTCCACCACCGGTCAGAGCCGTGGGCGGGAGGCCTGCAATCGACAGCAAAAGTTCCGGCATCCCCTAACTATAATGTGGGTTTAAGTGGACCCGTCACGCACCCCGCAGGGACACGTCTTTTACGATCTCATATTCTATTGTGGGCTGCAGAGGCTGCGTTTATGCCTCCGGCTCTTCCTCGTCCTCGTAGATCAGATCCATCAGCGCACTGTAGACCGCCTCAAGCTCTGCGTCGTCTTCAATGGCCTCAAGGAATTCCTCGCCGTTTTCCTCCACGGACTTGAGGATGCTGACCTCAAGATCCTCGGCCTCATCGTCGCCGGAGCCTGCCGGAACGAGGGCCAGATAGCGGCTGCCGTCGTGCTCGAGCTCTGCAAGGACCTCAAGCTCATATTCCTTGCCGTCTTCGTCGGTGATGCTGATGAAATCGTCGCCGTACTGCTGTTCCATGGGAAGCCTCCGTATCGTTTGCTTTCATGCTCCTATTCTAACCGGAAGACCGTATAAAATCAAGAGGAATTTGCTGACCGTTTCCGCGAATTGCGCGGTACAATGCCGGATTTGTTGCAAATATATCCGAATATTCGATATTTTCCACAGAAAATGCACGCAAAAACAGGAAGAATAAAATGCGTGCATGGATTTCAAAATTTGTTTTCAAAATAATTGACAGATGTGTTATAATCATTAAGATAAAATGCGATTATGCGGCGCTGCGCCGCCTGCCTGTATGCCAGAGCAAACATGGAGGTTCCGTATGGCAAAACAAGATAACATGAACAGCGGAAAACGAGCCGGAGGCGTCGGACATATCTTCGCGGTGATCGGGAAGATCGTCGGCACGATCCTTCTGACGGCGTTTCTGACGGCCCTGATCTTTGCGTGCCTGTTCGCGGTCTATGTAAAAAACGATCTGTCCGAGCAGGCGCAGTGGGCCTCCGACAGCTTTTCCATGGAGCAGACCTCCGTCATCTATTATGAAGACCCGGATACCGGAAAGTATGAGGTGCTGCAGGCCATCTACGGCGGCTCGAACAGCACGTTCGTCGAATACGACGATATCCCCAAGAACCTCATCAACGCCTGCATCGCCATCGAGGACAAGCGCTTTGAAAAGCACCAGGGCGTCGACTGGGTCACGACGATGCGCGCCTGCTTCAAAATGTTCCTCGGCAAGAGCGAGGCCGGCGGCTCGACCATCACGCAGCAGTTCATCAAAAACGCCACCGGCGAACGCGAGGTGACCGTGCGCCGCAAGCTGGTCGAGATCTATCGCGCGCTGGAATTCGAAAAAACGCACACCAAGCCGCAGATCATGGAGCTGTACCTGAATATCATCCCGCTCGGTGAAAACTGCCGCGGCGTGCAGTCCGCCTCGCGCGTGTACTTCGGCAAGGACGTCAAGGATCTGACGCTGGCGGAGTGCGCGTCCTTGATCGGCATCACCAACAACCCCTCGCGCTATGACCCGTATATCAGCGCAGAAAACAACAAGGAGCGGCAGGAGATCATTCTCTCCGAGATGCTCAAGCAGGGCTATATCAATCAGGCCCAGTACGACGAGGCCGTCACGCAGGAGCTGGTGTTCACGAATGCCAGCCGCGAAAAGAAAAAGTCCGACGACAATTACTCCTGGTTCGTCGATCAGGTCATCAACGACGTGGTCAACGACCTGTGCGACAAGACCGGCTATGAATACGACATCGTCTATACGATGGTCAAGACCGGCGGCTATCAGATCTATTCCACCGTCAACCCTGATGTGCAGGCCGCCGTCGATCAGGTCTATGAGGATCTTTCGAGCCTGCCCGCAACGGCCAGCTCCCAGCAGCTCCAGTCCGGCATCGTCATTGTCGACAATACGACCGGCGATATCGTCGCTCTGGCCGGCGGCGTCGGCAAAAAGCAGGGCAGCCTCGTTTGGAACTGTGCGACAAGAAGCCTTCTGTCCCCCGGCTCCATCATCAAGCCCGTCGCGGTCTACGCGCCCGCCATCGAGCTTGGCCTCATCACGCCCGCGACCGTCATGGACGATACGCCGTATTCCTTTACCGATACGGCGACCTGGCCCAAGAATCTCGACTCGACCTACCGCGGCCTCGTGTCCGTGGAGGAGGCTGTCGAGCAGTCGATCAATACCGTCCCGGTCAAGCTCGTGGCGCAGATGACGCCGGAATACAGCTATTCCTTCGCCAAAGACAAGATGGGACTGTCCACGCTCGTTTCCTCGTATAAAACCACGAACGGCGAAGAGCTGTCCGACGTGAACCTCTGGGCGCTCGCCCTCGGCAGCCTCACAAGAGGCGTGACGGTCCGCGCCATGACGGCGGCCTACGCCGCGTTCGCCAACGAGGGCGTCTGGCGCGAGGCCCGGACTTACACCGTTGTGAAGGATTCGAACGGACAGGTCATTCTGGACAACACGCAGGAATCCCACGTCGCCATGAAGGACATGACCGCGTGGTATATTACAGATATGCTCAAATCGACCGTCGAAAAGGGCACCGGCACGGCGGCGCAGCTGGAAAACATGACCGTTGCCGGCAAGACCGGCACGACCTCGCGCGATTTCGACCGCTGGTTCGCGGGCTATACGCCGTATTATACCGGCGTCGTCTGGTGCGGCTACAATGACCCGGAGGAGATCGTGCTGACGGATTCCGACACCAATCCCTCCATCGTCATGTGGCAGAAGGTCATGCGCCTTGTGCACCAGAACCTGAAGGATAAATCGTTCAAGCAGCCCGCCAATCTCGTGGAGGTCACGGTCTGCCGCGACAGCGGTCTTCTGCCGTCCGACGCCTGCGCGCTCGACCCGCGCGGCGACCGCACGGTCCGCGTCACGCTCAGCGCCCATGACGTGCCGACGGCGCAGTGCACCGCTCATAAGCTGGTCGACATCTGCAACGCCTCCGGCCATGTGGCAAACGAATTCTGCGTGCAGGTTCCCGGCAACGCCACGCACAAGGCCGCGCTGCTCGACGTGTCCCGCGCCTTCCCCAAAAACGGTGTTGTGGTGCTCGATCAGGCCTACGCGATCCTGACGGGCAATCTTCCGGCAGGGTATTATGCCGCCGTTTCGCCGGACGTGGATTCAATCAACGTCGAGTGCTATATCCACAGCGAGGACGATCTGCCCGAACCTGAGCCGGAGGAGGGCGAGGAGGACGACGAGTCCGATCCGGACGCGTCCGACATCTGGAGCAGCGCCGCAGACGGCGGCACCCCATAATCAAACGCAGACAGGAGAGCAATATGTGGCTTGCTGACAGCTGGAAGGACTATGAGGTCCTCGATACCTCCGCCGGGGAAAAGCTCGAACGGTGGGGGAAATACATCCTCGTGCGCCCGGATCCGCAGGTGATCTGGAACACGCCGAAGGACGATCCGCTCTGGCGGAAGTATGACGCGCGCTACGCGCGCTCGAACACCGGCGGCGGAAAATGGCAGAATCTGCGTCTGCCCGCCCAATGGCAGGTGCACTATAAGGAGCTGACCTTTCAGGTCAAGCCCATGAATTTCAAGCATACCGGCGTTTTCCCGGAACAGGCTGCCAACTGGGACTTCATGATGGAGAGAATCCGCAATGCGGGCCGTCCCGTCCGCGTTCTGAACCTGTTCGCCTATACGGGCGGCGCGACCATCGCCTGCGCCGCTGCGGGCGCAAGCGTCTGTCACGTCGATGCAGCCAAGGGCATGGTGCTCTGGGCAAAGGAAAACGCGAAGGTCTCCTGGCTTGAGGACAAGCCGATCCGCTGGATCGTGGATGACTGCGCCAAATTTGTTGAGCGCGAGATCCGCCGCGGAAATCATTATGACGGGATTATCATGGATCCACCATCGTATGGAAGAGGACCGAAAGGGGAAATCTGGAAGATTGAGGAGAAAATCTTTCCGCTTGTGAATCTTTGCACAAAGATTTTGTCCAAGGATCCCTTGTTCTTTTTGATCAATTCCTATACAACCGGTCTGCAGCCGGCGGTATTGTCTTATATGCTGGAATTGGCGGTAGGAAAGCCGTTTGGAGGACAAGTGACAGCGGATGAGATCGGGCTTCCGGTAAGCAGCAATGGACTGGTTTTACCATGTGGTGCCAGCGGACGGTTTGAAATGTGTGACAACTTGAAACAGAACAAAAGTACGACGACAAATGTAGAGTAAATTGATGCACAAAGTTATCCACAAAAAAACATGCCGAATTACGATAATTGTGAGTTATACACAAAGTTATCCACATTATCCACAATTTCGGTAGACTTTTGTAGGTAAAAAATACATAGGGATGACAAATCGACTAGT
>OLGE01003988.1_pt1 | contig 11108 bp, 10 predicted proteins | sample 1605151 | NCBI WGS metagenome assembly OLGE01 (sample SAMEA3888912, study PRJEB22519) | human gut metagenome | biome: human gut; feature: human-associated habitat; material: faeces | place: Denmark | collected 2010
TACTCCGGTAAGACGGAAGTTTTTAAAGCAGCCCGCAACGGAGGGGGGATATATTGCGGATTTGATGGAGCATCTGGCGCTTTCCAGACCGGATATTTCCTTTAAGCTGATACTGGGAAATCAGATGAAATTCCATACCTCCGGGAATGGCGATTTAAGGGAGGTTATCTACCGGATTTACGGGCGGGAGGTGGCAAATGCCCTTGTGCCCATCCAGAAGGAGCAGGAGGGCATCCGCATTGAGGGCTATCTGGGAAAGCCGGTGCAGGTGCGCTCTAACCGGAATTTTGAGATTTATTTTATCAATGGAAGATTTGTCAGGAGCGGTGTGGTATCCAGAGCCATTGAAGAGGGCTACAGGGAATACCTGATGCAGCATAAATTTCCCTTATGTGTACTGCATATTACCATGGATACAGAGCGGGTGGATGTAAATGTGCATCCCACCAAAATGGATGTGCGTTTTACAAACGCTCCTTCGTTCAGCGCCCTGTTATGCGGCAGTGTGAAGTATGCCCTGAAATCCAATGAAATGATACCGGATGCCCTTCTGACTTCAGAAAGGGAATTAAAGGCACAGGAGCGACAGGAAAAGCTGGAGCGGGAAAGCAGTAAAACCCCGGAGCCCTTTGAGGAAAAACGGCGGGATTCCTATCGGGTTATGGAGGAAATGCGGTATGAAGCGGACCGCACCAAAATGCGGGAGTTTGTGCAGAATCCGGTCTGGAAGCGGGTAAAGGGAAACACGGAGCCGGAGCAGCCTGTATTACAGGCGGAAGAACCATTCTTTACGGAAAGCCAGGATAAGACTTTAGAATCCGGAGCAGCAGAAAAAAAACTTTCTGCGGAAGGTCAGGAGAAGGTTTTGGAATCCAGGAAGGAAGAGGAATCTTTCTTTACGGAATGTCAGGATAAGACCTTAGAATCCAGAGCAACAGAGAAAACTCTCTCTGTGGAAGGTCAGGAGAAGGTTTTGGAATCCGGAACGGTAGAAGAACCGGCATCCGTATCCCAGCCGGAAATTTCGGATGTGGTACAGATGAATCTTTTTGAGGAGAGGATTCTGTCGGAGGAGAACAGGCGGAAATATCGTTTTATCGGGCAGGTTTTTGAAACCTACTGGCTGATTGAATTCGAGGATAAGCTTTTGATGATAGACCAGCATGCAGCGCATGAAAAAGTACTTTATGAGAAAACGATGAAAAAAGTGCGTGAAAAAACATTTTCATCACAGACGCTCAGTCCGCCGATCATCCTGACACTCAGCATTGAAGAGATCGAGATGCTTGAAAAATACAGGGAGCAGATCGATGCGTTCGGCTATGAAATCGAACCGTTCGGCGGAAAGGAATATGCAGTGACTGCTATTCCGGCTGATTTTACCGGGATTGACACAAAAACAATGTTTCTTGAAATGTTAGATGATTTTGCAAATATAAATGAAAATGATTCACCAAATGCCATTATGGAAAAAGTTGCGTCGATGTCCTGTAAGGCAGCTATCAAGGGAAACCAGCACATCAGCAGGCCGGAGGCAGAACGGCTGATCGATGAACTGTTGGAGCTTGAAAATCCGTACAACTGCCCGCACGGACGCCCGACGATCATTTCCATGACCAAATATGAAATAGAAAAGAAATTTAAAAGGATTGTCTGATATGCAGCAAAAACCAATGATTATTCTGACCGGTCCGACCGCGGTGGGGAAAAGTGCCCTCTCGGTGGAACTGGCAAAAAAAATAAATGGAGCGGTGATCTCTGCGGATTCTATGCAGGTCTACCGCCATATGGATATCGGTTCTGCCAAGATCACACCGGAGGAGATGCAGGGTGTTACGCATTATATGATCGATGAGCTAGAGCCGGACGAAGAATTTCACGTTGTGCGTTTTGTCACGATGGCAAAAGAATATTTAAAAGAAATCTATGCGGATGGAAAAATCCCGATCATAGCCGGGGGCACCGGATTTTACATTCAGGCACTTTTGTATGATATTGATTTTACAGAGCAGCAGTGTGATGAGACTTACCGCAGGCAGTTAGAAGATCTTGCCAGAGAACATGGCGCAGAATATCTGCACGGAATACTGCGCGAAGTGGATCCAGCTTCCGCCGAAGCGATCCATGCCAATAATATCAAACGTGTGATAAGGGCGTTAGAATTTTATCATTTGTCCGGCAAAAAAATATCTGAGCACAACGAAACGGAACGACAAAAACAGTCTCCATACAATTTTGCCTATTTTGTACTCACGGATGAGCGTGCAAAATTGTACGAACGCATTGACAGACGTGTGAACGCAATGATAGAAGCCGGACTCGTGGAGGAAGTAAAAAAATTAAAATCCAAGGGCTGCAGCCGGGAGATGGTTTCCATGCAGGGGCTCGGCTACAAGGAGATCCTTGCATATTTAGACGGCGGGGGTACCTTAGAGGAAGCTGTCTATATCATCAAGCGTGAGACGCGCCACTTTGCAAAACGCCAGTTGACATGGTTTAAGAGAGAGCGGGATGTGATCTGGCTCGACAAGCAGGCATTTGGCTATGATGATGCAGCGATTTTAACAGATATGATATCAATTTTAGAAGAAAAGGAAATAATCAGTCATGAATAAGTGGATGGAAGAACAATACGAAGCCCTTGGTATTTCAAGAGAAGTATATGAATTTGGAGAAAAAATCGAAGATTCCTTAAAAGAACGTTTTGCAGCGATCGATGCTACGGCAGAATACAACCAGTTAAAAGTCATCAAAGCGATGCAGGACAACCGTGTGAGTGCAGAGTGCTTTAATATGTCATCAGGATACGGCTACAACGACCTCGGACGTGACACATTAGAAAAAGTGTATGCATCCTGCTTTAAAGGAGAAGATGCTTTAGTACGTCCACAGATTACCTGCGGCACACACGCTTTAGCACTTGCTTTAATGTCAAACCTTCGTCCGGGAGATGAACTTTTATCCCCGGTCGGAAAACCATATGACACCTTAGAGGAAGTGATCGGCATCCGTCCGTCAAAGGGATCTCTGGCAGAATACGGCGTGTCTTACCGTCAGGTGGATCTTCTGCCGGACGGAAGTTTTGATTTTGAACATATCAAAGAGGCGATCAATGAGCGGACAAAACTCGTGACGATCCAGCGCTCCAAAGGGTATGCAACCAGACCAACCCTGTCCGTGGCACGTATTGGAGAGCTGATCTCCTACATCAAAGGCATCAAACCGGATGTCATCTGTATGGTAGATAACTGTTACGGTGAATTTGTCGAAGAGCAGGAACCGCTTGAAGTCGGAGCGGACATGATCGTTGGTTCTCTGATTAAAAACCCGGGCGGCGGACTTGCGCCGATTGGCGGATATATCGTCGGGAAAAAAGAATGTGTCGAAAATGCTGCTTACCGTCTGACCTCTCCGGGACTCGGAAAAGAAGTCGGTGCATCCTTAGGTGTCATCCAGTCTTTTTATCAGGGATTTTTCCTTGCACCGACCGTGGTGAGCGGCGCATTAAAGGGTGCGATCTTCGCGGCAAATATTTACGAAAAACTTGGATTTGAGGTTGTTCCGAACGGAAGTGAGAGCCGTCACGATATCATTCAGGCGGTCGCATTCCACAATCCGGATGCACTGATTGCATTCTGTGAGGGAATTCAGGCGGCGGCACCGGTCGACAGCTATGTAACGCCGGAACCGTGGGCAATGCCGGGCTATGACAGCGATGTCATCATGGCGGCAGGTGCTTTTGTACAGGGATCGTCCATTGAGCTGAGTGCAGACGGTCCGATCAAGCCTCCATATGCCGTTTATTTCCAGGGCGGACTGACCTGGTATCACGCAAAACTGGGCATTCTCAAATCTTTACAAAAACTTAAGGAACGAAAACTTGTCGACCTTGACTTGTTATGATAGAATATAATGTGATTTATGTATGCTTCCCGGGAGAGCAGAGAGGAAGCATTTATGAACAAAATTACTACGGTAAAAGAATTGCCGGATTCGGAAAAACCATATGAAAAGTTTCTTACATATGGCCCGGAATACTTAAGTGATGCAGAGCTGTTAGCAGTGATTATCCGTTCAGGGACAAGCGGTCTGAAGTCTGTGGAAGTTGCGCAGAATCTGTTAAATGACGGTCATCGCAATTTGTTAAACCTCTATGACATTCCGTTTGAAAAGATGCAGAAAATACGTGGAATTGGTCCCATAAAGGCAATCCAGTTAAAATGTATTGCGGAATTATCAAAGCGGATTGCACAGACAAAATCAGCACCAAACGTATGCATGACTAATCCGAGAACCATCGCAGATTACTATATGGAGCATCTGCGCCACGAGAACAAAGAACATCTGATCGTCTGTATGTTCGACAACAAATGCCACATGAAAGGTGATAAACTGCTTTCTGTCGGCAGTGCAAACGAGACGATTGTTTCGCCGCGTGAGGTTTTTGAAACAGCAATCAACTGTCATGCAGCACATCTTATCTTAGTCCATAATCATCCGAGCGGTATACCGGAACCATCCCATGCAGATGATGTCGTTACAAAACGGATTTTAAACTGCGGACAGTTGATGGGCATTCCGCTTTCCGACCATGTTATTATCGGAGATCATTCTTACTTTAGTTACAGAGAAAATAACAGGATCGTGGTTTAAACCGCGTTCCAAAGGGAGAGAACAATGACAAACAACGTATACGGTATTGATCTTGGAACATGCAATATGAAAATTTACTGCAAGTCTTCCAACAAAATCTTAAATGAGAAAAACACGATCGCATTAAAAAATAAAGATGAGATCTATGCTTATGGTAACTCGGCATACGCAATGTATGAAAAGGCCCCGGAGTCTATCCATGTGACATTCCCTGTTACAACAGGTGTCATCGCAGATTTCAACAATCTTCAGTCCATGATACAGCTTTTCTTAGAAACACATGTCAAGGGAAGCTTAAAGGGGGCAGAATTTATTGTGGCAGTACCGACAAGTATCACAGAAGTAGAGAAAAAAGCGTTTTTTGACATGTTCTATAAGAGCAAGATGAAACCAAAGAGTGTTCTTTTATGTGAAAAACCAATCGCAGATGCTGTGGGATTGGGATTAGACGTCAATGAACCGACCGGTATCATGGTTGTAGATATCGGTGCAGATACGACCGAGATTTCTGTTATTTCACTTGGAGGACTTGTACTTAGTGATCTTCTCCATTTTGGCGGCAATAAGATTGATGAATCCATCATTACTTATGTAAAACGAAATTATAATCTGGTGATCGGGCAGAAAACAGCACAGAGTATGAAAGAACGTTTGGGTTCCGGTATCCCGGGCAATGAAGATACGATGATCGTTGTCGGCAGAGATGTTGTAAGCGGACTTCCGATCGAAATGGAAATGTCAGGCGGAGTTGTCTATGAAGCAATCAAAGATAATCTCGAAAGTATCTGCAATTCCATCAAAATGATCTTAGAGAAAACACCACCGGAACTTGCAAAAGATATTATCCATTCCGGAATCTATATCACAGGCGGAAGTTCCCAGATTCATGATCTGGATAAATTGTTTGCAGATATCACAGGAATTGATATCAATACCTGTGAAGAACCGGAAGAGTGCGTTGTGCGTGGTCTTGTAAAAATTGTTTCCGACAGCAAATACAAACATCTTGCCTTCAGCATGAAAAGTAAGATCTTGATTTAGGGGAAAGTATGAAACGAAAACCAAAATTTGTTCTTCCCACAAAATATATATTGCTTATCTTAAGCGGTGTATGTATTGTGGCAATATTACTCAGTTTTACACTCGGCATATCCGGCGGACCATTAAATACTGTCGCCGGATATGTATTTATCCCAATGCAGCGCGGCATTAATTCTGTTGGCAGCTGGATTGGTGAAAAAGCAGACAATCTAAAAAAATTAAATGATGTTATGGCAGAAAATGAAGACCTGAAACGTCAGGTGGATGATCTGACCACGGAATTAAATACCATTAAATTAGAGCAGTACGAGCTTGACAATTTAAGAGAACTTTTAAAACTGGATCAGAAATATCCAAGTTACGATAAAGTTGCAGCAAATGTTATCGGAAAAGACGGCGGCAACTGGTTTACGAATTTTACGATTGACAAGGGATCTAACGATGGAATCGAAGTGGACATGAACGTGATCGCGGGAAGTGGTCTTGTAGGAATTGTCACAGACGTAGGACCAAACTATGCAAAAGTTTCTGCTATCATAAATGATACCATAAAAGTCAGTGGTATGGTTACAACCACATCGGATAACCTGATCGTAAATGGCAGTTTACAGAATATGAATGAAAATATGGTCATTGAATTTTCAAATCTCAATGATAAGGACAATAAAGTTGCCATCGGTGATCCCGTCGTTACTTCTTATGTATCAAACCGCTATCAGCAGGGAATTCTGATCGGTTATATCAGTACACTTACCATGGATTCTAATAATCTTACAAAGTCGGGTACCATTACACCGGCAGTCGATTTTGAGCATATCGAAGAAGTTCTTGTCATTTTAAATAAGAAACAGACAGCAGAATCTTAGAAATAGAGGTTATTTATGAGAAGAAAGATTACCGTATTTATTATTATTGGCGTCTGCTATCTGTTGCAAACGACATTTTTTGACACACTTTCCTTTGCATCCATATCACCAAACCTTCTGATTATCGTAACATCGTCCTTTGGTTTTATGCGTGGACGCAAAGAAGGGCTTTTTATCGGTTTTTTCTGCGGACTGCTCTTAGATATTTTCGGTGGAGGTGTTCTTGGATTTTACAGCCTTTTATATATGTATATCGGTTATATCAATGGAATGTTCCGTAAACTTTTTTATCCGGAAGATATTAAACTGCCGCTTGTCCTGATTGCAGGCAGTGATTTAAGCTGCAACCTTCTGATTTATTTTATTATGTTTCTTTTTCGAAACAGATACGACTTTAACTACTATTTTTTACAATTAATGATACCAGAGTTGGTTTATACCATGGTTATAACAATTTTTTTGTATTTCATAATTTTAAAGATAAACCAGAAACTGGAAGCAATCGAGAAAAGGAGTGCAAGCAAATTTGTTTGATAATATAAAAGAAGCATGCCGTATGTTTTTTAAATCGCGGCTGGTTGTAGCAACAGTTGTGATGATTCTGCTGTTTTCCATTCTTCTGTGGCGTATTTTTTCTCTTCAGATTGTAAATGGAAAAGAATATCAGAACAATTATACGTTCAAAATCGTCAAGGAACGCACCTTAAACAGTACACGCGGAAATATTTATGACCGCAATGGCAACCTGCTCGCCTACAATGAACTGGCATATTCCATTACGATCGAGGATAATGGTACTTACAGTTCTACGAAAGCAAAAAATGCAGCGATCAATGCAGAAATTGCACAGGTCGTAACCGCACTTGAAGAAAATGGAGACTCCATTGTCAACGATTTTAAAATATTGCTGGATGACAATGGCAATTACAGTTATAACATAGAAGAATCCGGCGCAACCTGGAAACGTTTTCTGGCAGATGTGTTTGGAGAGGCTTCATTTGAAAGTATGCAGGAAGATGAATCTGACATCATTTCCCGCAACAAACTTGATTTTAAACCGACGGAAGCAACCGCTGCACAGGTTATGCAATATCTGGCGGGCAGCAACCGTTATGCCATTGGAACCGAATATGATGATGCAATGGCATATAAGATTACTGTTGTACGTTTTTCCATGGCACAAAATGCCTATCAGAAATATATTGCAACAACGATCGCAACGAACGTTTCCGAGGAATCGGTTGCCTATATCAGCGAACACGCTGCAGAATTGCAGGGGGTTGAAGTATTAGAAGACACCATTCGAAAGTACAACGATAGTGAATATTTTTCTTCCATTATCGGTTACACCGGAAAAATATCCACCGACGAATACAATAAACTTTCAGAGACAGATGATTCCTATACTTTAAATGACGTAGTCGGTAAACTTGGTATTGAACAGTATATGGACAGCGATTTAAAAGGTGAGAAAGGTCATGAAAAGCTCTATGTGGATTATCTTGGAAAAGCGGTAAAAGTCATTGAACACGAAGAACCGCAGGCAGGAAATGATGTCTATCTGTCTATCGACAAAGATCTTCAGATTGCAGTATATAAGCTTTTAGAGCAGGAGATTGCCGGAATCGTATACTCCAATATTGATAATCCTGGATCAGATATCAATATTCCGATCACAGATGTCTATTTTGCACTGATTAACAATAATGTGATTGATTTTTCACATTTTTCAGAAGAAAATGCATCCCCCACGGAACGGGAAGTACAGCAGATCTTTGCCAGCAGACAAAATGCTGTAATTGAACAGATACGCACCGAACTGACCGGAAGTGCACCGACACCATTTGCATCGATGACAGAGGAATATCAGGATTATTTTACCTATATCATAAAAAATATGCTTCATGATAACAATATCCTGTTAAAGAAAAATATTGATACGTCCGATGAGGTTTACCTTCAATGGCAGAATGGGGCGATTGGCCCGCAGGAGTATTTAAACCATGCAATTGCCAAAGGGTGGATCGACATTACAAAGTTTTCCGTAAGTGAAAAATATTCAGATTCTACTGAAATATATGATGCATTGTGTGATTATATTCTAAATGATATCAGTACAGATTCAGATTTTACAAAAATTATATATGAATATTTAATCCAGACCGATGCAATTACCGGAAGACAGCTTTGTCTGATCTTATTTGATCAGAATATTCTGGCATTTGACGAGGATGATATTGCAGGATTATCAGGCGGCACAATTGCACCGGCTTCCTTTATCAAGGAAAAGATCCAGAATCTTGAAATTACACCGGCACAGCTTGCCTTAGATCCATGTGCGGGCTCCTGTGTGATCACAGATACAAAGACAGGGGAAGTTCTCGCTTTGGTAAGTTATCCTGGATACGACGGTAACAGGCTTGCAAACACCGTCGATTCCGATTACTTCAACAGCCTGCAGCAAAATAATGCAAGACCTCTGTACAATTATGCAACCCAGCAGCGGACGGCACCTGGTTCTACATTTAAAATGGTATCAGCGACGGCAGGTCTTGCAGAACATGTGATCAGTACGACGGAGCAGATCCAGGATCTTGGAGTGTACAAAAACGTAAGCAATGAACCGAGATGCTGGATTTATCGTTCTTTCCACGGATCACATGGTCTTATTAATGTGTCTGAAGCACTTAGAGATTCCTGTAACTACTTCTTCTATGAAGTTGGTTACCGTCTCAGTACCAATAATTATGCAATGAGCTACAATAATGATGCCGCAGAAAACGGTATTGAAAAAATTCAGAAATATGCTTCACTTTATGGCCTGAATGAAACAACCGGCATAGAAATTGAAGAGAGCAAACCGCAGGTCGCAGATAGTTTCCCTGTCATGGCTGCCATTGGTCAGAGTAATAATAACTACTCCACGATACAGCTCGCCAGATATGTTACTGCCGTTGCAAACAGTGGTACCGTATATAATTACACACTTTTAAACAAAGTAACGGATTCTGACGGAAACACATTAAAACAATACGAACCGGAGATACGCAATACCGTGGATGTCTTAAGTGACAGTGACTGGGATGCCATTCATACCGGTATACGCATGGTGGTTGAAAATACAAAAGAATTCGATGGATTTCCAATCGAGGCAGCCGGCAAGACAGGTACGGCACAGGAGGATCTGAAACGGCCAAACCACGCTTTGTTTGTCGGTTATGCTCCGTACGATAATCCTGAAATATCAATTGCAACGCGTATTGCAAATGGATATACTTCCCACAATGCGGCAGAAGTTTCAAAGAAGATCCTTGCATACTATTTCAAAGTTGAAGATGCTGATTCTCTGTTAAACGGACAGGCTGAGAATATTAATGCTACATCAAATGGTGTAAATGATTAACATTTGAATAATTCCCGTTTTTTTGCGGGTTTTATTAATAAATCAAAACAGGAGGTTCCCTCATGGGTGAAGTGATTACTTTTACCTCAGGAAAAGGCGGCGTTGGCAAAACGACAACCACAGCTAACGTTGGCGCAGGACTTTCACTGTTAGATAAAAAAGTCGTATTGGTAGATACTGATATCGGCTTACGAAATCTTGATGTTGTCATGGGACTGGAAAACCGGATCCTCTATAATCTGGTGGATGTGCTAAGCGGCAGATGCAGGGCGAAACAGGCAATCATCCGGGACAAACGATTCCCGAATCTCTCTGTGATACCGTCATCCTGTACAAAAGAAAAAATTCTGCTTGATTCTGATCAGATGAAACATCTGTTTGATGATCTAAGACAGGAATTTGATTATATATTAGTTGACAGTCCCGCAGGTATCGATCAGGGATTTTTACTTGCCATTACGGGAGCCGACCGCATTGTAGTGGTCACAACACCTCAGATTGCAGCCATTCATGATGCTGATTGTGTACTTCAGATATTAAAAACACATTATACGGTAAAAACAGAACTTCTGATCAATGGTTTTCGCAAGCACATGGTAAAAGACGGAGATATGCTAAATATCGATGATATCTGTGAACTTTTAGATGTGCCATTACTTGGTGTCGTGCCGGAAGATGAACAGATCATCATTGCCCAGAACCATGGCGAACCGTTGCTGCATCTGGATGGAAATAAAAAGAATGCATTACTTTCTGAGCTCTGCTACAACAATATTGCACGGCGAATCACAGGTGAGGAAGTGCCTCTGTTAAATTACATAAAACAGGGCAGTATTTTTTCGAAGATATTTTTTAAAAAGAAACCTGTGAAAGGAGCGCTGCATGTTTAAAACCCATTCCGGAAATGTTGCAAAAGAGCGCTTAAAGCTGATGATGAATGCAGACCATCAAAAACTGGATGATGCCACTATGGAACTGATCCGTCAGGAGATAGGCTGTGTTATCACGAAATATGTGGTTATAGAGCCGGAGAACATTGAGATTAAAGTAATGTTAAAGGATTACAAGAAAAGAGAGTAGGATAATGTCTAAACTTTATAAACTAAAGAATTACAAATTCATACTGGTCATATATGTTCTGATAT
>OLGE01003992.1_pt1 | contig 11104 bp, 10 predicted proteins | sample 1605151 | NCBI WGS metagenome assembly OLGE01 (sample SAMEA3888912, study PRJEB22519) | human gut metagenome | biome: human gut; feature: human-associated habitat; material: faeces | place: Denmark | collected 2010
AAAGCGCAGATAATACTGGATGTCTTATCGAGCATTTTGGCAACGCAGATGCCGTACCGCAGCCGCCGGAGCGGTGCTTAAGCCGTTAGGCGGGAATTGTGCGGTATTGCCTTATATACTACAAATTACTCCTCTGCCAACTCCACCACCAATTTGGCTTCGGTGGCGGCGATGGCAAGCTGGAGTTTATTCTCCAGGTTCGTCTTTTGCAGCATATTGATGACGTGGTACTTCACGGTGGATGGCTCGATGCCGAGTTCTTTTGCAATCTCGTTATAGGACAGCCCGCGCACGAGACAGCGCAGGACCTTCATCTCGCCTTTGGTGAACTCGGCGCTCATGGCAGTGCCGATCTCCACGCTGGGCGGCGTATCGGGGAAGATATGCTCCCCCGCCATCGTGCGGCGCACGACCTGCATCAGGGTCCCTTCATCGCCGTCCTTATACCACAGGCTGTCCGCGCCCACGGCCTTGGCGCGGGCTAAAACCTGCGTATCGATAAGCGAGGTCGCCACCACGATCTTGATTTCCGGGTGCGCTTCTCGTATCTTTTTGGCGGCGGCCAAACCGTTTTCGCGGTGTTCGGTCTGCACATCCATCAGCACAAGGTCTATGTCCTCGGTATCGCACAGGATCGGAGCCTCTGCAGCGCCGGGGATAGACACGGCAAGCTGATACCCGTCCTCGTTCTGAATATAGCTTTCAAGCAGGCTCCGGACCAGCTTTTGGTCCTCAACGATCATAACGCGTATCATAAGTGCTCTCCTTATCGGGCAGGGTGACTTCCAGAACAAACACAGGCAGGGAATGTACGGTTACTGTACCCCCTGCTTTTTCAATACGGCGGCGGAGCGAGGAAAGCCCGCCGCCTTCCTTTATCTCCGCCTTGGGCGGTGCGCCGTTGTTCGTGATGCAAAGGTGCCATGCCTGTGGCCGATGCTCGGAATTGGCGTACAATTCCGTGGCGCCCGCATGCCGCACAGCGTTGGAGGTACACTCCCGCAGGATCAGTGCGTAGAGCTCGCGGGTGGCGCGTGCCGCAGGGTACGCACCGCGCAGCTGTACGGCTGCACCCAGAACAGCCGCCCGCCTTTGCATATAGCTCAGCGGATCCTCAGCACCATTCTCCTGCCGGGCACGGCACAGCAGGGAGATGGAACTTTCCCACTCCGCAGCCTCGCTCTTGATCCGGGCAAGGTCATGCTCATGCCGCAGTGCGCGCCGTGCGGCAAGCAGGGTATGGCCGATGTCGTCATGCACCCGCATCTTCATTTTCAGAATTTCTTCCTCCCGCACAATGTCGGGCATATTGTCATATAAGCGCTTTGCGCGGCGGTTCGCATCGGCAAGGCGCTCGTTTTCCTGCTGCAGTGCAGCATGCAATGTAGCCAGCTGGGTGACATCGGTGGCCATCACCTCGGTGTACGGTATACCGTATTTGTCCTGAACAGGGCGCACCGTGAAATGATATACCGTTCCGTCCGGGAATTCGTAGATGCGGGCGGCCTCATCGCGTAGCCGCACACCGCCGCCGGGACTGCGCAGCGCCTGCTCCAGATCCGTAAGGGTCTGCAGATCCCGGCCACAGAGGACTGCGGCGGTTTCCTGCATCCTGTGATTGATTAGACGCAGCAGACCATTGCGGTCAAAGTAGCAGATGGCCGCCGGCAGCGTGTCAAAGCCTTCCTTGACGGCGTTGCGGGAGATTCGGGGAATCATAGGCCGCCTCCTTCTGCCGGAAACATCGTGAAATACAAAAGCCCGTCATCATCCCGTTCAAGCTGCATCTGCGGCAGGCCGGGCAGCGCAGCGGGCGCGTCGGTGCATTGAGCGCTGCAGCGCAGCCCCCAGCCCTGCGCCGTATGCTCGGCGCAGAAAAGGATCTCCTGCAATCCCGGCAGGGTCGCTTCTATGATGGCTTCAAAGGCGTCATAGATTGCCACGGCGGATGCAGGGGAAATCTTTGCTGTGTCGGCAATCTGTACGGCGCAGCGTATATCACTCAGGCGCAGGCTCTCGGCCGATTCAAACAGGCTCAGCCGCAGCTCCGTGGTGTCGATGTCCTCCGCCTTGTCGCAGACAAAAACAAGGTTGCTGCGCCGCTTGATATAGGTTCCCAAAATGACGATGTGCTTCAGCAACCGCCGGGCGGTATCGACATCGTCCGTGGCCTTGAGCGCGATCAGATATTCCTGTATCCGTGCCAGCTGGCGGGCTGTGACGGTCTCGATTTTGTCATACAGCCGGTTCTGCTCGCTCAGCTTCAGCCATTGTGCCTTCTGGGCTGTTTCCGCCTGTATGATGTCCCCGATGTCATGCAATTCCTCCTGCGTGAGGCGCAGCTCCTCCAGCAGTGCCACCAATTCGGTGATGTCCTCCTGCCAGAAAACATACCCTTTCCGGATCGGGTGGCCGTGAAGCTGGGTCGTGGCGTCCAGCTGGACACTGCCGGTGAGCGCCTGACGCAGCTGCTCCTCACGGAGCGGCGCTGCCTGCATGGAGCATTGCACAGGCACAAACGCCCGGTCCGTGATCAGACCCTTGGCCATAGATACCTCAAACAGCGTGGCATACCCCATATTGGATTGGATAAGCCCGCACCGGATGCACGCCTCAAAGGACGCTGTAAAGGTCAGGCATTGCACCACGGTCATATCACCGGCAATCGCATGCATCCACGGCACATTTAAAATATGCTTGTACAGTAAAGCATAGAGGGTGGCAAAAAAAATCGGCACAAGCGGCAGCCAGAGGATGCGCTTTGTATGCGGAATACGGCAGCGCCGTACAAGGTACACCACCGTGAACACGGCACAGGAAAATATCCACAGCAGGCAGAGGTAATATACGAACCGATAGGTGTAATCGGGGCTGCCCAGTACCTCCTGCCCGGGTGGGAACGCAAACGCAAGCTGATGGCAGTCGTTTGTCAGCACGAGGCTGAACAGCGCCACCGGGAACACAAAGATCAGATGCCGATATTTGTACAGCGGACCGGACTGCCCCCGATCCAAAAAGAAAAGCGTATAAAGTGCAAGGGTCGGGATCAGCAGCATCGGGATATAGTACGCATACCACAATCGCCGCAGCATCTCCGGTGTCTGGGCAAAGTCATAGCGGATCAGGCGGATATCCAGCCAGAACAGCATCAGGGCGGCAGCGCCCAGCAGGCAGCGGCGGGTCTGTGCGTGCAGGATACGCCACCAGACCGATACCGCCCAGGAAAAGATCAGAATATTATACAGCACCGTGCGCCAAAAGCCGGAATACGGCATATAAAACGCCCGCATCAGGACAGCGCAGAGAATCACCCCTGCAACCGCAGCGGCTAAACACAGATTCCCAAGCCGTACCTTTGTCATAGCGCCTGTCCTTTCCAAAGGGGAGATCATCCGTCAGTTTCTTTCCAGTACCATTATGACGCAATCTGCACTTTTTTGCAATAGTACGGAAAAAGCAGAAAAAAGTCCAAAAAACTATCCAAATGGTGGGGGCAGAAATCGTCCGATTTCTGTATGATGAAATTGACAAATCGTATTCTTTGCAGGAAAGGAGGGCTACGCCGTGCGGAGGATCGTTTTGGACGCGCAATACTCTGTGATGACGAGCGCATTGACAATGGCACTGAAACAGGGCGGGCCGGACTTCCAGGTGCAAAGCGCTGGTCCTAAGACAAAGGATATTGTAAAGCTATGCCGTTCCTGCAGGGCGGATGTCCTGCTGCTGGAGGTCTGCCCGCATCCGCCGCGCACCCTGCAGGACAGACTGCTGCTGGCAAACGACCTGCGGGATGTCTGCCCGCACTGCAAAACGGTACTGCTTGTGGATGAGGCCGAATATCCCGAGCTGGCCACCGCCGTGTGCCTGGCAAAAAAGGATCACATTGTCGATGATTTCGTCTACGCTTCCGTCTCGCCTGCCTATCTGAGCGCTATGATGGACACTTTATGACCAAAAGGAGGACAGCTATGAAAAAAGTACAACGAACGCTCGCTGCCGCATTGGCAGCCATGATGCTTATGGCTTTGGCCGGTTGCTCCAAGGGGGATGTAACCAAAGAGGTCAATTCCGGCTTATCCGACCTGAAAGCGCAGGCCGCCGAACCGGCTGTTGAACCCCAGACGGAGACCCCGGCAGAGCCCAAGACCGACGCGGCATCCGAGCCTGCATCGGAGCCTGCTGCAGAGCCGGAGCCGGAAGCCACCGCCGAGTCGGCCCCTGCTTCCGCGCCTGCGGACAATCCTGATTATCCATCGGCTGCCGGCCTGAACACCCAGACCCTGGAGGCATTCGGCACGGACTTTACGCTGGTGCTCAACGTGACCTGCCCCGACCAGGGCTGGTACAAGTCCGCGACCAGTTTCGGGGATCTCAAGCTGTTCCCGACCGATGACCCCAGCCATATCTTCTCCGGTGACCCGCGCATAACCTTTGAACTGAAAAGCGGTCTGGACAAAATCAACTACTATTACGACGACTTTGAAAACGTGGAGGAGCTTACCCCGCGCACCATCGGCGGCGTGGAGATGGCCGGACGCACCTACAAAAACGTGGGTATGTGGTGGACGGAATACTACGGTGAGATGTCCACCGGCGGCTGGCTGGCCATCAAGATCTCCGGCGTAGACATTGACCCCGGCACCGAGGGCGACACCGTGCTGAACAGCGTCACCTTTGGCTAAGCACAGGCAGGTTACTGCACTCTCAACCGAAAGGCGGGTGAACCAACCATGAAAAGACGCTGTGCCGTACTATTGGCGGCGGCGATGCTGCTGTCTGCGGCAGGCTGCGCACAGGACAGCAAGCGGCCCGAACCGACCGAACCGGCCGCAAGTGCTGTGAGCGAGACCTCCGCTGAAAATGTTGAAGCTACGGAGGAAACCCCGCAAAAGCCGCAGCCATCCCGCAGGTTTGATGATTCCCGCATCTCTACACTGTATGATGTGGAATTCAGCTACACCGACCCCAACGGCAGCAAGGATACCTATTTTTACGAGGTCCCGCAGATCGATGATGACACCGAGGGCGCAAAGAACATCAACGAGATGATCGGCTACCGCTTCGGCTATCTGGTAGAGCGCGCCGAGGATGCCCGCTCCCGCAATGATTTTATCGACACAAGCTACATCATCTGGATAAGCACCTGGACCGGCCCGGTGCTGAGCCTGCAGATCACAAGCGTTGACACAATGTACAACCACGATGTGGGCGCCTACCATTACAACTTTGAAACCGGCAAGGAGCTTTCCAACATCGAAATGCTCGAGTACCTTGGCTACACCGACAACGACCTGACCTTAAAAGCACTGCAGCGCGCCGTGGCCCAGCATTTCGATACCTACTACGGCGGCAACGACCCCACCTACGCATCCGAGCTTTGCAAGATGCGCGCACAGAGTCTGAACGGGCTGAGCGATGTATTTACCTACTTTGCCGTCTACCCCTACTACACAGGTGGTCTTATCGTCACCGTGCCGATGTACACCCCTGCCGGGGCCGGCATGATGTGGACGGACATAGATGTTTACCCCGACAAGCGGCAGGCCAGCGGCCAGATCCTGCACGGGCAGGATGAATGGTTTACCTGCGATGTGACTGCCGCAGGAGAGGTTACGGTACGCGCCCTGACCGACTATGTTACCCCTGACGGCGCTATGACCTACCAGACCATGAAGGAATGGTACGAGTTGGGCGACAAGACCGAGTTCGCGGTCAGCGGCTGCTACGGCAACTATATAAAGATGCTGATGACCAGCATCGGGCAGGACTACGCCCCCTATGTTTTCCTTCTGACCGAGAACGGCAATGTCGAATACATTGATGTCATCAGCGGCGCACAGTGCGGCACGATGGTCAACGGCGGTCCTCTCTTCGGTATCAACGGCATTGTCCGGTTTGAGACCGGCACGGCCTACGATGCAGAGTACGGCGCCGAGTACACGACCGTGTACGGCGTTTCCCGCGATAACGAAAAATTCAACCTGATGGAGGCTGTCTGGAACACCGCCCCGCTGAGCATTCCGAGCATGGTCGGCTCCTTTGTGAGTGAGGATACCGGCACCTGGTTTGAAATCTGCGAGGATCAGCCGAACTTCTATACCGGCGCATACACCAACGGCCAGAGGATTCCGGCCACATGGGACAGCAGCATCTCCTACCTTGGTATGGATGACCGCGGCTGGATCTGCTCCGTTTCGCTGTTCCGTATGGATTCAGGGCGTACACAGCGCGAAACGCTGGCTATGATGCCCGATGATTACGGCGGCGTCAGTGTAATGCACATCGGCGGGGAATCCCTGTTGAACCTGCCGCAGCAGGAAGCTGTATGGTTTGAAATGACACAGGAATAAGCAAGGTTCTAAAATATTACTTTATAAAAGGAGGCAGACACTATGGCAACATGTACGCAATGTGGTGCCGAGTTAAAGCCCGGCGCTAAATTCTGCGAGAATTGCGGTGCAAAAGTATCCGTACCGCAGCCCGCCGCACAGCCCGCAGCTGTGCCCCAGCCCCCGGTTCAGCCTACCCAGGCTGCGCCGCAACCCCCGCAGCCTGTACAGACGCCCCCGCAGCCGCAGGCAAGCGGCGGCAATCCCTATGCAGGCAGCGCACCTGCCGCCCCGCAGCCCCGGACGAACGCAGCGAATCCTTACGCAGGCAATGCGCCCGGCACACCGCCGCAGACCGGCGCAGGCGCACCGCTTTACGCCGAGGAAACGCCCCCGTCCGCGTCCGCACCGCCTGTCACGCCGCCGCCACCCGGCGGCACGGGCGGCAACCCTTACGGCAATGTGGCCCCCGGCGGCAAGCCCAAGCGCCCCCGCGCACCAATGACCCCCAAGCGGATGATCCTGATCGCCATCCCGGTGATATTCCTGCTTATGATCATCGTAACAATGATCAGCGGCTCCATCCGCACCGGCAAGCCGAACGCCAGTGACCCGAATCAGGGCACCTGGGAAGCAGCCTACGCCGAGGTCGGCGGCTCCGTGACGCAGGTCGAGGATGCCTTCGGCAGCGGGTTCCTGATGGACCTGAATGATAAGGGCAAGTGCGTTGTAACGGTGGACGGCACCAAGTCCTACGGCAAGTGGACGCTGAACGGCGGGGTCTTCCAGCTGGATTGCGGCGGCCTGAGCTGCACCGGCACCCTGCAAGACGAAATCCTGACCCTGAACGATGTGCAGGGACAGGGCGTGACGCTCTACTTCGTCAAGTCCGGCAGCACCATGCAGCAGCCTCTGGACGGTGACAACATGACCCAGGGCACCACCGCAGGCAGCGATACCGATGTGGGCATCTATGTGCTGGAATCCGCCTCCGACAGCGAGTACACCCTCTCCAAGGAGGAGCTTGCCCTCGTCGATATGGAGGACTTCTACATTGAGCTGCGTGCGGACGGCACCGGCGAAACCTACATGGAGGATTTTGTCACCTTCCAATGGAAGGACGGCAACTTCTACGCGCTGACCGACCCCGATACCCCGGCCATGACCTACACCCGCGAGGGTGACCTGCTGACCATTGAGTTTGACGGTATGACCATGGTCTTTAAGCGCAGCGACACCAAGCCCGAAATTGACCCCGCTTTGCTGGACGGCGGCGATGACGAATATGACGGCGACGGCTGGATCGACGGCCCGGATGAGCCTGACCCGCCCTACACCTACGACGACGGCAACACCTACGATGATTTGGGCAACACCAACTGGTACGGCTGGTTCCGGATGGAAAACTACAAGAATGTACCGAACCGTGACTACTTTGACACCGACACCTACGATTGCTGGGGCTACATCGGTGAGAGCGAGGACGGCAGCCACTACTTTGAGGTTTACCGTGACGGTATGCCCGATGACCCGGTCATCACGATGTGGGTCAATGTCTATGATGACCATATCGAGCCTATCCTGGACGGCTACGACTGGGTGCTTGACCAGAACATAACCGAGAGCGATGCGTATAAGTTCAACCTGTACCCGTATAACGACAGCATCTCGCTGTTCATGTATGACTACGAGGGCGACGACGGTACGGCCTGTGCGGTCAGCTTCTACATGAGGCTGGACGGCACCGAGTGGAACGAGGAGCTCGAAGAGCTGCCGCCCCGCTATGAGGAGTACAAGGCCGCCTTGGCCAACAAATAACGAACTGATTTATCTGTACAAAATGGGGCGGGCCCTGCCCGCCCCTGATATAGGAGGATCATTATGGGACTTATCAGAGCTGCAATGGGCGCTGCTGGCGGCGTTATGGCCGACCAGTGGAAGGAATACTTTTATTGTGAAGCCATGCCGGCTGACCTGTTGGCTACCCGCGGCTGGAAACGCCAGAGCGGACGCAGCGCCAACACCAAAGGCAATGACAACATTATCTCCAACGGCTCCATCGTGGCCGTTGCCGACGGCCAGTGTGCTATGATCGTGGAGCAGGGCAAGGTCGTGGATATGTGCGCCGAGCCGGGTGAGTACACCTACGATACCGGCAGCGCGCCGACGCTGTTCAGCGGCGATTTGTCCGAGTCCATCGGCGCAGTGTTCCAGAACATCGGCAAGCGCTTTACCTTCGGCGGCGAGGCCCCGATGGATCAGCGCATCTATTACTTCAACACCAAGGAGCTGGTGGGCAACAAATACGGCACGCCCAGCCCGGTGCCCTTCCGCGTGGTGGATCAGCGCGCCGGCATCGACATCGACATTGCCATCCGCTGCTTCGGCGAGTACAGCTACCGCATCACCAACCCCATTTTGTTCTACACCAATGTCTGCGGCAATGTGGAGGAAGGCTACACCCGCGATGAAATCGACGGGCAGCTGAAATCCGAGCTGATGACCGCCCTGCAGCCCGCCTTTGCCAAGATCAGCGATATGGGCATCCGCTATTCCGCACTGCCCGGCCATACGATGGAGCTTGCCGAGGCCCTCAACGATGTGCTGAGCGCCAAGTGGGGCAAGCTGCGCGGCATTGAGATCGTATCCTTCGGTGTTTCCAGCGTGAAGGCCAGCGAGGAAGACGAGCAGATGCTCAAGGAAATGCAGCGCAACGCAGCCTTTATGGACCCGACCCGCGCCGCTGCGCATCTTGTCGGCGCACAGGCCAGCGCCATGCAGACCGCAGCCGGCAATCAGGGCGCAGGCCCCGCCATGGCCTTTATGGGCATGAATATGGCCGGTGCGGCGGGCGGTATGAACGCCCAGAACCTGTACCAGATGGGTGCCCAGCAGCAGGCCGCCGCACAGCCCGCCCCGGCCCCGGCCTCTGCCCCCGCAGGCTGGACCTGCAGCTGCGGCCAGACCGGCAACACCGGCAAATTCTGCGCAAACTGCGGCAGCCCCAAGCCTGCCCCGGCACCCGCAGCCGCCAGCTGGGTATGCAGCTGCGGCACTTCCAACACCGGTAAGTTCTGCTGCAACTGCGGCAGCCCCAAGCCCGCCCCGGCTCCCGCCAAGTGCAGCCAGTGCGGCTGGACCCCGGATGACCCGGCCCATCCGCCCAAGTTCTGCCCGGAGTGCGGTAAGCCGTTTGGCCAGTGATGCGCAAAAAAATTGCTGCGGTGCTTTGCGCCGCAGCCGCTTTTCTGACAATGTCCGGCTGTAAAAAAGCGCCGCCCGGCACACTGACCGGTATCAGCATCAGTTATTCCGGTATGTGCTATGACGACACCTATGGGTTCAGCATAAGAAACGACCCGGCTGACGGCTGCCTTTTCAGCTGTAATTACAAGGATGATGAATGGGTGGAGCTGGAAAATATCCCTGTTGAGGACACCCATTGGCAAGAAGCCCTGGCTCTGGCAGAAAAGCTGGGGCTGGAAAGCCTGCCGGACGAAAAGAAAAATTCTCCCGGCTTATTCATCACCGATGAAACGTTAGATAGCGTTTGCCTGATTTACAAGGCCCCGGATGACGAGATCGTCTACCGTTATCTGGATGCCGATGGCAATACGCGCAGCGCCCTGCGTGATTTTTTTGAGGATCTGGCAGGGCAGCTGCAAACCGAAGGAAAGAGAGGTGACGCATAATGGCAACGCAGCTTACCAACTACCAATGCCCTGCCTGTACCGGTCCGCTTCACTTTGACGGTGCCAGCGGAAAGCTGGTGTGTGACTTCTGCGGCAGCAGCTACGATACTGCTGAGATCGAAGCGCTCTATGCTGAAAAAGAAGCCGCTGCCGAAACCGCGGCACAGAATAAACAGGCACCGCCGCCCGACTCCGTCTGGAGCGAAAACGAGGCCGCCGGACTGCGCAGCTATTCCTGCCCGTCCTGCGGCGCAGAGCTGATCTGTGACGAGACGACCGCCGCGACAAGTTGCCCGTACTGCGGCAACCCAACGGTCATTGCGGGGCAGTTCAGCGGTATGCAGCGGCCTGAGCTTGTCCTGCCGTTTGTGCTGGATAAGAACGCCGCCAAGGCCGCGCTGAAAAAATACTATCGCGGGAAGAGGTTCCTGCCCAATGCCTTCTCCTCGCAGAACCATATCGAGGAGATCAAGGGCGTGTATGTCCCGTTCTGGCTGTTCGATGCCAACGCCTCCGGTTCGGGCCAATATGAAGCCACGACCAGCTCCAGCCACCGCAGCGGCGATTATGTCATCACCACGACCCGCCACTATGATGTCCGCCGCGCCGGTACCACGCAGTTCATGGGCGTGCCGGTGGACGGCTCGACCAAGATGCCCAACGGGCATATGGACGCCATTGAGCCTTATGACTACCGCGCCTTCCAGCCCTTCTCGACCGCGTACCTGCCGGGCTATATGGCAGACAAATACGACGAGGACGCCGACACCTGCCAGGCCCGCGCCCACAGCCGGATGCAGAATTCGGTCAGCAGCGAGCTTTCGGCCAGCATTACCGGCTACAACAGCGTAAGCACCCTGAGCGAGAACATCCATATTGATTACACCGCCAAGCACTACGCGCTGCTGCCGGTGTGGATGCTGCACACCAAGTGGCAGGGCAAGGATTATCTGTTCGCCATGAACGGGCAGACCGGCAAGCTGGTGGGCGATTTGCCCGTTGACAAGCGCAAGCTTGCCGCATGGTTTGCAGGTATCAGTGTTCCGCTGATGATCCTGCTTGCCATCCTGCTTTGAAAGGGGG
>OLGE01004001.1_pt1 | contig 11082 bp, 10 predicted proteins | sample 1605151 | NCBI WGS metagenome assembly OLGE01 (sample SAMEA3888912, study PRJEB22519) | human gut metagenome | biome: human gut; feature: human-associated habitat; material: faeces | place: Denmark | collected 2010
CATACAATACTTATCTCGGTGGCTTCAGAGGTACTATTACAATAACTGCTCTTGACTGAGCCGACATACACGAAAACGGAGGTAATAGAATATGAAAAAACGAATACTTAGTATCCTGCTCGCCTTTTGTATAGTGATGAGCTTTGTGCCGATGATGGCAAGTGCAATTGAGATTTACATTGACTTGACCATTGTCGGTCAGGCAAACTTAACGCTCGAAGTTGTGTCGGGCGACAGCATTGACAATATCAAGGAGAAAATTCAGGAAAAAACGGGCTTTTCTCCCGATGCGCAAAGACTGTTTTTTGGCGAAAAAGAGCTTGAGAACGGGCGCACGCTGGCAGATTACAATATTCAGAAGGAAAGCACACTGAGCTTGCGTTTGCAAAAGACGATACAGCTTGGCGCAGACGCACTGAATAAAACCGTAAACACAGCGAGTGCACCTATCGTGTATTTCGGGCAAAATCAAGAAAATAAGCCTGCCGCATGGCGAGTTATCGGTTATGACGGAAACGGTGTTACAAGCGCACAAGGGGATATGACCCTGCTTGCGGCAGGCGCTATGGGAGTTATACCATTTGTCGATATCATATTAAACAACGAATACGCACCGAGTAATTTGAAAACTGCGATAGATGCGCTTGCAAAAAAGCTGACGACAGAAGAAAATGCTGCCGTAAAGAAACGGACGCTTACAAGCGGAAGTTACAACGGAGAGAATACCGACTGTGTAGCAGGAGCTCAGGTGGATAACGCTGTATTCTGGCCGCTTTCCACAGCGGAAGCGTCTGCGGTAAATAATGATCTGCGAATTGCGGATCCCGAGCATCCGAGTTGGGCGTCAAGCTATTGGTGGTTGCGCTCCCCCGGCGACGTTGATTACGCTGCCGCCGCCGTGAGAGGTAATGGTGATGTCTCCTACGATGGGGAAGATGTCATCATCATGTTGTCTGGCGTTCGTCCCGCTTTTAGCTTAAAATCAAGCTCCGTACTCTTTACCTCCGCTGCTGTGGGTGGAAAGCCTTACGGAGGATTGACCCCGATTTCTGAATACACAGGAAACGAATGGAAGCTGACGTTGAATGACAGCGACCGGAACGGTTTCCTTGTAACGCTCAGATTCTATTCGGAAAACATCGTTCGCTTTGATTACAAGGGGGCGAAAACCGGCGCAAACGAATATATTTCCGCAATGGTGATCAACGGCGAAACCATAAAATACTATGGCAGACTTAAAAATGTGAGCGAGACGGGCATGGAAAGCGGGAATTTGACACTTACTTTGCCTGTTGCTGTGGATGTGGAAAAAGGCGATCGGCTGTTTGTTTTCAATGAGCAGTGCAACGGCGACTGCAAAACCGATTATGCAAGCGATCTGCTTGAGCTTCCGCTGAAATCGGTAGGCTCAAATACACCAAGACTTCGTATCAATGCCGAAACGGGTGAATGGGAAGTTTCCTATGATGAAGGTCAGACATGGCTTTCCCTCGGTGTAAAAGCAACCGGAGCCGACGGCAAAAATGGTGCCGATGGCAGGGACGGTGTAGACGGTAAAGATGGTGCCCCCGGTAAAGATGGCGCCCCCGGTAAAGACGGCGCCCCCGGACAGGATGGCAAAGACGGCATAACGCCCCGGCTTAAAATCGGAGACGATAACATTTGGTATATTTCCTATGACGGCGGTCAAAGCTGGACTTCCCTCGGCGTAAAGGCGACCGGCGAGAAAGGCGACAAAGGCGACAAAGGGGATACCGGCACCGACGGTAAGAATGGAGCCGATGGCAAAGACGGCATTGATGGCAAAGACGGCACAAACGGCACAAACGGTCAGGACGGAATCGGCGTTTCGACCGTAACGGTCGATAAAGATGGAAGCATCACCGTAACGTTAACGGACGGCAGTACACATAGGGCAGGAAGTGTTCCTGTTACCAAAGAAGAAGTGCAGGCACTGAAAATCACAGCGGGAGTTGCGGCGGGAACTGCCGGAGTGTCCCTTGTCGGCTTGCTTTCCGCCATAGGTTACGCTTTGTTGAAGCGCAAAAAGCTGTCATGAATTCATTTCAGGTGAGCAAAAAATGCTTGCCTCTTCCGTAAAGGAAAGCACATACATCTGCAAGAAGCACCCAGCTGAAAGGTTGGGTGTTTTTTGCTTCAAAATTCAAAGAAAGGAGTTTCAATTTGAGCAACGAATCAATCAATGCAGAAGAAAAACAGGAACCACTGTCCATCTTTTCTTCTGCCGTTCCGGGCGCATCGGTCAAGGTAATCAGTATGGCGGATGTTCCTTTGCTTGAGGTTGACTGGCTGTGGAAACCGTATATCCCGTTCGGAAAAGTCACAATCATTCAGGGTAACCCCGGCGAAGGCAAGACGACTCTCGCTTTGCGGCTGGCATCGGCGTGCAGCAGGGGCAAGGCTTTTCATGAAATGGAGCCTCACGAACCATTCAATGTCATTTATCAGACCGCCGAGGACGGACTCGGAGATACCATCAAACCGCGCCTGATAGAAGCGGAAGCCGATCTCTCGCGCGTGTTTGTTATCGATGAAGCCGATAAGGTTCTCTCTCTTCTTGACGAAAGAATTGAGAAAGCAATCAAGGAAAAGCATGCACGGCTGATTATTCTTGATCCCCTGCAGGGCTATCTCGGAACGGATACAGACATGAACCGGGCAAACGAAATCCGTCCGATCTTCCGACGTCTCGGAGAGATTGCGCAAGAAACCGGATGTGCCGTTGTCCTTATCGGACATCTGAATAAGGCAACGGGGTCGGGTTCTGCCTACCGTGGACTCGGCTCAATGGACTTTCGCGCCGCCGCAAGAAGCGTTCTGCTTGTCGGTCGATTGCGAAAAGAGCCGAATGTCCGAGTCATTATTCATGACAAATCCTCTCTCGCTCCCGAGGGAAAAGCAATTGCTTTCAATCTCGGAAATGAGGAAGGCTTCCATTGGCTTGATGGTTAAGATGACATTACAAGCGAGGAATTGCTTGGAGGCTTCGGAGGAAGATCGGACAGCAAGACTGCACAAGCCGAAGGATTGATACGCTCGGTTCTGGCGGACGGAAACGCCGTTCCTTGCGATCTTATCTTCCGGCGGGCTGCTGAGCTCGGCATCTCCCAACGAACGGTAAACGAAGCCAAAAAGCAAGTGTCGGGCATAAAAACGAGCAAGTCCGGCATCAAGTGGTACTGGAGAATAACAAACGAATGAAGATTGTAACATTGCAAAGTGTCAGGCTTTGCATTCTTTTTTCTGCATTCTTCCTTCAAGATTGCAGAATGAAGATTGCGCCGTAGTGTCCTTTGCATTGTTGCATTCTTCCCGACAGCAACAGAGAGTCGCGGTTATCCCGTGGCTCTTTTTCTCTGCCTTGCAGAGAGCCAGCATCGCCTTTGGCTGTACGCCACCGCTGAAGCGGTGCCGTCCGCCTTCGACTGCTGGGCGGGCAGAAGCCCTGCACCCACTTTATTCTGAAAGGAGCATCGCATGAAAGACAGGCGATTGAACTTCCGCCTTGCACAGTGGCAAGACGAGATCATCCGTAAAAAAGCGCAGGAAGCCGGACGGAGCATATCGGATTATGTTCTGCTTTGCGCTTTGGGGAAAGACATTTACAATTACAATGGGCTGTATGCCCTGGCTTCACAGATCAAGAGAATCAACAACAACCTGAATCAGCTGGTAATCCTCGCAAGACAGGGACGCATTCAGGTTGCAGGAGTGGAATCCATTCGGGAAGAGATTGCCGAAATGAACGGAACCTTGAATCAAGAACTGAGAAAGGCGAGGGACTGAAATGGCAATCGTACACTTTGTAAACCGTCCCCGTTCCCAAACCAAAGCGGGGATGCTGTTTGTCCTCCGCTACTGCATGTTAGATAAAAAAACTGTCGATGCGGACGGGGAAAAATATGTGTCAGGTATAAACTGTGTTCCGCAGAGTGCCTATGCGGAATTCATTTCGACTAAGAAACTCTTCGGAAAGACTGACGGCAGACAGTACTATCACTTCGTACAGTCTTTTCCCGTGGGTGAGAATATCACGCCGAAAGTCGCTCATGAAATAGCCTGCCGCTTTGCGACCGAGCCGGAGATGTTCAAGGGGTATGAAATCACGGTTGCCACACACTGTGACCGTGACCATATCCACTCGCATTTCGTTATGAACAGCGTAAGCATGGAGAGCGGCAGAAAGTTTCACATCAGCACCGCAGACGTTGAAAAGCTCATGCAGATCTCGGACGACATCATTCGTGAGTACGGGCTGTCAGTGCTGGAACCGCGAACTAAAGATAGGTGTGTGAAAGCAATCGGCAATAACGAAATGCACACCCTGCAAAGCGGTCAGAGCTGGAAGCTGGAGCTTGCAATCACAATCGACCAGTGTATGAAGCTGGCGAAATCAAAAAAGCATTTCATTTGGCTGATGGAACAAGAGGGCTATAAAGTCAGATGGACGGCAGAAAGAAAAAACATCACATACACCTGCCCGAACGGCAAAAAGTGCTGTGATGATAAACTGCATGAATCAAAATACCTGAAGGAGAATATGGATTATGAATTCGGAATTCGCACCAAGATCATTTGCGGACTTCAAGAAGGAAGCAACACAACAGAACAAAACCGCAGCGCAGGTTACACCTACAGTCTCACTGACCGAGAGCAACTGGAAGGCGATTATCGCACTCAATCAGACAATGATAGACTGGATGAGCCTGATATCGGAACAACAGGAATCTCTCGCAAGGAAAGACGAGATTACAGGTCACCTTCAGCGGCAGATCAATCAAATGAAGCAGGAGAACGAGAAAATCATTTCTTCGATAAAAACCACGGCGAAAGAGATTCAAGAGAATACGAAATCGACCGAGAGACAGGTTGGGAACCTGAAAGAAACGAGCTCTTCTTTTCTGCAGAATGCCAGGACGGAAATGAAAGCTTTTACGAAGAAGCTCTTCGTGATTTCGACAGCGGCAAACTTGACGGTGTCATTACTGGTGCTTATCTTGCGGCTGATATTCAAAATCTGATTGACGATGACGGCGAGATCATCGACTGCACCACAAGGCATTTCGGTCAGCGCAGGAAAAAAGACGAAATGACTATGGGCGAAATCTAAAGGAAAGGAGGCATCGAATGGAAGCGGAAAAAAGTATAATTGTTCAAACTGTCGTCCATGTAATAGACGGAGTCAGATATCGGGTTACCGCTGAGTTCAAAGGTGAAGTTGATCTCAGGCACACAGTATACGAATGCGCTTTGAAAAAGGCGATCGAAGAAATCAAGAAAAGCGCGTAATTTTATCAATTTTGCGCTGGACTTGTTCGAATATCTTCGGTATAATGTGTGGCTGTAAAGACGAAAATTCAGAAAGGAGCCAAAGAAATGAGCTTTCACCAAGAACCCAAAGTAGGATTATATATCCGACTATCCCGTGACGATTTACGTGCGGGAGAATCCATGAGCGTTGAGAATCAACGAATTTTTCTCAACAAATATGCAAAAGAACAAGGGTGGTCAAACGTAACCGAGTATGTCGATGACGGATATACCGGTGTAAACTTTGACCGCCCTTCTTTTATGCGGATGATAGAGGATGTCCAAAAACAGAAAATCAATATCATCGTCTGCAAAGATATGAGCCGCTTCGGCAGAAATTATATTCAGGTGGGAGAGTTCACCGACTATATTCTCCCCTCAGCAGGTTGTGCTCTGATTGCTCTCAACGATGGAGTGGATACACGAAAATCCATTGACAACGATATGACGCCGTTCAGAAACCTGTTCAACGAATTCTATTGTAAAGATATATCCAAGAAGGTCAAGACCGGACGGAGCGTCCGTGCCTCCACGGGTAAGTACCTCGGCGCATACGCACCGCTTGGATATATCCTCAACCCTGACAACAGATATGAGTACCTGATTGACGAAACAGGAGCCGAAATAGTGAGGAAAATCTTCGCACTGCGCAGCCAAGGGAAAAGCATTCTGGGAATCGCCACACAGCTGAATTCCGAGGGGATATTGACCCCGAGAGATTATTGGTACAAGCTGAAGGGCGAACCCAATCCAAGGAAGCTGTCGCACAAATGGTCTGATGTCACTGTGCGTGGAATCCTCAGCAACGAAGCATACCTGGGAAATATGATTCAGAACAAAACGGGTCATATCTCATACAAAAACAAAAAAATTGTCATGCGTCCCGAGGAGGATCGGATACGGGTTGACAACACACACGAGCCAATCATCGACCGGGAAACATGGGACAGAGTCCAGGCGTTGTTTCAGAAAAAGGTGACCTTCAGAAACAATGCTATGGGGATTCCGTATCTCTTCTCCGGATTGCTTGAATGTGCAGATTGCGGATGTCGCCTCAAGGGCGTACGGGATTCTCGAAGAAAAGCAAGTGATCCCTCCCAACTTTGGTCTGCCTACAAATGCGGAACTTACAGTAACGGAGGGGTCGGCGCCTGTACCACCCATTATATCACCGAGGAAGCACATATAGAATTACTCAAACAAGATATCCAAATACACGCCGAACAGATTCTTCTTGATGAAGAAAAGGTTCGGCGTGATTTATTATCCCGGAAAACTCAGGAAATTGACTATGAGGGAGTTGCAAAAAGGCAACGGCTGAAGGATGCCTCAAAACGAATGGCGGAACTTGATCAGATCATCGAAAATCTATACGAGGACAGAGTAACACGAAAAATATCCGAGGATGTGTTTGATCGCTTCTTCGGCAGATATGAGAATGAGCGGAAGTCGCTTGTGGCAGAGGTTGATGAACTTAACCGAGAGGTAGATAATCTGGAGAAGACCGAGTTCAATATTCAGCACTGGATAGACATGATCAAGAAATATGCCGCCTTTGAAGAACTCGATCGACCGCTACTGATGGCACTGATAGACAAAATCGTGGTCGGCGACACGCATATCGAAGATGGCGAAAAAATCAGAGATATCCGCATCGTATACAACTTCATCGGCGAGGTGGACAGCCAATGACGAATACAGCCTTATTCAAGTATACCGTGAATGATTTTCGGCGTTTTGCCAGCCTTCTCCAGTGGGAGAAGGTGGCGCGGTTTACCGCGACGGATGAGGTGTTACATGTGTATTGTGCAAAGCAAATTTTATCTCGCCATGTTCGCACCCAAACTTTTGCCAAAAGCTCAACCGCGAGGTTCGCCATAGCCTGACATGGCACAGCAGTAAATCCGAGTCGGCGCTTGAGCGTTTCGAACCTGTAGCCGTGGTTCAGCAATTGCCGGACGGTCGGGGAAGTGTGTTCGCACGAGTCGCCGCGAGGCGACAGGGGGGAGATATATAAGAGGTGGAACGCCTCTTATATGACTTTTGGTACTTTTGGTCATACAAAAGTACGATAAGATAAAAGTTTCTTTATGTTTCTATCGGGTCGTCGAGGCGCCGACCCCTACAAGATAAAACCCAAGTACAGCCAACAGCCAAAATAAAAAATATACATGTCAGCGGACACTTGATTGCGCCACCGAAAAACCGCAAAAAATCGCCGCTCGCTTTCGCGGGCGGCGATTTTTATTATACTGCTTATTATTTTGCGGTTACCATGAGTCCGTTCTCGTCTGCGGCAAGACTGAATTCCGTGCCGGGTGCGGGATTGTCGGCGATAAGCTTTCTTGCTATAATCGTTTCGGCTTCTGACTGGATAAATCTCTTTATCGGACGTGCGCCGTAGATAGGGCTGTATGCCGTATCTATGATATAATTCTTTGCGCTCTCGTCTATGGTAAGTCTGATATGCTTGTCGGCAAGTCTCTTTTCGAGATCTTTGAAGAGAAGCTCTACTATCTTGCCGATATCATCCTTTGTCAGCGGCTTATAGAATACTATTTCATCAAGCCTGTTGAGAAATTCGGGACGGAAAGTGCGGCGGAGCAGATCATTTACGCCTTCGCGAGCCTGATCGCTTATCTCGCCGTCATCGCCGATACCGTCAAGGATAATATCAGAACCGAGGTTGGATGTCATGATGATAACGGTATTTTTGAAGTCGACCGTTCTGCCCTTGCTGTCCGTAACTCTGCCGTCATCAAGTACCTGAAGCAGTACATTGAAAACATCGGGATGGGCTTTTTCGACCTCATCGAAAAGAATTACGCTGTAAGGACGGCGGCGGACTGCCTCTGTGAGCTGACCGCCCTCATCATAGCCGACATAGCCGGGAGGCGCTCCGATAAGACGCGATACGGAATATTTCTCCATATATTCGCTCATATCGATTCTTATCATGTTGTGCTCGTCATCGAAGAGCGCTTCCGCAAGAGCCTTTGCAAGCTCTGTCTTGCCGACGCCCGTAGGACCGAGGAATAGGAATGAACCGATAGGTCTGCGCGGGTCTTTTATGCCTGCACGCGAACGCAGAATTGCATCCGCAACCTTTGAAACGGCGGCATCCTGACCTATCACGCGGTGATGGAGTATATCATCGAGATGGAGCAACTTGTCGCGCTCGCCCTCCATGAGTTTGGATACGGGAACACCGCTCCAACGGGAAACTATCTTTGCTATTTCTTCTTCACCTACGGAATTGCGCAGGAGCGTATTGCCCTCGTCATTCTGCTCGTTCTTTTCGGCTTCTTCAAGCTCTTTCTGGAGTCCGGGAAGCTTGCCGTATTTGAGTTCTGCGGCTTTTTGCAGGTCGTACATGTTCTGTGCGCGTTCGATTTCGGCATTTGTAGCCTCTATCTGCTCACGCAACTTTGCAACCTTGTCGATGCCTTCCTTTTCGCTTTCCCATTTTGCTTTGCCTTCGGAGAATGTGGCGCGAAGCTTTGAGAGTTCCTCCTGTATCTCATGCAGATGCTCTGCCGAGAGCTGGTCGGTTTCTTTCTTCAGCGCGGCTTCTTCTATTTCGAGCTGCATTATCTTGCGGGAAATTTCATCCAGCTCTGTCGGCATGGAATTCATTTCCGTCTTTATCATGGCGCACGCTTCATCCACGAGGTCAATCGCCTTATCCGGCAGGAAACGGTCGGAAATATATCTGTTGGAGAGCACGGCGGCACTGATGAGTGCGCTGTCATGAATTTTTACGCCGTGATAAACTTCATAGCGTTCTTTCAGACCGCGGAGAATGGAAATCGTATCTTCTACGGTAGGCTCGGCTACCATTACGGGCTGGAAACGACGCTCGAGAGCGGGGTCAGTTTCGATATATTTGCGGTATTCGTTGAGTGTGGTGGCACCGATGCAGTGAAGCTCACCGCGCGCAAGCATAGGCTTCAAGAGGTTGCCCGCATCCATTGCGCCGTCGGTCTTGCCGGCACCGACTATCGTATGAAGTTCATCTATAAAGAGGATTATTTTGCCCTCTGCCGCCTTTACCTCTTCAAGAACGGCTTTCAGACGCTCTTCAAATTCGCCGCGGAATTTTGCGCCGGCGATGAGCGCACCCATATCAAGCGAGAAAATCTCGCGGTTTTTCAGATTTTCGGGAACATCGCCGCGGACTATACGCAAAGCAAGCCCTTCGGCAATAGCTGTTTTACCTACGCCGGGTTCGCCTATGAGACAAGGATTATTCTTTGTCTTACGCGAAAGTATACGGATGACATTTCTTATTTCGTCATCTCTGCCTATCACGGGATCGAGTTTCTGAGCGCGGGCAAGAGCCACGAGGTCCTGACCGTATTTCTTGAGGACATCGTATTTGCCCTCGGGATTGTCCGTATCAACGCGGACATTTCCGCGGATCTCACGCAGTGCCGAACAGAATTTTTCACGCTCGATACCGTAGTCGCGGAAGAGCTTCTTTATAAATTCGCTCGGCTTGTCCATCATGCCGAGTATGATATGCTCGACGGAAACATAGCTGTCGTTCATCGCGTCCGCTTCCTTTTCAGCCTCGGCAAGAGCGGAAGCAAGCGTGGAATCCATATAGAGACTATCACCGCCGCCCGTCACCTTGGGCATGGAAGCTATTTTCTTTTCTGTCTCACTTATCATGCGCGAGATGTCGGCGCCGCATTTTGTGAAAAGATTCGGTATAACGCCTTCCTTCTGCGAAACGAGAGCATAGAGCAGATGCTCCTCGGTGAGATTCTGGTTTGCATTGGAGAGCGCTTCATTCTGCGCTGCCTGCAATGCTTCTATACTTTTCTGAGTGAATTTTTGCATGTTCATAAAAACACCTTCTTTACTTTGCGGTTATGTCGGAAACGGAAATCAACCGCGGACAAAGTTGTCCGCGTATATTTTACGTACTGCGGCTTTTGCATCCTCGGGATTGTCAATGCGGCGGAAATATTCTTTCATCGCCTTGTCAAAAACCTTGATATAATCCGAAATTATTTTATCTGCGGGAATCCCGTCTTCTCTCTTGTAATAAATCTTGCGGAAAAATCTGTCGCGTTCTATTTTGTATTCGATATCGCCGAGATATTCCTTTTCAATCTCTACCCACGCGCGGTAAAAGCCCTGAACGCCTGCGATAAGCGATTCGTTCTGCGTGCGCATGGAAACTCGAAGCTCACCTATGCCTTCATTGCCCGCGGTCTTGTACAGCTGAACACTGTAGCGCACCGTGGGATTGTATTTATATGTGAGTGCCGAACGCAGATTCAGAATCGTATCGGACGGAGGCGCAAGTATCTGAAATTCATCGCCTACGCAGAGAATGTTTTCGATACTCTTGAAAATCTCGCCGAGACGCATTTCCGGCGTCTTGTATGAGACATAGTTTGCAAGGATACGGTTTATCATTCCCGAGCGGCTTGTACCGTTTTTATATGCGAGCAAATCTATCGCATCGATTATTTCGTCCGAGAGAACGAGAGAATATACACTTTTTTTCATAATCAGCCTCCTGTTTTGCAATATCTTTTCCGTTTACGCGGATATTATACCACTGTTTTCGTAATTTGTCAAGCGTTTTATATAAAATAATTTACGAAATTCATAAAAAATTTTGCGAGGTTGCAGGGGCGGGAGACTGATCGACTCCCACGAAGAGGTATTAAAGAATTTTTTCTTTCAGAGTTCTTTTCGCTTGTCCGAAAAGAACGAAAAGGACAAAAAGAGGAA
>OLGE01004018.1_pt1 | contig 11043 bp, 10 predicted proteins | sample 1605151 | NCBI WGS metagenome assembly OLGE01 (sample SAMEA3888912, study PRJEB22519) | human gut metagenome | biome: human gut; feature: human-associated habitat; material: faeces | place: Denmark | collected 2010
CCTGATAGTATCAAAGCAGTATCACAGAGTCTTTCGGCTCTCAAAATATTGCATTGCATCAATACTTTTCAGGGTTTGCAGATTACTCGAGCTCAATGGTTGCAGGCGGCTTACCGGTGCAATCGTAGAACACGCGGTTCACGTGCTTTACTTCGTTCACGATGCGGCTGGTCACCTTGCCCAATACGCTCCAGGGCATATCGTAGCTTTCGGCGGTCATAAAGTCAATGGTGGTCACAGCGCGCAGAGCCACGGCGTAGTCGTAGGTGCGCTCGTCGCCCATCACGCCCACGCTGTGCACATTGGTGAGCGCAGCGTAGTACTGGCTGATCTCTTTATCCAGCCCGGCGGCAGCGATCTCCTCGCGCCAGATGGCATCGGCTTCCTGCACGATCTTCACCTTTTCGGCGGTCACTTCGCCGATAATGCGAATGGCAAGGCCGGGGCCGGGGAACGGCTGGCGGTTCACCAGATACTCGGGCAGGCCCACTTCGCGGCCTACCTGACGCACTTCGTCCTTAAACAGATCGCGCAGAGGCTCTACCAGTTCCTTAAAGTCAACGGTATCCGGCAGGCCGCCCACATTGTGGTGGCTCTTGATCACGGTGGATTCGCCGCCCAGGCCGCTTTCCACCACGTCGGGGTAAATGGTGCCCTGTGCCAGATAATCCACAGCGCCGATCATTTTGGCCTGTTCCTCAAACACGCGGATAAACTCTTCGCCAATGATCTTGCGCTTGCGCTCGGGCTCGGTGACACCGGCCAGCTTGGCATAATAGCGCTCGCGGGCATCCACGCAGATAAAGTTGATGTCAAAGTTGCCGTTGCCGGGGCCGAACACGGCGCAGACCTGCTCTTTTTCGTCCTTGCGCAGCAGGCCGTGGTCCACAAACACGCAGGTGAGCTGCTTGCCGATGGCCTTAGCCAGCAGGGCAGCCAGCACGCTGGAATCCACGCCGCCGGAAAGTGCGCACAGCACCTTGCCGTCGCCGATCTTTTCCTTCAGGCTGGCCACGGTGCGCTCTACAAACGAATCCATGCGCCAATCGCCCTTGCAGCCGCACACATTGTACACAAAGTTGCGCAGCATTTTGGTGCCTTCCTGCGTGTGCAGCACTTCAGGATGGAACTGCACGGCATACAAGCCCTTTTCGGGGTTTTCCACCGCAGCCACAGGGCAGTTTGCAGTGTGGGCGCTGATGGCAAAGCCGGGAGCGGGCTGGGCAATATAGTCGTTATGGCTCATCCAGCAAATGGTTTTGGGGCTCACGCCTTCAAACAACTTGGACTCGGTGTTCACCATAACCTCGGTTTTGCCGTATTCACGCTCGGGGGCACGGTCCACCTTGCCGCCCAGCTGATGCATCATCAGCTGGCTGCCGTAGCAAATGCCCAGAATGGGCACGCCCCAGCTGTAAATTTCGGGGTCACAGGCAGCGGCATCGGGCAGATACACACTGTTGGGGCCGCCGGTAAAAATAATGCCCTTGGGGTTCTTTTCCTTGATTTTGGCAAGATCGGTTTTATACGAGTAGATCTCACAATATACATTGCACTCGCGCACGCGGCGGGCAATGAGCTGATTATACTGGCCGCCAAAGTCCAGTACGATCACGGTTTCCTGCTGCATAGAGAGTTCTCCTTCCAGATGGTGCAGGCCGTGCGCGGGGCACAGCCGACAATTGAAGCCTATTTAAGATAGATTATACCACGGTTCGCACCAAAAACAAATACCATGGCCGTATTTATTTCCCAAAAAAGGCGAAAACGGCCGCAAAATGCCAAAGCATCTGCAGCCGTTTTCTATGAGATCAATTATTAGAGGTTATTTGGAGTAATCGTAGAAGCCCTTGCCGGATTTACGGCCCAGCAGGCCGCCGCGCACCATCTTTTTCAAAAGCAGGGCCGGGCGATATTTAGAGTCGCCGTATTCCACATACAGCGTGTTCATAATGGCAAGGCAGATATCCAGACCGATAAAGTCAGCCAGCTCCAGCGGGCCCATGGGATGGTTTGCACCCAGCTTCATGGCCTTGTCAATATCCTCCACGCTGGCAGTTTTGGTTTCCACCAAGCCGATGGCATCGTTGATCATGGGGATCAGGATCTTGTTCACCACAAAGCCGGGGCCCTCGGCGACCTCAACGGGGTCCTTGCCGATGGACTGTGCCAGCTCGTAAATAAACTTAAACACTTCGTCGGGGGTGGTCATGCCGCGAATCACTTCCACCAGCTTCATGCTGGTAACGGGGTTGAAGAAGTGCATACCGATCACATGATGCTGCAGGCCAAAGCCCATTTCGGTGATGGAAAGCGAGGAAGTGTTGCTGGCAAAGATTGCCTTCGGCTGGATCACAGTATCCAAACGGGCCAGCAGCTTTTTCTTGGTTTCCATATTTTCAGCCACGGTTTCGATGAGCAGGTCCACATCGGCGGCAGCGGCTTCCTCCTCAATGAGGATATGATCCAAAATGTTCTTCATGGCGTCTTCGGCCATTTTGCCCTTGGCCACACGCTTTTGCAGCGATTTTTCCAGCTTATCCTTATGGCGCTGGGCCGATTCTTTGCTGCTGGCATACAGCAGCACGGTATGGCCCTTGCCTGCAAAAACCTGAGCGATGCCGGAGCCCATGGTGCCTGCACCAAAAACAGCAATTTTCATAATCATATCCTCCTGTTATAATCGTTCTTCTTCGTTTTGGTTTCCGTGGTTCGGCGGCTTCTGGCCGCGGGCCAATGCTTCAGCCCGCTCCGCGTTACTGCACGGCTTTGTGCATGAATGCGCTTTTTCTTGTTTTAAAAGTTTTGGTAGCGTTTTGCTCGTTACTAATTTAACAATCTCTATGCTTTTATTATACTCTTTTTTCTCTCGGTTTCAATTCGCAAAAGCAATCAAGAATTCCGGGTTTTGTTGTGCGATTTGCCAAATTTTTCACAATGTGATTCACACAAAACCCTTTTTGTAAGCAAATTTACAATAAAGCGCGCATAATTTGGCTTGTGAAAGTCCTTGCCCTCATAAGCCAGCCGCTGTTCTGGCCATGAAATATTGGGCTGCTTTGCGGCTGGCTTGGCCTTTGGGCAGCCTTTTCCCTCTTCATCATCGGTAAAAGCAGCCGTCTATATAGATGGCTGCTCGTATCGCCTGCTCACCCTAAGGACTTCTATAGGCGCACAGGCAAATTATTTTGGTTTTGTCGAGCGTTGGGGCAAAAGGAAAACGAACAAAGGAAGGCGCAGTGATGCACCGCGCGAAACAAAGCTATGCCCATACAAGCGGCCACAGGCTGCATATCCTTCTTGTGTAAAATAGGAAAAAGAGGCCCTCGCAAGCGAGAAAGGGCCTCTTTTTCCATTGGTATGGTAAGGAGATAATCAAATGAAAAAGCAAATGGTTCTATGTTCTGACGATGGATCAGAACTTCATTCCATATGGTAAGGTTTTCGCAGTACTGTCTTAATATTGCAGGCCGCCGTTCACATCCAGCACCTCGCCGGTAGTCCAAGAGGCATCATCACTGCCCAGATAGGCGATGGCGGAAGCAATGTCATCCAGTTCACCCAATCTTGGGATCCGCACACCTGCCGAAAGCTTGTCCACCTTATCCTGCGATAAAGACAGGAACATCTTTCCCTTAAGCGGGCCGGGTGCCACGCTGTTTACAGTGATGTTCCATGGGCCAAGTTCATAGCCCAAACACATGGCAATACCATTCACACCAGCCTTAGTTGCAGCATAGTTCACGCCCACGCCCGGGCGGCCTGTGCGGCCACCAATTGAAGAGATCAGTACGATACGGCCATATTTCTGCTCTTTCATCACGGGCACTACTGCTTTGACAGAATGATACACACCTGTAAGATTGATATCAACAACATCCTGCCATTGTTGCTCCGTCATTTCATCAATGGGGAAATGACGCAGAATACCGGCAGTGGCTACCAGCACATCCACTCTTCCCCATTTTTCCTTGACTGCCTCCACGGCTGACTGGCAGTTTTCCAACTGCCGCACATCGCAGACAGCAGTCATCACACGGTCGGTGCCATAACCAGCCTCTTTCAGATGCATCTGTGCTTCTGCCAGCGCATTTTGAGAAAAATCTACCATGGCCACCTTGGCTCCTTCGGACAGCAGCCGCCGGGCGGTGGCAGTGGCAATATCGCCTGCACCGGTGATCACAACGATCTTATTTTCAAACCGCTCCATAAAACAAATTCATCCTTTCCAGTTTAGGTTTCCCGCATCGCAGCCTTGGCCGCCTGCAGGGCACGGCGGGCATGCTCTTCATAGCCATATTCATCCAACCGCTTTAGATGCGGTACCTCAACCCCGCGCAGCACGCCGGGAATATGAGAAATGATTTCACGAATCGGGATGGCTCCCTCCCCCGGATACAAACGCTCGGCGCGTCCCGTATGTATCAGGCTTTCCTCATCCGTGGGGATAGGCGCTTCACAGTCGCACAGGTGCGCATAGTAAAACCATTCTTGGGGGCAATCATCCAGTTCCTCCAGCCTTACACGGGAACGGTAGAAGTGAAGGCAATCCACAACGATTCCCACATTCTTTTTAGCGCTGGCCAGCAGCAGTTCTTTCGCCTGCTGCAAATTTGTTACACTGGCCCATGTCACGAATTCTACGCTGACGGTCTGCTCGTACTGAGCTGCCAGGTCGCACAATTTGGCAAACTGCTCTGTGTAAAACGCCTTATCCGGTGTCCAGATATTGCTGAGGATGTGATGGATTCCCAGCTCGGCCGCAGCGGAAAGAGCGGGCTCATAGCTGGCCACATCTATTCCCGGTGCAATGCGGGCGTTTTCTGTGTCGTGCAGTTCCACTCCGGTCTCCTGGCTGGCTCTGCGGGTTTCACGCAGTAACTGCGGATCTTTGGCAATGTCATAAGGTTTTTCCCCGGGCAGCCCCATAGGAATGGTTCTCAGGCTTACAGCATCAAAGCCTGCTTTGGCTGCCACATGAATCATCTCTGGGGGCGGGCAGCTGATGTTGGTTAAATGAACCAGCGAATACCGTTGCTTCATAGAGCTTCCTTCCTCTTTTGGATTTTGGTTCAGGCGTACTTGGAAGCAGTGTTGATCTGCATATCCACCTGCTCGTTGCCGTAGGTGGCACGCACATCGTCATACACCGGCTGGCACTTATCACGCAGCTGCTGCAGAACATCGTCCGAAAGCGTTACGATCTCGGTGCCGGTTTCTTCCACTTTCTTCATGCGATCCTCCAAACGGGCATCGCACTGCTCACGGGAATACTGAATGGCGGCCTTGCCCACGGCCATGATCAGAGCCTGGTCGCTCTCGCTCAGGCCATCAAAAACGATCTGGCTGATAAGAAGATTGTGCGAAGCGGGCAGATGGTTGGTGAGGATAACATATTTTTGCTGCTCGTACAGACGATTTGCATAAATAACTTCAAAGGGGTTTTCCTGCGCATCAATCGTGCCCTGCTGCAAGGCCATGTAAACCTCCGAGAATGCCATGGGGCTGGGGTTAGCGCCCAGTGCCTGCCAGATGGAGATATGCAGTTTGTTTTCCATCACGCGGATCTTCTGGCCCTTCATATCGTCGGCAGTCTGCACTCGGATGTTGCTGGTCATCTGGCGCATTCCCTGATCGAAAAAGCCGATCAGCTTAAAGCCGTTGCTGTCGTACTTATCGCTGTAATAGTTGTACACTGTTTCATCGTCCATAGTCTTTCGGAACTGCTGGGCATCCTTGTACAGGAAGGGCAGATCAATCACGCTCAGTTCCGGCACAAAATTTGCGGTGAATGCTGTTGAGCCAAGGAAAAATGCCACATCACCGGCCTGCGTAGATTCGCACAGCTCGGTATCGGTGCCCATAGAACCGTTAAAGTAGGTCTGCAATTGGATACGGCCGCCGGTGATGGCATTCAGTTCGTCTGCCATATAGTGAACCAGCAAACCGTCCACACGGTCTTCTGCACCGTCGGTGGCAATGATAAACGAATAGGGATCGCCCTGCGTGTAATCCACCGATTCATCCAGCTCCGGCTGAATATCGTAATCGGCCAGAGCGGATGCTGTGCCGGAAGCCGATGCTGCAGGGGCGGCAGAGCTGCTGCTCGCCGAAGAACCGCCGCAGGCTGCCAAAGACAATGCCATTGCAGCTGCCAGACTCAAGCTGAGGATCTTTTTCATAGTAATCGTTCTCCTTTCATTCTGGAACCGCCAATGCTCACGGCGGTTGTATTTGTTGCCCTTATCTTATCAGACCTTTTTTCAAATTACCAATACAGGTATCGCATACCTGATATCGTTTTTGTGCATGGTTTTTGATATAATTTCAAAAAAACTATTCATATTGACTTTTTTCAGAACATAATGTTAAAATTTAAATAGTTTTCCAAAAAGCACACATAGATCATATCTGTAAGGAGATGTGCGGTTTTGAATCTACAGCAATTATATTATTTTCAAGCCATTGCACGGCTGAAAAATTACACCAAAGCCAGCGAGCAGCTTCATGTTGCCCAGTCCAGCCTAAGTCATTCTATCCGAGATTTAGAAGAAGAACTGGGGGTTCCTCTGTTTTTCAAAAACGGCCGCTTGATCGATATCACAGAATACGGAAAGCGTTATCTCATCCATGTGGATCGCATTATTCAGGAGTTAGATCTTGCCAGCCAGGAAATGAAAAATATGCTGAATCCCAATATGGGAAAGGTGCGCCTTGCTATTTCGCACACGATCAGCAACCGTTTTATGCCCAACATGATCAAGGGCTTTTATGAAAACGAAGCCAACCGCGCCATACAGTTTGAATTCAGCGAAAAAACCGCGGCCCGCATTGCGGACGCCTTTGCCTCACGCAGCATTGATCTGGGCTTTGGTGCTAAGATGGACATCGACGAGCTCGAGTATTTTCATATTTTCGATGAGGAAATCGTAGCGGTCGTTTCCAGCCGCCATCCCCTGGCGCGCCGGGGCAGTGTAAAATTGCAGGATATCGCGCAAGAACCGCTGATTGCCTACTCCCCAGTCACCGGCACCCGCCACTGGATCGACGATATTTTTCATCGATTTGACCTGACTCCCAATATCGTGCATGAGGTAGAGTCCGAAAAGGTTATGGCCAGCGAGGTTGCCTCAGGGCTTGGAATTGCCATCATGCCCCGCATTTCTGAGCTTTTCATCTATGATGTTGCAGCCCTTACTCTGGAAAATTCCGAACTGCACCGTCCGTTGTATATGTGCTGGCCAAAAGGCGAATCCCTGCGTCCTGTTGTTAAAAATTTCCGAGATTATGTAATCTCTCAGGTGGGAGAGGAAGCCGCACTCTCTGCCCGGTATTGAAAATACTTTTCCCTTTAAGCCAAAAACTGCCGCCCGATCGGGCGGCAGTTTTTGGCTTAAAGAAAGGTTCTTTATATCAGGCACAAAGAAATTTGCGGGAAAATCACGATAAGCACCAGACCCAGGAAGAACAAAAGTGTAAAGGGTGCAGACACCTTGGCAATTTTAATCACCGGCAGCTTAGTCATAGAGCTGGCTACAAACAAATTGATGCCTACAGGAGGGGTAACAAAGCCAACTGCCAGATTTACAACCATCATAATACCGAAATGTACCAAATCCACACCGATAGCACTCATCACAGGTCCCAGAATGGGTGTTAGGATCAGGATGGCAGGCGCAGCATCCATTACCATACCCACAAACAGTAGGAAAACATTCACTACGAGCAAAATCATCCACTTGCTGCTGAAGGAGGATGTGATCCAGCCGCCCACAGCCTGGGGAACATTCATCAGAGCCAGCACGCGCCCAAAGGAAACCGCTGCCGACAGCACAAACAAAATAGGCGCGATTGTTTTTAACGATTCCATAAACACAGCCGGTATTTCGCTGATTTTAATGGTCTTATATACAAATACGCTTACAAACAACGCATAATATACCGACATTACAGCAGCCTCGGTAGGGGTGGCAACACCGCCGTAAATACTGCCCAGAATGATAACCGGAGTCAGCAATGCCCAGAAGCTATCCAAAAACAGCCTTCCAAAGCCTTGGCTGTGCAACTCTTTCATAACCACCTTAATGCGTTCGCGGTCCTCACCCTTGCGGGCACAGTAGACAATGGCATATACCATCAGCAGCGCGCCCAACAGAAGGCCGGGCACGATTCCGGCAATAAACATATCGCCTACCGAGGTTCCCGCCGAGGTGCTGTAAAGCACAAAAGGAATGCTGGGAGGAATGATACAGCCCAAACCACCGGCTACCGTCACTACTGCGGTGGAAAATTCCAGGGTATAGCCCAAATTCACCATCACGGGGATCGTCATGGCGCCCACGGCAGCCACAGTGGCCGGAGCCGAACCGGAAATAGCCCCATAGAACAGACAGGTGATAATAACTGCACAGGGAACGCCGCCTATCACATTGCCGACAAAATATGTAAATACATCAAACAGCTTTTTGGAAATGCCGCCCTTTGCCATGATCGTGCCGGAAAGCATGAACATGGGAATGGCCAAAAGGGGCAGACTGTTTACGCCGCTCATCATCTGGCGCAGCACAACAATAAGATTGGCTGCAAAGCTATGGTCTACCAGCCAAGGAAGAATGGAGGTGATACCCATGGTAACAGAGATCGGGAAGGCAAACAACAGAATCACAAAGAATAAAACGAACAACAATACAGGCGACATATTATTTTTCCTCCTTCCCGGTCAGTTCTTTCACTGCTTTATAAGCGCCCTGTGCGCTGCGATAGGCCGCTATCGCAAATCCCACCAAAATCGAGCCCTGCACAAAATACATAGGGATTCCGCAGGCAGCACTGGTTTGGCCATTTTTCACCGATGCATAGGCAAAGCTCCATGCGCTTGGGATCATGTAAACGAAGAAAACAAACATCAGGATATCCCCTATCAACAGGATCAGCTTCTGTATTTTTTGGGGAAACAGGGTAACAAAGGTGTCGATCTTCAAGGAAATATTTTCCTTTAGGCAAAACCCAATGCTCAGGAATGTACTCCAGATGAACATAAATCGTGCCAATTCCTCGCTCCATGTAAGCGAGTTATTCAACACAAAACGGAAAAATATCTGTATCCCCAATATCAGCGTCATGCCTGCCAACAGCACAAACAGCAAATATCGTTCCAGATTCTGGTCCAGCTTCTTTAGCAGTTTCATTATCCTTCCTCCTTGTTGTAACATGGTTTCAGCCTTCCGGTAGCGGGGTGTTTCCGGTACAAATCAGCAAAAGCTGTAGCGGTTTATCTCCATCGTTGAAAATTCTGTGGATCTCTCCGCGCTCCACCAGAAAAAGATTTCCTTTTTGGATATGCTGCTGAATATTTTTCTCCATATCCATAATAACGCCGCTGCCTGCTATCACATAACACAGCTCCTCCGACTGGGGATGATTGTGGAACACACAGCCTTCGCCGGGGTTGTATACTGTCACATTCGAGCAGAAATCCTTTGAATTGTGTGTGCCAAAGCAGTAATAGCGTTTTCGTATGGTTCCGGGTGTATCGCCCTGCCATACACCTCTGCCGTCCAGCAGCGGATTCATTACGGTTACTTTCATATCCTGCATCACTCCGTTTCCGATTCTGGGAAGTTTTCCATACCGGGAATTTTGTTATCCCCATTATCCCGGATTTTTGTGCAAAACACAAATACCAATATCCCATACCTGGTATTATTTTTGGCCATATTGAACATAGCCGCTCCACCCGCACGCCTCCCAGTTTTTAAAAAATCCTTGCTCCCGGGTGCATCTCTGCCGACAAAAGAACACTGCCACCCCGCAAAAATTCCCTGCTGATTATCATTTGCCGCAAAGATTTATGCGCCGCTGCCATAAAACCTGCGCTTTTCTGTTTTTCTTTAACCATGCAATCGCACTTTACTGTTTTTCTCAAGCGGCTGTAGGGTGACGCTATATTCCGCAATCCGTCCCCCAAAGCAAAGCGAGGGCCAAAAGATCCCCGACCCTCGCTTGGCGGATATATAAAACAAAAAGGGAGCGCTGCCATAAGCAGCGCTCCCAAAAGAGCTATAAAAGCCTTTAATTACTTGTCGATCTTAGCAACAACGCCGGAACCAACAGTACGGCCGCCCTCGCGGATAGCGAAACGCAGGCCCTCTTCCATAGCAACGGGGGTGATCAGCTCAACGTGCATGGTGACGTTATCACCAGGCATGCACATCTCGGTGCCTTCGGGCAGAGTGATGATGCCGGTCACATCAGTGGTACGGAAGTAGAACTGAGGACGATAGTTGTTGAAGAAAGGAGTGTGACGGCCGCCTTCTTCCTTCTTCAGGCAGTAAACCTGGCCCTCGAAGGTGGTGTGGGGGTGCACAGAACCGGGCTTAGCGATAACCTGGCCACGCTCGATCTGAGAGCGGTCGATACCACGCAGCAGAGCACCGATGTTGTCGCCTGCCTGAGCGAAGTCCAGGCTCTTGCGGAACATTTCCAGACCAGTGATGGTGGTGTTCAGGCGCTCTTCCTTAATGCCAACGATTTCCATCTGATCACCAACGTGAGCAGTACCACGCTCCACACGACCGGTAGCAACAGTGCCGCGGCCGGAAATGGTCATGGTGTCCTCAACGGGCATCAGGAAGGGCAGGTCAGCCTTACGGTCGGGAGTGGGGATATACTCATCGACAGCGTCCATCAGCTCATGAATGCACTTGTACTCAGGAGCATTGGGGTCGGTGGAGGTGCTCTCCAGAGCCTTCAGAGCGGAACCACGGATGATGGGGGTATCGTCGCCGGGGAAGTCGTACTCGTTCAGCAGCTCACGAATTTCCATCTCAACCAGATCCAGCAGTTCGGGATCGTCCACCTGATCGCACTTGTTCATGAACACGACGATGTAAGGCACGCCAACCTGACGGGACAGCAGGATGTGCTCGCGGGTCTGGGGCATGGGGCCGTCAGAAGCAGCAACAACCAGGATAGCGCCGTCCATCTGAGCAGCACCGGTGATCATGTTCTTAACGTAGTCAGCATGGCCCGGGCAGTCAACGT